>Ga0181519_10004295_pt1 | contig 11583 bp, 3 predicted proteins | sample PEATcosm2014_Bin_26_FD_121102 | JGI IMG/M metagenome (GOLD analysis project Ga0181519, IMG submission 121102) | Peatland microbial communities from MTU Mesocosm Facility, Houghton, MI, USA - PEATcosm2014_Bin02_10_metaG | ecosystem: Environmental > Terrestrial > Soil > Wetlands > Peat | place... | reverse complement strand
TAACTAGTTGGCTCCCAGGGCGATCAGGTGAAAGAGGCCTGGACAGTACTGGAGTACTTGTCTAGTGAGCCTCAGCAGCTAGATGGACAACCACCTGGTTGTGGAAATGCTGCTGAGGCCCCTAGATAAGTATATAATTGGACAAGCTTGCTGCTTGTATGAAACTCTGAGTTTAATGTGTAAAGTGGTAGTGGGCAAAAGGTATTTTTATTAGCATAAACAAGAGCAAGTATAAATAGCCCTAGTGGCTGTCCATGGCAACAGTTGCTAGGCAATTTCTATAGCCATTGAAATAACCTAAGGGCTTTCACTATCTACAGAGAAAGGGGAAATAATAAGAGGAGAATCTTTAGGGGAACATTTAGGACTAATAATGTATGTAGATTGACAGAACTAGTCTACCTAATCATACATGGGTCCAAGGCAGTCCTAGTAGCGAAGAGGCGGCCTCTAGGACACCTATACCTGTAACAGCACCCCCCCCAGCCTCTAAGTGCAGCACTAAACGCTGCCAGTATCACTGATCATAGACTCTACTTGAATCCATATGGTATTGGATAGGGGCCGGCCCATGACTCGCAGAGTTCTCATGTGGTGAGGGACAAGTCTAGCGAAGGGCAATGAGGGTGGAGCTGGTAAGGATAACGATAGAAGTAAGCCAAGATAAAATCAGAACGACGATATGGAAGAAGAACGTACGCGAGTCGCTCAAGTCGAGCGTTGAAACGGAGGAACGCGTTGAACTAGTTCCGGATACAGCCGGTGGAGAACGAGGAATAGAGGCGGCGAATGGTTCGGAAGGTGGCGGTGGCGATGAAGCGGTAGTGACAGGGTCATTGGTGTTGCGATCAGATGGAGTTCCGTGGAAGAGGAGACCGTCGGGTTGATCTTCTTCGTAGAGTGAAGGAATAGGCGAAGGAGTTCCGGAGGCAATCACAGATCGAGGAGTTGAAGGTTGACGGCCTAATTCCTCTATGTCGTTATTGGAGGGTTGAGTAATAGACCTAAGAGGAGCTAAAAGACGTGGAAGAGCGAAAGGATGTGGCGTGGGTGGACGATTCATAGCACTCAAATTAGTGTTAGAAGAAGTGGACCGAGGAACACCGTTAGAGATGGGTTGGATAACGACGCGATGCTGGAATGAATGAGCTATCGGTAAAGGCTCTGCTGTAGAGTCACTTACGACGTTCGCGCTTATAGGCGAGCTGCCGCGGACGTGGTCAGAGTGATCGATGGATATGGTATCGGAGGTTGCGGCGACGTCGTTGGGCACAGCACCGTCTCTGGGAAGAGCTGAAAATACTTGGATAACTCGTCCGGGTGAACTTGAATTGGGAGAGAGAGAGTAGCTACCCGCTGGATGGACATTTGAATCACGATCGAAAACGAAGTTTCGCCAAAACAGTGTCGTCGCAGGATGTTTGAAAATCGGGTGAGTCGAATCATAACGGTCAGGAGGGAGTCGAACGCCGTACACGGAGTGTTTATGATTCACATTTGGTAACGTCGAGCATCCGTAAGGTACCGCGAATTGGAAGGATTGCACCCGAGAGCGAGCGGGAATGGGGTGTCCGTTGATGAGTATGATGGGAGTGCCAGGCCAAGGGGCGTTCGTCCGGTTCCGAAGAGGAGTGACGTCAGTGTTCGGGGGTGATGCGTATCCAGGTGGCTCACCAGTGTTGCAAGAATTGTTTCCAATAATCACGGCATTTGATGTGTCATTCGCCGGCGAATGAGAGGAGATCGAGGAGCCGCCTTCGTTCGGATACGTCGAGAAGGTTGTAGGGGATTTAATAGATACGTCATCGACGTCTTTTGATTCGGGAGGAGTGACCGTTGGCGGCAGCACAGGCGAACGACCGTAACCTGATATATATCTCTCAGCAACTCGATCGGCCCATAGTTTTAATGAAGGTTCGGTGAGTTTACCTTGTTCATCGAGTTCAATTCCTTCAGCGTTTACCATTTCCATCTCACTGTCCGAAGAAGAAGAATCATCCCAGTCTTCAGTGTCGAAGTCGTCGGAGCTGTCGGAGCTGTCAGAGTAACGGTAGGGATCAGGCGAGAGAGGGAAATAAGTCGGTGCGTCGATCCGGCGATCGCCTTCGAAATGGGGTCGATAGTTTTTCACCCAGTGATCCGGATCATCTAGGTAAGCCTTAACGTTGTCCATAAATATATTGAATTCGTGACGAGGGATATAAGTCTTGAGATATTCTGAACGAAGATCGGGGTTGGGGATGAGTTCGTCCCATAAATAGTCGCGAGCCCGTTCGTATTCTTCCACAGCATCTCGAAGGATGGGTTTGCCGTTGCAATATGCCACGCGCATAACATGACCCTTATTATCCTTCTGGAGCTTGTAGAGTGGCTCGTATCTCCAAGCGTCGGCGAGTACGTTATTAGTTGCAAGTTCGTTACCATAATAGCTGATGAGAGCGTGCCTGTACATACATATCCAGGCTTCCATAGCGCCCAGTCGAGGTGCACGATCACGAAGAAGATTTAGGAGAGCATACTTGGGTTCAGGCGACGTTTTGACGGCTCGCCATTCGGGTGTTAGGGTAATTAGCGGTTCGATGCTGGGAGCCGGCATTCCGATAGCTTGATACCACCGTGCGTGGCGGATTCGTGCGGCGAGGTCGAGTTCCCATGGAATTGCTCTCTTCAAGAACTCGTACGCGAGCTGGGGGAACGGTAGGTTCCACTCGTTGTCGTACACGAAGACGGGATAATTTTGCTGGTCCTGTGGGGGGATCTGATGGAGGGAACCGTTTCGGGAGATGGCTTGATAGTCCGTCGAACCGCACCCGCCTACGACCCCGTAACGACTCTGCCAAGCTATATTGGCTTGGTTGAGAACCTGCGTGAGGTAAAGTTGCCAGTCCTTTGGGCATAGTCGCGGTATAGGCTTGGTAGGTGGATTGGTCATAGACCGGCGGATACGAATGTAGCGGGGTTGGTTGAAATCGAATAGGTCGCGGGCCGAAGGGGTTATAATACGGAGAAGGAGAGCTGTACCAGCCAGCACCAGGAACGAAATAGTAGGGTATGTTGAAAGATGGGAAAAAGTCTCCGGGGGTCGCCGCTTTCGTCGTCGAAAGCACTTTATACTCGAAAGCACAGCCATTCGAGCTCGAGGGAACATGCTGGAAGATTCACTGCGCAGGGTAAAGGGACGGAATTAACTTTCCCTGTGCATCAAATTTATCAGCAGCGGTAGCGGTAGACAAGGAGACGGGGTATAGGACGATAGACTTATCTTTAATATATCAGATCGTCATGGAGAAGGAGTGAAAATGGAGTTGGCGAGGAGCGAAAGGATGAATTGATTGAGGCGATGTTAACGTGCCTTCAATTCAGGGTGCATGACCAGTCGATTCTTCCATGTTCGGAGAACTTCTTTGGCGTTGTTCATGTCCCTTTCTGGAATCCATTCATCTGTCTCACGTTCAGCGCCGTCAGGGTAGATCCATTTGCAACGATAAAGGAGGCGGCGTCGACCCTTAATTTTCCGTGTAGAAAACTTTTCTTCTACTATCTCGGCGACTTCCCAATCCTCCTTATTCGTAGCCGTTCGAGTCTTGATATCTCGGGTCGTTCGTTGGCCGAATTCAGAAGGGCTAGGGTGGTAAGGCACAAGGTGTTCGATGTTGATAACAGAGTGGATATTGTAATCCGCTGGGAGTCGAACACCGTATGTGGTGGAACCATACTTTTCGGTTATCTCAAAGGGCCCTTCGTAACGTTCCGCAAGTTTGTGCCCCTTGCCTCCCCATGGTCCTTCGAGCCTAAGGGTATGTGGGTTGATCAGAACTTGATCGCCGATCTCAAATTCGAATGGAATCCTCTTACTATTCTGAGCATCCACGAACGTATCCTGGAATCGCGTGATTGAGTCTTGCGCGTGATTCCTGGCGGCCTGTATCGATTCGAGGAACGAAATAGAAGAGTCGTTTCGGAATCCTGTTCGATTTTGAGGTGTGCCTTGGGGGATCAAGAATGTAGGAAGGCTATTGGGCTGATAACCCATAAGAAGGAAGGCCGGCGAGAACCCTGTCGCGTAATGCCGAGTAGTATTGTAAGATAGCATGAACTGAGGTAACAAGGAGCTCCAATTCGAACGATCGCCGTCGATGTAAGCTCGCAGCGAAACCTCAAGAGTCTGGTTCAAGATTTCGGTTTGGCCATCAGCCTGCGGGTGATAGGATGTCGTGAGATGGCGGTTTGCACCTAAGGCGGTGCTAACCTCCTTCCAGAAATCTCCGGTCCATCGTGAGTCGCGGTCGGTGATAATTCCACGGGGAACACCGTATGGTACGACCACTCGATCGACGACCAGGTGAGCCGTCTCGACTTCGTTGATCTGCTTCCTAGTAGCGATAAAGATGCCGTATTTAGTTAGTTTGTCTACTATAACGAGAATGGCTGAAAAGCCGTTACTTTCGGGCAAATCCATTATGAAGTCCATAGAGATAACATCGAATGGTTTCTCAGGAATCGGAATGGCTCGGATGAGACCTAGAGGTGCGTGACGATGATGCTTAATCTTCTGGCAGACATCGCAGGTTTTAACGAAGTTTTTAGTGTGCCGGGCCATGCCGGGCCAGTAAAACGTCTGAACGAGACGGTTATAGGTGCGCTCGAATCCTGCGTGCGCGGCTTCTCCTAATTGGTCATGAATAGAAGTAAGTACCTCATTTTGCATGGATTTAGGTACGCACAGACGGTGACGGTCAGACCAATCCAAGTAATAGAGCAACCCTTCATCGCTTATCTCGTATCGCTTGTGCCTGGAATGGTCTAGGTCAGTGCTAGAACGTAACCGATTGAGTAATTCGGTAAAGAAAGGATCGTCAGTATAGCCTTCTGCATAGCGTCGAATGTCATCCTCGCTCGGCTGTACTATGACTACGGTATCTTCTGAATTCTCTCGACGAGTGGAGCCATCAATGATCGGTTCCTTGGTTGGAGTGATAGTGTCAGGGGCAGTACGGGGTGATGATCGAGTTCGAGCGAGGTTGGTTCGTCTGGAATGCCGCTCGAATAGCCGTTCCTGCCAGTCCTTTTGTTCGGCTCCTACGCTAGCTAATTTTAGCTCAACGTGTTCTATCATCTCCGCCGATGGTGACTCGAAGAATGGAACTCGACGTCTTAAGCGAGAGATGGGGTCGACGTTGGAGTGGACGCGGCCAGCTCGGTGTACCACATCAAGGTCGGGGTAAGCTGCGTAGACGACACCCCACGTTAGGAGTCGGCGGTTTACGTTTTGGAAGGTTCGGCTCCACGTCAGCGCTGCGTGATCAGTGATGGCGACTATTCTCTCACCTTCCAGGTACGGCTGAAATTTGATAAGGCCTTCCTTTAAGGCTAGAGCTTCTTTCTCCGTCGGAGAGTAGTTCTTTTCCGCCGATTTGAGGACTCGTGACCAATAGGCGATAACACGTTCGATATCGACAAAGGTTTCTTCAAATTCATCAGCCCATTTTCGTCGTGGAAGAGGGTCTTCGCAAGAAGTCGTGATCGTTGTGACGAGAACGGGAGGCGGGAGGCCCTTTTGATGAGCCGATTGTAGGCGCGCATAAGCCTTCGTTCCTCGTAAGTCGCGAATCTTGACAGCTTGTACTTGTTGAAGAATGGCAGCTAATCCGTAATCACAGGCGTCGCTATAGAGCCTATAACCTTTTCCAGGCTGAGCGTAAGCGAGAACGGGGCTCGACTGCAAGACTTGTTTGCTAACCTCAAAGGCTTCTTGATGGTTTTCGTCCCAGATCCACTTTGTTCCTTTCTTGAGCAATTGGAACAGCGGGTTGACGATCCAGGCGTAGAAGGGGATGTAATTCGAGAAATAAACCATCATTCCTAGAAAGGTTTGAAGTTCTGAAACGTTCTTGGGTGGCTTGAGGGCGACGATGGCATCCACCTTTTCGCGATGAGTAGAGATTCCCAATCGTGATACTTTCTGCCCGAGTAATAGGAGGGACTGGTAGCCGAGGTAACACTTAGATGGGGAGAGAGTGATACCAGCTTCTTCTATAGCACGTAAAACCCAGTCGATGTGCTTGAGATGATCTTCAAAGGTAAGCGAATAGACGACAATGTCGTCTATGTAGACAAGGACGAAAATCCATAAAAATCGTGAAAGGATTTCGTTCATGACGCGCTGAAAGACAGAGGGACCGTTGCGTAGCCCGAAAGGTAAGCGTTTGAACTGGTGTAGACCTCTGTGAGTTCGAAAGGCCGTAAGGTGCCGGTCTTCCTGCGCGATTTCGAGTTGAGTGAATCCGGAGAGTGCGTCAAAGGTAGACAGCCATTGAGATCCGGATAAGGCCTGTAAAATGTCAGTCTGTTTCGGAAGTGGGTACTCATCTGGTATGGTCATTTCATTGAGCTTACGATAGTCGACACAGAGTCGAGGCTTATTATTCCGGAAAACAATAAGAACGGGGAATCCCCACGGGCTCTTTGAAGGTTCGATAACTCCAGCAGAGATCCAAACGTCCAGTTGTTCGTCAATAACTTCACGTTTCATAGGGGAAGCAGCGTAAGGCCTCATGGACACGGGTTCTGAGCCGGGCTTCAGTTTAATCTCTACACGGGCGGGGTGAGTTCCCAACCTTCCGTCGAGTCCGAATGCTTTAGATCTACGCGTGACTATCGTTCCTAGAGCAATCTGTTGCTCCTTCGTGAGTTGAGGATTAAAATTGACTTCTTCGAGTAGCCGAAAGGATGGAACGAGTGTCGTATCGGGGGTTTCGGCGGTTTTGGGGCCTCCAATTACGTCGGCTACGTACTCGTGCTGGGGTTCTTCGGGGTCGATGGCTGGCGGTCGAGTCAGGGAGGAAAGAAAAGATCGAACTGAGCTAGAAGCGGATATAAGCTCCTGGCTGTCAGAATTCGTTGAGTCGTAAATATTAAGCCATGTTCGAGGGTCTCTAAGTTCACCCAAGACTTCGCCGCGAGACAGCTTGAGCGGTTTGCGGGAGGTGTTGGAAACGAGGATGGAACAGCGCTCAGACGGAATAATCGCCTCGATGATTTGGAGACTACCTTCTAGATTCTCCTGGACCAATTCGATCGATTCGATGTAGGCTTCAGAGAGGCCTGTAGGGAATTTAGTCTCAATTTCGACGAACTTGACGGTGTGAGGGGGAATGACAACGTCAGAAACCGCGCGAACCTTAGGTTTAGGGTCGCTGGTAATTGTACGAGTTTTTCCTGATACGTGATTAGCAGCTTGCTGTGACCTCGTGGCTCGTACAGGCGTCTCGTCGGAGGAAATCACGGCGTTAGAAAGGGATATGCATCGTTTAGATTCGCCTAGAATGAGCTTAGATCCGTGTTCGTCTCGTGTAATCGAAAGCTGATATTGGTCGCCGAAGTCATTGCCAAGTATGAAGTCCGAATTCATACCTTTGACCACATACGCCTCAATCGGCATTGACACCGGACCATCGATCGTATCAAAATACAAGGTTAACTGCACAAATCCGCTAATAGTAGACAGACCCGTAACTTGCAATAACCGAACCTTTTGACCTGTCTTGATCTTCGGCCGTGGCTTTAACGACATACATACGCTATAGGAAATGAGGGTGATATCGGATCCAGTATCAATGAGAACCGGTCGAGGGGGTGATTCGATCGTTCCTAAATGACACATGACCGTGCTAGCAGTGGCACCGAGGAAAGCCGTGCCTGCGGGGCGGGACATTAATGGTCGCAAAGCAAATAAATTAGCGCTAGTGACAGCGGCGCATGACGATAAATAAGGAGAATTATAAATAAGGGGCGGTTTCGAGGATACAGCCATACTTCTCGCATGTTGTTCCCCAAGTATGTCCGTCTCTTCTATAGCGTCTTCTTCCTCTTCTACGCTATGAGACGTGGCTGTTTTTCTCTTCATACTCGGGGTTCGGCGAAATCCTCCTGATCTTCGTCATTGCTTCCGCTATCTTCGGCTTCGTCCTCAGCGGTGCTTTCAGTGTCGGAACTAGTACCGTAATATGCTTCGTCGTATGCGTCCATTGCAGCTAAGTAATCTTCTGTTGCATTAACCGTGTTAGCTCGCACAAACTTATTACCTTTTTTAGCGTATTTGCACTCGTTGTCCCAATGTTGGGCGCTGCCGCAGTGCCGGCAACTTCTGGCGCCTTTCTGAGCGGGGGTGAGTCCGCGCGTCGTGACGTTAGCATCGTCTTTCGGAAATCGAGGTTGGATGGATGGGTGCATGCCGATCAAAGGTTTGTTCAGTCTCGTCTCTCCCGTTGATATCCTATTGACTCTCGCTGGAGCGGCTCTCTTGAAGAATGGCTTACTGGGTCGGTTCAGCCGATTCAGGATCGTATTAACCTGATCCTGTAATCGATCCAGCTTCTTGTCATCTCGCGCTTGACTCCGGAAGTTTGATAAGCGCTCTTCATGGTATGCGATTGCATCCTGGAGATCTTCCAATGATCCCAAACGCTGCGTGTCAATGATTTGGACCCAAGAGTCTGGCGCGCTTTCCATAATCTCCGTGATGAGTTGTGAGTCAGTCCAGTCAGATACTGTATTAAGAAGCTGAAGTTTGCGGTAGAAGTAGTCGGAAGGAGATTCATTGGGTGCCGATGAATCGCGGAATTGAGCGGCAAAGGCACGCCTCTTCTGTCTATCCATCCATGATCGATTCATGAAATGGTTATATATGGCTTGTTTTAGCGTACCCCAATTAGCAGTTATCTGTAAGCGCCTCGCTGCGTCAAGTCCATAAAACCAATTTGAAGCTCGTCTGGTGAGTCTTAAAGGGATTATACCGCCAAGCTGCTCGTAAACTAAAAGGGACCTTTCACTAAGTAGATTAATTACTTGCATCCATCGCATCAATGTATCTGGATTGCCGTCCCATTCCGGCACGAGGTCCGCTTTAAGTTTGGGATCGAACTGTGGGGGTGGAGCTCGGACCGGTGCTGGGGCTAGCGCTGGTTCCTGATCGACATTGTGGGGTAAACGGGCCCCGTAGCCAGGTGGAGGAGGTTGCCGGTATAGCCGGTAGTTGTTTCTTCCTTGATTTCTTCCGCCGCCGCCTCTCCTTCCTCCTGCAATGTCCCCATCGCTGTCGCTACTGTCGCTTGGTTCGTCGGGGTTAGGAGGATCTCCGCCGTGGAGATGAGGACGGACGTTCTGGTTGATTGATGGCTGTCGAGAGTGACTTGACATCGAATTTGAACCAGCAGATCTGTCAAAACCAGCTGTCCTGATGGAACCATGGTACTGGTTTGACGGATGAGTGTGTTGTGAATACCTTGTCGAACCCTCATCTTCTGCTTCTGAGTCGGTCAGCGCTTGTCTGTAACGCGGGGAACCCCGATTTTGATCAACCGGTGAATTGAGAGATTCGGTTCCTCTTATACCCGGACTTCTAGCTATGATGGTTTCAGATCGACTCAATGGACGGGCGCTCGGAATAGTCCGAGTGATCGGATGTGAAGATGGGCGTATGAAATCTGAATCCCCGAAGCCTGTCATAGAGGATGGCTCGGGCTTGTTAGAGGATGGCCGAGCATTGACAGAGGTTGTACGTTGGGGTAATAAGGTTGGGCCGTGCCTGAAGGAGGACGGACGATGTAATTCAGTTGACTGTATGGCCATTGAAGAGGATGGTTGGACTGAATGATTCGTTTCAATGGTGGAACCAGCATAGTGGTACACTTTGCTGGCAGGTACACCGGGTGCATTAGCCTCTTGAATAGGTGGGTAGCGCTGAAAAGATGGATTGTCCAATAACTCGCTCAAACGGCGACTTTGAGGCAAATCAGGACGAGGGCGATATGCCAGAGCGCGGTCGGTTTTATGTCCGGGCATAAATAATGACCTGCCTAGATGAGGAGGGAGGTCATGCAAAGAAGGCGAACCCGTAATAGGTTTGTATAGAGAGGGGCTTGACTCAGATATAGCGCTCAATTCAGCCGGTCCTGACGAAGTCAAAAGGCTAAAACCACTAGTTCGACGTCTTTGACGTCTGTCAGCAGCTTCTGCATCGGCTTCTGCCTGAGCTAAATTGCTATGGAGACGAATGAATGTCTCCACCTCATTCCTATACAGGGCAGCAGCTAATGTGAAATCGCCTAGAGGAACTGTTGATGCTCGCTCAACTTTGAGGGAGAAATCAGGAACAGGACACATTTTGAGGAGTTCTACCCGTGATTCTTGCTTGAGTTGTGGAAGAAGTCCAACAAATGAATCATACAGTATGGTAAACTCTAGTGGATCGAGCAAAACCAAGACCGAATGGTCTCCAGATTCGGCTCGTACAAAGTCTGATGGCTTAATAAAGGCTCGCAAGGCCAGATCCACTCGATGTAGTAGAGTACCATAATGACGAGTCTGTGAAACACTAAGAGGGCGGCTTTCCATCAATTCTGGAGTTATACTAGTGGAACTACGCCAGCGTTTACGTGCTTCAAGGATTGCATTGGACCTTCTTGTCTCTAGTTCAACAATTCCCTGAATTCTTGAAGAAGATAGAGCTTCGTGGACGTCGAATGGTCTATAAGATTCGATAGGGGATGCATTGGAGATGGTTCCACGGCTTGAATGATGGTTAGATGCAGCTCTGATTGGAGAATCAGGCTCATGAATCACTGTGGCGGCCTGCGCTGTCGATTCATCTGAGGGGTCTCCTATAGTAAGGATAGGATGACCATTGTCTTCACTCCAATGCACGTCTGAAGGGCCAGCCTTCTGGTCGAGAGGTGGTGTTTGAGACATAAGGAAGGAAAAAGAGAATGAGAATGGATAAGAGATTGCTGATCAGGTAAGAAGCAATAGGAATTCGAATATTTCCCAGGCGGACCCCCAAATGTTAAACGGTGGGATACTTTACTGGCGCGAATATTATTGCTTAACTTTAACTGACCTTTAGGAATGGATATGATTAAGGGAAACTACACTAAGGGGATTGGATATATGGGACTTAAATGTGGAGGAGGTGAGAAGGGAAGGGAAAGGGAAGGAATAAGGTAGAACAGAAAGGAATAGGAGGAAATAGGGCAAAGGGGTGGAAAGAATGGAATGGAAGGGTGTGGAATGAAATAGAATGGAAAAGGAAAGGGATAGCCTAGGGCAAGGGTTGGTTGCTATGGGAATTGATGGGATCGGTTACCTTAGCAACAGGCTGTGCTATTTGAATTAGTGGCTGTGGAACAGCCACATGCGCAGCCATAAGGCTGGGAGCCTAGCAACATGCTGTGTGCCTAGTAATGGTCACCAGGTTGGTTGCTAAGGTCTCAGAGAGTACTGAAGACATCACATCAAGCCTAGGAGGTGGCAGGATTGAGGTGAGTCAAGGATGTGAGTAGGCGAGTAAGTCAGAAGACTTACAAGTCTTAGTATCTATGCAAGGAAATTTGTTAGCTATCAACAAGGGGTGAATACATTGCCTAATGCGCCTCAGGAGTAAACAGTCAGCTAATATTGCTGTAACTAGTTGGCTCCCAGGGCGATCAGGTGAAAGAGGCCTGGACAGTACTGGAGTACTTGTCTAGTGAGCCTCAGCAGCTAGATGGACAACCACCTGGTTGTGGAAATGCTGCTGAGGCCCCT
>Ga0181519_10004291_pt1 | contig 11584 bp, 6 predicted proteins | sample PEATcosm2014_Bin_26_FD_121102 | JGI IMG/M metagenome (GOLD analysis project Ga0181519, IMG submission 121102) | Peatland microbial communities from MTU Mesocosm Facility, Houghton, MI, USA - PEATcosm2014_Bin02_10_metaG | ecosystem: Environmental > Terrestrial > Soil > Wetlands > Peat | place... | reverse complement strand
GGTGATGGCTGCGGTCAGCGAGGTCTTGCCGTGATCGACGTGACCGATGGTGCCGATGTTGCAGTGCGGCTTCGTACGCGAAAATTTTTCCTTGGCCATGGCCCTCGTTCCGAATGCAGGCTGTTACCAATGTTGACCGCGACAGCTTATCGCGTGCGCTCCTGCCCGGTTCTCGCAAGAGAGCGGGCATGAGAATCCAACGAGCGCGCTCAATAGAAGGCTTTTCTGGCAAACTCAAGCGCGTTTTTCCGCAAGCGCCCGCCGCGAACTCAAGCTTTTCCGCTTCGTTTCGCGGCGATCGCTTCGCGATAACCCGCCAGCACGTCGCGCGTCATCACCTCGATGGAAAAATGTTCGCGGACATGGGCCTTCAGCGCCAGGCTTTCCGCCGCCTGCTCGTCCGGCGCGCGACCGAGCGCGCCGACCATGGCGCCGGCGAGGAGGTCGGCGCGGTCGCGCGGGATCAGGCGCGCGCGATGCGGCCCGAAAATTTCGCCCACCCCCCCGACATCGGTGGCGATCAGCGGCTTCTCCGCCGCCAGGCCTTCGAGCACGACATAGGGCAGGCTTTCGGCGCGGCTTGGCGCAACGACAACGCGGCCGAGCGCGAAGGCCTCGCGCGCCGGCAGCACGCCGTAGAAGGCGACATGGCGGTTGAGGCCGTGGTTTTCCACCATGGCGGCCAGCCGGTCGAGTTCCCTGCCCGAGCCGACGATCGCAAGATGAGGTTTTTGCGCGCCGGCGGCGTGGATCATGGCAAGGGCGTCGATCAGCGTGTCCACGCCCTTGTAGCTCGACAATTCCCCGATATAGACGAATTCGGCGGCGTCGCCCTGGGCCTGCACGGCCTTGAACTCCTCGGGCCGCAGGCCGTTCCTGGCGACCCGCGTGAGGGCCCGGGTGGGGCGCACGCGCTTCGCCGCCTCGGCGGCGATGAACTCGCTTTCGAACAGGATAACGTCGGTCCTGGCCGCCACCACCCGCTCCACCAGCATGTAGAGCGCGCGGCCGGGCTGCTGGTGGAAGCTGCCGCCATGCGGCGTGTAGGCGCGCACCACCCCGCCCAGTCCGGGCAGAAAGCCAGCGGCCCGCGCGAAAAGACCGCCCTTGGAGCCGTGGCCGTGCAGCAGGTCCGGCTGCAGCCGCCGAGCGAGTCGATAGACCCGCAGGATCGCCCCGAAGTCGTCGGGGTGAGGCTGCCGGCGCATGGGGAAGCGCTCGATCCCCAGCGCCATTCGCGGCGCGATGGCCCCGAGCGCCCGCGCCGCCGCCTGGCCGCCGGTGGAGGAATCCGCGATCAGCCCGACCTCGTGGCCGAGCGCGGCCTGGGCGGACGCCAGATCGATCACATGCCGAAACAGGCCGCCGACCGGCGCCCGCAGCACATGGATGATTTTGAGGCGATCGCCGCTCAAGACCTCACCTTGTTGCAAAGTTAGGGAAAAGGTAGAGGGCGAGGGTTAACAAAAAGGCCGGCGGCCGCGGCCAGGCTTCAGTAGGCGTTGTCGCCGAAGATAAGGGCGAAGGGCGTAAGGAAAAGGATGTACAGGTCGAGCGCCATCGACCAGTTCTCGATATAGGCGAGGTCGCAGTCCACGCGGCCCCGGATCTTCTCCACCGTGTCGGTTTCGCCGCGCCAGCCATTGACCTGCGCCCAGCCGGTCACGCCGGGCTTGACGCGGTGGCGGGCGAAATAGCCGTCCACGGCGTCGTCATAGTCGCGGCCCGCGATGCGCGCGTCGGCGGCGTGCGGGCGCGGCCCGACCAGCGACATGTCTCCCTTCACCACGTTGACGAGTTGCGGCAATTCGTCGAACGACGACCGGCGCAGCCAGCGGCCGAGCGGCGTCACGCGCGGATCGTCCCGCGTCACCTGTTTTCGCGCGAAGGGATCGCATTGGTCGTGGTAGAGCGTGCGGAACTTGCTGACCACGATGCGCTCGTTGTTGAAGCCCAGCCGCTCCTGGCGGAAGATCGCGGGGCCGCGCGAGGTCAGGCGCACGGCCAGCGCGAGCGCGGCCATCAGCGGCGCGAAGGCCAGCAGCAGCAGCGCGCCGGCCACCCGGTCGAACACGGATTTGGCAAACAGCGCGCCCTCGCCCAGCGGCTTGTCCAGCAGGTCGAACATGGGCGCGGCGCCAATGAAGGAATAGGCGCGCGGACGAAAGCGCAGGCGGCTGTCGTGGGCCGCGAGCCTGATGTCCACCGGCAGCACCCAGAGTTTTTTCAGCAGGACGAGGATGCGGGTCTCCGCGCTCGCCGGCAGGGCGAAGATCACCTGGTCGAGCCGGACTCTTCGCGCGAAATCGACGAGTTCGTCGGTGGTTCCGAGCTTGGGACAGCCCGCGATCACCGCGGGCGAACGCGCGTCGCCGCGGTCGTCGAACAGGCCGAGGATGCGCAGGTCCGCGAGTTTTTGCCGCGAAAGCGTCTCCAGCAGCGTTTCCGCCAGCGCGCCGCCCCCCACGATCACCGCATAGCGGTCGAGACGGCCGAACCTTGAGAGGCGGCGCGTCCACAGGCCGATCAGCGCGCGCTCGATGGCGAGAAAACCAAGGCCGCCCACTAGCCATTGCTCCAGCAACGCGCGGGAATCCGCGTGAAAAAAAACTTGCGCCGCCAGGAGGCCGGCGAGCGCGCCGCACCAGATCAGCGCCACCCGCGCGAACATGGCGGGAAAGGCGCGAAGGCCCTCCAGCCGATAGGCGCCGGCCGCCTTGAACAGGGCGACCGCGGCGAAAGCGACGCCTGCGAGGATGAACGGATCGGCGGCTTCGGCGCGCGCGTCGGGCTGGTTTTGCAGCAGAGCCAGCCCCAGCGCCGCCAGCGCCGACGTCTCCAGCGCGCGCACGCAGCCGCAGAGCACGCTCGCCGACAGGCGAGGCTCGCAGGCCGCCTGAGCCAAGGTTTCCGCCTGCGCCAAGGCTTCCGCCGGCACCATGTGTTTCATGAAAGGTTCATCTTCGCGCGTTTGCCGCCACATCGCGCGGATGCGGCGTTCCCGAGCGAACTTAAGGCCCTCGCGGCGCAATGCTTACGGAAAAGTTAAAATTCGCTTTTTTACCTTAACCGGGGCCAACCTTGACCGGGGCCAACCTTAACCGGGGCCATGTTGGGCGGCAGCCTTCAGAAGAAGCGTTCGGGCACCACAATGGTGTCGCCCGGCCTCACGGGCTGCGCCATGGGCACGGTCGAGGTGACGGTGCGGCCGTCCTGGCTGCGGGTAAGTTCGGCGTGGTCGCGGGCCGCGCGCGGGGTGTAGCCGCCCGCGATCGCCACCGCCGTCTCCACAGTCATGCCGTTCACGTAAGGGTATTGCCCCGAGGTCGTGACCTCGCCGAGCACGAAGAACGGGCGATAGGCCTCGACCTCCACGGAGACGCGCGGCTCGCGCACATAGCCGGCGCGCAGCCGCGCCTCGATGTCGCGCGCGAGGTCGGCCGTCGTGCGGCCGCGCGCCGCGACCAGCCCGATCAGCGGCATGGCGATGTTGCCGGAGGAATCGACCGCGAAGGAATTCGACAGCGAGTCCTGGCCGAACACGATCACCCGCACGCGGTCGCCCGCCGCGAGCGTGTAGGGCATGGTTGCGACCGCCTGATATTCCTGGGGGCGCGAGCCGTTGCAGCCCTGGAGCATCCCGACGAGGACAAGACACAGCAAGGGTGAGATACGGCGCATCGATCAAAGCCTTTGTCGCGAACCCGGCGCCCGGGAGGGCCATCCGCGCATGACGCAGCGCCCATTGAGGCGGCGCCAACAAGCCCAGGCTAATGCTTTATGGTTAACAAAGACTTGCCATGCCGCGCCGCCCGATTAACGCGGCCTCAACCATAAGCGCCTAGTGTTGCCGCCAACATGGAGCTGGCGATGAGTGCGGGTTTTCAAGATGACGCCCGGAGCGGCCGCGACGAGATCGACCTCGGCGGGACGGCCGCGGCCCTGGGGCGGAGCAAGGGTCTGATCCTCGGCGCGACCGCCGGCTGCGCGGCCGCGGCGCTGGCGTTCTGCCTCGTGGTCAAGCCGCGCTACATCGCGGAAGCGCGGGTGATCGTCGAGGACCAAGAGAGTTTTTACACCCGCGCCGACCCCGCCTCGACCGCGCGCGACGCGCCGCAGATCATCGACGCCGAGGCGGTCAACAGCCAGCTCCAGCTCGTCAGCTCCCGCGACATCGCGCGCAAGGTGGCGTCGACGCTGCGCCTGCAGGACTATCCGGAATTCGACCCCTCCGCGCAAGGCGTGTTCGGCCTGCTGACGACGCTGGGCGGCGGCAACGGCGCCGAGGCGGCGCAGGACCGCCTGCTCACCGCCTATTTCGACCATCTCACGGTGATGTCGCCGACGAAGTCGCGCATCCTGCAAATCGCGTTCTCGTCGCGCGATCCCGAGCTGGCGGCAAAGGCCGCGAACGCCATCGCCAGCCAGTACATCGACTTCAACCAGCAGGCCAAGCGCGACGACGCGCGCCAGGCGGCGGAGAGCCTCAAGCCGCTGGTCGCCGATTTGCAGCGGCGCGCGACCGAAGCCGACGCGAAGGTCTCCGATTTCCGGGTGGCCAACGGTCTTTACGACTCCTCCGAGAACAGGAGCCTGCCCACCCAGCAGCTCGGCGAAATCGCCACCAAGCTCGCGGACGCGCGCGCGGCGCAATCGGACGCCAGCGCCAGGGCCAGGGCCTTGCGCGACCTGCTGTCGCGCAGCCGCCTTGGCGACGCCGGAGAGATCGCCAGCAACGATCTGGTGCGGGCCATCGCGTCGCGGCGCTCGGCCGTCCAGGCCGAACTCGCCGCGCAATCGCGCACGCTGCTGCCCGGCCATCCCAGGACCAAGGAGCTGGAGGCGCAGGTCTCCGAGATCGAGCGGCAATTGCGCGCGGCGGTGGAGAAGGCCGCGCGGGGCCTCGAAAACGACGCGCGCGTGAAGGAGCAGACCGTCGCCAATCTGACCCGGTTGCTCGACGACCAGAAACAGACCGCCGGCGTCGCCAATGGCGAGGAGACAAGGCTGAAGGAGCTGCAGCGCCAGGCCAAGACCCTCAAGGACCAGCTCGAGAGCGAATCGGCGAAATATCAGGCCGCGCTCACGCGCGAAAACGCCGAAAACACGCCCGCGGACGCGCGCGTGGTGTCGCGCGCGCTGGCGCCGAGCGTTCCCGCCTTCCCCAGGAAGATCCCGGTCACGCTGTTCGGCGCCCTCGCCGGGCTGTTCTTTTCCTCGTTCTATGTGGTCGCGCGCGAGATGGGCGGATCGTCTCCGCCCGCGCCGGCGGCGATCCCGGCGGGAACGCCGGCGTTCGGCCGCCGCCGGCGCGAGGCGGCGAGCCTTTACGCGCCGGATGTTGGCGCATCCGTCGCCGCCTTCGGCGCTCGCGCCCGGGACGATCAGGGCGTGCAGCCGGAGGTCCGCCAGGAAAATCACCAAGGCGAAAATCACCAAGGCGAAAATCACCAAGGCGAATCCTGCAACGAGGTAGGCGAAACGCGCTGCCAGGCCCAAGGCGAAACCCGCAAAAAAAACCCGGGCGAGCCCCTTCCCGCGGTGGTTTCCGCGTCCAAGCAGAAGGCGGGGGGCGCGCTCGCCGAACCCTTGAATTATTTTGGCCGGCTGAAGGACGCGCTGGCGGAATTCGGCGCGCCGGCGGTCAGGCTCGATGCGCCGGCGGCGCCCGAACCGGCGGCGCGGCGGGAGCTGTCCGATATCTGGGTGCGCGATCCCTTCGCCTGCGAAGGCCGTGGCGACGAACCTGTGTCCCTTGCCGAGCCCGAGCCCCCTGCCCTCGCCAAGAACTTCGGCGAGGGGAGCATCGGCCCCGGCGGCCGTTCCGCCAGCGAAGCGCCGCAGCCGTCGCGCGACCTGATCGCGCGCATCGCCGCGGCGGGCGAGGGAAACGGCGTCACCGCCCTGCTCGCCGACGCCTCCACCTCGTCGCCGCCTTGCGCGCTGGTCGTCGCGCGCGCGCTGTCCCGCGAGGGCCGCGCGATTCTGATCGAGACCGGCCCGGACCCCCGCCTTCACGCAGCGCTCGCAGGAGCCGGCGACAACGACCGGCCCGGTCTGGCGCAATTGCTGGCGGGCGAAGCCTCCTATGCGGAAGCCATCACCCGCGACGCGCGCTCGCGGCTGCATCTGCTCGCCAGCGGCGGCCCGCTCGACGCCGAAGGCGAGGACTTGATGGCGGAGGATCTGGGCCTGGTGATCGAGGTGCTGCGCGCGACCTATGATTTCGTGCTGCTGGCCGTCCGCGCCGACGCCCTCGGCCTCGGCCTCGCGCGGGACGCCGACGCGGTGGTGGTGCTCGGCCCCGACTCGGTGCGCCGCGACCATCTGCACGACGACTTCGCCGGCGCGGGCGCGCGCGAGCTGATCCTCGCCTCCCCTGACGAAAGCGGCGGATTGAGCGCGGGTGCGGCGTGATTTTTCACGCCGCATCTGCCATAATGGCGTCATGACCGAACTTTACGACATTTCCGTGCGCGCCATCGACGGCGAAACCCGCGCCCTTCGCGACTTTTCCGGCAAGGTGCTGCTGGTCGTCAACGTCGCCAGCCGCTGCGGCTTCACGCCGCAATATTCCGGGCTTGAAGCGATCTACCGGCGCTACGGCTCCAGCGGCTTCGTGGTGCTGGGCTTTCCCTGCGACCAGTTCGGTCGCCAGGAGCCCGGCGACGAAGCGGAAATCAAGAATTTCTGCACGGTGAACTACGGCGTGTCCTTCCCCATGTTCGCCAAGGTCGAGGTCAACGGCGACAGCGCGCATCCCCTGTTCCGCGAACTCAAGCGCGCGGCGCCCGGCCTGCTCGGCTCGCAGGCGATCAAGTGGAATTTCACCAAGTTCCTGATCGGACGCGACGGCCGGGTGTTGCGGCGTTATCCCCCGACGGAAAAGCCGCAGGATCTTGCCGCCGACATCGAAAAGGCGCTCGCCGCCGGCTGACCTGCGCGGCGATCGGAAAGCGTCAATCGGAATTTAATCCCTTTGCCTCATTGATAGTCCCGCAATTCTCTCCCGGGCGTCTTTCGCCCGCGGCGCCCAGGGCTTTTCTCGCGGCGCACAAGATTTTTCTGACGAGCGCGGGCATGCATTCGAGATCGGAACCTTACGACCGCGCGCCCGCCGAGCCCGGAAGGCCGTCTCCGCCCGTCGCTGTTCTGGCGTGGATCGGGGCGCTCCACGGCTGGCGCCTGTCGGAGCGGCTCCTCGGCGGCGCCGGCGTGTTCCTGATCGGCCTGACGCTGCGCCTGCACCTGTTCGGACCGACGAATTCCAGTTTTCCCTATGTGACCTACCTCCCGGCCGTGGCGGTGGCGACGGCGCTGTTCGGCCGCGCGGGCGGACTGCTGGTCGCGGTGTTCGCCCTCGTCGCCGCGCCGGCCCTCGCGCCCGCGTCCGACGGGGTGGACTGGCTGCGTTTTGCCGGGTTTTGCGTGAGCAGCCTCGTCGTCGTCGCGGCGGCCGAACTGGCGCGGCTCGCGCAGGCGCGCCTGCATGTGGCAGGGCTCGCGCAGCAGGACGAGGCGCTGCTCACGCATTTCATCGAGCAGGCGCCGGCGGCCATGGCGATGTTCGACCGCGACATGCGCTATCTCGCCACCAGCCGGCGCTGGCGCACGCAATTTTGCAGCGAGCAGGACCCGGTGGGCGTCTCGCATTACCAGCTCTTTCCCGAAATGCCGGCGCACTGGAGGCAGGCGCACGCGCGCGGCCTCGCCGGCGAGACGCTGCGCGCCGACCGCGAACTGTTTTTGCGCGAGGATGGACAGCGGCAATGGGTGTGCTGGGAAATCCAGCCCTGGAGGCGCCAGCAGGGCGACATCGGCGGCATCGTGATCTACGCCGAGGACATCAGCGAACGCGTACGCGAGCAGGAGCAGACCCGCCAGAGCGAGGCGGCGCTGAGGGCGCTCGGCGACAACCTGCCGGACAGCGTGGTCTACCGCTTCACCCACGATCCCGACGGCGCGCCGCGCTTCCTGCACATCAGCGCCGGCGTCGCCCGCCTCAACGGCGTGAGCGTGGAAGAGGTTCTGGCCGACGGGCGCAAGCTCATGTCCCAGGTATTGCCGGAATTTTCCGCGGACGTCGCGGCCGCGGAAGCCGAAGCTCTGCGCAATTCCGCCGATTTCGCCTTCGACGCGCCCATGCGCCGCCCCGACGGCGAGGTGCGCTGGATGCGCATGCGCGCGCGCCCCGACCCGAGGTCCGACGGCGCCGCGATCTGGAACGGCGTCTACATGGACGTCACCGACGAAATGCGGCAGGTCGCGTGCGAAAAGGAGGAGGCGCGCCGGCAAGGCTTCGTGCTGGAACTGGCGGACGCGCTAAAACCCCTGAGCGATCCCCTCGACATCATGGCGGTCGCCGGCGAAACGCTCGGGCGCCGGCTTGCGTGCCAGCAGGTGGTCTATTGCGAAATCGACGAGCGCCAGCAATTTGCCACCACCACGCGCGAATGGACCGATGGCGCCATGCCGACCAGCCTCGGCGTGCACAGGCTCGCCGATTTCGGTCCGGAACTGATCGCGCGGCTTCAGGCCGGCTGCGTCAACATCATCGACGACACCGCCGCCGACCCGCACGCAGGGTCTGACCTCTGCGCGAACACCTATCGCGCGCGCGAAATCGGCGCCTTCGTCGCCGCGCCCCTCATCAAGGGGGAGCGACTCGTCGCGGTGCTGTCGATCCACCAGCGCGCCTCTCGGCGCTGGAGCGCGCTCGACCTCGCCCTGATCGGGGAAACCGCCGAACGCACCTGGGCGGCGGTCGAGCGGGCGCGGGCGGCCGGGGCCCTGCGCGACAGCGAGGAACGGCTGCGGTTCGCGCTGCGCGCGGCCAACGCGGGCGTCTGGTCCTGGAACCTGCACACCAACAAGAGCATCTGGTCCGACGAATTGTGGAAGCTTTACGGACGCGATCCCGGCAGCGCCGAACCGTCCTACACGGAATGGCTGCAATCGGTGCATCCAGACGACCGGGAACGGATTGACGGGATCGTCAAGCTTGCGGTCTTGCGCGGGAGCGATCTGGACTTCGAGTGGCGCTCGACCGACGCGAGCGGCGCCGAGCGCTGGCTGCTGACGCGCGCCGCCCCTCTGTACAACGAAAACGGACCCGCGGAACGCTATGTCGGCGTGGCCATCGACATCACCGACCGCAAGAAATCCGAGCAGCGGATCGGCTACCTCGCCCACCACGACACCTTGACCGGCCTGCCCAACCGCACCGCCTTCAACCAGCGCCTCGCCGCCGCCGTCGCCGGGGCGGACGCGTCAAGAACCTCGGTCGCGCTGGTGTGCATGGACCTCGATCGTTTCAAGGAAGTCAACGACGTGTTCGGCCACGCCGTGGGCGACGAACTCTTGCGCCGCGTCGCCGACGCCCTGCTGGGCGCGGCGCGGGGCGCGCGGATCGCCCGGGTCGGCGGCGACGAATTCGTGACGCTGATCGAGGGGAAAGACCCGGCCGCCGATGCCGCGGCGCTGGCGGCGCGCCTGCGCGACGCCGTCGCCGCGCCGTTCGAGATCGATGGACGCCGCCTGAGCATCGGCCTCAGCGTCGGCGTGGCGCTCTATCCCGACCACGGCGACATCGAAACCGCGCTCGCCAACGCCGACGCGGCGCTCTATCGCGCCAAGGCCGTGGGCGGGGGCAATGTCTGCCTGTTCGATTCCGGCCTCGACAGCCGGCTGCGCGCCCGCAACGCCCTGTTCCAGGACCTCGGCAAGGCGCTCGAACACGGCGAGCTTTCGGTGCACTACCAGCCGCAGGCGCGGCTCGACGGCGAAATCTTCGGCTTCGAGGCGCTGGTGCGCTGGCGCCATCCCACCCGCGGCTACGTGCCGCCGGACATGTTCGTCCCGCTCGCCGAGGAGCGCGGGCTGATCGGCGCCATCGGCGAATTCGTGCTGCGCGAGGCCTGCCGCGAGGCGGCCTCCTGGCCGGTTCCGCTCTCCGTCGCCGTCAATCTCTCGCCGGTGCAGTTCCAGAAGGACGGTCTGATCAATACGGTCCACGCCATCCTGCTCGAAACCGGCCTGCCGGCCAATCGCCTCGAACTCGAGATCACCGAGGGCGTGCTGGTGGACGATTTTTCGCGCGCGAGCGCGATCCTGCGCCAGTTGAAGGCGATCGGCGCGCGCGTCGCCATCGACGATTTCGGCGCCGGCTATTCCTCGCTCGCCTATCTGCAATCGTTTCCGTTCGACAAGATCAAGATCGACCGGTCCTTCGTCTCCGGCTTGCCGGAGGACGCCAGTTCGCAGGCGATCGTGCGCGCCATCGTCGCGCTCGGACGCGGCTTGAACCTGCCGCTGATCGCCGAGGGCGTGGAGACGCGGGCGCAGCTGGAGTATCTGGACTCGCTCGGCTGCAGCGAGGCCCAGGGTTTCCTGTTCGGCGCGCCCCAGCCCATCGCGGGCTATGCCGCCGCGGTGGGGCGCAAGGTCGCGGGGCGCGCGCGGCGCGCCTGCGAGCCGACGCTGACCCTCGCCTTCCCCGCCAAGGCCGAGCGCTCCGCCTGAGGCGGGGAACCGAACGCCGCCGACGCGGTTGACAGGCGATGTCCCGCCAGTCCCCCGCCGCCTGATGCCCGCCTCCCGCTTTCGCCCGCGCGTCGTCATTCTCGGCGCGGGCTTTGGCGGCGTGAACGCGGCCAAGGTTTTGGGCGGGGCGCCGGTGGACGTCGTCGTGGTCGACAGGACCAATCATCACCTGTTCCAGCCCCTGCTCTACCAGGTGGCCACCGCCGCGCTGGCGCCCTCCGACATCGCCGCCGCCACGCGCGCGCTGCTGCGCGGATACAAGAACATCAAGGTGATCATGGGCGAGGCGGTCGGCGTCGACGCCGACGCCCGGCAGGTGTGTCTGCGCGACGGCGCCCGTCTCGACTACGATTTCCTGGTCGTCGCCACCGGCTCGTCCTACAGTTTCTTCGGGCATGACGAATGGGCGCGCCACGCCCATGTGCTGAAGACGCTCGACGACGCCCTGGAGATCCGCTCGGCGCTGCTTTCGGCCTTCGAACTGGCCGAGCGCTGCACCGACGTCGCGGAGATCAGGCGTCTCATGACCTTCGTGGTGATTGGCGGCGGCCCTACCGGCGTCGAACTCGCGGGCACCATCGCGGAGCTGTCGCGAACCACGCTCGCGCGCGACTTCCGCACCATCGCGCCGGACTCCGCGCATATCGTGCTGTGCGAGGCCGGCGAGCGCATCCTCTCCGCGTTCACGCCGGAGCAGTCGCGCTATGGCGCGGCCATGCTGCGTCGGCTCGGCGTCCACGTGCGCACCGGCGCGATGGTGCGCGCGGTGGACGCGCGCGGCGTCGATGTCGGCGGCGAGCGCATCGAGGCCGCGCTGGTGCTGTGGTGCGCCGGCACGGCCGCGAATCCCGCCGCGCAATGGTTGCGCGCGGTATCCGCGAAAAACGGCGGCGTGCGCGTGAAACCGGATTGCTCCCTGCCCGGGCGGCCCGAGATTTTCGTGATCGGCGACGTCGCCAGCCTCGACGGCGCCGACGGAAACCCCCTGCCCGCCCTCGCCCCGGTGGCGAAGCAGCAGGGCTGCTACGTCGGCAAGCTTTTG
>Ga0181519_10004290_pt1 | contig 11586 bp, 11 predicted proteins | sample PEATcosm2014_Bin_26_FD_121102 | JGI IMG/M metagenome (GOLD analysis project Ga0181519, IMG submission 121102) | Peatland microbial communities from MTU Mesocosm Facility, Houghton, MI, USA - PEATcosm2014_Bin02_10_metaG | ecosystem: Environmental > Terrestrial > Soil > Wetlands > Peat | place... | reverse complement strand
TTTTGCTCCCGGCGGGGCTTGCCTTGCCGCCGACGTTGCCGCCGACGCGGTGCGCTCTTGCCGCACCCTTTCACCCTTGCCGGCCAAAGGCCGGCGGTTTGCTTTCTGTGGCGCTGTCCCTGAAATCGCTCTCGCCGGACGTTATCCGGCGCCGTGTCCGCATGGAGCCCGGACTTTCCTCCGCCCGAAGGCGACGGCCGTCCGGCCGGCTGGCGGCGCCAATATGAGGCTGTCGGCCGCCGGGTCAAGCGCCGCGACGTCTTGACCAGGATTGACGCGCATCAAAACGGCGGGCGAAGGTCTGGCGTACGGGGAAGGTGCGACGGTCGTCGCAATGTCCTTTTGGACGTTCTCCCTGACTCGGGCCGCCCTTCGAGGCGGCCCTTATTCTTTCAAGACCTTCACGCCTGAGCAGCCGCCGTCCGCGGAACGTCGGCGCGCGTCCGCCAGCCGGGTCGCCGGCAGAGTGCCGGCGAAAATCGCCACGGCGACGAAGCCGAGCGCCATGCCGAGGGTCTCGGCCGCCGCCGGACGGCTCATGAGCCGGTCTTCGCCAGGGGCGGCCGAGGCCGGACGCGGCGCGATCGGTCGTCAAGCCAGGGGCGGGCGGCGCGCCTGGCGTCCACCCGCGCGGCGAGAAAGAACCCCGGATCGGCGGCGAGCGGCAGCGCCGTCGCGTCGTTCACGTCGACCGGCGTCAGACCGATGTCGGCGAGCGACCGCGCGTCGAGGGCGGCGAGCCGGCGCAGCGTCGCGCGCGCTTCGGCGACGCGGAACGGCCACAGGGCGAGGGAACGAAGCGCGGCGGACAGGCGGGGCAGGCGGCGCATGGACGAACTCCTTTCGCCCCCTTCGAATCGCGGAATCCGGCTGGCGCGGCCAGAGACAATTGGGTACAGTTTGGCTGAACTGTACTCGTCAATGTGTGATACAGATGCTCGAACGCACGCCCAAAGAGCGCGCACCGACGCGGGTCGCCGGGGTGATGGCGTCGCTGAAGGCGCGGATCGAAAGCCGCGCGCTGGCGCCGGGCGCGCGGCTGCCCTCGGTCAGGGCGCTGGCCGGCTCGCTCGCCGTGTCGAAATCGACCGTCGTCGAAGCCTACGAACGCCTCGTCGCCGAAGGCGAAGTGACGGCGCGGCGCGGCGCCGGCTTCTTCGTCGCCGGGCCGACGCGGCCGCTGGTGCTGGCGGAGAGCAACGAGCGGCGCGAGCCGATCGCCGACTGGCTGCGTTCCCATCGCGCCGCGCTCGCCGCCGACCCGGACGTGATCCAGCCCGGGTCCGGCTGGCTACCCGAATCGTGGATGCCGGAAGCGGGCATCCAGCGCGCATTGCGAGATCTGGCGCGCGACCGCGCCTTCCGTAAGACGCATTACGATTCAGCCGCAGGATACGAGCCGCTGCGCCGCCAACTTGCGGTGCGGCTCGGCGAGCGCGGCGTCGTCGTTTCACCCGAGCAGATCGTGCTGACCGACTCGACCACTCAGGCGATCGACCTCGCGATGCGCTTTCTCGTCCAGCCGGGCGACGTCGTGGCGGTCGACGATCCCAGCTACTTTCGTCTGTTGCCGCTGCTCAAGGCGCACCGGGTCGAGGTCGTCGCCGCGCCGCTCACGCCGGAAGGGCCGGACGTCGAAGCGCTCGCCGCGCTGTTCGCCGCGCGTTCGCCGCGGCTCTACCTGACAGTCGCGGCGTTCCACAACCCGACCGGCCTGTCGCTGTCGCCGGCGGTCGCCCATCGTATCCTCAAGCTCGTCGAGCGGCATCAGGTGGTCGTCATCGAGGACGAAATCTTCGCCGATTTCGAGCTGGGGCCGCCGGGAACGCGGCTGGCGGCGTTCGACGGCCTCGAGCGGGTGATCCAGGTCGGCAGCTATTCGAAGACGGTCTCCGCCGCGCTGCGCTGCGGTTATGTGGCGCTACGGCCGGATTGGGTCGATCCGATCGTCGACCTCAAACTCGCGACGAGCTTGAGCAGCGGCCATTTCGCCGCCGCCTTTCTATACAGGATGCTGACCGAAGCGGGTTATCGCCGACATCTCGGCGCGTTGAAGGCGCGGCTCGCCGACGCGATGGGCCGCACGCTGACGCGGCTCAAGACGGCCGGCCTGACGCCGTGGATCGAGCCGCGCGGCGGCGTCTTTCTGTGGGCGCGTCTGCCCGACGGGCTGGACTCGGCGGCGATCGCGCGGCTCGCCCTGGCCGAAGGCGTCGGCCTCGCGCCCGGAGCGGTGTTCAGCGCCGCGGCGGACGCGCGCGCCTACCTGCGCTTCAACGCCGCCGCGAGCCTTAGCCCGTACAACTTCGACGCGCTCGAGCGAGCGATGGCGGACCCGAGGGCGCGAGCGACTTGATTGGCGACGTTCACCGGCTATTCACGACATCCGCCGCAACTTCATGCTATGGCGTTGCCGGTTGGGGCGTCGGGTAAGCGGCGTGAAAGCCGTGGCTCGTAACTTTAGCGTTGGCGTGCGGGCGTTGCGCGACGCAGAGGAGACCAAGACGATGAAGAAACTGATGATCCTTTCTCTCGCCATGGCGGCGGCCCTGCCGATCGCCGGCTGCGAGACGCCGCAACAGCAGAACGCCGCCAACGGCGCGGTGCTCGGCGGCGTCGCGGGCGCGCTGATCGGCGGCGCGGCCACCGGCCGCCCCGGCGGCGCTTTGGCCGGCGCCGCGATCGGCGCGGCGAGCGGCGCGGTGATCGGCTCGGCCTCGACCCCGCCCGGTCCCGGATATCGCTGCGGCGAGTGGTACTACGACTATTACGGCAATCGCGTTTGCCGCGGCTGGTACTGAACCGATAGCGCCGCGCGCCGCTTTCGCGCACGTTCGGCGGCGCGTTTCGCCGCGCGGGCGGGGTCGCGCCGATATGACCGACGCATTCGCTCCCGACAGCCCGCTGGTTGCGCACGTTTTGCCGTCGCCGAATTTCGGCGAGCGGCGCGGCTATGCGCGACCGGACTGCGTCGTGTTGCATTACACCGGCATGCCGACCGCCGAGAGCGCGCTGGCGCTGCTCACCGACCCCGCCGGCGAAGTGTCGTGCCACTATTTCGTCTGGGAGAGCGGCGAGATCGCCCAGCTCGTCGCCGAGGACAAGCGCGCCTGGCACGCCGGAATCGGCCAATGGGGCGGCGTGCGCGACCTCAACTCGGCGTCGATCGGGATCGAGATCGTCAATCCCGGCCATGACGGCGGCCTGCCGGCGTTCACGCCAGCGCAGATCGACGCGACGATCGCGCTCGTTCGCAACGTCGTCGCGCGGCGCGCCATCCGGCCCGAGCGCGTGCTCGCCCACTCCGACCTCGCTCCGGCGCGCAAACGCGACCCGGGCGAGCGCTTTCCGTGGGATGCGCTGGCGCGCGCCGGCGTCGGTCATTGGGTCGAGCCGGCGGCGATCGTCGACGGGCCGCGGTTCGGCCCCGGCCAGGAGGGGCCGCCGGTGCGGGCGTTGCAGGCGATGCTGGCGCTCTACGGCTATGGAATCGAGCTGACCGGCGTCTACGACGCGCCGACCCGCGCGGTGGTCGCCGCCTTCCAGCGCCACTTCCGCCCGGCGCGGGTCGACGGCGAGGCCGACGCGTCGACGATCGCGACGCTCAGGGCGCTGATCGACGGGATCAAGCGAAGTTGAAGCGTGCGCGCTATACCAATTTGTAATAAGCCGACAAGGACAAATCGCTTCGCGTGCTTTTGAAATCGCAGCTGCCGGCGCCTAAGTCGCCAAGAGGTCGTTTCCTCACGAGGCCAATGATGCCGCTGCGCAATTCTCAACAAGCCTATGGTTCGATTGCGCGCTCCGCGCATTGGGCGACCGCTCTGTTCGTCTTGCTCGCCTGGCTGCTCGGCCAGTTCAGGGACGTCTTGCCGCGCGGGGCGGCGCGCGACGCCGGCCTGTCCGTCCACATGGCGCTCGGTCTCGGCGTCATCCTGTTGTTTGTCCTCAGGCTCGCCTGGCGCGCGCTCGACCCGCCGCCGCCGGCCATTCACGCCAACCGATTCGAACCCTGGCTCAGCTACGCCGCTTCGGCCGGACACCTGCTGCTCTACGCGTTGCTGATCGCCACGCCGATTCTCGGCATTGTGATGCAATTCGCGCGCGGCCAGGCGTTGCCGGTGTTCGGGCTGTTCGACATTCCGTCGCCGTGGACGATGGATCGCGCGTTCTTCCGCGAGATGCTGGGTCTGCACGAACTCGCCGCCAACGCCCTCGGCGTGGTGGCGGTCGGTCACGCCGCGGCGGCGCTGTTCCACCACTGGGCGCTGGGCGACCGCACGCTGGCGCGGATGCTGCCGGGACTGGGCTGAGTCGCGGCGCGGCCCACCGCGGCCGCGCAGGCGCGGAGGCCCGCGCCGCGGACGCGCGACGACGTCAGGCGGAGCGTGGCTGAGCCGGCGCCTCGGCGCCCGCCGCCGGCTGGGCGCGCAGGCCGATGAGGTGGCAGATGGCGAAGACGAGGTCGGCGCGGTTCATCGTGTAGAAATGCAGATGGTCGACGCCGCGGTCGATCAGGTCGACGACCTGCTCGGCGCAGACCGCCGCCGCCACCAGCCGGCGCGTCGCCGGATCGTCTTCGAGCCCGTCGAAACGCGCGGCGAGCCAGTTCGGCACGCTGGCGCCGGCCTTGCGCGCGAAATTGGCCGTCTGCTTGAAGTTCACCACCGGCACGATTCCCGGCACGATCGGGATCGCGATCGCCGCCGCCGCGGCGACGTCGAGAAAGCGGAAGTAGGCGTCGTTGTCGAAGAAGAACTGGGTGATGGCGCGATCGGCGCCGGCGTCGACCTTGCGCTTGAGCGCCTCGATGTCGTGCAGAAGATTCGGACTCTGCGGGTGCTTTTCCGGGTAGGCGGAGACCGAGACTTCGAAATCGCCCGCCGCCTTGATCGCGCTCACCAGCGCGTCGGTCGTCCGGTAACCGTCGGGCGGCGCGACATAGGGCGTGTCGAGGCCGCCCGGCGGATCGCCGCGCAGCGCGACGATGTGGCGGACGCCGGCGGCGGCGTAATCGCGCACCACCGCGTCGATCTCGGCGCAGCTCGCGCCGACGCAGGTCAGATGCGCCGCCGGCTTCAGCGGCGTCTCCTTGACCAGCCGGGCGACGGTCGCGTGCGTGCGCTCGCGGGTCGAGCCGCCGGCGCCGTAGGTGACCGAGACGAATTCCGGCGCGAGCGGCGCGAGCCGGCCGACCGCCTCCCACAGCTGCGCCTCCATTTCCGCCGTCTTGGGCGGGAAGAACTCGAACGAAACGGCGACGTGCGGGCCCGAGCGGCTCAGGCGCTGCGGATTGTCGGCCATCAGGCGAGCTCCATTGTCGGTTTCGGCAGGGGATCGGCGATGATCCGCCGATCGCGCGCCAGCCACAGCGCCACGGTGAGCTTGTCGGGCTCGCCGGCGGCCGGCTCGACCCGCTCGGCGGCGATCTCGGACAGGCCGGCGTCGGCGATGAAGCCGGCGATCTCCTCGTCGGCGAAGCCGAGCCGGCGGTGGGCGTAGGCCTCGCGCAGGAATTCCTCGCCGTGGGCGGCGAAATCGACCACCAGCAGCCGGCCCGACGACCTCAGCGCCCGCGCCGCTTCGGCCAGCGCGCGCGCCGGATCGTCGAGGAAATGCAGCACCTGATGGATGACGACGAGGTCGTAGGAATCGCGCTCGACCGGCGGCGCGTAGATGTCGCCCTGGCGAAGCTGGACGTTGCGCAAGCCGCTCTGGTCGACGCGCGCGCGCGCCACCGCCAACATCGCCGGGCTCATGTCGACGCCGACGGCGCGGTCGGCGCGCGGCGCGAGCAATTCGAGCATGCGGCCGGTCCCCGTGCCGAGATCGAGCAGGCCGCGAATCGGCTTGTCGCCGACGAGCGCCATGATCGCCGCGTCGACGCGGCTCTCCGGCGCGTGCAGGGCGCGGATCGCGTCCCAGTCGGCGGCGCGCTCGGCGAAATAGGCCGCCGCCTGCTTGCGCCGCGCCTCGCGCGCCGCCGCCAGCCTGGCGCGGTCGGCGGCGAAGGTCGGGTCGGCGGGATCGACGCGGGCGACCAGCGCGCGCGCCAGAGCGCCGCCCTTGTCGGCGAGCCGGTAGAACGCCCAGGCGCCCTCGCGCTGGCGCTCCGCGAGGCCTGCCTCAACCAGCAATTTGAGATGCCGAGAGACGCGCGGCTGCGACTGACCGAGGATGGCGACGAGCTCGCTGACCGTCAGCTCGGCTTCGCTGAGCAGGCCAATCAGCCGCAGCCGCGTCACCTCGCCCGCCGCCTGCAGGCTCGCCAGCAAGGCGTCGAATCCGATCGTCGGCGGACCGCCGGGCGGCGCGGCGTTAGACATAAAGATATGCTTATATCTGATGTCGCAATGGCGCAAGACGCTCGCTCCGGCTGAGTGGCGCGGGCGTCTCTTCCCGCGACGTCGCGGGCGCTGAGGCTCGCGCCACTAGAGGCCTGCGACCCCGCGCCACGGCTCAGAACGTGACGGCCGGCCGCGCGCGATCGGCGACGACGACGCGACAGCGGCCGCCGCATTCGCGCGCGATCAGCGCGACGAGGCGCGCCGCCGCCTGCTCGACGTCGCCGGCGCCGTTCGACTGCGCCGTCAGCGCGACGCGGCGCGTCTCGGCGGAGACGGCGCTGCGCGCGTCCTGGCGCCAGTTCCAGCGCCGACACAACACGTGGCGCGCGTCGGCGTAGACGACCTCGCCGACCTTGGGCGGGTCGTTGGGATCCTCGCCCGACTCGGCGCCCATGTCGATAAAGGTGTCGTCGGAGCGCGAGAAGCGGAAGGCGAGATCGCCTTCGGTCGCGTCGAGATCGTCGCAGCCAAGGCACAGCTCGCTACCGAGCGAGACGGCGTTGTAGAGATCGACCAGCGCGTTGACCTCGGGCAGCGCGCCGCCCGCCAGCACGCGCTTGATCAGCCGCTCGACCGACGAGCGGTAGCTCGTCCGCTTGATGCCGAAGCCCTTGTAGGCCGCCCGCCAAGCGGCGACGCCGGGAATGGCGGAGAGCTCGGTTCCGTCCCAGCGTTTGCGGCACGTCTGTTCGATCGTCGCGATCTCGGCGGCGAGCGCGGCGCTGCGCCGCTCGCCGATGCGCAAGTCCTCGGCGACGACCAGCGCGACGCGGAAGTCGGGAAAGCGTTCGGCGATTTCGGCGATGGAGAGGGAGGGCATGCAATGCGCTTTGGCGCAGCGACGCGCGGGCTGTCAAGGCGGCGCACGTCTGCCGCCATCCCCGCCGCGACTGCAAAGCGCGCGCCCCCTCTCCAGCGAAGGCTGGAGAGGGTGGTCCGACGAAGTCGGGCCGGGTGAAGTGCGGCCAGCTTGCGGCGGGTTTCCGGTGGAGCGCGTGGCGACGGGCCACACCCCATCCGTCGGGCTTCGCCCGACACCTTCCCCACCTACGGTGGAGAAGGAAGCGCGCGGCTACAACGCGCGCCGGCTCGGCGTCCGCCCAACTGCGTCGCGCCAGCCGGCGACCATTTTCATGCGTACGTCGTCGGCGAGGCCCCGGCGGAGGGCACGCTCGCCCCGCCAGCGTCGCGTCGACGCCCTCGTCCTTCGAGACGCGCCGCTGGCGCGGCGCTCCACAGGTTGAGGGCGGTTCTCCGCGATGAAAGGCCGCTTCATCCTGAGGAGCCCGCGAAGCGGGCGTCTCGAAGAGCCTGCCCTGAGCAACGCGAAGGGACGAGGAGGCCGTGAGCGGTCTTACGCCTCCATCTCGCCCAGCCGCGGGCTCGGGCGTTGCGACGCCATGCGCGCGCCGTCGATGACGATCGGCGAGGCGACGCCGGGAACCCGAGCGCCGTCGTCGCCGACGAGTTCGAGCCGCATGCCGCGGTGGACGACCTGCGGATCGGCGAACACGTCTTCGATGCGGTTGATCGGCCCCGCCGGCACGCCCGCCGCTTCGAGCTTCGCCAGCAACGCCGCGCGGGTGAAGGCGGCAAGATGGGGCGTCAGCGCGGCGGTCAGGCGGGCGCGGTTGGCGACGCGCAGCGGGTTGGCGGCGAAGTCCGGATCCGCGCCAACCGCCTCGGCGCCGATCGCGCCGCAGAGGCTCTGAAACTGCCGGTCGTTGCCGACCGCGACGATGACATGGCCGTCGGCGACGGCGAACACCTGATAGGGCGCGATGTTGGGATGGGCGTTGCCGAGCCGGCTCGGCGAGCGGCCGGAGACGAGATAGTTCATCGCCTGATTGGCGAGCATGGCGACGGCGCAGTCCATCAGCGCCATGTCGATATGCGCGCCAATTCCGTCGCGGTCGCGCCGCCTCAGCGCGGCCAGAATCGCGGTCGAAGCGTAGACGCCCGTGAACAGATCGACGACCGCGACGCCGACCTTCTGCGGCTCGCGCTGCGGCTCGCCGGTGATGTCCATCAGGCCGCTCATGCCCTGGATGATGTAGTCGTAGCCCGCCCGCTCGGCGTAGGGCCCGTCCTGGCCGAAGCCAGAGATCGAGCAATAGACGAGGCGCGGAAAGACGGCGCGCAGGCCGCCGGCGTCGAGGCCGAACTTCGCCAGGCCGCCGAACTTGAAATTCTCGATCACGACGTCGCATTCGCCGGCGAGGCGGCGGATCGTCGCGCGGCCGTCGTCGCTTTCGAAATCGATTGCCAGCGAGCGCTTGCCGCGGTTGCAGCCATGGTAATAGGCCGAGCCCCAGACGCCGCCGTTGGCGTCGGCGACGAATGGCGGACCCCAGGCGCGCGTGTCGTCGCCGACTTCCGGCCGCTCGATCTTGATCACCTCGGCGCCGAGATCGGCCAGCAACTGGCCGCACCATGGACCGGCGAGAATGCGCGCCAGCTCCAGCACCCGCACGCCCGCCAGCGGTTTTTCCGTCGCCATCTTGCGCGCCCCTTCAGAAGAACGCCTGCAGGCCGGTCATCGCCCGGCCGAGGATCAGCGCGTGGACGTCGTGCGTACCCTCGTAGGTGTTGACCGTCTCGAGGTTCTGCAGATGGCGCATGACGTGGTACTCGCCATGAATGCCGTTGCCGCCGTGCATGTCGCGCGCTTGCCGCGCGACATCGAGCGCCTTGCCGCAATTGTTGCGCTTGATCAGCGAGATCATCTCCGGCGCGGCCTTGCCTTCGTCGAGCAGCCGCCCGACGCGCAGCGCCGCCTGCAGGCCGAGCGCGATCTCGGTCTGCATGTCGGCGAGTTTCTTCTGGAACAATTGCGTCTGAGCGAGCGGCCGGCCGAACTGCCGGCGGTCGAGCCCGTACTGGCGCGCGCGCGTCCAGCAATCTTCGGCCGCGCCCATCGCCCCCCAGGCGATGCCGTAACGGGCGCGGTTGAGGCAGCCGAACGGCCCCTTGAGGCCGGCGACGCCGGGCAGCAGCGCCTCCTCGCCGACCTCGACGGCGTCGAGCGCGATCTCGCCGGTGACCGACGCGCGCAGCGACAGCTTGCCCTCGATCTTCGGCGCCGTCAGGCCCTTGAGGCCCTTGTCGAGCACGAAGCCCTTGATCGCGCCGTCATGGGCGTCCGACTTCGCCCAGACGACAAAGACGTCGGCGATCGGCGCGTTGGAGATCCACGTCTTCGCGCCTGTGAGGCGATAGCCGCCGTCGATCCTCTCCGCCCGCGTCCGCATCGCACCGGGATCGGAGCCGGCGTCGGCCTCGGTCAACCCGAAGCAACCGACCCATTCGCCGCGCGCCAACTTGGGTAGGTATTTGCGCTTCTGCGCTTCCGTGCCGTAGGCGTGGATCGGGTGCATGACCAGCGACGACTGCACGCTCATCATCGAGCGATAGCCGCTGTCGACCCGCTCGACTTCGCGCGCGATCAGGCCGTAGGCGACGTAGGACGCGCCAGCGCCGCCGTATTCTTCGGCGATGGTCGCGCCGAGCAGGCCGAGCGCGCCCATCTCAGCGAAGATCGCCGGGTCGGTTTTCTCTTTGGCGTAGGCCTCGATCGCGCGCGGCAGCAGCTTGTCCTGGGCGTAGTCGCGGGCCGTCGCCATGACCAGCGTCTCCTCCTCGGAGAGCTGGTCGGCGAGGCGGAACGGGTCGTCCCATTGGAAGGCGGTCTTGTTGTCGGCCATGACCCTGCGTTCTCCCTGGCGCGCCGGCGGCGGTCCTGCCCGGACTCGTCATAAGGCGCAACGCCGCGGCTTGGCCAGCGCCGCTTTGGTCGAGCCCGCCCTTGGGAAAGAGCGCCCGTAGACGCCGAATTGGCCGGCAAGCAACCGCCGGCCCTGTCATCCCCGCGAAAGCGGAGATCCAGTCTTTCCGCCGCTTGCGGCCTCGACCGGCGCTGGACCCCCGCTTTCGCGGGGGTGACATTGAAGGATCAAAGGATCACTCCGAGTCAGCGCCTGTGGCCGGGCCGGGCCGGGCCAAGCTAACGAATTCGCCGCTTAATGATTGACTTGGCTCGCCGCTTTTCTACTTTGCGCGGCCCGCGCCGCTGGCGCGTCCGTTGAGCGAAGGTTCTGGTTGATGTCGCAAGTAGCCCTGCGCGAGGCCGCAGAGGTCTCCAAGGCCTGGCCGTTCGAGGAGGCGCGCAAGCTGATCGCGCGGGTCAAGCGCACCGGCCAGAAGAGCGTGCTGTTCGAAACCGGCTACGGGCCGTCGGGGCTGCCGCATATCGGCACTTTCGGCGAGGTCGCGCGCACGACCATGGTGCGCCACGCCTTCCGCGTCCTCACCGACGACGCCATCGCGACGCGGCTCCTCGCCTTCTCCGACGACATGGACGGGTTGCGCAAGACGCCCGACAACATTCCCAATCGCGAACGAATTCAGGCCCATCTCGGCAAGCCGCTGACCGAAGTGCCCGACCCGTTCGGCGAATACGACAGCTTCGCCGCCCACAACAACGCGCGGCTGCGGGGCTTCCTCGACAGCTTCGGTTTCGACTACGAGTTCGCCTCGTCGACCGCCTATTACAAGTCGGGCAAGTTCGACGCGGCCCTGCTGCACATGCTCAAGCGCTTCGACGCGGTGCAGAAAATCATGCTGCCGAGTCTGCGCGGGGAGCGCGCGGCGACCTATTCGCCGTTCCTGCCGATCCATCCCCGCACCCGCGCCGTCATGCAGGTTCCGCTGACCGGCTACGACGCCGAAGTGGGCACAATCCGCTGGCGCGATCCCGGCACGAACGAGGATTTCGAGACGCCGGTCACCGGCGGCGCTTGCAAGCTGCAATGGAAGCCGGACTGGGCGATGCGCTGGTACGCGCTCGGCGTCGACTACGAGATGGCGGGCAAGGACCTGATCGACTCGGTCAAGCTGTCGTCGCAGATCGTGCGCGCGCTCGACGGGACGCCGCCGGACGGCTTCAACTACGAGCTGTTCCTCGACGACAAGGGGCAGAAGATTTCGAAGTCGAAGGGCAACGGCCTGACCATCGACGAATGGCTGACCTACGCCAGCCCGGAGAGCCTGTCGCTGTTCATGTACCAGCGTCCGAGCGCGGCGAAGCGGCTCTACTTCGACGTCATCCCGCGCACGGTCGACGACTATCTCGGTTTTCTCGAGACCTATCCGCGCCAGGAATGGAAGGAGCGACTCGGCAATCCGGTCTGGCACATCCATTCCGGCGCGCCGCCCGCCGCCGAGACGCTCGAGCACGAGC
>Ga0181519_10004287_pt1 | contig 11588 bp, 7 predicted proteins | sample PEATcosm2014_Bin_26_FD_121102 | JGI IMG/M metagenome (GOLD analysis project Ga0181519, IMG submission 121102) | Peatland microbial communities from MTU Mesocosm Facility, Houghton, MI, USA - PEATcosm2014_Bin02_10_metaG | ecosystem: Environmental > Terrestrial > Soil > Wetlands > Peat | place... | reverse complement strand
GCCGCGAACCGCGCAATGAAATCGTTCAACTGCGAAATCTTTTTCTCGCGCTGCGCGATCTGCGCCTCCAGCGTGGAGCGAATCTGCGTCTTCGCCATCACCATATCGTCGTAGCCGCCGGTGTAGGTGATGATGGTCTCGTAATCGATGTCGGCGGTATGCGTGGTCACCGAGTTCAAGAAATGCCGATCGTGCGAGATGGCGATCAGCGTGCCGTCGTAGTTCGTCAAAACATCCTGCAACCAGTGGATCGAGTCGAGATCGAGATAGTTGGTCGGCTCGTCGAGCAGCAGCGCCTCCGGCTTGCCGAAGAGCGCCTGGGCCAGCAACACACGCACCTTTTGTCCGCCCTGCAACTCGCCCATTTTGCGCTCGTGCAAGGCTTCGGAAATGTCGAGGCCATCCAGCAGCACCGCGGCGTCGCTCTCGGCCGTGTAGCCGTCCTCGTCGCCGATGATGCCTTCGAGTTCGCCCAGCCGCATACCATCTTCGTTGGTCATTTCGGGCTTGGCATAGATGCGGTCGCGCTCTTCAAGAGCGGCCCACAACGGCTTGTTGCCCATGATCACGGTGTCGATGACGCGATAGGCGTCGAACGCAAACTGATCCTGGCGCAGCACGCCCAGTTTGCGGGGGCGCACCACCGTACCCTTCTGCGGCTCCAGTTCGCCGGTCAGGATCTTCATAAAGGTGGACTTGCCGGAACCGTTCGGGCCGGTCAGTCCGTAGCGACGCCCCGGCGTAAAAGCAGTGCTCACGTCCTCGAAGAGAATCTTCGAGCCGTAGCGCATGGATACATTGCTGACGCTGATCATTCTTTGCGATTTCCTAAGAGTGTTTAAGGTTGCCGTGTGTGGCCCGCAAAGCGGCGTGGGCCGCGCGGACCGGATGAAAGTTAAGGTTGAGGCGAGGTTTCGGGATGCCAACGCAAGCAGCGCCCGGAGAACTTCTGCTCTTCCAGTTTCTCATGAACGCGGCAATCTCTGCCTATAATGCCCTGAAGGGGTCTGTGTTGCGTTGTTTCCCGATTGTCTTGACGGTGCTCTTGTCGTCGCCCGCGTGTGCCCAAATGACGATGAATATGGGCGGCTCTGTCGCATCCCTGAAGGAAAACGTGCTGCGCCACACCGCTTCGGGCACGAGCTTGGAACCGGCCTCGAGCGCGCCTCCAATGCTGATGCGCATGAGCGGGAAATGGATGGAGATGCTGCACGGCGAGGTAAATGTGGCCGAGCAGCAGCAATCTGGCCCGCGCGGCCGCGACAAGCTCTTCAGCGTGAACTGGGTGATGCCGATGGCGCAGCGGCCCACCGCGCACGGTCAATTGACCTTTGTGAGCATGCTCAGCCTGGAGCCGGCAACCATCACTGGACGCTACTACCCGGAACTCTTCCAGCAGGGCGAAACCGCTTTCGGCAAGGCCATCGTCGATGGCCAGCACCCGCACAATCTCTTCATGGAACTGGCTGCGATGTACGACCTGAACCTTGGCAAGCATGGCCTGGCGTCGCTTTACGTGGCTCCGGTGGGCGATCCGGGATTAGGGCCGGTTGCATTCCCGCATCGCATGAGTGCGGAGAGCAATCCGTTGGCACCGCTGGCGCATCATCTGCAGGATTCAACGCACATCGCCTACGACGTCGTCACGGGCGGCCTGATGCTTGGGCCCATGCGGGTTGAGGCTTCAGGATTCCACGGACGCGAGCCCGGCGAGAATCGCTGGACGATTGCAGCCGGCGCGATCGACTCGTGGTCGACGCGGTTTACGGCCGCTCCGGCGCGCGACTGGATCGCGCAGTACTCAGTGGGGCATTTGCATTCGCCAGAGATGTTGCACCCGCAGGAAGATGTGTTGCGGCAAACGGCGTCGATCGGCATGCATCACGCGTGGACGGCCGTTGAACTCAATGCCATGGCAATCTGGGGCCGCAACCACACCATCGGCACGGACGTGAACGCCAACGGCTACCTGCTGGAGGCCGAAGCGCGCTTGCGGGCGAAGCAAGCGCTGTGGACGCGCATCGAAAACGACGACCGGACCACGGACCTGCTGGGCGCGCAGGCACCGCCTGAGGAAAGCGTCGTGGGCCGCGTGCAGGCCTATACCGGCGGCTATGCGCACCGCATCTTCAGCACCGATTGGAGCGCGCTCGAATTAGGCGCGCAGGCGACGTTCTATGAGACGCCGCCGCGGCTCCTGCCTCTTTATGGCGCTCATCCCGTCGGCGTCGCGGGAGTATTGCACTGGCGAATCGGGCGATGAAGTACCGGCCTCTGATTTGCGACGCCTCCAAATTTCATCCCAGAAATCATTGCGACGGAACCGTCGCGTACTTGCCGCCCTTGACCCACAAAAGGTCCTGGGATTGGTCATCCTTCCCGTAGTCCTTGACTACGTCGAGCAGCACCGTGGTTGGCGCAAAACACTGCCGATACACCAGTCCAATGCCGCCGCCATGGTGCGGCAGGGGAATGTTGACGCCGAGCATAAAGTGATCCGGCGGAAGCCCGAGCCGCACCATTCCGTTGTGCGCCCTGTTGGTGATCTCCATAACGTGGCCTCCGGAGTATGATGTGGTGCCATCATCGGCTACGCCCATGGTGTAGGCCGGCGGCGCGTTGTCAGGGAAAACGGCAGTGTCGATGACCACCTGAATGTGTGTAATCGGCGTCATCGTTTTCGCACTCACAACCCGCAGCACCACGGAGCAGCTGTTCTTCGAGCCCGGTCCGGCGTTGCTCACGTAATTGGCTGGATCGTCGCCGGTCTCATCGGCAATGAGTTGAGCCGCGGTTGGTGGCGGCTTAAGGCCTGCGCACGCCGCCGGCAATGCGAAAACCGAAGCGGGTGGTGTTGCGAACGAAACCTTGGTCACATCCGCCATAACCATCAGGTTCGCTCCGGGCGAACTTATTTCAACCCGCATCACGAGGTCATCATCCTTCGTATCAATCCACGCCTTCACATTCGCGCCATCTGTGGTGCCGGCGTACACCTGCGTCGCAATTCCGTGGATGGTCTCGCTGCCCGCCGGCTTCAGGTCGCCCTTGTTGATATCGCCTTCCAACTCTGCAGTGGACCCGAAGGGGTCGCCCCAGTCGCCGGAGAAGGTGCCCACGCTGCACTGGATGGGGCTTGCATCGGGATCCCAAGTGGTATTGGTTCCGGCTGCGAGGTCATAAAAGCTGAGCGACCGCGAGGCGGGCGTGCCGCCCTGTGCCGGTTGGTTGAAGTCGACGAGGACCTTCGAGCCGCTGCGGTAGGTGGTGGATGTGCCTCCAGTCGTTCCAACCGACTGGGTGATGATGTAGGCGGTGGGCGGCGTTTGCGCACTCAGGAGCCCGGCGCAAGCAAGCAGACAAAGGCAGACAAGGGTACGCGGAGTCGACACGGGCAAAACTCCTTCAAGTGAGATCGATGAATCCGAAATCGGCTTGGGACTTGAGAAACGAAGTTGTAGCGCGGAAAACTAGCAGATGATATCGGCCCGAAGAGAGCGAGTCAAGGAAGAAAAACGCAAGTTAGAAGAGAGAAGAGAATCGGACAAGGGGCTTTCAAAAAAGATCAGCGAGCTTGGAGAACGCGTCCAGTTCGATCAAGTGCTGGCCCTCGGGCGCGGCGTCCACCTCAGCGTGCTCCAGCACCCACGTGTCTTTGTGAAACAGGAACACCGCATGCAGTCCTGCGGCAAGCGCTGGATTGATGTCGCTTTTGGGGCTGTTGCCAATCATCCAGGCGCTGCGCGCGGCGATCTTTTGGCGAAGGATCACTTCACGATAAGTGGGCGGATCCTTCTCCGCCACAATCTCGACTGCGGAAAAATATTGCGCCAGCCCCGATCGCGCCAGCTTGTCGGCCTGCTCGGCGTGGTCGCCCTTGGTCATCAGGATGAGATGATGCCGGCCGGCCAGCTCTGCCAGCGTCTCGGCCACTCCGGGCAGTAGTTCGATCTCCTGCTCGGCAATGGCGCGCGCAAATCCGCGAATGCGTTCGCGCTTTTCCTCCGTCACCGGCGTCTGGCTCAATCGTTCGAAGCAGGCGACCAGCGAGCGAGTGAAGCTCGAAAGCCCGTAGCCGTGCGCAAGAATCGTCTCGCGTTCCACGGCATTCAGCGCTTGCCGCACTTCGCGGGGCGAGTGCTCCTTGTGGTCGAGGAATCCGATGAACGCGGCGATGGCGCGCTCAAAGTAAATATTGTTTTCCCACAGCGTATCGTCTGCGTCGATCAACAGGGTCTGTCCGGCAGGGAAGCGGGGCATAAATCGATGGTAAAGGCTGTCGGGGCGCGAGTTTTCAACCGGTCGCTTTGCGCGATTTGTCCTCAGGCGCCGAGTTCCGCGCGGATCGCCGCGGCAATCGCTTCCGCATGCCTGCGCATCGCCTCTTCACTCTCGGCCTCGATCATCACCCGGGCAAGGGCCTCGGTTCCGCTATAGCGAATCACCACGCGGCCTGTGTCCTTCAACTCATCCTCCGCAGCGCGGATCGCGGTGACCACCGCCGGAATCGCATCCAGCGGCTTCTTCTCGCGCACCTTCAAGTTCACAATCACCTGCGGGAAGACCTTGAGATCGGCGGTCAGCTCGTCGAGGGATTTACCGGTACGCGCCACCAGATCGAGCACCACAAGCGCCGTCAGCAGGCCATCCCCCGTCGTTGCCAGGTGAGGAAAGAGAATGTGGCCGGACTGCTCGCCTCCCAGGGCCGCATTCAGCTTCTGCATCTCTTCGAGCACGTAGCGGTCGCCCACCGCCGCCCGCACCATGCGGATTCCGCTGCGCTTCAGCGCCGCTTCCAGTCCCATGTTCGACATGGTCGTCGCTACCACGACGTCTCCGGTCAGCATGCCGCGCGCCTGCAGGTCGCGCGCCGCCATCAGCAGAATGGCGTCGCCGTTGATCACGTTGCCCTTGGGGCCGGCCAGCATGCAGCGGTCGGCGTCGCCGTCGAACGTGACGCCCACATCCGCGCCGCGCGCCTTCACCTCGCTGGCCACATGCTCCGGATGCAACGCTCCGCATTTTGCGTTGATGTTGCAGCCGTCAGGCGCGATGTGGAGCAGGGTAACGTTGCTGCGTCCCTCGCGGTCCAGGCGTGCGAATAGCTCGGGCGCAATGGCCGCCGCCGCGCCATTGGCGCAATCGGCCACAATCTTCAAATGAGAGAGCGACAGGCCGGGAACGCAGTCGATCAAGAATTGAATGTAGTCGGCCTGGAGTGCCGGATTGTCCTCGACAGCTGCAAAGCACCGAGGATCGGAGATCTGCACCTGAGCGGCGTGGTAGAAAATCTCCTCTTCCATGGCCAGCTCAACGGCGTCGGGAAGTTTGAAGCCGTCCGCGCCAAAGAGCTTGATGCCGTTGTCCTGCCAGGGATTGTGCGAAGCAGAGATAACCACGCCCGCGTGGAAACCGTGCGTGCGCGCGAGAAACGCGACCGCCGGTGTGGTCACAATCCCAGCGCTTTCGACCTGTGCGCCTGCCTGCCGCAGGCCCGCTGCCAGCGTAGCCGCGATCCAAGGTCCAGACTCGCGCGTGTCGCGGCCGAGAAGCACTTTAGGTCTTGCTGTGCTTTTGCGCAGGGTGTGCGCCAGCGCCAGGCCCACACTGTAAATTGTCGTGGGGTCCAGCGGCGCCTGGCCCGCAATGGCGCGAATGCCGTCGGTGCCGAAAAGTTTACGTGTAGAAGATGCGGTCATGATCTTGGTTTCTTGCCTCGTTTGCCGGGAGTAGACGAGTGGGCCGTGTTTTTCGGAGCCGTCTGGGGCGCAGTGGCCATCGTCGATTCAACGCGGCCCGAAAACGAACCATCGGCCAGGCGCGTGGTCACACGGTCGCCCGCGGCAATCTGCGTCGTCGAGCGCACGAGGGTGCCCTCGGCCGAAAGCACCAGGGCGTAGCCGCGATCCAGCACCGCGAGCGGCGACAAGGAATGCAGGCGCGCGTCGAGAGCGTTTAATGAAGCTGCATAAGAATGCACCAGGCGTTCCATGCAGCGGTCGATGCGGGCGCGGAAGTCGGCCAAATGCGAGCGCGCATGCGCCAGGTTCTGCCGCGGGTCGATACGGAGCACCGCTGCGGCCAGCTCCGCAATCCGATCCTGCCGCAAGCGCAGTTGCGCGGTGAGCGCTACATCCAAGCGCTGGGTCGCATCGTCCAGCCGTTGTCCCAAACGATGCATAAACGTGGTGACCCGTGATTCGGCGCGGCTCACCGGCAATCGCGTCAGACGCTGCCGAGCCTGCAACAGTTGAAAGCGCGCGGCGCGCTCCAGACGATGCGACTGCGTGGCCAGATGCTCGGCAATTTTGTGCTGCGCCTCCGTAATCAGCTCGGCTGCAGCGGAGGGCGTGGGCGCGCGCAGGTCCGCGACAAAGTCTGCGATCGTGAAGTCTGTTTCGTGGCCGACCGCGGAGACGACCGGAAGTGGGCTCGATGCAATCGCTCGCGCCACGCGCTCGCTGTTGAAGGCGGCCAAGTCTTCAAGCGAACCGCCGCCGCGGGCGAGCACAATCAGATCGACAAGTCCTCCGGCATTGAGCTCCGCCAGCGCGCCTTCAATCTCCGCAGGCGCGGATTCTCCCTGCACGGAAACCGGGCAAAGCAGAACGTTCAATCCCGAGTGACGCCGGCTGACGATATTCAAGAAATCACGGATCACGGCGCCTGTGGGCGAAGTCACGATACCGACTGTATGCGGAAACAGAGGCAGCGGCTTCTTGCGATCGGCGTCGAAGAGCCCCTCGGCCTTGAGACGCTCCTTCAACTGTTCAAAGGCAAGTTGCAGCGATCCCGCGCCTACCGGCTCCATGGTCTCGGCAACCAACTGCAATTGGCCGCGCTGTTCGTAGACGCTGACCCGTCCGCGCACCAGCACGTGGAGTCCGTCCTCGGGGCGAAAGCGGAGCAGCATGGCCTGACGCCGAAAAAGCACGATGGGCAGTTGAGCGTCGGCATCTTTGAGCGTGAAATACATATGCCCGGAGGGCGCAGGACGGAAGTTTGAAATCTCGCCCTCAACCCAAATGTCGCCGTACTCCTCTTCCACCAACTCGCGTACCTGCGTTACCAGCTCGCGCACGGGCCAGATGCGACGCGTGGCGGGCGCCGCGTCAAAATGCAGGCCGAGCTGATCGTCAAAGGGTGCAAATGGATCGCGTGTGGTCACTGCAGATGAGTGTAATTGTTCAGAGCGGTTCCAGAGTTGACGTGCCCTGCGCGCTTCATCGAAGGGCGGCGTTTCCTTAAGGGAAACGCCACTTGGCACCTCGGCTCCTGGGTGCAGCAACTCTGGAACCGCTGTAGGCGTTAGACCGAGGACGCGCGGCTTTCCACCATCGTGCGCAATTCCGCGGCGACCTCGGCGAGCTTCACGCCCGCAGCGCGGCGGGGCGAGGATTCGCGAGCGAATGTTAGCTCCAGTTCACGCGCCAGGACCGTGCCTCGCGTGAGGCCGAAGGTGCCCAACACGCCGGCCAGCTTGTGTGCGGCGGCTTGCGCGGCTTCGCGTTGCTTTCCCGTAAGCGTGCCTTCGCCTGCGGACTGAGCGGCCGCCTCAAGAACGGCCACGCGCTCCGTAATCTCCGGCAAAAAACGCACCCACAAGCCGTCCATCGCCTGCGAGAAAGTCGCATCGGCTCGGTTGCCGGATTGGGGGGAAGTTTTCATCGCAATCAATGTTCTATTTCCAGCCCAGCGCAGTTGCAATCTGCGCGGAGAGCGTCATCGGATCGAAGGGCTTGAAAAGCACCGCCTCCACGCCGAGGTCCGCGAACCGCCGCTGATCGGTGCCTTGCACCTTGGCCGTCAAGAGCACCACTGGAATTCCTGCGGTGGCCTGATTCTTGCGCAATTCGCGAAAGGTGGTGGGCCCGTCCATCCCTGGCATCATCACGTCCAGCAGGATCGCGTCGGGTTGATATTCCTCGGCGCGCGCCAATCCCTGCGCTCCGGAGCTGGCTTTAATCACTTCCCACCCCGCCACGCTTTCCAGGCTCAGCGCGGCTACTTCGCGAATATCGTCTTCATCGTCGATGATCAGGATCTTGCGCGTCACAGTGAAAGGCTCCCCCGGAACCATTGTCCGATGCCCGCGCGGCGTTGTCGATGGAGCGGGGCGGAAAACGGGTTATGAATTCGGTACGGACGATGGCGTCGCTGCCGCTTCGCTCGTCTGCCGCAGGGAGCGCAGCATGGTGAGCACCAACGCCTCAAGCTGCTGCGGCTGCACGCGCGTCTTGGCCATGAAATATGTCGGGCCCAGCGTAAGATGCCGCCGTTCCGCCGGTGATAGCTCGCGGCCCGAATACACCACCAGCGGCAGGTGCGCCAGGTTATCGTGTTGGCGCAGCCAATCCACCACGTTGAAGCCGTCGCCGTCGGGCAGCCCAATATCGAGCACCAACAAGTGCGGATCGAAGGCCGAGCACAATTCGATCGTCTCCTGCAGCGAGTGCGCGGTCTGCACGGTGATACCCTCGCGGGCGAACACCTCGCCGATCACGCCCGCCAGGTCGCGATCGTCCTCCACGATCAGAATCCGGGCTGTGTCGCCCGACCCGCACAGTACGCGGGCCAACTCGGTGAGCAGTGCATCTTCCTCGAGCGGCTTCGGCACCCGTCCCTCTGCGCCCTCGGGCAGCGTCTCAGAGCTCTTGGGATCCTCTACGCTCAACAGCACCACCGGTGTGCGCGCGGCCGAATCCAGGCGCCGCAACAGGGGAAGAATCGCCCATCCGTTCATTCCGTCCAGCGAGGTATCCACCAGAATGGCGTGTACTCCCTGCCGTGCCGCCGACAGTGTCTGTTCCACGGTTGAGGTCTGCACCACGGAGTAACCGTGGCGCGCCAGTTGCGCGGCAATCCTGGGCCGCGTCTCCGCATTGGCGTCAGCCAGCACCACCGTGCCGTGTCCGATTTCTGTTTCTGGCGAGCCGCCCTGTGCCGCCACGGGCACCGGATGGTAGGGGAGGAAGATGCGGAAGGTCGATCCGCGCACCGGGTTCCGTTCCGCCCAAATCCTTCCCGAGTGTTGCAGAACGATGGTGCGGCAGATGGCCAGCCCCAAACCCGTGCCGCCCTTTTGCCGTGCATCGGAAGCGTCCACCTGCTGGAAGCGTCCGAAGACCGTCTCCAGCTTGTCGGCGGGAATGCCGCGCCCGTGGTCGATGACGGACAGAATCACGCCCGTCACGCCCGGCCGCAGCATTACGCTCACCGGTGAATTCGGCGGTGAAAACTTAACTGCGTTTGACAGCAGGTTCGTGATCACCTGGAGCAGGCGATCGGGATCGGCGGTAATTTCCACCTTGGTGGTGTCGTGCAGCAGCTTCACGCCGGCGGCATCGGCCATCGGCTGCATGTCGTCCGTGGCCTGCTTCACGATATCCGCCAGTTGCACCGCACGGAAGGCCAGCGGTTCGCGTCCGCTTTGAATGCGCTCCAAATCCAGAATGTCGTTGATCAAGCGCACCAGCCGGTCAGAGTTGGTGAGCGCAATGCGCAACAGATTCGACGACTTCTCGCTCACATCGCCCAGCATCCCCGACGTCAACAGTCCCAAAGCGCCGCGAATCGAGGTCAACGGTGTGCGCAGCTCGTGGCTCACTGTGGAGATGAACTCATCCTTCATCCGGTCCAGAGCGTAACGCTGGCTGATGTCGCGAAAGCTGAGCACCCATCCTGAAAAACTGCCGTGCCCGTGGATGGGTGTCAGCACATACTCGGCCGGGAAGGAGTTGCCATCGGCGCGGAAGAAGTTTTCCTCGCCTGCTGAGGAAGCCGATTTTGCCGCGGCCTTGCGTAGCGGGCAATCCTGGCTGCATGCGCGGTCGGTCGGCGCGAATCCGTGCAGCAACTCGTGCAAAGGTCTGCCCGTAAGCGCGTCCGGAGGCGAGCCCATCAGCCGTCCCGCCGCCGGATTGGCAAATCGTACGTGGCCCTCGCGGTCCAGCCCGCAGATTCCGTCAGTCACTGCATCCAGCAGGATCTCCTGCTGCCGTCTCAGGTCGTCGGCGCGGCCGCGTTCCTGGGTTCGTGCCAGCATCTGGCCCAGCGACGCGGCAGCAATTTCCACTGCGGCAATGGCCTCGCGGTCCTCGCGCAAGCGGAATCGCGAATAAAACTCCAGCACCGCCAGCACCTTGTTGGCGGCGCGCACCGGCACCGCCCATCCTGAAACCATCTCGTGATGCAGCGCCTCGGCTGCGCGTGGGCTGGGTGGTGCTGCTGCAAGGTCGGCGAGCCACACCGGCCGCCCTTCCTTCCACGCACGCTCGGGCAGCTCGGAGCCCTTCGCCAGCGCGAGTCCCATGCTTCGTTGGATGAGTTCTTCCGCCCGTTGCCCGGGAACTCCCCACGCGGTTCCGAATTCCAGGTGCTGCTGCTCGGTATTCACAAGCCACTCGATGCCCAGCTCCCATCCCTGAGAGATGCAAAGGGCCTCGAGGATGCGCATGCCTGCGGACTCGCCCGGCGCATTCTCGCCCACGATTTGGCTCACCGCCAGTTGTAGAGCCAGCCGGTTCTCGCGCTGCTTCTGCTGCGTCACGTCGCGCAGCAGGCAACGAACTGCCAGCGCACTGCCGGCCTTCTGTCGCCGGCTCAGGCTCATCTCCAGGTCAAGCACGCGCCCTTCGGGAATATGGTGGCGCAGCGGTGCGCGTTCCACCTGCTCACCGTCCAGCGCGCGGTGGAAGAGGGCGGCCACCTCGGCGCGCTCGCTGTTTGAAAAAAGCTCGTCGAACGAATGCAGGGCCAGCATCGCCGTGCGCTCCAGCCCAAAGCACTGCTGCCATGCGGGATTCGCATAAAGGAACTGGCCGCTCGGGCTCAGAGTCGCAATCATCTCGCTGGAGTGCTCGAAAAGATCGCGGTATCGTTCCTGCGACTCGCGCTGTGCTTGCTCGCGCTGCGGAATCGCGCCCTGTTCAACGGCTACGGCCACCATGCCCGTGAGCTCGGCCGTGGCATCGCGCAGTGCCGAGATGTGCAAGGTAACCGAAATGATCGAGCTGTCTTTGTGGCGTACCTGCGCCGTAAAGCTGGGAACCATGCTGGGCGGCAGCATGCGTATGCAGGCCATGAACGCGGTCATGCGCCAGGCAGGCGTTGGCTCGGGCGGCCGGGTCACGTGGCAGATCTTCTGGATCTCCGCCACCAGCCGCTCGCTCTCTCCCGCCGCCAGAATTTCAGTCCTGCCCCATAAGTGCATCAGCTCCGCGGCGCGGTAGCCCAGCAAACGTTCCGCCGCGGGATTGCAGTAGAACAGCTGTCCTTCGAGATTCATCGCCACAACGGCCGGCCCCGCCGAGTCGAGCAGTTCGCGCAAGCCCTTGCCGATGGCCTCTTGCGCCGGCCCCTCATGCGAGGCGCGCACCACCAGCCGGTTTACCGCGTAGGCGAAAACCACAGTGCCTACCGCGGCGGCCAGGATAGCAAGGGATTGCCATTGGAAAGCAGGTAACACGCGGGCCAGCGCAGCGCCGGCGGCGAGCGTCAGGAGGAATAGAGGAATGATCAGCCAAAGCTGCGAGATGCCGGTCCGGCCCCCATCCGCTGGGCCTTCGCCGTGCACATCCCCGCGTGAT
>Ga0181519_10004286_pt1 | contig 11589 bp, 8 predicted proteins | sample PEATcosm2014_Bin_26_FD_121102 | JGI IMG/M metagenome (GOLD analysis project Ga0181519, IMG submission 121102) | Peatland microbial communities from MTU Mesocosm Facility, Houghton, MI, USA - PEATcosm2014_Bin02_10_metaG | ecosystem: Environmental > Terrestrial > Soil > Wetlands > Peat | place... | reverse complement strand
TGCAGGAACTCGATCGGGTCCTCGATCGTCATGATGTGCTCTTCGCGGGTGCGATTGATCTCGTCGATCATCGCCGCCAGCGACGTCGACTTGCCCGAGCCGGTCGGGCCCGTGACGAGCACGAAACCGCGGGGGCGGCGGGTGAACTCGTGCACCGCCGGGGGCAGGCCGAGCTCGTCGATCGAGGTCAGGCCGAAGGGGATCAGGCGGAAGGCGGCCCCGATCGCACCACGCTGGTAGTAGGCGTTGACACGAAAGCGGGCGTGGCCGGGGATCGAGTAGGCGAAGTCCAGCTGCCAGTTCGTCTCCAGGCGCTGGCGCTGGTCGCCGGTGAGGATCGAGTAGACGATCTCGCGCGTGTCGGAGCTCGAGAGCTTGGGGTACTCCTCCAGCGGCGCGAGTTTGCCCCGCACGCGAACGGTCGGGTGCGCGCCCGAGCTGAGGTGGAGATCCGAGGCACGGCGGTGGACGACCTCCATCAGGAGGTCCGCGAAATCGATATCCATGACCCCCCTATCGGCTCACGAACACGTTTTCAGGAGGGGTCTGGCGCCAATCGACAAAAATTCGATCATCAGTTGGTGCCGATGACCCTTGCGATCTCGGCCATCGAGGTCCTGCCCATGCGGACCTTGTTCAGCCCGTCGTCGCGCAGGCGCACCATTCCCTGGCTGACGGCGAGGTCGCGCATCACCTCGGCCGGACGGCGTTCGAGGGCCATCGTCTGGATCTCGGGAGTGATCTTCATCACCTCATAGAGCCCGACCCGGCCTCGATAGCCGCTGCCGCCGCAACGCCTGCAGCCAACGGGCTCGTAGGCCTCGAGCTCGGTGACGGCTTTGTAGCCGCTCTCCTGGAGCACCTTCTTGGGGATGATCATGCGGCGCTTGCAGCTCGGGCAGAGCATCCGCGCAAGGCGCTGGGCCACGACGCACTCGAGCGCCGAGGCGACGAGGAACGGCTCGACGCCCATCTCGATCAGCCGCGTGATGGCCGACGGCGCATCGTTCGTGTGCAGCGTCGAGAGGACCAGATGGCCGGTCAGGGCGGACTCGATTGCGATCTGAGCCGTCTCCTTGTCGCGGATCTCCCCGACCATGATGATGTCGGGGTCCGCGCGGACCATCGCCCGCAGGCCCGTGGCGAACGTCAGCCCGGTCTTGTTGGAGACCTGGACCTGGGTCAGGCCGGCCATTTCGTACTCGACCGGGTCCTCGACGGTGATGATGTTCTTCTCGGGCGTGTTGAGCATCTGCAGCGCCGCGTAGAGGGTCGTCGACTTTCCCGAGCCGGTCGGGCCGGTGACGAGCACCGCGCCGTGGGTCTCCTTGCAGGAGCTCTCGAACCGTTCGCGCTCGTGGTCGGCCATACCCAGCTTCTCCATGTCCACGACGACGTTCGACTTGTCCAGGACGCGCATCACGATCCCCTCGCCGTGGACGCTCGGCAGCGTCACGACACGCAGGTCGACGTGGCGCCCGTCGACCACCAGCCCGATGCGCCCGTCCTGGGGCAGGCGCTTCTCGGCGATATCCAGTTCGGCCATGATCTTCACGCGCGAGACAGCCCCGGCGGCCATCCGCCGGGGGACCGTCGTGATGTCCTGCAGGACGCCGTCGATCCGGAAACGGACCCGCGTCTGGCTGCCGTCGGGAGCGAAGTGGATGTCCGATGCGCCCCGCTCGACGGCCTGGGCGACGATCTGGTTGACGAGCTTGATGACCGGCGCGTCCTCGTCGGACTCGTGCAGCGCGACGACCTCGTCGTCTTCTTCGGCCTGCTGCTCGTCGGTGTGCCCGACGACGTCTTCGAGGCGATCGAGGCGCGAGATGAGGGCCGTGATGTCATCGGGCGGGGCGACCGCGACGCGGACCTCGTGGCCGGTCATGATCGCGATGTCGTCGACCGCCAGGACGTTCGAGGGGTCGGCCATCGCGACCAGCAGGGTCCGCTTGTCGGCGAACGCCACCGGGACGGCCTGGTAGCGCTTGGCGATCGTCGTCGAGACGAGGTTCGCCGCGGACATGTCGACCTGGAAGACGCCCAGGTCGAGGTGGTCCAGGCCGTAGCGCTCGGCCAGCGCCCGGGCCAATCCGTCCTGGGTGATGGCGCCCTGATCGAGCAGGATCCGCTCGGGCGGTTGGCCCGAGGTCCGCGAGGTCTCGATCGCATCTTCGACCTGGCGGGCGGTGGCCAGCTGCATGGCGATGATCACATCCGTCAGAAAGCGCGGCGAGGAGCCGCGCCGCGAGGGCCGCGTGATGCCCGACCAGCCGGGCTCGGGGGCGTTGCCCGGCGAGGGCGGCGCGGGCTGCTCACTCGCCGCCTCCGCGGCGTCCCATGCTTCCTCGGCGGGGGCCTCGACCTGGACTTCGACCGCGGGCGCCTCTTCGAGCGGGACCTGCAGTCCCTCGCCGCTGTCGAACGTTTCATAGCCGGACTCGGGGCGGGCCTCGAGGGACAGTTCGCTCGCGCCGGTGATCAGCGGGTCGCCCACCGCGGGCGAACCGTCGATGCCGAAGATCGCGTGCAGGTCGGGGCTGGCCGGCTGGTCGCTCATCGCGACCCCCCGAGCGTCCGGCTAGGTCGCGGGATCGGCCCGCGCGGCGGCCCGCATGACCTCCAGCGGCGGGGCATGTTTCGTCCAGGACTCAAGGCTGAGCGCGCCCTGTGCGATGAGGATCTCCAGACCATCGGTCGTGCCGACGCCCCGCATCTGGGCGGCGGCAAGCAGTGGGGTGGATCCTGAGCGGTAGACCAGATCGGCGACATGTGAGTACTCACCGACCTGATCGCCCGTCATTCGGAGTTGGTTGAGCGCACGGTCCTCAGTGGCCGAGCGTTCTACGGATAGGCCCACCGATGTGCAGTTGACGAGCAGATCGGCCGGCCGCGGCTGCGCCGTGGCGCTCGCGCCGAGCTCTGCGGCCAGGCGCTCGGCCCGCTCGGGTGTCCGATTCCAGACCCAGACGGGCCCCGCGCCGGCGTCGAGCAGCGCCCAGACCGCCGCGCGGGCGCTGCCCCCGGCACCGAGCACCTGTGCGCTCATTCCGGCCGGGGAGAAGCCCAGTGCCGCCAGCAGGCCCGGGGCATCGGTGTTCTCGGCCAGGATCTCGCCCCCGGGGGCAAAGGTGAGCGTGTTGGCCGCGCCGATCGCCCGTGCGGTCGGGCTCGCCTCGCCCGCCAGCGCCAGCGCGGAAGCCTTGTGGGGGATCGTCACGTTGGCGCCGTAGAAGCCCGCTCCGCCGAGCGCCCTGGTCGTCTCCTCGAACAGCCCCGGCGGCACGGGCAGGCGCTGGTAGTGCCAGTCGTCCAGTCCCATCGCGGCGAGTGCCGCATTGTGGATCGCGGGCGAGCGGCTGTGGGCGACGGGCCAGCCCAGGACCCCCAGCCGGTGCATCACTTCTTCTTGCAGACCGGGGGGTGCCCGCCGTTCTTTTCGACCGCGTTCTTGTACGCCGCGACGTCGATTTCGAACTGCGCCTGCGTGTTCGAGAAGACCTGCTCGCCACAGCCGTCGGCGCCCGCGACGTAGTAGAGGTAGGAGACCTTGGCCGGGTGGGCCGCCGCTTCGATCGAGGCGGCCCCCGGGTTTGAGATCGGCGTCGGCGGCAGGCCCGTGTGGATGCGGGTGTTGTAGGGCGAGTCGATGTGCAGCTGGGCTTCGGTCAGTTCGTGGGTGTAGGTCGCGATGCCCTTCTCGAGCTCCACGGCGTAGTAGATCGTGGCATCGATCCCCAGCGGGATGCCCTGGGCGAGGCGGTTGTAGATCACGGCCGCGATCTTCGGCCTGTCCCCGGGCACCTGAGCCTCACGCTCGACCATCGAGGCGACCGTCAGCAGCTGATAGGGCGTCACGTGCAGCGCTTTGGCCCGGGCGATCTGGGGCGGGCCGAAATGTTCGGTGAAGGCTGCCAGCTGCTCTTCGACGAGCCGCAGCGCGGGCGCGCCCTTGTCGAGTTCGTATGTGGCCGGGAACAGGAACCCTTCCAGGTCGGGGGTCCCCTTGGGAGCGCCGTAGCTCGTCGGGTCCAGCAGCGGCGAGTGCTCGGACTCCTTGCGGTAGTCGCCTGTCAGGCCTTTCGCCTTCGCGATTTCGGCGATCTGGGCGCGCGTCTGCCCCTCGGGTATCAGGACGCGGACCACCGCCGGCAGAGCGGCGCTGTTCGGGTGCGAGCCCGAGGAGAGCGAGACGACGGCCACCACGACGGCGATCAGCGCCGCGCCCAGCGCGATCAGGGCCGCCAGGCGGGCGCGATGCGATCCCCGCCTGCGCCGCGCAGCAGCTCCGACGGGAGCCACGCGCGAGGTGCGCCGGCGCCGGCTCGCCGAGATCGGCGGCGGCGGTTTGCCGATCCGCGGCTCCTCGGCCGGCTCATGCACCTCCTCCTCCTCGGCCCGCTGCTCGGGCGGCTCCGCATCGGCCTGCTCATAGGGCTCGAACTCCAGGGCCTCGTGCTCCGGGGCCTCCTGCAGGACGCCGGGGGGCTCGTCCAAGAGCACCTCGAAGGCCTCGGTGGGCGGCGGCTCGGGAACCGCCGGCGCAGGCGCCGGCTCGGAGGGCTCGACCGCGGCCGGGGTCTCGATCGGCTCGGCGGCCGCCGGGAGGGGCTCGGTCGGCAGCTCGAAGGGCTCGGGCTCCGGAGCCGCCGGCGGCGGGACGGCCTCGGCCGCAGGCGTCTCGGGGGCATCCTCGGGCGCCGGGGCGCCAGGCGGCAGGGCGACGCCGCTCCGCTCGGCACGCCGACGTTCGCGCTCTTCACGATCGCGTTCGCGCTGCTCGGTGGTTCGCTCGGACCTGGACCGGGACAAGTTCAGGACCCTAACGGGATCGGGCCGTGAGCCAGCTCTCGAGCAGGTGGGCCGCGGCCCTCGAGTCCTCGCTCGAGCGCGAACGTCCCTTCGTGCGCTGGGCGAGCTTGGTCGTGAAGCGCTCGTCGTACATCTCGACCGGGACGCCCTCCCCGAGGCCGTCGGCGAGCCGGCGGGCGAACTCGCGCGCCTCGCGGGTCTGCTCGGTGTCCCGGCCGTCCAGCCCGAGTGGCAGCCCGACCAGGACCAGCTCTGCCTCCCGCTCGGCGGCCAGTCGGCGGAGCATCTGAAAGCCCCGTTTGCTCGCCGGGCGCAGAACCGGCTCGATCGGCGTCACGATCGTTCCCGACGGGTCGCTCACAGCGCAGCCGCAGCGGGCGCTGCCGTAGTCCAGTGCCAGCACCCTCATCTGCCCACGGCCTCCCGCTCGCGCTCGCCCTGGGCGTGTGCCACTAGCCGGCCAGGGCGGCCTCGATCGCCGCCCGTCCCGCCGCGATCGCCTCGTCCAGGCGCTCCGGGTCGCGCCCGCCGGCCTGGGCCAGGGTGTCCCTTCCGCCGCCGCCTCCTCCGACGAGAGCTGCGGCTCGCTTGACGATCTCGCCGGCCTTGACGCCGCGCTCGACCAGCTCGGGGGCGATGCTCGCGATCAGGTGGACCCGTCCGTCGGCCTCGGCGCCCAGCAGGATCGCTGCGCCCGGGAGCTTGCCCTTGAGGCGGTCGGTCAGCTCCAGCAGCAGCTTGCCGTCGGGAACCGAGACCTTCGCCGCCAGGATGCTGACGCCGTCGAGGCTCTTCGCCTGCGCCGCCAGCGCGTCGACGTCGGGGAGTCCCTCCGCGGCGCCGGCCCCGCCGGCGCCCTGCTTGATCGCCCTCTCCAGGCGCCGGCGCTCCTCGGCGAGCGAGGCGACTGCCGCGGGCGCGTCCTGCGGGCGGGTGCGCAGCTCGGTGGCGATCTTGCCCAGCAGGCTGTCGTGCTCACGCAGCAGCTGGACGGCGGCGGGCCCGGTGACCGCCTCGATGCGCCGGACGTTCGCGGAGCTCGAGGTCTCGCTGAGAATCCGGAAGGGGCCGATCTCCGCGGTGCTGCGGACATGGGTGCCGCCACAGAGCTCGCGCGAGTAGTCGCCGTCGCCGACCTCGACCATGCGCACGACATCACCGTACTTCTCCCCGAACAGGGCCATCGCGCCGAGCGCCCTGGCCTCGTCGAGTGTCGTCGTGATCGCCCTGACGGGGTCGTTGCGCGAGATCCACAGGTTGACCCGGTCCTCGATGTCGGCCAGCTCCTCCTCGCTGAGGCCCTGGCCGTGGCTGAAGTCGAAGCGCAGCTTGTCGGGCCCGACATAGGAGCCGGCCTGGCGGACGTGGCTGCCGATGCGCTCGCGCAGTGCAGCCTGCAGCAGGTGCGTGGCCGTGTGGTTGCACTCGGTCGCATGGCGGGCGACCCGGTCGACCCGTGCGAGGACCGGCTCGCCCTCGTGCAGCGTTCCGCGCTCGAGGACGACCTCGATCGCCTGGTCCTCACCGAGGCGGAAGATGTCGCTGACCCGGGCGCTGCAGTCGCCCTGGGCGCATTCGATCGTGCCGGCGTCGGCGACCTGACCGCCCCCCGGTGCGTAGAAGGGGGACTCGGTGAGCTTGACGAGATAGCGCTGCGGTCCCTCGCCGTTGCCCGAGACGCTCTGCAGCGCCGCGACGGTCGTCCGCTGCTCCTCGGTCTCATAGCCGGTGAAGTGGGTGGCCGAGCCGCTCGCCACGGCGAACGCGCTCGCCGCCGAGCGCGCGTCGCCCGCGCCCTCGCCCTGCGCGCCGGAGCGCCCGCCTGCGCGTCCGCGCTCGCGCTGCTCCTCCATCAGGCTCTCGAAGTCCCCGGCGATCGAGAGCCCTTCCTCGGCGAGCAGCTCGCTGGTCATCTCATAGGGGAAGCCGAACGTGTCGTGCAGGCGGAAGACATCCTCGGCGGCAACGGTCCCGATGCCGTCCTCGCGGGCCCGTTCGATGTGTTCGCGCAGCGTCCCCATCCCCTGGGCGAGCGTGTGCCCGAAGCCCTCCTCCTCGGCCGCCAGCCACATGTCGGTCGCCTCGGCCTGCTCGGCGAGCTCGGGGTAGCTGGCCCCCATGACCTCGCGAACCCGCTCGGAGTAGCGCACCAGGAAGCCCGGGGCGAGATCGAGACCCCGCCCCTGCTGGACGGCGCGGCGCATCACGCGGCGCAGGACATAACCGCGGTCCTCGTTGGAGGGGACGACGCCGTCGGCTGTCAGGAAGGTCATCGCGCGAGCGTGGTCGGCGAGGATCCGCAGGGCGCGGTCGGTCGTGAACTCCTCGCCGTAGCGCCGGCCCGAGAGCTCCTCGCCGAGCTCGATCAGCGGCGTGAACTGGTCGGTCTCGAAGACCGACTCCTTCTCCTGCAGGATCGCCGCCATCCGGTTCAGGCCGAGGCCGGTATCGATGTTGTTGGCCGGCAGCGGCGCGAGGATCGTCCCCGGCTCGCTCGGGTCCGGGCGCTGGTCGTACTGCATGAAGACGAGGTTCCAGTACTCGAGGAAGCGCTCGTTCTCCCCGCCGGGGAGGTCCCCGGCCTCCCCGAACTCGAGGCCGCGATCGATGTAGAGCTCCGAGCACGGCCCACAGGGCCCCGTCGGGCCTGCCTGCCAGAAGTTCTCCGAGCGGGGACACTCGACGATCCGCTCAGGGTCCACGCCGATCTCCACCCAGCGCTCGATCGCCTCGACGTCGGGGCCGAGGCCGAGGCCCTCGTCACCCTCGAAGACCGTCACCCAGATGTCCTTCTCGGAGAAGCCGAACACCTCACGGGAGAGCCGCCACGCGAACTCGATCGCCTCGTTCTTGAAGTAGTCCCCGAACGAGAAGTTGCCGAGCATCTCGAAGAAGGTCAGGTGGCGGGCGGTGTTGCCGACGTTGTCGATGTCGACCGTCCTGAAGACCTTCTGGCAGTCCGTCAGGCGCTTGGCGGGAGGCGTCTCCTGGCCGAGGAAGTAGGGCTTCAGCGGGTGCATGCCGGCGACCGTCAGCAGCGCCGAGGGGTCATGGGCGGAGGGCACCAGCGAGGCCGACGGTATCCGTCTGTGGCCCTGCTCCTCGAAGAAGCTCAGAAAGCGCTCGCGGATCTCGTCGGTGCTCATCACGCGAGTGATCTTAGGCTGCGCCCGCGCGATCAGGCCGCGATCGTCGCATGGCCGACGACGAGGTCCCCTGCATAGAGGCATGCGAGCTGGCCCGGAGCGGTCCGCTCGGCGGCGCTCGCCAGCTCGATCCCGGCCCGCTCGTGGCGGCCCGCCGGCAGGCCGCCCGGCAACCGGCACTGAAAGCGCCGGCCGTGAGCGCGGATGCGCACTCCGTCGACAGTCTCGCCGGGGCGGTGCAGGGTCATTTCGCGCACCGGGATCTCGGGCGCGAGCAGGGCCTGGCGGGGCCCGACCAGGACCGTGTTGGAGCTCGTGTCCGTTGCGAGCACGTACAGCGGCTCCGCCGCGGCGATACCGAGGCCGTGACGCTGCCCGACGGTGTAGATGTGGGCGCCGTCGTGCTGGCCCAGCACCTCTCCCGTGTCGGTCACGATCGGGCCCGGCCGTTGCTCGAGACCGCCGTGACGCTCGAGGAAGGCCCGTTGGCGGGTGCCCGCGAGGAAGCAGAGGTCCTGCGAGTCGGGCTTGCGGGCGACGGCCAGGCCGGCACGCTCCGCGAGCTCCCTGACCTCGGTCTTTTCCAGCTCGCCGAGCGGGAAGCGCAGGCGGGCGAGCGAGTCCCGCGAGAGCCCCGCCAGGACGTAGCTCTGGTCCTTGGCCGGGTCGCGGGCGGTCCGCAGCAGCGGCGCGGACTCACGCTGGACGATGCGCGCATAGTGCCCGGTGGCGAGCGCCGGCGCGCCGAGGCGCTCGGCCAGCTCGAGCATCGCGTCCAGGCGGACGCTGCCGTTGCAGCGGACACAGGGGTTGGGGGTGAGCCCGGCGGCGTGGCCGGCGAGCCAGTGCTCGACGACGCCGGCGCGGAACTCGGCCCGCAGGTCGATCGAGAGGTGGGCCATGCCGAGCTTGTGGGCGAGGCTACGCGCCCCGCGGACGGCCTGTGCCGAGCAGCAGCTCAGCTCGCCGTCGTTCTCGGGGTCCGACCACAGCTCGAGCGTCACCGCGACCGCCTCGGCGCCATCTGCGCAGGCGAGCAGCGCCGCCACCGCGCTGTCCACGCCGCCGCTCATCGCGACGAGCGTCCGCCGGGGGTCCTGGGCGAGTACCACCTGCTCGCGGGCGGCCGCGCCGAGCGCGCGGTGCATCGCGTCGGCCGCCAGCTCGGCGGCGTGGGCCTTGGCCGGAATCAGTCCGCCCAGCTCCTCGGCGATCTGTGCCGGCCCGATCCGGGCGGCCTCGAGCAGCCCCGCCCCACGCAGCAGACCGACGGCGGCGCTACCGGCGGCCACCACCGCGCCGCAGCCGCTGGCCTGGAAGCCGGCGTCCGCGATCCGCCCCACGGGGCTGCCCGCCTCGATCGCGACCGAGATACGGACCAGGTCGCCGCAGGCTGCCCCGCCGGCCGCACCCGTGAAGGCGCCGGCCGGGGTGTGGCCCTGACCGAGCGGGTGTTCGAGATGGCTGAGGAGAAGCTCCGCGCTCGGGTTCACCCGGGCGAGTTTACGACTGGGGGCTGCGTACTTCGGAGATCGCCTGCTGGATCGAGAAGGCGTCCTGCAGTCCCGTCAGCGTGATCGTCTGGCCCTGCTTGTTGATGATCAGGATCGTCGGGGTGCCGTAAACCTGGATCCCGCGGGTGATCGTCCCGAACGATGCGACCTGGTTTGCCAGGGCGATGCTGACGCCGATCTTCCCTCGCAGCTGCCTGACGGCCTTGCGGACGGCGATGTCGTCGGCCCCCTTGGGGTCCCAGAAGAGAATCACCGCGATCTTGCCCTGGGCGAGCTGAGCTTCCACGATGTGCTGGTTGACGGCCGGCGTGCTGTGGGCCGAGGTGTTGGGGGCCGCCGGCTTGGCGGGGGTCGTTTTCACGGGCGCCTTCGCGGTCGTGCTCGGCGTGCCTGCCACGGCCTTGGCCGGGGCCGCCGCAGCCGGGGAAGAGGACGAGGCGGACGAGGCGGGCTGGCCTGCGGTGGGGCTTTCGTTCGAGGCCACCGCCGACTTTTCAGCGAGCGCCCGGGCGTTCTGCTGGGAGGTGTTGACGGCACCCTGGGCTTTGGCGATCGCGCGGGTCAGGCCCCCGACGCCGGGAGCTGAGCCCGTGTAGATCTTCGTGTTGGGCGCCTGGGAGGACTGTTTAGCGGCGGCGGACGTGGTGGTTGTCGTCGTGACCGTCTGGACCGCGGGCGCCGAAGCGCTCGAGCCGGAGCCGCTGGTGCTGCTGGAGTGGCCCTGGAGCAGGACAAGCCAGACAGCGGCGAGCAGCACGATGCCGAGGAGTCCGAACTGGTAGGGACGTGACAGCTGAGCCATACGCCCCCTCATTCGGCATCTCGGGGCAAGAAGTTGAATGCCGGTATGGGGCTTGGACGGTTCGCACCGGTACGTTCAAGAGGCAGATGCACGAGCAACGACCCGATCCGCGCCCGGCGCACAGGCGCAGGAGACCCCCACGCGCCCTGCTCCTGGGGGTCCTGACCATCCTGCTGGCGGGCCTGGCGTTCCACCTCCTCGCGAGCACCGGAGCAGCCGGTGGCCCCCGCCGGGAGGCCTCGGCCTGCACCGGGCAGGGCGCCCCGCAGGTCGCGTCGATCAAGCCGCAGGAGCTGGGCGAGCTGCGCGCCAGCGTCGCCCGCGTGCTGCCCGAGCGGGTCGGGCGACTCTATGAAGAGGGAACGATCGTCGGCTCGAGCGTCTGGACCGACGCTGCCCCGGCCGGGCCGCCCGTCAGCAGGACGGCGCCCCGGCCGGCGGGCTATGAGATGCGCTGGTGGGCACCCAACGGCGATGACCTCGTAGCCGACGTACTGGTCTTCGCAAGCCCCCGGGCGGCTGCCCTGTTCCTGACGCGGGCCGCGGCGCCGCGCTGTGGGCACGGCTCGCTGAGCGCCGGCGCCGGGCGCCCGCCCCAGGCGCGGAACCTGGCCTGGATCAACCCCGACGGCGTCGCCGAGGCCGACGTCTACCTTGCGCGGGGGCGGCGGGTCTACCGCGTCGCCGACGCGCCCGCCGGTCAGGGCACAGGTGTGCCGGCGCCGGGGCGCCTGAGCGGAGCACTGCGGACCGTGGACACCCTTGCGTGCCTGCTGCAGGGGGCCAACTGCACGAGCGCGAGCAGCGGTGTCCCGGCCTGAGCATGGCGCAGGGCTTCTCGCGGCGCTCGTGCTCGCAGCATCCGCGGCGGGCTGCGGCAAGAGCGACCTCGTACACGAGCGCGACGCGCACAGGGCCGCTGCGCCCGCGTCCGCCGGGCACGTTGCGGCGCGCCCGCGCCAGGCGCCCGTCCCGGTCCCGCTCAGGCTGAGCTTCGCCCGCGCCGGAGCGTTTGCCCGGGCGGTCAACCTCTCCGCCGTCGATTTTCCCGGCTCGCACCTGACACCCCGGAACGCGAGCCTCGAAAACCAGCAGGAAGAAGCCCCCGGGTGCAGCCACGGGGCGGCTCTACCCCTCGGCGGCGGACGCTCGCCCAAACTCGAGCGTGGGAGCGCGCTCGAAACCGAATCGATCTCCTCGAGCGTGATCGTGATGCCCAGCGCCGGCGCGGCGCGCAGCGACCTGGCCTACACCGACAGCAGTGCCGGCCTGGCGTGCTACTCGAAGCTCCTGAGCCGCAAACTGGCCGGAGAAT
>Ga0181519_10004285_pt1 | contig 11592 bp, 10 predicted proteins | sample PEATcosm2014_Bin_26_FD_121102 | JGI IMG/M metagenome (GOLD analysis project Ga0181519, IMG submission 121102) | Peatland microbial communities from MTU Mesocosm Facility, Houghton, MI, USA - PEATcosm2014_Bin02_10_metaG | ecosystem: Environmental > Terrestrial > Soil > Wetlands > Peat | place... | reverse complement strand
TGTTCGTCGGTGATCAGCGTGTTGCCATTCTTGAGCCGGATCGCCGCCCATGGACTTTTGATCTTGTAGGTCCATATCTCCTTGAAGTGCTTGTCGTATTCAATGATCTGATCCATTTCCAGGAAGGGAAGCAGGTAGGTTCCTTGTGCTGTGTAGCGGGCGCGGCGGAACTGCCCGTGGACCATGCCGGTGGTGCTCGGCGCGGGCAACTCGTGCTGCACCAGAACCTTGTTGGTCTTGATGTTCATTACCATCAATTGGGGCGGCAGGCCATTGAGCACGAACATCACTTTGTTCAGGCCGATGGGCTGGCAGGTGTGAATCTCGGTTCCTTTCGGCGCATCGTAACGCCAGACCACTTGCTTGTTTGGCGTGACCTCGGCCACATATTGCATACGGCTGAAGAGGATGTTGCCAGTCGAGAGCATCCACACATCGTCGTACTCCCAGCCGCCGCCAGTCGAATAGGTCCAGACGATCTTGCCGTCGTTGACCAAAAATATTTTGTTATAACCTTCGCCTATATACAACATCGGATGCTGGGCAATGCCGTTTCCGGGCAGGCCCGCAGGGATCGGCTGGTCCCATACGCGCGGCGCAACTTCGGTCTCGGCAGGCCCCAAAGCGGGCACGTTCGCTGCAATAAAGCGGTTCATCAACGCCATCTGCGGCGCTGACTGAGCTGCCGATGCTGTCTGCGCCAAAGAGATTGCTGTGCATGAAAGAGTGCTGGCAAGGATGACGAGTGGTACGAGGTTATTCCTCAAACTGATTCTCCTTCCTAACCATCTTAGCGTTAGAACCGCAAGGATATAAGCGGGGGTCGCGCGGACCAGATTGAAGCTCGCCCGGTAGAATTATCGGATGGGTCTTACATTTGAAGTTCTGGCGACGAGCGCGGGCGGGGGACGGCGGGGACGGATGCTGCTGCCGCACCGGACGGTGGAGACGCCGGTCTTTATGCCGGTGGGGACGGCGGGGACGGTGAAGGCTGTCTCGCAGGATCTGCTGGAAGAGCTGGGCGCGGAGATCATTCTGGGCAACACCTATCACCTCTATCTGCGGCCGGGGCATGAGGCGATCCGGCGGATGGGCGGGCTGCACAAGTTCATCAGTTGGCCGCGGGCGATGCTGACCGATTCGGGCGGCTTTCAGGTTTTTTCTCTGGCTCAGTTGCGCAAAGTGACGGACGATGGAGTTCGCTTCCGCTCACATCTGGACGGGAGCAGCCACCTTTTTACGCCTGAACATTCCATCGATGTGCAGATCGCGCTGGGCGCGGATATCGTGATGGCCTTTGACGAGTGTACGGAGTATCCCGCAGAGCGCAGCCGGGCCGAAGAGAGTTTGCGGCTGACGATGGCCTGGGCGCGGCGGTCGCTGGATCACTTCAATGCGCATTGCATGGAGGTTCCTTGGTTTGAGGAGTTCGGCTTCAATCGGGATTGCCGGCTTGCGGCAGGTGATACAAGCGCGGGCGGGGACGCCCGCACTACAGCCGGTCTGGAGACCGGCGCTACAAGTCGGTTTATTGATGGCAGGCGGCGGCAGAGTTTGTTCGGCATTGTGCAGGGCGGAACGTATAAGGATTTGCGCCGCGAAAGCGCCGAGCGGCTGGTGGAGATGGAGTTTGACGGCTACGCCATTGGGGGCTTGAGTGTGGGCGAGCCGCGAGAGAAGACTTTGGAGATGATTGCCGAAGTTTTGCCGCTGCTGCCTGCCGATAAACCCCGCTATCTGATGGGCGTGGGGTATCCGGACGAGATTGAAGAGTACGCGCGGATGGGCGTAGATATGATGGACTGCGTGCTGCCGACCCGCGCGGCGCGCCACGGGCTGCTGTTTACGAGTGAGGGACGGCTGAACATCAAAGGCGCGCGCTTTGCCGAGGATCAAGGACCGCCCGATCCGGCTTGCAATTGCCCGGTCTGCCGTCGTTATACGCGCGCCTATCTGCGCCACTTGATGCACTGCGGCGAGGCTCTTTCCGCCACGCTGAATACGATTCACAATCTGGCATACTATTTGGGGATCATGGAGCGTGTGCGGAAGAGCCTGGGCGCCGAGGGCGCAGTCAGCTTGTAAGTGGTTCGGCGGAATCCTTGGCAGCTTGAAAGGCCAGCGCCAGCGTTACGGATGCGCTCAGCCAGAGAATGATGCCTGTGCCAAGCGACGAGGTTCCTTGTAGAGTTTCCGTAGGAATCACGAGCGCACTAACCCCAGCCCAGGCCACCAGCACGGCTCCTGTCCAGTAATGGGGCTTATAGCGGAAGATCCGCGCAAGTGGAAACAGATGCAGCCCGATGATGGCTGTGATGGCGCACATCACGTAGGCGTCAATGTGCAGCTTTGCAAAGCTGAAGGCGACGACGGCAACCGCGATCCACTGAATGGTATTGATCCAGCCAAAGGCGCGACCCACGGCAGGATCGTCGGGCACGCGCGGCCAGCGCTTCGATAAGCGCAGCAGGTTCAGCGCAGCCAGAAGCAGCATCGTCATGCCCACCATGATGGCGGAAACGGTGGCGAATTTGATCTGTTGTTTTGCAATGAGTGCGAGGAAGAGCCATCCGGTTCCAAAGCAGGTGAAAAAGATGGAACCGATGGCCCTGCCTCTCAACTGATTGGCAATTTGAATCTTTTGCATGGAGTAACCTCCTGGTTGAGTGCCGGGAAAGTGTTTGAAGTTAGTCGCCGATAGCTCCACCGAGCAGTTGCTTGAGCGCCTGCACGTACTCAATGAGTGCGGCACGGCCAACTTCAGTTACACGATAGATGCTTTGCGGCTTGCGATGGACGAACTTCTTTTCCACGGCGACGTAGCCAGCCTCTTCCAGCTTGAGCAGTTGCGCGCCGAGGTTGCCATCAGTCGAGCCTGTCTTTGCGCGCAGCCAGGTAAACTCCGCCTCTTCCACGCCAATCAAGAGCGAAAGCAAGGCCAGGCGCAGCTTCCCGTGGATGATGGGATTCAGCTCCGGCAGCTCAGGCATGGTTGGCCTCCTGACGGCGCAGGCGAGATTCAAAGATCATCGCGTAGACGCCGAAGACGATCTGGCAGAAGAAGATCGCCACCACAAATACGATCATGCATTGGTCATCTGTACGAGAAAAACAGGCCGCCACAGTGGCCACCCACCAGACACTCGCGCTGGCAATCTGCGCCTTCCAGCGGAGAAGCATTCCAGATGCGCCGTTGGCCACACCCATCATGGATGCTGCAATCGCAAAAAAAATGTGCCAGTTGAAGTGGCCGCTGAAGCCGAGCGCTGGGAAAATCAATGTCATTGACACTCCCATGGCGATCCAGATGGAAGAGATAGCCCGGCCTATCGTTGTGTCCGGCCTGCGCTCCGGTTGATTCTTTTTCTTGTTTATGATGATAGCCGTGCAAATCACCCAGGCGACCATCATGGTGACGAGCCACGCCCACGGCCATTGGTTGTAAGCCGTCCAGCCGATGGCGACGTAGTAGGCCACGCCCCAGAAGACGAAGGTCCATCCCCAACTGCTGGTGGTGCGCCGGCCTTCGGCGATCATGGTTTCGATCAGGCTGAGCCTGTCCTTCAGTTCCATTTCTTCCGCGTTTTCCGTCATTTCATTCTCCTTGGAGTCTCTATTTGAATCAGAGAAATCGTCCATAAGGAGTACTCTATGTAATAGAGCGTAATTTGTCAAGCAAAATAGTTCGGCTTTTCGATTTGGCTAGAAATCACGCGGGGCTGAACTGGGGTCTTTGGCCGATTTGCTTGGGCTGCCTGATGCCCCGGCTTATCTCAACCGCTTTGAAGTCATGCAGTTGTCCGATGACACGCTCCAGCACACCGGACCAGTCACCCGGCGCGTTTTGGCGGAAGAGGCGGGCGGTGGGATACCAAGGGGTAATCTGCGTCTGCTGCATCCAGCGCCAGTCGGCCAGATGAGGGAGCAGAATCCAGACCGGTTTGGCCATGGCTCCAGCCAGATGGGCGATGCACGTGTCGGTGGTGATGACCAGGTCAAGTGTTGCGAGGAGCGCGGCGGTTTCAGCCAGATCGCGGTCGCGGCTGGAGCCGTCGTGAATGTTGAGATCGGCGGGCAAGGCGGAAAGTTCTTCGGCAGACGGGCCTTTTTGCAAGGAGATCCATGTGACGCCGTGGATGCGCAGAAGCGGTAGAAGTGTATTGAGTTTTACGGATCGCAGGCGGTCCGCCTTGTAATTGGGGTTACCGGCCCAGGCCAAGCCGACGCGCAATTTATGCAGAAAGGGTTGGGCAGGAAACTGACTCATTTTTTGAGCGGCCAGAACCGAGTTGGCCTCCAGATAGGCTCCGGGCCAGGGGACGGTCTCGACGGTGGTTCGGAAGACCGACGGCAGGCTCATCAGCGGACACTCGCAGTCGAACTCAGGCAAACGCGCGCCCAGCGGCAGAAGCTCGGCGTGGCCCGCGCGCACGACGGGGAGCGATTCCATCAAGCGCAGGGTTGGCTGCTGAATCTGCAAGATCACCCGGCCGCCGCGTGCGACGACCATGGAGAGGTAGCGGCTGAACTGAATGGTGTCGCCCAGCCCTTGCTCGGCGTGCAGGAGAATGCGGCGGCCGTTGAGCGGCTCGCCTAGCCAGCGGGGTTGCTTGAAGATGCGCGGGCTGCGATGCACCTCGCGGAAGTGAAAGCGGGCCTCATAACCGGGCCAGCCTTGCTGCCAATCGCCGATCCGCAGGCGGGTGAGAGCGAGATTGTAGCGCGCGCCGTGGCTCAGTGGGTCGCGTTCAACGGCCAATTCTTGCGCACGCAAACCCTCTTCCATGCGGCCCAGATCAATGAGGGAGTTGCCGCGATTGGAAGCGGCGGCGGTGTGTCCAAGTGCCTCTGCCCGCTCAAAGACGGCGACGGCCTCCTCGAAGCGGCCCTCCAGATGAAGCAGAATGCCGTTCATGTTGACGGCTTCCGCGTGATCCGGTTCGCGCGCAAGCGCCCAGCGCAGCCATTGCCATGCGCCGGCCAGATCGCGCTCGGCGGCGCGGAACTGGCACCAGGCGACCAGCGTTTCAATCTGCTCTGGATTGAGAGCAAATGCCTTGCGCAGGCAGCTTTCTGCTTCAGCCGGACGGCGGCGCTCGCGCTCAAGCAGCGCCAGATTGACCCAGCCGGAGATCAGATCAGGACGCAGCTCAACGGCCCTGTTCAAAGCGGCCTCGGCGTAGACCTCACGCCCTTGCTCACGCAGCAGGCTGCCCAGATTAACCCAGGCGGCAGCGAAGTCCGGACGCTGGACCAGGGCGCGACGGTAACGAGTTTCAGCTTCATTCAGCTTTCCCATACGCGCTAGAACAAAGCCGGCGGCAAAGTTGGCCTCGGGCAGCTTGGGCCGGAAGACGAGCGCATTCTCGTAGCGAACCAGCGCCTCCTCGTTTCGGCCCATCATGGCCAGTGCGTTGCCGAGGCCCAGGTGGGCGGCCACCAGCGCGGGTTGCTGGCGGAGAACCAACTCAAACTCCGCAAGAGCATCCAGCGGGCGATTATGAGCGATGCGCAATTCTCCCAGACCGAGCCGCGCAAGCGCCTCCATGCCGTGGCTGATTGCCTGGTAATATGCGCGCTCGGCCTCCTCAATGCGGTTTACAGAATGCAAGGCTTGACCCAACGCAACCCAGGCAGCGCCCATTTGCGGCGCGGCAGCGACGGCGGCTTCGGCTGTCTTGATGGCGGCCGCGGGTTGATTGCTGGCCAGCGCAACCAGCGTAATGCCCACCAGCGCCTGCGGGTGACACGGGTTCTGCGCCAGCATCTGTTGGCAACCGAGGGCAACCTCGGTGAGATGGTCGGTCAGATCTTGGGTTTGAGTCTTCACGCTTTTCTGAACGCTAGGCTGGATTGGCTGGGCGCTCAATAGAAAAGCGAGCGGGAGGCTCATTTTTGCGTGTGAATTTTCCCATTTTTCGTCCGGTTCATATTCGGGAGCAACTCGGAGAAGTGCTCGGGGCTATCCTGAAGATATGCAATCCGAACCAGCAACCTATCATCTGGGCGATATTCTGGCCAATGCCATCACGCACGGCATTGGCGCTGTGCTGGCGATTGCCGGCGCAGTCTACCTGATTGCCGCTTCCACCCGCGGGTCGGCATGGGTAGTGGTCAGTTGCTCCGTCTTTTCAGCGACGCTGGTGCTGGTTTACCTTTGCTCGACGCTTTACCATTCGCTGGTGCGCACCCGCGCCCGCCATGTCTTCCACATCCTCGACCACTCGTCGATCTACCTGTTGATTGCCGGGACCTACACTCCATTCTGCCTGGTTACTCTGCGCGGCCCGGTGGGCTGGATACTCTTCGGTGTGGTCTGGTCGCTAGCCGTGGCTGGGGTCATCTTCAAGAGCTTTGCCGTGGACCGCTTTGAAGTGGCTTCGGCCCTCGTCTATCTGGCGCAGGGCTGGTTTGTGGTGGTCGCGGTGGTGCCGCTGGTTCACGCTCTCGGCTGGCATGGATTGATCTGGTTGGGCGCGGGCGGCGTGGCTTACACGCTGGGCATTATCTTCTTCGCCCTCGACCGTCTGCGCTACTTCCACGCTCTGTGGCATCTTTTTGTGCTGGCCGGAAGTATCTTTCATTACTTCGGAATCCTCTTTTATGTGGTTCCGGCGCGGCCTTATTGACTCAATGAAAGTGCTTGACTGTGCCCCATCCATTTCGCGCTCTTGGCGAAATGGATGGGATTATTATTCATTCCGCAGCGCCACCACCGGCTCCACTCGCATCGCCGCCCGCGCCGGAATTAGCGTAGCTGCCAAGGCCACCAGCGCCAGCACGAGCGCCGCCGCCGCATACACCAACGGATCGCGCGTGCTCACGTTGTAGAGCAGGCTCTTCAATAACTGCGCCGTGGCCAGAGCCGCAGTCAGGCCCACCACGCCGCCCAGCGCGATCAGCCGCACCCCCTCGCCGGAGATCAGCCGCAGAATATCCAGCCGCGTCGCGCCCAGCGCCATGCGCACGCCAATCTCCTGCGTCCGTTGCATAGCCAAATACGCAATCACGCCGTACAACCCGATCACCGCCATAAGAAGCCCGCACATAGCAAAAAAACCAAGCAGCGCCGTCTCAAAGCGCGGCCGGTCCGCCAGTTTGCCAACACTCTGGGTCAGCGTTGAAATCTTCACCGGAACCGTCCCATCAAGCTGCGCAATCTGCGACCGCACCCAGGGGCCAACGACCGAGGCCGGAAGCGCAGTTTCGAGAACCATCACCTCATGCCTGTTCCAGGCATCGGGATCGCTGTTTCTCAATCTGTAAAGCTCGGGATCGTCCTGCCCCTCCAGACCCGCATTCTTCACGTTTGCAGCCACTCCGACGACCGTAAAAACCGGCTTGTCCAGAACGAAATAAGGCAGGTAAGTGCCGAATTGAATATGCTGGCCTACGGCATTCTCGCCGGGAAAAAGCCTGGATGCGAGCAGCTTGCTGAGTATCAGTGGATGATCGCTTGTGCTCCTCTCTTCCTCGGTAAAACTGCGCCCTTCGATCAGCGGAATTTGCAGCGCGCGAAAGTAATCGGGCGTCACCGTCCGCACAAAGACCGTTCCGCCGGTTCCTGCCGGGCTGGCGGATTTGCCGGCAACAAAGAAATCCGCGTAGCGCATGCCTCCGTGCCAACTGTCTGCGTCCGGCGGCAGCGAGTCGCTGATTCCCACGGCAGTGACTCCAGGCAATCGCCGCAGAGCCGCCTCGGCGCGCAGATAAAAGTCCTTGTAGGTTGGCCCCGACGGATAGCGCGCCCAGGTCAGAGGAATTTGCAGGGTCAGTACATCCCGCGTCCGTATGCCCAGGTTCTGCGCTTCCAGCTTCCAAAAGCTCTTGAGCAGCAGGCTTGCGCTGCACAGTAAAACCACGCTGATCGCGATCTGAGCCGTCACCAGGACGCGTCGCATCCGCACCTGTGCTGTGGAAGCAACTTGTCTGTTCGCCAGCGCCGTCGCGCGCGGCTTCTGCAGCGCGGGTTGGATTCCAAACAAAACCGCGCAGAGCAGCGAGACAAACAGGACAAAGAGAACAATGCGTAGATCAAGCTGTGCCGTGGCTAGAAACGGAATACTCGTCGGAGCAATGGCAACAAAGATGCGCAACAGAACCTCCGCCAGCACGCATCCGGCGGCAGCTCCGCCAATGGCCAGGATAAATGCCTCGGTCAGCGTCTGCCGGATCAGCCTGCCCCGGCTCGCGCCCAGGGCGGAACGCACCGCCAACTCCCGCTCCCGCGCCGCCCCGCGTGCTGAAAACAAGCTGGCGACGTTAGCGCAGGCAATCAGAAGCACGGCCAACACCGCTCCCAGCAGCACCCACGCCGCCCGGTAGGCCTCCTGCATCTGCCGGTCTCGAATCGACCGCACCAGTAGATGAAACTCATTGCGAAACTGCGCTGGAATCCAAAGCTGGGTGTGCAGGAACAGCGGCGTCATTTCGGCTTGCGCCTCTTGCACGCTCACTCCCGGCTTGAGCCGCGCAAAGGCCCACATCGGATAACCAATACCGCTATTGACCGTATGCTGCGCCGCCACATCCATGGCCGCCGGACGGACAATGTCCGCCTCCTGAAGCCTGGGCATCTCAAAATTCCTGGCCAGCACGCCAATGATGCGAAACGGGTGCTCATCGATGTAGATGGTCTTGTCAAGAACGCCAGGATCGCGGTTGTAGCGGCTGAGCCATAGCCCATCAGAAATCAACGCCACCTTTGGCCCATTCGGCAGATCTTCTTCAGGAAGAAAGTTGCGTCCCACTTCGGGTGAAATGCCGAGCGTCGGCAGGAAGTTCTGCGCCACCTCCGCGCAGTGCAACTGCACGGGGTTACTCTCCGTAAGACTGCACTCGTTTGTGCCCCGTTCGAAGGTCACGGCCTCAAATGGCTTTTGATTGTCCCGCCACTCGTAAAAAAAACCGCCCAGCGTGAACTCCTGCTTCTCCAGCGATTGCACCAGGCCGAAGGAAACCAGCCGATCGTCGTGCGCGTAAGGCAAAGCGCGGAAGAGAATCCGGTCCACCACGCTGAAAACCGCCGTCGTCGCCCCGATGCCCAGAGCCAGCGTGGCGATCACCGTAATCGTGAAGGCCGGATTGCGCCGGAAGCCGCGCAGCGCATAGCGCACATCCTGCGCCACCGTCCCCAGCCACCAGCCCGGCCGCTGCTCATGGCATTGCTCGCGCGTCCGCTCCACACCGCCAAACTCGACGAGCGCCTGCCGCCGCGCCTCTGCTGCCGTCATCCCCGCGGCCATCTTCACAGCCGTAGATTGCTCCAGGTGAAATCGCAACTCGTCGTCGAGTTCGCTCTCTCTCTGGCGCTTCGAGAAAGTTTGCCGAATCAGAAACCACCAGCGAGCGAAAAAATCCCTCATCACGCCGTCCCCTCCGCGCTCCGCCCCAGCACCAAAGCAATTGCCGCCGACAGCCGCTCCCAGTTCTCCAGTTCCTCTTCCAATTGCTTCCGTCCGGCCGTGGTAAGCGCATAGTATTTCGCCCGGCGATTATTCTCCGAGCTGCCCCAGTCGGCCTGAATCCATCTCTTGTACTCCAGCCGGTGCAGCGCCGGGTAGAGTGACCCCTGCCCGATCTGCAAAACCTCCTTGGAGACCTGCTGAATGCGCTGCGCCACGCCCCAACCGTGCATCGGCCCGGCGGCAAGTGTCTGTAAAATCAGCAAATCCAATGTTCCTTGTAACAAATCAATAGAGGACGGCATCTTCTTCCCCTCGATGTTCGACAATAGATTGTCATATTCTCCTGTCGAATGTCAAGGGAAACCAAAATCCTCCGCGAATTCGCATCCCATTGACCTGCCCCCCCATCAACCGGTACACTAATCTCGTTTGGCGATTCCTGCCTGTGACCATGGAGATGGACGTTCGCCTGTTTTTTTGTGGGCTTGAATGTACTCCTGCGGTTCAGAAGTTTCCGCCCGAGCTATTTTGTTGAGGCGCGCACCGGCCGAGCCGGACTTGCGCTGGAGGTTTTATGTACGCGGTGATTCGTACCGGTGGTAAGCAGTATCGTGTCGCTCCAGGGGATGTAGTGAAGATTGAGAGCGTTGTCTCTGATGAGAATCAGACGATCGAGTTCAGCGACGTGCTGGCCGTCAGCGGCGAGCCGGGAACCGTGGCCAAGCCGGCCACTGCCAAGGTGACCGCCGAGATTCTGGGCGAGGGCCGTGGCGACAAGATTCTGGTCTTCCATCTGAAGCGGAAGAAGCAGTACAAGAAGCTGCAAGGGCATCGGCAGAACTTTACCGAGGTGCGCATCAAGAGCATCGAGGCCGACGGCGTCACCTACGCGGCCGCTTAGGAGCTTACCTCTGTCAGCTCTCAGCTTCCAGCTTGTTGATAGTGGGAACAAAAGACTTTGGCCCGAATGGGCAAAACTGAAAGCTGATAGCTGACGGCTGTGAGCTTGAAAAGGAGATTCGGCAATGGCACACAAGAAGGGTGGAGGCAGCTCCACAAACGGACGGGACTCGAATGCACAGCGGCTGGGCGTGAAGGCCTTTGCCGGCGAACTCATCACCGGCGGCTCGATCATCATGCGCCAGCGCGGGACGCGCATCAAGCCAGGCCTTAACGTGGGCATCGGCTCGGATGACACGCTCTTTGCCAAAGTCACTGGCCGGGTGAAGTTTGCCGACCGTGGCAACCACGGGCGTTTTGCTTCCATCGAGCCGGTAGCGGCAGAGTAAGGTTGGCTTGGCTTCATCAAAAAAAGCCGCGGCGCAAGCCGTGGCTTTTTCTATTCCCTATTCCCTATCTTACCTACGTCTCTGATTGTCTAGTCTTCTGTTTTCTGTTGAGCACCGTCTCAATCGCCTTCTCCACATCGGTGAGAGCAAAGCCGCCGGAGGGCTGCACAGCCACCTGTGTCCCGGTATGGCCGAGCGCCGTAGCAATCTCGTTCCAGCGCAGAATAGTGGAGTGAGCGGGCAGAACGACCGGCTTGCGGGCGGGTTCTGGCAGCGCAGCATAAACAATCCAGATGCCGAGCGAAAGCAGGATCATTAATTCGGTGGCAAACTGCAGCATATCGGCTGCCGTTGTAGTGCGGGACCAGAAGCTGGACAAGATAAAATCGCTCGACGAAATCATGCCGAAGCCCAAGGCAATGCCAAAGGCCATGTCGCGAAAAGCAAGCCGCAGCGCGCTCATGCTCATGCAGAGAAATGCGAGCAGGCAGAGTTCCAGAATGCTGACCGAGCGCATCAGCCAATAAGCTGTGTGGATGATCATCTGGTAGTGCGAATGTTGTATAGAAAGAGTGGATAGACTCAGAATGGCCGAGGTCAATGCCGCCCAGCGGAAAGCCATGATCCCCAGCCGCTGAAGACCGGCGAACGCGGAGAGAACAGAGCGGAAGACTTCCTGGCAGACAAAGTACAACAAAACGGCGCTGGCACTATAGACAGCCCAGTAGCAGTAAAAATACAGATCCGAGGCATAGCCGCTAAACCAGATGCGAGTTTGCGCGGTGAAGAAGAAGAGCAGCACAGGCATGGAAGCCAAGCGCAATCCTAGATACCTTCCCATCGCCGGAAAGCGCGCATGAAAATTCCTTGCCCAAAAAAGATAGCCAAGAGTCGCC
>Ga0181519_10004283_pt1 | contig 11595 bp, 16 predicted proteins | sample PEATcosm2014_Bin_26_FD_121102 | JGI IMG/M metagenome (GOLD analysis project Ga0181519, IMG submission 121102) | Peatland microbial communities from MTU Mesocosm Facility, Houghton, MI, USA - PEATcosm2014_Bin02_10_metaG | ecosystem: Environmental > Terrestrial > Soil > Wetlands > Peat | place... | reverse complement strand
GAGCGCGACGAGCTGCGCCGTATCGTCAGCCCGCCCCCGGCGTGAGCGCGCCCGGATTCACCCGCGCATTCCATTTCTTCACGTCCACGCCCTTGAGCAGCAGCCACAGGCAATAGGACGACTCCCCGACCAGGGGCACGACCAGGATGCCCGGCTCGATCGCGTCGGCGAAGGCCGGCGCGAATAGCGTGGCGAAACAGGCGACCAGGTAGCCCAGGCCGGCAAGCTGCGCCAGGACGCCGATGAATCTCGGCAGGTAGCCGGAACGGAAAATGAGATGGCCGTTGACGAGCAGGGCGCCGGCGAAAAATATCAGCGAGATGTTGAAGGCGATGTCGTGTGTCTGGAAGGCGAGCTTGGCCAGCGCCTGGAGTTGTTGCGGCGCGAAAACCTTCGCGTAGTCCGGATCCTGCAGCATCGGCAGCACCAGGATCATGAAGACCTTGCTCACCGATTCCACGGCCAATGACACAACGTTGAACAGCACGCCCAGCAGGACCAGGCTTGCGTCGACGGGGCGCAGCAATTGGTATTCGATCCACAGCAGGGCTACCGCCAGCAGCGGCACGACCAGGTTGGCGGCGGCGCCCAGTTGCCAGAGCGCGGGCGCCGCCAGGATATTGCGCGCCGTGGCTGTGGCGTCGCCCGATACCACGAGTTTTCCCGAGACGAAGCCTTCGGCAAATCCGCCGAAAAGGATGATCAGCAGGTAGAGCAGGCCGCCGCAGCGTGCATAGGCTTGCGGTGATCGCGCGATCGACATCAGTGCCCCCGTGCCAGAGCCCGCATCGCCCGCGTGAGCCCGTCGAGCGTGAGCGGGTACATCTTGCCGCCCAGCAGCTCGCGGATGATGCCGATGGACTGGCGGTACTGCCACAGCCCCTCGGGCTCGGGGTTGATCCAGGCGACGTGGGGAAACTGGCCGGCGAGGCGCTGCAGCCACGCCGCGCCGGGTTCCTCGTTGCCGCTCTCGATCGACCCCCAGGGCTGGAGGATCTCGTACGGGCTCATGGTGGCATCCCCCACGAAAATCAGGCGCGTCTCGGCGCGGTTGCGGCGTATCAGGTCCAGCGTCTCGAAGCGCTCCGCATGGCGGCGACGGTTGTGGCGCCACACGTGGTCGTAGACGCAGTTGTGGAAGTAGTAGAACTGCAGCTGCCGGAACTGCGCGCGCGCCGCCGAAAAAAGCTCCTCCACGACCCGCACATGGGCGTCCATCGATCCGCCCACGTCGAGCAGCAGCATCACCTTCACGCGGTTGCGCCGTTCCGGCACGAGGCGCAGGTCGAGCGTGCCGGCGTTGCGGGCGGTCGAGGCGATGGTATCGGGCAGGTCCAGTTCCAGGTCCGAGCCTTCGCGGGAGAATCGCCGCAGGCGCCGCAGCGCCACCTGGATGTTGCGCGTGCCGATCTCCACCTGGTCGTCGTAGTCGCGAAATGCCCGCTTGTCCCAGGCACGCACGGCGCCCCGATTGCCCTGGGGCGGCCCGCCGATGCGAATGCCCTCCGGATGCGCGCCACCGTGCCCGAAGGGCGAAGTGCCGCCGCTGCCGATCCACTTGTTGCCGCCGTGGTGCGCGCCGTCCTGCTCCTCGAGCCGCTTCTTCAGTTCCTCGAACAGGCGGTTCCAACCCAGCTTTTCGAGTCGCGCCAGGTCTTCGGGCCCGAGGGTGCGCCGCAGGTGTTCGCGAAACCACTCCTCGGGAAGCTGCGCCTGCAGCGGCGCCTGGGCCATGGCGCCGCGCACGTACTGGCCGAAGGCGCGGTCATAGCGGTCGAAGCGGCTTTCGTCCTTGATGAGGCAGGTGCGCGCCAGGAAATAGAACTCGTCGAGCGAGGGGGCGATGAGCTCGCCCTGCAGCGCCTCGAGCAGGGTCAGCAGCTCGGTGATCGAAACCGGCAGCTGCGCGGCGCGCAGGTGCAGGAAGAAGTCCACCAGCATGGCCGCGCCGCCCTCAGCGATTGCGCCGGTTCATCTCGACCAGCCGCTCGAAGAGCTGCAGGTCCTGCTCGTTCTTCAGCAGCGCGCCGTGCAGCGGCGGCACGAAGATCTCCGCGTCGCGGGTGTGCAGCGCCTCGGGCGGGATCTGCTCGGCAACGAGCAGGCGCAGCCAGTCGAGCAGCTCCGAGGTGGAAGGCTTCTTCTTGAGGCCGGGCAGCTCGCGGATGGCAAAGAAAGTGTCCAGGGCGTTGCGCAGCAATTCGGCGCGCAGGCCCGGAAAATGCACATCGACGATGGCTTGCATGGCCACCGGGTCCGGAAAGCGGATGTAATGGAAGAAGCAGCGCCGCAGGAAGGCGTCGGGCAGGTCCTTCTCGTTGTTCGAGGTGATCACCACGAGGGGCCGGTGCAGGGCCCGCACGGTCTGGCGCGTTTCGTAGACGGAGAACTCCATGCGATCGAGTTCGCGCAGCAGGTCGTTGGGAAACTCGACGTCGGCCTTGTCGATCTCGTCGATCAGCAGCACCGCCGGCTGGGGGCTCTCGAAGGCCTGCCACAGGACGCCGCGCAGGATGTAGTTGCCGATATCGGCCACCCGCGCCTCGCCCAGCTGCGAATCGCGCAGCCGCGAGACCGCGTCGTATTCGTAGAGGCCCTGCTGCGCCTTGGTCGTGGATTTGACGTGCCAGGCGAACAGCGGCATGTCCAGCACCCGGGCCACCTCCTCGGCCAGCATGGTCTTGCCGGTGCCCGGTTCGCCCTTGATCAGCAGTGGCCGCTGCAGGGTGAGGGCGGCATTGACGGCCAGGCGCAGGTCGTCGCCTGCGACATAGGTGGCCGTTCCGGCAAATCGGGGCTTCGTTGCGGCGGTCATGGTGGCGTTGGGCTCTCGGGTTCGGGCGCCCCCGGTCCGAGGCGCCGGTGCAGGCATTCGATATAGCTCTGGTTGATGCTCGCCATGTCGGCGGGCAGGCTGCCGCGCTGCGCGCGCCAGACGACTTCGCCCAGGCATTCCATGGCTTCGTGGGCGGCGGCGTGCCGGTCGCCGGCGCGCCGGGCCAGGGCGTCGAGCAAGGCGCTCACGCCCGGCGGCTGGTCGATGGACGCCTGCTCTTCGAGCGACAGGTGCATGGACAGGTGAAGGAAAGGATTCTCGCGGCCCGCCTCCACGGGAAAGTCCATGGTCAGCGCCTTGTCGACGTCGCCGAGCAGGCCATGGTATTCGGGGTGCTCCAGCATGCACGCGATGGCGATGCGCTCCAGGGCAGAGGCGCCCTGGCCCGCCTGGTGCCTGGCCCAGGCATCGCAAAAGAAACGCCGCACCTCCTCGCGCGACGGTTCAAACATGGCGGCCCGCGGCCTTGCGGCTGCCGGACTTGGCGACCGGCGGCTTGCGGCCGGCTTGCCTGGCGGCGCGCGGCGCGGCCGCCGGTGCAGGTTTGCGTCCCGGCAGAACCTGCGGCGCAGCCGCTGGCGCGGCGGTTTTCTCGGGGAACTCGCATTGCCGCGCGATCGTGCAGCGCCAGCACTCGGGCGTGCGGGCCTTGCACACGTAGCGGCCGTGCAGGATCAGCCAGTGGTGGGCGTGCTGCAGGTAGGCGGCGGGAACGGCGGCGTGCAGGGCGTCTTCGACGGCGCGCACGTTCTTGCCCGGCGCCAGCCCGGTGCGGTTGGCAAGGCGGAACACGTGGGTGTCGACGGCGATGCACGGTTCGCCAAAGGCGATATTGAGGACCACATTGGCCGTTTTGCGGCCCACGCCGGGCAGCGCCTCCAGGGCTTCGCGGGTACGCGGCACCGCCCCCCCGTGCTGCTCGATGAGCGCGCGGCACAGCGCGAGGATGTTGCGCGCCTTGGTGCGGAACAGGCCGATGGTGCGGATATGCGCCACCAGGCCCTCTTCGCCCAGGGCGAGGATGGCCGCCGGCGTGCGCGCCTGCGCATACAGGCCCTTGGTCGCCGCGTTCACGCTCTTGTCGGTGGCCTGGGCCGAGAGCACGACCGCAACGAGCAGTTCGAATTCGGAGCTGTAGACAAGTTCACCCCGGGGTTCCGGGTTGGCCTTGGCCAGGGCCGCGAAGAGCGCGCGCCGCTTGGCCGGGCTCACGCCGACTCCCCCTGGGGCAGGCCCGCGGGCGGGGTGCCGGCCGCTGCGCGCCGCTGCCGCACCCGGGCCAGGGCCTGTTCGATGATCGCGCGGCGCCGCGCGGTTTCCGCCGGCGCAAGGTCGCCCGGCTGGTCCAGGGCGTCGAGCTTGCGCAAGGCCTTGGCCGTCAGGCGCGCCTCGTCCTCTTCCTGTTCCCGCAGGCGCCGGGCATTGCGCGCCTGCAGGCGGGCGCGGGCGCGATCGGCGTCGGCGCGGGTCCACTCGCGCGCCGGTTCGACCGGGACCATGCGGATGCAGTCCATGGGGCAGGGCGGCAGGCACAGGTCGCAGCCCGTGCAGTCGGCCGGCAGCACGGTATGCATGCGCTTGACCGCCCCCGCGATGGCATCCACCGGACAGGCCTGGATGCACAAGGTGCACCCGATGCACCGGCTCTCGTCGATGAGGGCACGGTGCAGCGGCCGATGCGTGCCGCAGGCCGGATCGAGCGCAAGCGGCGGACGGCCCAGATGCCGGGCCAGCAGGGCGACACCGGCCTCGCCGCCGGGCGGACAGCGATTGATGTCGGCCTTCCCCTCGGCCAGGGCGCTGGCATAGGGCAGGCATCCGGCGTAGCCGCACTGGCCGCACTGGGTTTGCGGCAGCAGGGCGTCAATGGCCAGCACCCGCGCATCGCCCGCTGCGGCGGGCGTCAGGGCCGCGGCCAGGGCATTGCCACGCGCGGTGGCGGGCGGGCGGTTTTCCGGGTGCATGGCAGCATTATCCCAGAGGCGCCCGGGCTTACGGGATTCGCGTCGGCGGTTTTTTCCCGGGGGCCGGCGATGCGAGGCCGCGCGTCACGGGCTGCCGTATATTCGGCGGCATTCAACAATCCCATCCACAGGAGAAGTTCATGAGGCTGCTTCCTGGCGCCATGGTCGTTGTTCTCGTTTCGGGCTGCGCCTTCGTTGTCGGCGATGCCGGAATCATCAATGAAACGCCGGCATCGGTCGCGCAAAATATTGTCATTGGCAAGACCAGCAAGGCCGACGTTGCCGCGAAATACGGCATTCCATCGAGCATCAGCTCCGACTCCAACGGGGTCGAGATCTGGTCATACGGATCGACCGCCGTTGATCAAGCGCCAACCGCACACAAGGCGCTGGAAATCCATTTTGGCAGGGACGGCTACGCCATGTACTACCTGCTGACCGAAGTGGATCCGCAAAAGCGCCGGCAAGCGACGCCCGCGCAGTGATGTTCAATCCGATTTCCATCCGAATGCAAGGCACGTCGCACTGTTTGCGCGATTCGTGCAACGCCGATGCCGCGCCGGCGCCTGCGGAGCGAGGCGTGCCCGGAGAGGGGTAATGTCGCCCGACCGTGGGTACGGCGCCTACGGTCCAGGAGCCGTGCCACCCGCCTGCTCGATTTCCCGCAGCGTCTGCTCGTAGATGGCGCGGTGCGGTCCGCCCAGCGCCAGCGCGCGATCCATGGCCGTGCGCGCCTGCGCCAGATCGCCGCGCGCGGCAAGAACCGTGGCCAGATTGTTCCAGGCATCGGCCTGCGCCGGATCGAGGCTGCTGGCGCGGGTAAACGCCTCCACGGCCGACGCAGTGTCGCCCTGCGCGGCCGCCGTGTTGCCCGCGCCCATCCAGGCACCGAAACTGTCCGGGAAGCGGGCGAGCAGGGCCCGGTAGGCACGGCGCGCGGCCGCCGCGTCCACGCGCTCGAGCGCAGCGCTCGCATCGAGCAGGACGTCGATGCCGGGCGAGACCGGTGGCCGCGACGGGTCATCGGCCACCATGGCCCAGTACCCGCCCCGCGACCAGGTGCGCTCGAAGAGCTCGAGGCTCATCACGGCGCGCGGCTCGGGGCCAGAATGCAGAAGGACCTGGGCATGCGGCAGGTCGTAGCCGATCACGAGGGCGTAGTGCCATACGGGGAAGAACGACAGCCCCAGGTTCTGCAGGACGATGACCGGGCGATCGGCATCGACCTCGCGCAGCACTGCGTCGAGGGTGGGTTCGAGGGTCACGGCCAGGCGCCCCTGGCGGCGCGCCGCGGCCAGCATTTCCGGAGCGAAGGAGCCTTCGCGGCCCGGCACGAAGACTTGCGGGCGCAGCGCATCGGGCGTGATGGCGAGCCCGCTGGCGTCCAGTGCCATGGCCAGGGTGGCCGGCCCGCATTGATCGCTTTCCTGCGCGAAATAGGGCACGTCCGCGATCTCGTGGGCAGGCCGGATGCCCAGGCCCTGGGCGCCGCGGCCGGCGATCAGGGCCCGGGTCTGCGGCATTGCGCAGGCGCCCAGCAGCACCGCCAGGGCGATGATGAGGCCCCGCGGCAGCGCGGTGCGCATGCGGGCCGCCAAGGGGCGGCGCTGCGACGCTAGCGGACCGGGCGGGTGAAAGGGAAGACCTTCGTCAGTCCCAGGATATCGGTGATGAGCAGGATGACGAACACCGCGAAAAGGATGCCCAGGACGTCGCCTCCGGCCGGGGCCCGATCGATGCGGCCGGCAAAATCGGCAGCTTCGGCGTCGGTCAGCGCGTCGACGCGCGCCTGCACCTGGGCGATGTCAACGCCATTGGCCAGCAACTCGCGGCGCACCTCGGCACGCGCCAGCCAGGAGCGGATATGGGCTCGCGCCGACCCGTCGGCATGCAGGACATCCTGGGTGCCCACCAGGGCAGCGTGGGCCGGCAGCGGCAGGCTCACGGCCAGAAGGCAGGCCGAGGCGGCGCCGGCAATGGCGCGGCGCAGGGCGCGCGGCACCGAAACGCGGGTTTGCACACGGAATGCGTTGACTTCAGCTTGCATGGATTTCCCCCTCGTCGACGGAAAAAGGCACGAGCCTACGGCATTGTCGCGCCCTTCAAGAATCATGCGCATGGATGAATTCGGCGATACGCGGCGCGATGTTCTCGCGCCAGCGCCGCCCGGAAAAGATGCCGTAGTGCCCGACGCCCATGGCCGTGAGGTGCTGCTTGTTGGCTGCCGGGATGCCGGTGCACAGTCCGTGCGCGGCCTCGGTCTGGCCGCTTCCGGAAATGTCGTCGAGTTCGCCCTCGATGGTGAAGAGGGCCACGTCGCGGATGTCCTCCGGGGCGACGCGCGTGCCGGCGACGTGCCATAGCCCCTTTGCCAGTTGCTGCTCCTGGAAGACGATGCGGATGGTGTCGAGGTAGTACTCGCCGGGCAGGTCGATGACGGCGTTGTACTCGTCGTAGAAGCGCCGGTGCGAATCGACGTCGTCCTGGTCGCCCTTGACCAGGTCCATGTAATAGTCCCAGTGCGATTCCATGTGGCGGTCGGGGTTCATGGCCACGAAGCCGGCGTGCTGGAGGAAGCCCGGGTAGACGTCGCGCAGGTAGCCCGGGTGGCTCGAGGGCACCTTGAACACCACGTGGTCGCGAAACCACTCGTAGGGCTTGCGCTGGGCCAGTGCATTGACCTGGGTGGGATTGCGGCGCGTGTCGATGGGGCCACCCATCATGGTCATCGAGCGCGGCACGGCAGGATCCTTGGCGCTCGACAGCAGGGAAACCGCCGCCAGCACCGGCACCGTGGGCTGGCACACGGAAATGAGGTGCACGCTCGGGCCCAGCAGGCGGATGAAATCCATGCAGTACTGGACGTAGTCGTCCAGGTGGAAGGGTCCTTCGGACAGCGGCACCAGGCGCGCGTCCACCCAGTCGGTGACGTAGATGTCGAAGCGCGGCAGCAGGGCCCGCACGGTGTCGCGCAGCAGGGTCGCGTGGTGGCCCGACAGCGGCGCGAACATGAGCACCACCGGATCGGGTGCGCGGCCCGCCAGTTCCGGCGGCAGGTCGCGCTCGAAGTGGAGCAGCTTGCAAAACGGCTTGGTCTGCGCGACCGTCACCCGCACCGGAACCTCGACGCCATCGATGATCGTCGTATCCAGGCCGAAGCTGGGTTTTTCGTAGTGCTTGCCCAGGCGGTGGAGCAGGTCGTAGCCGGCGGCCAGGCGCCGCGAGAACGGCGTGTACGACAAGGGGCTATAGGGACTGCTCAGGGCGTGGGCGGTGGCATCGGCCCACGCGGAAAGCGGATTGAGCAGCTTGCGCTGCCACTCGTGCAATTGATAGAGCACTAGAACCTCCGATCGCGGGACAGCGGCTTCACGGGCCGGGCCGTTGCTGCTCCGGCGCCCGGACCGCCCTGCAGCCCGCCGGCACCTTCAGCGCTTGAGGTGCTGCAACTTTTCCTTGACGTCCTTCCATTCGTCCGCGTCGGCCGGATGCGGCTTCATGCGCGTGATGGAAGGCCATTCCTTGGCCAGTTCGACGTTCAAGGCGATGAATTTCTGCTGGTCTGCCGGAACATCTTCTTCCGGATAGATGGCATTGACCGGGCATTCCGGAATGCAAACGGCGCAATCGATGCATTCGTCCGGATCGATCGCCAGGAAATTGGGGCCCTCGCGGAAGCAATCCACGGGGCAGACATCGACGCAATCGGTGTATTTGCAACGGATGCAGGATTCCGTGACGACGTGGGTCATTTGCAACGATCCAGGTGGAGGCGTTAATGATGGAATAGTACCGCAGCGCCTCGGGCGCCGCCGTGCAGGGTGGGGGCCGCGGACGGGTGCCCGGCCAGTGCCGCGCGCCGACGCGGGCATATTTTGCCGTGCTGCGCGTCCATGGCGCCGGATTTGTGAATTACGATCAAACCTGCCGGGACGCGTCCCGGCATCGTGCTTATCCCGAAAGACTGCGCTTTCATGGCCGACATCCGCATTGCCCGCCCCCACGGACTGCCCTTGAGCCGCGCGAAGGCGGCCGCCCAGGCCGCCACCGACGACCTGGTGCGCGACTATGCCATCACCTGCCACTGGGAGGGCAACACCCTGCATTTTCGTCGCAGTGGCGTGCAGGGCCGGATCGAAGTCAACGCCAGCCAGATTGCCCTGGAGATCCGCCTGGGGCTCCTTCTCAAGGGCTTCAAGAGCGCGATCGAGCAAAGCGTCGCGAAGCGCCTGGACGAACTGCTGGCGCAGCACGCTCCGGCGCCGCCCGTTGCGGCCGCGCCGCCGGCAGCCGGCGACGACGGCGCCAAGCTGCCCGCGTAGAACGCGGCGCGGCCGGCGCGGTCCCCAATGGACCGGCAGGGCCGCACACGCCCGGATCCCATCAGCCCTTGAGTTCTTCCACCAGCGCGATATAGCGCTGCATCGCCTCGGCACGGTCGGTGCCGCGCAGCGCGTCGCGCGCCATCCATTTGGCCGCGCCCACGAAATCCATCGCGCCGGGTTTTTCACCCGCGACATCGCCCTCGCTGGCCTGCTTGAACAGGGCATAGAGTTTGAGCAGGGTGGCGCTGTCGGGGCGATGCTCGAGGTTCTTGGACGCTTCTACCGCCGCGTCGAAACGCTCCTGCAGGCGTGGGTCGTTGCTCATGGGGGATATCCTTTAGCGACTGGAATCGGCCGGGGAGGGCGCCGGGGGTGCCACCCTGGCTTCACCCGCCGGCGTGCCGGCCTCCGGCGCGCGCTTGGCTGGATCCGCGGCGCCGGACGGTTTCTGCGAGGCGTGGCTGGCGCCCGGGCGGCGCGGTGCAGGCGCCGGCTTCTTCTTGGCGATTTCCGCGAGTTCGCGCTTTTTTTCCTCGGGAAGTTCCTGGAACTGCTGGGTCAACTCGCGCCGTTTCTCCGGGGGAAGGGCGTAGGCGCGCTTGAAGTTTTCGCGCGCCGTCCTGCGCTGCTCGGGCGTGAGGCGCGCAAGGTCGGGCATGCGCTCATGCATCTTCTGCTGGCCTTCCGGCGACAGGTCCTTGTAGCGCACAGCGATGTCGAGCCATTTCTTCTTGCGGGCCGGGTCGTATTTGTCCCAGTCGGCCTGCAGGGGCGAGAGCGCGTCTTTCTGCTCCGGAGTCAGGTCCGACCAGCTGGGCGCGGCCGGCTTGAATGTCCCGGCAGGGGGCGTGGATTTGGCGGTATCCACCGCAATCGCGGCCGAGGCCAGCACCAGTGATACCAGCACGCCGGCGGCAAGGCGCTGGAAGAACGGGGGGCCGGCGGCTTTCACGGGTGTGGGCGATCTCGAAAAATTGGGTGCTCGGCACGGCGCGGTGAGCTCCAGGGCAGCGCCCAGACCGCCGTGCCTACATGGCGCTGGGCTGCTCCGTGCGCAGGTACTCGCCAAAGCCGCTGTGCGCATAGGTGTCGATGGGCGTGTCGTCGAGCAGGACCGCGAAGTCCAGGTCGGCCACCTCGGCCACCATATTGTCGTTTTGCCACTGCTTGATGCCCACGATGCCTATGGCCACGGCAACCAGCGGCGCCGCCAGACCGAAACGGAACAGCCACGCGCCCAGGCGGGAGCCTTCGGAAGACGCGCCGGAACTGCCGGCCCGCGCCAGTTGCAGCGCAGGCACCCACAGGGGCGCCGCCGCGGTCGCGCGGCTGCGGTCGAGCGCGGCCTTGCGGGCCTTTTCGAGGCGCAGGCCGACCGTGTAATCGATCTGGCTCGCGCCCTCGTCGAGGGCCTGGCGGATGCGGTAGGCGAATTCGGCTTCGTTCATAGTTCGATACCCCGAGCTCGCAGGGCCTTGGCAAGGGCCTGCGTCGCGCGCGAGCAGTGCGTCTTGACACTGCCCTCCGAGCATTTCATCGTTGCCGCCGTTTCTGCGACATCGAGATCTTCCCAGTAACGCAGCAGGAACGCTTCCCGTTGACGCGCCGGAAGCCGGGAAACCTCCTGTTCGATGATTCCAACGACCTGTTCGCGCTCTACCTGATCCTGGGCGCTCTCGGCGGAGGCCGAGCCCGGCTGTGCTTCGAGGGATTCGAGCGGGTCGTGGTCCTCGGAATCGCCCGAAGATAGTGCCGAAAACAGCGTTATCCACGTGGATCGGACCTTCTGGCGCCGAAAAAAGTCCAGGATGGCATTTTGCACAATTCGCGTGAAAAGCAGGGGCAATTCACTGACCGGCCGGTCGCCATAACTCTCCGAGAGCCGGAACATCGCATCCTGGACGATATCCAGTGCGTTGTCCTGGTCTCGTACCGCGAACAGCGCCTGCTTGAAGGCGCGACGCTCCGCTCCAGCCAGGAATTCGGAAAGCTCTGCGCGGGTCGCCATGAATCAGGATTTGCCTGCCGGAGCAATTTCCCGGCCGCCGGATGGCCAGCGGGGCATAAATCGGCCAACGATCGTATCAGAACGTAACAATCTGGCCCCTTGGCGGCGCCGAAACGGGGAAATGGCGGGGCGCCCGAATGTGGGCCATGGGGGGTGCGGCGTGACCCGGGGGGTCGCCTAGCGGCACAAAGGCCAATGGGCCCGGATCATACGTCTGCACAGGCCAAATTTGCGAAAAATGTAACTCTGCGCTATCTTCGACGGCTCTGCTTCGCCGCACCGCCCGTCACGAGCGGGTACGGAACGGCGTCCAATCAATCTCCAGTAGGACCTTGAGAGGATTTTCATGCGATCCCTTGCCCAGGAAGCGGCCGCTGCCGCCGTTTCGGCCGAAGCCGCGCCGAAGACCCCCCGCCCCGAATCCCGCATCCCCGCCGCGCGCGTTTCGTCCGCCGCCGCAGT
>Ga0181519_10004279_pt1 | contig 11598 bp, 8 predicted proteins | sample PEATcosm2014_Bin_26_FD_121102 | JGI IMG/M metagenome (GOLD analysis project Ga0181519, IMG submission 121102) | Peatland microbial communities from MTU Mesocosm Facility, Houghton, MI, USA - PEATcosm2014_Bin02_10_metaG | ecosystem: Environmental > Terrestrial > Soil > Wetlands > Peat | place... | reverse complement strand
TTCGGCTGGCGGGCGGGGCCCTCGGCGGCGGACCAAGTGGGCGTTGCAAAGCTCAGCGCAACTACGACTGCGGCTATGAGCGTCGACAACAACCGGTGATGACCACCGCGCGCGAGTTGGCGAACGGACCGCCCCTCGATGGACGACGAAGACAAAGCGGGCATCGTAACGACCTTGGTTTAGAGCGGGCGGGGAATTCGGGGGAGGTGCGTCGGATCGTGCGAGCGATCAGGCACGACCAATATCCGCTCCCACAATGGGGCAGGTCAAGCTTTTGCCTGCCGCAACTTCCAGGGGCGAGGGAAGTGGTTCACTTGGCGGTACTCAGCGCTTCGATTCGATCGAGATCACGCCGTTCCAACCGGCGGGTGGCGTGTGGTTTTGCTGCAGGATGTAGCCTGTGAGGAAGTCCTTGCCCAAATCTTGCGGCGGGATCACGTGCAGTCGTTCGTACGCTTCCGACCAGTGCCCGGCCAGGAAGGCGTCGAGCGCCGCTTCGTACTCGGCGAGGAAATGATCGCTGAGGATCGGATCCTGGCTGGCCGGCGGCAAGAGCTCGCTGACCATCAGAGCTTGCTCCAGGCCGTAGGGCTTGATCATCGCCAGCCGGCGGCAGCGAGCCGTGCCGGCCGGCATCGCGCCGAGCGCCGTTCGGGCCGTCGCTTCGTCGAGCAGGATGGGCACTCGCAAGACTTTCGTCAGTCCCTCCAAGCGCGAAGCAAGATTGACCACCGGGCCGAACACCGTGACCTTGGCCTGGTCTTGACTACCGATCTGCCCCGCCACGGCATGACCGGTCGCAATACCGATTCCGACCTTGAAGCCGGCCAGCGGATGGTCCGATTGGCTGCCGAACATCTCGAAGCTCGCCCGAATCCGTAGCGCTGCCTGGCAGGCCTGCTGAACGTCGTCGGGTTGAGATACGGGCCAGCCCCAGAAGCCCATCGCGGCGTCACCCAGGAAATCGGCCACGACTCCCTTCTGCTCGAGGATGCAGGTCGACATCACGCCCAGCGCCTTGCTGACGCGCTCGAGAACCGATGTCAGGTCGCCGGCGGCCATCTCGACCTTGCGCGAGAAGCCGCGCAGGTCGCAGAACAATACCGTGACTTCGGTCTCGCGCGGGCGAAGCGCCGCCTCGGGATCGGTCGTGGCCAGGAGGGTGAGTACGCTCGGCGAAAAGAAGTGGCTGAGCACGTTCTGTCGGCGCTGCAGCGACTGCGTCTGCCGTAGCGCACTTAGCACATCGGAAACCATCTCCGCGAACTTGACGTCTTCGCTGAGGTCGTTGGAGTCCCAGGGGGCGAGAATCGTGCTCGGCTCTCCGCCGCTGAGCCTCCCGGCGACGTAGATTCCCAGCCCGTGCGAAGCCTCACCGCGCAATGGCGTACAGAAGGCCCAATCGTAATCGGCTTGCATCGTAAACTGCTGGGCATTGCCGCCCGCGGCTCCGGCCGACCAGACATGCACGACGCTGCTGTGGCGGTGGACGATCGCTTCGCGCGCGAGTCGCATGCTCGGTCGGAATTCTCCGGTGGCGATGTAGCGGTGCTCGGTATGAACCAAACGCACGCGCTCGGCCTTCTCGTCTTCACCGGGAGAGACCAGGGCGATCGCGTCGGCGCGGCGAATTCCTTCCATCAGCAAGGCGACGGTTTGTTCGAACAACTCGACGTCGTTGCTGACGCTGAAGATGAGCTTGGTCAGATGTCGGAGCACTTCCAAGCGGTGGGGCGCATCGCGGAAGGGGACGCGTTGCAGTTCGTCGGCGGTTACCGCGTAAGAATGCAGGACCGGTTTGGCTTCCGACGGCGACCTCAGCGACTCGGCCACGGTGAGCGTGAAGATCGTCCTGCCGATCGAGAAGCAACCGCCAGGCGGGACCGAAAACGTCGTAGTAGGCTCGCCGCGAAAGAAGATCGGATTGCCGGCCGTGGGAAGCTGCCGGACTTGCAGGCAGTCGCCGCCCCAGGAGAGCTCGGCATGGCTTCTCGACAGCCATTTTTCCCAGGGGACGGCGAAGGCCGAGTCGGCGCGGCCCAGCACGACGGTCTCGCCCAGCGGCAGCGCGCGACGCCATTTCAGCTTGGGACCGTCGCCTTGGGCGGTGAGTTCGGCCACTTCAGTTGCCTCCCGGCGACGACTGTTCGCTCGGCGGGGACATGCTGGCCGACTCACTCCGCGGCGAGGTCGTCGGCAGCGAGCGGTTCCAGAACCCCAGCGACTTCGCGCGCTGTGGCGCGCGGGCAAGGAGCACGACAATACCCCACAAGCCGGCAATGACCAGCGCGACCAGCCCCAGCGCTATGGCGCCCCCGTTGACGATCAGTGAGCGAACGCGCGCCAAGGGACGCAGCGTGTCTTCGTGGCGCTCTTGGATCAGCACGGCCCAGCCGCTGTCGTAGACCGAATCGGCACTGCGGAAGACGAACACCGGTTCGGCCGCGGCCAGCCAATCGCCGGCGAATGCCCCGCCGACCGGATCGCGATACGGGATGATGACCGAGCTGCGCGCAGGACTCAGGGAACTTGTCGATGTTTCCCCGGCAGCCGACGCCGTGGCGTTCGATTCATCGGCGGTCGACGGATGCTGACGAAGCGCGTCGAGCACGGCCAGAACGTCGCCAGTCACGTAATACTGCCCGACGGGAGCATGTTGGGCAGTTTGCGCGGTCAGTTCGGGATGTTCGACCAGCAGGCCGCGCTTCCCGTTCTCGTCGGGCCGCAGATCGACAAGCGCCGCGAATTGGCAGCGTGAGCCCGCGAAATCGGCGAAATGTCCCAGCTCCGTCTCCATGACGAGCACGCCGAGCACGGGCGGCTCGTTGGACTCTTTCTCCAGATCGAAGATCGGCACGCTCAGCCCGATGGCCGGCCGATTCGTCGGCTGGCTGCGAAACACGTTGGAACGGTAAGACTCGGTGATCGGCGCCGGCGGCGGGGCGTCGCGAGGCAGCTCGCGGCCCTGGCCGTGGAAGTAGTCCCGATAGCCGAAATAGGTTCCCAGCAACGACTCGTCGTTGGGGCTGATCGCTCGCAGCCGGCCCTGCCGATCGAGGATGAACCAATAGGCCGAGGCCGTTTGCGGGCTGAAGTGTTGGTTCCAGAAGTTGCGGCGCTCGTCGATCCATTGCTGAAACGGTCGATCGGCTTCTCGGCGATCCGCGGGCTGGCGTTCGTCGGCCAGCCACTCCTGGACCTTTCGACGCCCGGCTTCCTGCTCCATGAAGTGCCAGCGTTTGTCGACTTCGAGAGCCAGCCTGCCGGCCACGGATTTGGCGGCGAAGCGATCGCTTTCGACCGTGCGGTCCAACAATTCGTCCGTCGCAGCGGTCAATGTGCTATCGAGCAAATAGCCGCCAACCAGTGTCATCACCAACACGACCAGCGCCGGACCGAGCAGGCCCAACAGCAGCAACGGCCGTTGAGCGCGCTTGGTTTCGCGCTGATCCAGGGCGAACAGCACCGACTGAACGTTTCGGAAGCGGTGCTTTGGGTCGAGCGCCAGGCAGCCTTCGATGACCCGCGCCAGGAACTTGTCGACGCCCGGGATACGACGATGCGCGTTGGGGCGCGGTGACTTGTGCAGCAGTTGGACGTACGATCGAAGCCGTTCTTCGATCGGACCACTCGATGCGACGGACGTGGTGAGCGACTCGGACGAATAGGGCAATTCGCCGCTGACCATGCGGTAGAGGATCGTGCCTAGGGCATAGACGTCCCAACGAGCGTCGGGTGTGGCCGACAGGTCGGCTTGCTCTGGGGCCATGTAGAACAACGTGCCCAGCGCCGGCGCGCGTTCGTGTTTGAGCCGCGATTGGCCGAAATCGGCCAGCCTTGGCGAGCCGTCCTGGTCGAGCAGGATGTTGCTCGGCTTCAGATCGCAGTGCAGGATTCCACGGTCGTGAGCATGAACGAGCCCGCGAGCGATTTCGCGGATGATCCGCACGGCCTCGGTGACCGAGATCGACTGCTTGCGGAGCCGGTCCTCGAGCGAGCCCTGGCCCATGTATTCCATCACGTAGTAGGGCGGATCGGCATCCCAGCCGATATCGAAGAGTTGCACGACGTAACGGTCGGCGAACAGGTATTGAAGCTTCTCGACTTCGCGCGCCATGTGCGACCAGTCGAGGCCGCCGCGATGGCTGTAGAATTTGATCGCGACCGCGCGCCCGTTGTTCGAGTTGATCGCCTTCCAAACTTCTCCGAACGCGCCACGGCCGATGAAGACCTCCTGCTCGTAGCCGGGCACCTTGGCTGGCGGGCGAGAGCTCTGCACGCTGAGCCGAGCGGAGAAGCGGATCTCGCCGTCGGCCATCCGCGGCGTCGCTTCCGCGGGCGCGGTCGAGTCTGGGCCTGGTTCCGAGTGACCGGTTGACATGCTCTTTCCCTACCGCGCGGAAGATCGTGGGCTCCGCAAGCTGCGCGCCAGTTCGTCGTTTTTCGGCAGGATTTTCCAGGGGACTTCGAGAATGCGTGGCTCGATCACCGCTTAATCCTTGATAATTTCTGGGCTCGATGAGTCTCGCCCGCAATCGAAGTCGCCGCCCGAAGTCTGCCAGTTCGCCGAACGCGATCATCTTCGGCGAGGATTCGACCGATCGCAAGGCGCCGCTCGGATCGACAATCGGAACCGCGCGCTTCGAAGCCTTCGAGCGATTCGAGCTGGATTTCGACCTGCGGCAGCTAGGGCGCTTCGAGCCCGCATTGCACATCTGGGGCCACTGCGAAGCAACTTCAAGGCGTTTTTTCGGCATATTCCGGCAGATTTCGGCCCCCTCACCCAGGGAGTCGAGAATCGACGACATCGTCGAACGATTTCTCGAACGTTAGGCTGCCAATCTGTAGAATGATGGCATGGCACCATGCACCGGCAAACCGCGTCGAAGGTCACTACGAATCGAACTCTCGGCCGAAGGTTATATTCGGATTACGCGAGCCGAGGCGGAACACTTCTTCCCACAAGACACTCTAGTACTCTTGCGGGAAGACGAGACATTGGTCTTGCTGCCGACGCGTGATGCCGTCGCCGGGGGCAAGTTGCTCAAACGTCGTAATGCCGATGGAGATCGCAGCCTGCTGATCAGCGAGGTCTTCGAGCACGAAATCCCCAGCGGCAGCTACATCGCGGTTTGGGACGACTTGATTGGTGGGCTTCGAATCCGGTTGCCGCCCGATCCGCCAGGCCACGAACGAACTCGATCCGCCGTCCGTAAGTGAGAATGTTCCCGGAAATGAGAATGATCGCGCCGATTTCGTGAGATCGTACCTGGCTCGCCGCGCGTCGAAACGAGTGACGAGCGAAGAGGAGGTTTGCGATGTGTCTGGCAGTGCCCGGCAAGGTCGAGAGCATCTTCGAGCAGCGCGGAACGCGGATGGGCAAGGTCAACTTCGGCGGCGTCGTCAAGGACGTCTGCCTGGCCTACCTGCCTGATCTGGCCGTCGGCGACTACACGATCGTGCATGTCGGCTTCGCGCTCAGCAAGATCGACGAGGCGTCGGCCCAGGAGACGCTCCGGACGTTCCGAGAGCTCGACCTGCTCGAAGACGAGCTCGCGCAACTGCGGCAAACCGATTCGCCCATCGAAGCCGGGACCGAGCCCGAACCGCTTTGAGGTCCGTATGAAGCACCTGACCGAGTATCGCGACGGCGAAACGGCCCGGCGGCTCGCCGGGGAGATTGCCCGGATCACGACCCGCCCCTGGGCAATCATGGAGGTCTGCGGCGGCCAGACCCATTCGATCATTCGCAACGGCATCGACCAGGTCCTGCCTCCGCAGGTCGAGATGATCCACGGACCAGGCTGTCCGGTCTGTGTCACGCCGCTCGAAACGATCGACAAGGCGCTGGCGATCGCCAGCCAACCGGGAGTTATCTTCTGCTCGTTCGGCGACATGCTGCGCGTGCCCGGCTCGAAAGACGACCTGTTCAGGGTCAAGAGTGCGGGCGGCGACGTGCGTGTTGTTTACTCGCCGCTCGACGCCTTGGAGATCGCTCGGCAGAACCCCGCGCGCCAAGTCGTCTTCCTGGCGATCGGTTTCGAAACGACGGCGCCTGCGAACGCGATGGCCGTGAAGCTGGCCAAGGACCAAGGGCTCGCCAACTTCTCCGCGCTCGTTTCGCACGTGCTCGTTCCGCCGGCCATCGAAGCGATCATGAACTCGCCCGACAATCGCGTGCAGGCCTTCTTGGCCGCCGGCCATGTTTGCACCGTGACGGGCTACGCCGATTACCCGGCGCTTTGCGAGCGGTATCACATTCCGATCGTGGTCACCGGTTTCGAACCGCTCGATTTGCTGGAGGGCATTCGCCGCGCGGTGTTGCAGCTCGAGAATGGCGAGGCTTACGTCGAGAATGCCTATCCGCGCGTGGTCAACGAGCGCGGCAATGTGGCGGCCCAGGCTATGATCGCCGAGGTCTTCGAAGTGACCGATCGGGCCTGGCGTGGGATCGGCGTGATCCCACACAGCGGTTGGCGGTTGAGCGCGGCCTATCGCGACTTCGACGCCGAGACGCGATTCGGCGTGGGCGAGATTCGGGCTTGCGAGTCGAAGCTGTGCCGGGCTGGCGACGTGCTGCGCGGCGCGATCAAGCCCAACCAGTGTGCTGCATTCGGCAAGGAATGCACGCCGCGTCATCCGCTGGGCGCGACGATGGTCTCGAGCGAAGGAGCCTGCGCGGCCTATTTCAACTATGGCCGTTTCGTGCAGCTCGACCTGCCGCACGAGCTTGCCGGGCAGGAAGTCAAATGAGCGACGACTCGAACGGGTCCTCGACGAAGACTGCGCCGCCGCGGTTCGATGGCTTGAGTTGTCCGCTGCCGTTGCGCGATTACCCGAACATCGTGCTCGGCCACGGCGGCGGCGGGCAGCTTTCGAGCGAACTGGTCCAGCATCTCTTCCTGCCGGCGCTCGGCAACGACCATCTCGCCACGCTCGGCGACTCGACCGTGTTCGAGGCCGGCGGTGGGCGGTTCGCCATGTCGACCGACTCGTACGTCGTGCAACCACTCTTCTTTCCCGGCGGCTCGATCGGCGAGCTGGCCGTCAACGGCACGGTCAACGACCTGGCCATGAGCGGCGCAAAGCCTCTGTACCTGAGCGCCGGGTTCATCATCGAAGAGGGCTTCCCGATCGAGCAGCTCCAGCAAATCGCCGAGCGCATGGGTGCTGCGGCTCGCAGAGCGGGCGTCGCCATCATCGCCGGCGATACCAAGGTCGTCGAAAAGGGGCACGGCGACGGCTGCTACATCAATACGGCCGGCATCGGGATCGTCGCGCCGGGACTGAATATCCATGCCGGTCGAGCCCAGCCCGGCGACGCCGTGCTCGTCAGCGGCACGTTGGGCGATCACGGCATGGCGATCATGAGCGCGCGCGAGAACTTGAGTTTCGAAGCGGCCATCGAAAGCGACTGTGCTCCGCTGCACGAAATGGTGGCGGCGATCATCGCAGCCTGCCCCGAGGTTCATGTCCTGCGCGACCCGACGCGCGGCGGACTGGCAGCCAGCCTGAACGAAATCGCCGCGGCCTCGGGCTGCGGCATCGTGATCGAAGAGAGCCGCCTGCCGATAACGCTGCTGGTTCAATCGGCTTGCGAGATCCTGGGCCTCGACCCGCTGCTTGTCGCCAACGAAGGCAAGCTGATCTGCATCGTTCCGGAGGACTCTGCCGCGCCGGTGCTCGATGCCATGCGGGCCAGCGAGTTCGGGGCGAATGCGACTCGGATCGGCACGGTCGTGGCCGATCGCCGCAAGATGGTGCTGGCCAAGACGCCGATCGGTTCGATGCGCGTCGTGGCGGTGCCGATCGGCGAGCAGCTTCCGCGCATTTGCTGACGCGCAATGCTCTCAGGGAACCGTCGTACGGGCAATGTCCAACAGCCCCAGCAGCGTCTCCTCGCCGGCCGACTCGCGAAGCGGCACGGCAAATCGCTGCTCCAGGAATCGTCGCAGCAGCGGCGCCGATTGCGTCAAGCCGCCGGACAGCACCACGGCGGTCCAATCCGCAGGGCCCAACCAGCCTGCGACCTGCTGGTAGTTATCGGCCATCGCCCGGAACGAGGCGTGGAACAAATGGCCGACGGTGAGATTCTCGGTCGTGATGTCGGCGATCTGGCCGCGACTCCCCAGCGGTCCGCGAAAGAAGGCCAAATCGACGTCAAGGTCGGTCGCCTCGATGGCCTGCGCCTGTTCGTGAATGACTTTCCAGGGATCGCGCAGGGCAATGCCTTCGTGGCGGGCCAGCTCGGTCAGCAGGTCGACGAGCACATTGAGCGAACGGCCCGCCGGCAGATGCGTCACCGTGTTCAAATAGTCGCTGAAGAAGTACTTTCGCGTCAGAAAGCGACCTGGCCGAAACGCGGTCACGCGACGGCTGACTTGCGAGCCCGTGGAGACATTCAGCGACAATTCATCCGGCTGCAATCCCGCTCCTCGCAATGCACATTGCTGATCGCCGTACGAGCCGAAGACTTGCAGGCTGTGCCCAGCCAGCGCGATGGTTCCGACCGCTTCTTCCGTATGACTGAGCAAGGGCAAACGTTGATTGCCCAGGCCGAGGGTTGCGAACGCGTCGCGGTGCCACCGCGAGTTGGCCAGGTCGAGCATGCCGACGGCCTGCGTCACGTGCATCGGAATCGGCTTGCCGATCAGACGGCCGACCACGAAGTCGGCGATGTTCGTCGGGATTGCGCCAAGCGGCAAGCGATCGTGCTCGCGCAGCCATGCCAACAGAGCTGTCGTCGAGCCCGAATGCAGTTCACCGCCTAAGCCGCCAAACAGGCCGGCCACCTCCAGGCGGCTGCGAATCGAATCGAGGAACGAATGACCAGGCGTCGCCTCGGCGAGCGTTCGCTGATCGCGCCAGGAGATGTAATTGGAAAGCGGCCGGCCAGCGTCATCGATCAGCACGAGCCCGGCCATTTGCCCCGCGCAGTACAGCCGTTCGGCCTCGGGCGCGGCTTCGACCAGCTTCGCGAGAACTTTGGCGACCGCGTCGCAAACGGCCTGCGGATCAACTTCGACCCAACCAGCCGGCAAACCCGAGAGTGGCGCTGGAAAGGCGGTCGTCACCGGCTCGTTCACGCAACCGCGTTGCACGTCGAGGGCCGCGCCCTTGACGCTCGTCGAACCAATGTCGATGGCCAGGCACTTCATGCGATCGCCCCGTTCAGCAGACGCATTCAGGTCCTGCCCATCCCCATCGTGCCTTCCACGGCCATGCTACAGCCCGAACGCGACGTCCATCTGCTGCGAGATGCTTGTGAGCGCCGCCAGGTCGCCACCGGTGACTTCGGCCGCCAGCCAACCGTGGTAGTTGATCTCGGTCAGGGCCTTGCGGACGTCAGCGTAGTCGATGTCGCCTTCGCCGATCTGCGTGAACTTGTTCTTGGCACGCGAGAAGCCCTTGATGTCGAGCTTGAGCACGCGCTTGTCGAGGGCTCGGATCCAGTCGCCCATGCTGCCGTACTTCCAATGGTTGCCGATGTCGAGCTGCATGCCGACCCAGGGGGAGTGGAACTCGTCGACGTACTTCAGGAACTTGTCTGCGGTCTGGTTCGCCCCGCCAGCGTGGTCGTAGAGGAACTGGTTCCAGACGTTTTCGATCACGATCGCCACGCCCAACTCGGCGGCGAGCGGCACCGCCTTGGCGATATTCTCGACCGAACGCGGCCAGATCTCCTGCTCTGGGCCGTCCGCACCTTTGCCAACGACCAACAGCACGCTATGCCCACCGACCGCATGCGTATCGCGCAGCGCGGTCTTCAGGTCTTCGAGCGCCTTGGCGCGCGTGGCCACGTCAGGGCTCGTGTGACGGATCTGCCAGTGCGAACCGCACACTGTCCCGTCGACCGGAAGGCCCGAGTCGGCGATGGCCTGGCGGGTTTCGGCCACATCCATGCCGGGGGCGTTCATCTCGACGCCCTGAAAGCCAGCCTCCTTAGCGGCCTTGAACTTGTCGGTCAACGAGCCAGACACTTGAATCATGCCGATCTTGAGCGTCTTCAACAACCGCCCAGCGAGCGGATACGGCACCGTACTCGAAGCGTCGGACCACGCCACCGCCGGGCCGGTAAATACGGCCGCGCCAGTGAAAAGAGACGCGTTGCGAAGAAAACAACGGCGATCGAAGGGCGTGTTCGGGTTCATGGGGGTGTCTCGCGCAAGGGAAGAATGCGGCAGCGATCGAGGTCGTTGCGCATTCGGGATCGCGTGCTGTCGATAGCCTAACCTGGATTACGTCGGGGAGAAACCATCTATATCTCGCAGCGGGCGCCAGTGCCCCAACCCAACTCAGCACGGCAACCTGTGCGAATCACGGCAAGCCGTACACCTCGATCCGCAAGCCATGCTCGCCGGCCACGAACACGCGCCGGGTCGCGACGAACCGCTCGGGCTTGGCACTCCATGTCAGGTCCTCGGTCAGCTTGTCGGCCCGGCGCGAGGCTGGGCGACGGAGTGCGGCTTTCGGGCCTACGGCTACTTCTCGCCGGGGAACGGCCCTTGGCCGGTGGCCTCCGAACAGCGAGATGCCGACCTCATTGCGAAAAGGACTCGTCGAGCCGGGAACGGCGCGCTTTTTCAAGGGGCCGGTTTTCGTGGGGCGTTTCGGTTTGTGGTTTCATGTTCGTTAGGGTTCGATGCGGATTCGGTAAGTGCATGGCGAGAATGGTTACTGGAGTTCTAAAGTTGATGCTCATCGCCTAACCTAGTCGTCGAAGTATGACCGATGTGATTGGCCTCCTGCGAGTGTCGCCCTTGACCGCAAATCCCGATCATATCCTCCTGCGTGTTCGACGGAACGCCTCGTGGCTGTCCAGCCTGCTGTTCGTGATCTCGATGCTTGGTTTGGGGTATCTCGGCAAGGATTCGAAGCTTCTGGTCTCCTCGCTGAGTTTTTGGCATTATTATCTTTATTGGCTGGCCTATTATCATGGCGCGGTTCCGCCGGACGTTTTCAGGCGCGACGCGATCTTCATGAAGACCGTCTCCATCATCGGATTGGGATCCGTCTATCTCGCCGCACCGTTGAATCTTGCATCTTTTACCGTCGTTGCATTCGGGTTTTTGCTGAACTGCCTCGCAGCCCGGGCCTTGGGGGTGGACCGCACCTATTACGGCTACGAGCTGGCCGAACTCCCGCGGGTCCAAATCACCACCTTTCCGTATTCATGGTTTTCGCATCCGATGTTGATCGGAAACATCTTGGCTTTCGGCGGTACGATGATCAACGCGAACTTTCGCCGTCAGTGGTGGCCGCTGGCTTGTGGGCACGTGGCGATGAATGTTGGGCTGTTGTTCATGGAGCTCGCCGTCATACCACAACGTCGTAGTGCCCGGCGCGCCGCGTTCCGCGACGCGCAAGCCACCGGTTGGCACTCGCTGCGAACCGGAGCCTGCCTCGCCATTGCCGGCGGCGCGCTGGCCGCGGCGGCAGGATCTTGGGGAACCTGGAGCGCCAAGACTTCGTTCGCGGCGGCAGCGGGGATGTGCGCGTCCGCCTATGCATATGCTCTATATCGCGACTATTCGGTGCCAAGGTTCATGCCGGCCAATCCGCGCGTCATTCAAGCAAAGGTGACCCTATGAGTGAAGC
>Ga0181519_10004278_pt1 | contig 11599 bp, 7 predicted proteins | sample PEATcosm2014_Bin_26_FD_121102 | JGI IMG/M metagenome (GOLD analysis project Ga0181519, IMG submission 121102) | Peatland microbial communities from MTU Mesocosm Facility, Houghton, MI, USA - PEATcosm2014_Bin02_10_metaG | ecosystem: Environmental > Terrestrial > Soil > Wetlands > Peat | place... | reverse complement strand
TCGCAGGCTGCCGGGGTCAGAATCGGCGGATCGGTGCGGATGAAACCGTTGGTATCAAAGTATTCAGCAGCCGCGCGCATGATCTCGGCGCGGATGCGCAGAATGGCCGACTGGCGCGGGGAGCGCACCCACAAGTGCCGGTGCTCCATCAAAAAATCGACGCCGTGGTCCTTGAGGCTGATGGGATACGGATCGGACTCTGGGATGCGGTGAACGACTTCGAGACCCTCGACATCGAGTTCGAAGCCGCCGGGGGCACGTTTATCGGCGCGGACTTTACCGGTGACGATGACCGAGGACTCCTGAGTGAGTCCCTTGAGCGCTTCAAAAACCTCGGGGGAAACGCTCTTCACATGCGCCACGCCCTGCACAGTTCCGGTACCATCGCGAAAGATGGGAAAGAGCAGTTTGCCGCTCTCGCGCAGGTTGTAAAGCCAGCCGCGTAGCGTGACGGATTGGCCTTCATGCTGGCCGAGGGTGGCGATAGTAGCGATGGGTGGAGTTGCGGGTGCGGTCTCTTCGGACATTTTTGTTCGCTTCCTGAGCGGCGAGGGCGGCTCTTTTTATTGCGGGAAAACACCCCACCGAACATTTCAGGATAACGCGGCCGGCTTTGTTGAGTATCCTTATCCGCATGAAGCACTGCGTGCGGCAACGTTTCAAATTGGGTGTGGCGCTGATATGGGGCGCGGCTGGAGTCATCTCGGCACAGGCAATTCATGGCCGCGACGGCATCGTACTGCCCGCGCCGCCGGCAGCCGAAGCGGTTCCGGTAGTGGACGATTACTTCGGGACCAAGATCACCGACAATTACCGCTGGCTGGAGGATGGGAAGAGCCTGGAGACCAAGGCTTTTATCGAGGCCCAGAACGCGTATACGGACCGCTACATGCGCCAAGCGAAGATACGGCCCGATCTGGTCGACGATCTAGACGCGCTGGAGCATGTTTCGGAGTGGGGCCTGCCGGTGGAGCGGGCCGGAAATCTCTTCTTTGAGAAGCGGCTGGCTGGCGAAGAGCAGGCGTCGATCTACATGCGGCGCGGCTGGACGGCCAAAGACGAACGGCTGATCGATCCGGCGAAGCTGAGCCGGGATGCCAACACCTCGGCTGAGTTGCTGGATGTATCGCGCGACGGCCTGTTAGTGGCCTATGCGGTGCGGGAAAGCGGCGCGGAAGAGACGGCGATTCATGTGGCCGAGGTGAAGACCGGCAAAACCCTCGAAGATGAACTGCCGCTTGCAGTCTATCGCTCGGTGAATTTCACCGCAGACGGCAAAGGGATCTATTACACGCGGGTAGGCAAGGCCGGGACGTTGCTGTATCAGCATCAAATTGGAACGCGCCTCAGCCGGGATGTACTGCTCTTCGGGCGGGAGTTTTTCAGCGAGCCGCTGGGCGCAACGGACCTCTTCACATCGAGTGTTACCGATGACGGTCGCTATCTCGTCGTTGAGATTGATCGCGGCCTGCCGGCGCGGCGGGTGGATATTGTCTTTCGCGATCTGAAGAAGCCCGGTTCGCCTTTCGAGCTGTTGGTCTGGGGACTGGATGCACGTTTCAAAGCGATCTGGACCAAGGGCGCTTGGTACGTGGAGACGGATTATCAGGCTGCGAAGGGGAGGGTCTTAAGGGCCGAGCCGGGGATTCTGCCGGACGTCTGGCCGATGGTGATTCCTGAAGCCCTGGAGCCAATCGAGAATTTCTCTATCGTTGGCGGAAAGATTTACCTGACGCGCTTGAATGACGGCAAGCCGGAGAGCACTGCGTATACCCTGGATGGCAAGCCTGCGGGGAAGCTAAATGAGGATGGAATCGCGGCAGTTTCAGCCGTTACCGGCGGAACAGAGGCCCGGTACGGGTTTTTAAGGGTGGAGTCGTTGCTGACTCCGCCTCTTGTCTACCGGCTGGATACCTTGACCGGCAAGCGCGAGGTCTTCGGCCAAACCAAGGCGCCCTTCGATGCCGCGCGGTATGAGGTGCAGCAGGTCTTCGTGAAGTCCAAGGACGGAACGCAGATCCCGATGCTCATCGCCGAAAAAAAAGGACTCAAGCAGGACGGGACGGAACGGCTGATGATGACCGGAACAGGCGGCTTCGGCGAGAGCAATCTGCCCCTCTGGAGTCCGGTCTATGCCTGGTGGCTGCAGCAGGGCGGGTGGCTGGCCCTGCCTGGTGTGCGCGGCGGCAGGGAATATGGCGAAGCCTGGCGCCAGCAGGCGGTACTCAGCGCCAAGCAGACGAGCTTCGATGATTGGTTCGCCGCGGCGGAGTACCTGATTGCGAACAAGTACACATCTTCAGCGCACCTTGCGATCCTCGGCCGCGGGGCCGGCGGACTGCTGGTTGCAGCCGCGATCACCCAGCGCCCGGAGCTGTTTTCAGCAGCGGTCTGCGCCGACCCGCTGCTGGATATGCTGCGGTATCAGAAGTTTGGCAATGGGCCGTTGTGGGCCGGGGAGTTTGGGTCTGCGGAGAAGGAGAAGCAGTTCCCTTATCTGGCCAAATACTCTCCGTATCAAAATGTGAAAGCGAAGACGGTTGGTCCGGCGGTTCTGCTTGCAACGTCAGACAGCGGCGCATGGGCTGATCCGCTTCATGCCCGTAAGATGGCGGCGCTGCTGCAAGCCAACTCCGCGGGCGGACGGCCCGCACTGCTGCGAGAGACGAAAACGACGCTTAGATTGACCACTACTGGCGCCGAAGCGCCGGCGATCCGGTCAGGCGTGGAACCACGGATGCAGTTGGATGCAGATGAACTCGCGTTCCTGTGGACAGAAACGGGCCTCGGTCCAGCTGCGCGGTAGCCAAAAAACAGAAATGAATTGCCAAGCAGAGGGAAATCCAGGCAGGATCTCATGTCTTCCCGATTGTCTCCGATAAGGGAGAGAGGAACTCCCGTGCGCCTCGCTTGCCGCGATGGCCGCTTGTATCGCAGCCTGATGTACGAGCCAGTCTTGCGCTTCAATGAAGCGGCCTTTTGCGCCAACCTTGGCCTTGAAGTCAGCGCATCCACGGCCATTCTGGAATGGCGCCGCGGGTTGGGCAGGCGCGGGATTTCGCGCACTCAGAGTGAGTTGCAAGGGCCTGGAGGAGGCGAGCCGCGATGCCGCAGATGGTATTGGAGACCAGCAAGAAAGACGGCATCCTGGAAGCCGACCGGCTGGCCGCGCTCCGTGTGACCGGGATACTGGATACGGAGCCGGAGCCGATCTACGACACGCTCACACGGATGACAGCCGAGTTTTTTCAGGCAGATATGGTAGTGCTGGGGTTTGGGGATGAGACCCGTCTCTGGGCGAAGTCCTGCTGGGGAGAACCGGTTCGTGAGATTCCGCGAAAGAACTCGATTTTCGATATGGTCCTGGCCGGAAACGGCCCCGTGGTTGTCTCCGACATTGCGCTGCATCCGCAGATGAAGGGCAAGGAGATGCAACTGCGGCGCTATGGTTTGCGTGCCTTCGCCAGCGTTCCGGTGCGCGCTGCCGAGGGAGAGATCCTGGGAACGCTCACGGTTTTACATAAGCTGCCGAACTCCAGCATCGGCGCGGAGGAAATCGGCATCCTGGAGAACCTGGCCGAGATGGTCACCAGCCAGTTGGAACTGGGCAAGCTGCGCAAAGCCTATTCCAGCCAGCGGGTGCGCCGGCGGAGCCGGGCAACCCGGAGAGAGAACAAGGCGGCGCTGATCGAAAACCAAAGCTGGCCCCAGGTAGCGGATCTGCGCCGCGCCCTGGATCAAGGTCAATTTGTGCTCTATTACCAGCCGGAGGTTGAACTTGCCACGCGCAAAATCGTAGGCATGGAAGCGTTGATCCGCTGGCAGCACCCGGTGCGGGGACTGGTGCCGCCCGGGGATTTTATTCCATTGGCAGAGGAGTCCGGGCTGATATTGCCGATCGGAGACTGGGGACTCGCCGAGGCATGCCAGCAGATTCAGAACTGGAATCAACAGAATGCCTCCTTTGAATCGTTGCGTGTCTGTGTCAACCTCTCAGCCCGGCAGTTCTCCCGGCCGGGTTTGGCGGACCATGTGGAAAGCCTGATGGCCCAGTCAGGCGTTGCCAACCACCAACTCGGCCTGGAGTTGACCGAATCCAGCCTGATGCCCAACATGGGCATTGCCCTGGAAGTCTTGACCAACCTGCGCCGGCTGGGCGTCTCGCTGCTGATGGACGACTTTGGCACAGGCTATAGTTCACTGAACCAATTGCACACATTTCCTTTTGACGTCCTGAAGATTGACCGCTCGTTTATCTCCCGCATGGCGGAAGGCGATCAAGCGCTGCAGATTGTCCGAACCATTATCGAACTGGCTCGCGTGCTGGGGATGGACGTGGTCGCGGAAGGCATTGAGACCCGCGATCAATACCGGCTGCTGCGGCAGATGGGATGCCGTTTTGGCCAGGGGTATTTGATGGCGCGGCCCATGACGGTCGAGGCAGTGACCCGGCTGCTCGAACTCCCGGGAAGGGTTCTGCCCGACCAAACGGCGTGAGATTCGATGGCCTGCACGTCTTCCTGTAAGACAACCCGAATCTGTAGGACAACCCGGCAGGTTTCATTTTGAAACTAAATTGGAGCGCGTCCTTATCTGGAATCCCTCATTCCAGAAAGATGGGAATGCTCTCACCATTCGCACTCGCGCGCAGGTATGCTCCAAGCCATGCAACAGACCGATGCAAACCCGCCTTCTATCAATGCCGCTAGCTTCGCTACGCTGCTGGCCTCCCTGGCCGCCCCGGCGAAAAAGCCGTCAAGTGGTTGGAGCAACGAGGGCCTGGAGGACGATGTGGCCACGCTGAGTTACGAACATGCGTTGCGCGCCCATGCCCGCTACCGGCCCGAGACTCCCCCGGCGCCGACGGAGGATCAGTCGCTGACGCAGACGCCTGATCCGCTTCCGTCTTATCAACGCAGCGTCGAGCCGCAAGCCTCCACAGCAGCGCAGCAGGCGCAGCCGGCCTATGCCACATCGCCGGCCTTCAACCCGGCAGCGACAGAACAAAGCTTTGGAAAAAGTCACAGTTTCAGTTCCTCCCGCCGCATGGCAACGCGTATGGAGCGGAACCTGCTGCGGGCCAGCGTCACCATCCGCATGAGCCAGGCGGAGTGCGAACAGTTGCACCGGCGCGCAGCAGAGGCAGGCGTAACGGTTTCGTCCTATCTGCGCTCCTGCACCTTTGAGGCAGAAGCGTTGCGGGCGCAGGTCAAAGAGACGCTGGCGCAGTTGCGGGCGGTGACGCAGCCCATGAAGAACGCTGCTGCTCCGGCGGAAAGAGCCAGCCAGCCAGGTTTCTGGCGGCGGTTGTGGATGCGTCTTTGGCACAAAGAGCCGCACACGAGTGAGGTGCAGAACGAATCGGTAAGCAGTCGTCGCATGGCGCGCGCCTAGCTCTCCCTGTCCGGCCCAACAGCCTCATTCCACTTCCAGCACCAGGCACTTCAAGTATTCCGTCTCGGGCAGGCCAAGAATTACCGGATGGTCCGGTGCCGCGCCGCGGCGCTCACGAAGGCGGACGCGGCGATGGGCGTCCGCTGCCGCCGAGGTAACAGAGGCTTCGAGATCGGTCCAGCTCACGTGATGCGAGCAGGAACAGGTGACGAGCACCCCGCCGGGGCGCATCATGCGCAGAGCGCGCAGATTGAGTTCCTTGTAGCCGCGCAAGGCTCCTTCAACTGCGCGCTGGCTTTTGGCGAAGGCCGGCGGGTCGAGGACGATAGCGTCAAAGCACTCGCCGGCATCCGACCAGTCGCGGAGAATTTGGAAAGCGTCAGCCTCAACCCAATCGATTTCTCCCGCGAGCTGTGCCCGGTTCGCTTCCAGGTTGCGTTCGGCGACTTCGAGCGAGGCCCGCGACGAGTCAATGCCGGTAACTCTTTTGCAGACCCGCGCCAGATGCAACGCGAATCCGCCCTGATAGGTACAGACGTCAAGCGCTCGGCCGCCTGGGGCGAGAAGCCACGCCCACTGTTGGGCCGCGCTGTAATTTGCGCTCTGGTCGAGAAACGCTCCTGTCTTCTGGCCGGAATTGGCATCGAAATGGAAGAGCAAGCCGTTGAGCTTGAACTGTGTGCTGGTAATGGGGTTGGCGGGGTCAGCAGCCCAGAGCGGCGTGAGGTCGGGAGCGGCCAGTCCTTCCAACTCACGCATGCGCGGGTCGGGGCGTTCCAAAATGGTCGACGGATTCAGCTCTTCCTGAAGAACACGTACGCAGGCTGCGCGGACTGCCGACGTATCGAGACCCTTGGTCAGCAGTTGCAGAATGATGAGGTCGCTGTATTTATCAACTATCAGGCCGGGCAGCTCGTCGGCTTCGCTGAAGCAGAGGCGGCAGGAATCGATTTCATCCCGGAGCTGAGACAAGCGGCGGCCAATGGCTGTGCCGAGGCGTGTTTCAAGCAGGCTGAGCCACCCGGCTTCGTCCACCGCCTCGCGAGAGACGACCCGCAGCGCAATCTGCGAGGTAGGGCTATAGAGCGCGGTTCCCAGCAGCAGGCCGCGGCTATCGGCAACGGGCAAGAGCGCTGGCGGTTCACCGGGACCGGCTTCTATATGCTCAATGTCCGAGGCGTAGACCCACAGGTGGCCGGAGCGAAGCCGATCAGCAGCGCGGCGGTTAACCGTGGCTCCAAGGACGCCTGACTGCCGTTTGACCGGTTGCGCTGCTTGACTACCTGGCTTGGCACTGACGGTCGGGTCGGGTCGAGGCTTTGGCTTGGAGTAGGGCTTGGCTGGGGAATCCTTACCGGAAGAACGCGCGACCGTTGGGTTCTCGCGCTGCGGGCCGTGGGAAACGGCCTGTTTGCTTTGGTGAAGCGGCACCCTGGGACTGCCCGGAAAGGAGGTATCTCCTTTAGCCTTGGCTGTCCAGGGCGCTGCTTGAGTTGTTTCAGGTTTCGGCTTGCGTGGCTTTGTCATTTGCTCCCTTGAGCCGGGAGCAGAGGGCCGCCGGCGGTTACTTAACCTGAAGAGTTTCCAGGTAGCGGCTCAGATTGCTGATTCTAAGCTGCTTCTCCTGGGGGTTGGTCTGGTTCATCTTACCAAGGATTGGTCCCCAAACCGGCATTTGCGCCGAACCATGCGCGCGCATTTCCATTCCAAACTGCAAAATGCTCACGATGTGCGTATCCGGGAACTTCCCGTGGTTATTACGGCTCAGTACAGTCAGGTCGGATGCCGGCGTTTTCAATGCAGGCGCGGCGGGTCCATTGCCCTTGCCGTCGATTCCATGGCAGGGTGCGCAATAGCTTGTGAACATCACTTTGCCGCTGGTGGGCGTGGTCTTGTCCACCGGGATAGTGACCTTTCCGTTTGGCTGATCTGCTGAGGCCATGGCAACAATAAATACCGCTGCCAGGGTTGTAAGTATGAGGGATTTGAACATAAGTTCCTCCGTTCTGGACCTCTACTCCGAAGGAGACTTTACGCCTTCAATGAAATAACTTGCATGTGACGGTGAGCACAGGATGTAAGTTACGAATGGTAACTATCCCGATCCGGGATGATATATTACGTAAGTTTTTATGCGCCTTGCATCTAATCTAAACTCTATTAGTCGCAAGTATTATTTTTCATATCTTCCTTGATCATCAGACGGTGTGCGGCAGCGTCGTTTTTTTGACTATTTTTTTGCTGACGCGCTTGCCCGATTGCAGATCGCCAACGGGAGTCCGGACCAGCTGCTGCACAAGTGCGATTTTTCTATTGACAGCCGTTACCAAAAGAAGATAACGTCACCATCGCCGACGGGAAGCCGCTTTCATCGCACCTTAAAACGAGAGTGCCGAAGCCCGCCGGATTGGAAATCGATTTTCTTAATTTGACGATTTGAGAAAGATCATCCAGCGGGTCCGTTGATTATTTCCAACCCCAGGATCTGGACAACTGTAGCGGCATCATGTCTCGAAGCACGATCATTTCTATGATCTCGGCCGGTCATGTGATGTACAAGGAGAAACCATGTCTCAAAAGCCAGCTCCCCCCTGCCGGCGTGTAGCTATTCGCCGGTTGACCGGGTACTTATCGGTACTCGCGGTACTCTTTCTAACTTATGCTGCGGCGCGCGCCTCCGCTCAGACGGCCTGCAGTGTTGTCTATACAATCAGCAGCCAATGGTCGGGCGGGTTTGGCGCTGCGCTCACCATCAACAACACAGGAACGACAGCAATATCCAATTGGACGCTGACCTGGAGCTTCGCCAACGGACAGACCATATCGCAACTCTGGAACGGCGTCGAAACGCAAAGCGCCGCCAATGTAACCGTGAAGAATGAGAGCTACAACGGCAGCATTCCCGCCGGCGGAAGTTATTCCGGCATGGGGTTCAACGGAACCTGGAACAATGTCACTAATGCAATTCCCGCGTCGTTCGCAATCAACGGAGTTACCTGCGGCGCGACCAATGCGGGCAGCTTCACGCTGAAGCCCTCGGCGCCTACCTTGTCGATAGCACAGGGTGCCAGCGGAACGGACACAATTTCGGTAGCTGATGTAAGTCCGTTTGCCGGCAGTGTAACTCTGGCGGCAAGCGGATTGCCTACTGGAGTTACTGCTGCATTCGCTACTAATCCAACGACTGGATCAAGTGTAGTTGCCTTTGCCGCCAGCTCAGCAGCGGCGGTTGGAACATCGACAGTGACGATTACCGGCGCCTCCGGCTCGCTGTCAGCATCCACCACCATCGCGCTAACGGTGACTTCGGCAGCCGCGGGCAGCTTCACGCTAAAGCCTTCGGCATCCGCTTTGTCAATTGTGCAAGGCGCGAGCGGCACGGACACAATTACCGTAACCGATGTAAGCCCGTTTGCGGGCAGTGTAACTCTGGCCGTCTCGGGTCTGCCTGCCGGCGTAACCGCCGCGATAGGCGCCAACCCCGCCACTTCGACCAGCGTGATTACCTTCACGGTAGCCAGCACAGCGTCAGCCGCGACCAGCAACATCACCATCACCGGCGCCTCCGGCTCGCTGACCTCATCCACCGCCATAGCGCTCACGGTGACGCCAGCATTATCGATTTCTGTCTCGTGCGGCGGCGGATTGACTGTGATAGCAGGCGGCTCCGGCACTTGCACCATCACCGTGACGGGAGCCACAGGCACGCCAAGTATTGCCGTCTCTGGCCTGCCCTCCGGAGTTACTGCCTCCTTCTCCACTCCAACTTCCTCGACGGACGTAATCACGCTAACGGCCAGCAGCACGGCTACACCTGGCACGTTTACGATCACCATTACTGTAACCTCTGGCACAATAACCAAAACCATCACCTTCCAGCTAACGATCACTGCCGCGGTGACGGCGAATGCTACCGTGACGGTCAATCCAGCCAATCCTGGCATTGCCGTGACCAATCAACTGCTTGGCATGAACATGGCCGTTTGGGACGATGCGACTCTTGCGGAAGCCGTGACCCCGTTCGAGACCGCCGGCATCAAGGCGGTGCGCTGGCCGGGTGGATCGACCTCTGACGTCTATCACTGGGAAGGCACAGCCAACACCCCGTCGAGTCCCAGCGAGTGCCCCACCGGCAGTTTCGCCGATCCGAGCGCTACATTTGCGGACTTTGTCAGCGAGCTGGCGGTTCCGGCCGGCCTGGATATTGCGCTCACAGCGGACTACGGTACCAACCCAGCCTGCAACGGGGGCGGCTTGCCCAGCGAGGCTGCCGCATGGGTGGCGAATGCGTTGACTCTCGGCGTCACGGTAAGCCACATGACCGTAGGCAATGAAGTCTATGGGCACTGGGAGACAGACATGCATTCTCCGCAGTGGGATCCTCCAACCTACGCCGCCGCTGTAGGGAACAGCACCAGCAACGGCTACTACCAGCAGATCAAGGCTGCTTCGCCGAAGACGTTGGTGGGCGTCGCTGTCGACGCCGGAGCGCCAGCTGTCGACGATGTCACTGCCGGTTGGGATACGACTGTGCTCGCGGACTCGCAATTTGACTTTGTCGAGTACCACTACTATCCACAGGGCCCGGGAGGTGAAAGCGACAGCTTCCTGGTGCAGCAGGCGGCGCAGGGGTTGACCACCAACATCAACACCATCAAGACTGAACTGAGTGCTGCCGGGAAGGCGGCCATGCCCATTTACGTGGGCGAGATGGGCTCGGTATCCTCCAATCCGGGCAAACAGAGCTGGTCGATTACCCAGGGCTTGTTTGCCGGCCAGGTGCTGGGCGAGATGATGAACGACGGAATCTCGCGCGCGACTTGGTGGATTGGCTTCGGCAATTGCAACGGAACTGCCGGAAACGATAGTGCTTCGCTCTATGGATGGCAGGATTTCGGAGCCTACAATGTCTTCTCCGACGGATCTCTCGATTCTGGCTGTCCGAACGCCGGGTCGCTCGGCACCCCGAATCCCACGGCGATCGCGTTTCAGCTCTTTAGCCAGGTGCTTATCGATGGTGAGCACGTATTGACCCCGAGCGTCACCGGCGACACCACAGATGTAGTTGCCTATGCGGCCACCAACAGCGGAGGCACAGCGCTAGTCTTGTTCAACCGTAATGAAAATAGCAGTGAAACAGTGCAGGTTACCCTGACCGGCAAGACGACATCGACCTCCGTCACAGAGACGACCTATGACAAGGCGATCTACGATGAGTCGAATCCTGCCACAACCAACACCTGGGCTCCGCCCATCACCACCAACCTCGGCGCACCGGCGCTTCCGCTAACGCTGACCCTGGCGCCGTGGAGCATGAATGTGGTGATCATCCACTAATCGGCGATGCAGCGCGCTGCGTTGCAACGTCGCAAACATTTACCCCCAGGCTGCAATGGCCTGGGGGCAATCTTTATTTCCGCAAGAACTTTGAAAGCCGACGTCTAAACGAATCGGCATGTGCATCGGCCGACTCGATCGGAAGTTCTTTGCCTCTGTTCGACCTGACGAGCGCCGCACAGTATTCGTCAGATAGGCAGTCCGGGCACCGTAAGACTGCATCCACGAATTGTTCCGGGGGAAGATATGCATGTGCTTCGATGTAATGTACGATGCCACCGGGAGCAACATAAACAACATCATGACCGGGGACAAAAATGTTCGTCTGGGAGTATCTCGGAATCGGAAATGGGTGTCCGGAGGCAAGGCAAAGGGAGCAATCTACTACACCGCGAAATTGGTAGTGAAAATAAGCAGATTGGATTTTCTCCAGCATTGCGTAGAGTTTTTCCACGAGCGCCTTTTCAGTAACTCCAGAAGTAAATCCATGTGGGTGCTCCAGCCAGCCAACGGCAAGCAGAGGAGAAGTCCAATTCTCTGCGTCAAGTGGGCCAGGATGATATCTGCAGAGATCGAGATCGGCAATGAACATGAGGTCTGGAGTTCTCCCATTTCAGGCGATCATAGCAGGCCATCTGAGTGCTACTGGGATGGAGGCTTGGCGGGCGCAGCATCTGCGGGCTTGTTGGCCGGCGGAGCAGGCGCGGCTGCTTTCTGGCGGCGCTCAGCGGCTTTCTGTAGCTCCTCATCGTGCTTTTCTTTTTCCGCCGCGGCTTGTGAGTCGGTCACATAGCGGAAGACCTGCAACCGTCCGGGAAATTGCTCAGTGGTGAAGACCCGGTTGTACTTGTCGATCGCCACGCCCACC
>Ga0181519_10004276_pt1 | contig 11601 bp, 9 predicted proteins | sample PEATcosm2014_Bin_26_FD_121102 | JGI IMG/M metagenome (GOLD analysis project Ga0181519, IMG submission 121102) | Peatland microbial communities from MTU Mesocosm Facility, Houghton, MI, USA - PEATcosm2014_Bin02_10_metaG | ecosystem: Environmental > Terrestrial > Soil > Wetlands > Peat | place... | reverse complement strand
TCCGCAATCTGATCGATGCTCAGCCATCGGAGTACCGCGCCGTTCGCGTCTTTCACGCCCGGCACATCGGTCAAAAATACCAGTGCATCGGCGCCGCACGCAATCGCGCAGGCCGCCGCCATCTCGTCCGCATTAATGTTGTAGTACTCGCCGTCAAATCCAAGCGCCAGCGAACAAAGCACCGGCACGCCGTTCAACTGCCAGATCGCTTCCAGCCAGCGCGGATCGCTGGCCGCAATCTCGCCTACAAATCCAAGATCCGGAGCCGTCAGTTTCTTGCGCGCCCTGAACAGCAATCCATCGCCGCCCGACATGCCCACCGCCGGCTGTCCCAATGCGCCCAGCGCGGCCACCAGCTTTTTGTTCACCTTGCCCGCCAGCACCATCAGCGCCACGTCGCGCGTCTCCGCGTCGGTCACCCGCAGTCCGTTGATGAACTCGCTCTGCTTGCCCAGCGCCTTCAGCGTCTGCGTCAACTGCACGCCGCCGCCATGCACCACGGCCACCTGGTTGCCGTCCCGCACCAGTTCCACTATGGCGCGCGTGCAGCCTTCCAGCAACGCCGGAGTCTCGAGCCCCGCTCCGCCCAGTTTGACGACGTACTTCATTCGCTCGCCCTCCGCGGCGATTATCATTCGAGACCTTCCGATTCCGGCCAGCCCTGCATCACGTTGAGATTCTGCACGGCCTGCGACGACGCGCCCTTTAATAAATTATCAAGGCAACTCACAATCACCGCGCGCCGTCCGCTCGAGTCGAGTTGGAAGCCGATGTCCGCGTAGCTAGTCCGCACCGCGTGCTGAATCTGCGGCAGCCCGTTCGTATGCAGCCGCACCATCGGGCTCTCCGCAAAGAAACTCCGATAAACATGCATCACGCTCGCCCGCGTCTGGGGCTCATTGAAGCGCACATAAATCGTGGCCAGAATTCCGCGCGGAATCGGCAGCAGGTGCGGCGTAAAAATAATCTCGCTCGATTTGAGGCCGATCTGCTCCAGCAGTTCGCCGGTATGCCGATGCGTAAACACCCCGTACGCGGAAAGATTGTCCGCCGCGTACATAAAGTGCGTCTTCGCCGTCGGCGATTTGCCCGCGCCGCTCACCCCGCTCTTTGCATCGGCCACAATGCCGTGCTCCAGATCCACCAGCCCCGCCGCGACCAGCGGCTTCAGCGGCAAAATCACCGCGGTCGCATAGCATCCGGGATTGGCCACCAACTGCGCGCCGGCAATCGCCGCCCGATGCAGCTCCGGAATCCCATAGACCGCCAGCGCCTGTGTCGCCGAGGACAGCTCGGTGCCGTCGTCTTCAAACGCATACACGGCGCGGTTGGCCGTCTCCGTCAGCCGCCACGCACCGCTCAAGTCAATCACGCGCAGCTCCCGCTCCAGCGCCTCCGGAACCCACTCCCGCGACTGCTCGTGCGGCGTGGCCAGAAACAGAACTTCCACTCCGCGCTCTCTCAGCAGCTCCCACGAAAATGGTTCCTGCTTCAGATCTCCGCTGCCCTTGCTGTCAATCAACTCAGGATGAATCTCTCCCAGCGGAACCCCGCCCCGAGCCACATCCTTTGCCTCCACGCGCCCCGCAAATACCGGCGGCTTGCCCTTCAGCCGGGGATGGTGCAGCAATAGCCTTGCAAGTTCCGCGCCCGCATATCCCGTCACGCCCACAACCGCTGTCTGAACCGTCTCTTTCATGACTCCAGCATCGTCCTTAAACGCGCTTCCACATCTGCCGCCCGCCGCGTGTCGGGGCAAATCACCAGCACCGTATCGTCGCCGGCCACCGTGCCCACTACCTCGGGCCATCCTTCATTGTCCAGAGCCAAGGCAAATGGCTGGGCTCCGCCCTTCACTGTTCCCACCACCACCTGATTCATCGCCTGCCGCACGCGCAGAACGAAGCTCTCAATCATCTCTGCCATCGATGGCGGCCCGTCGTCTTCCTCCGTTGCCGCCGCGCCTGTTCCGCGATGCCCATTCGGCAGCGCATAACCGCTCGGTCCCTTGGAAAGCCGCAACTCGTGAATGTCTCTTGAAAGCGTGGCCTGCGTTACCTCGATGCCGCGCCGCCGCAGCTTGCGCCGCAGCTCGTCCTGGTTGGCCACAGTGGACTTCGCCAGCACTTCCCGTATCGCATCCAGGCGTTGATGTTTCATGGCCGCATCCCCGGAAAAATCAAAGGCGCGGTCCGCGAAGCGGAAACCGCGCTCGTATAAATATACTATAAGTTTGAATAAGTATGCAACTCGCATCTGTCCACGTTTCCGGTATTGTGCCGTTCCTTTCTTGATGCCCGTTTCGCTCTTCGCGCTCCGCGCTGTTACACTCACGTGTGGCCGCGTGTTCTCGCTTTTGCGCTCCCTAATTCAAAGCCCATGACTAACATCGCTCCCATCTCCACCATCAACGACCTCTTTCGCCGCGTTTCCGCGGCCGCCAACCCCCGCGCCGTCCTCTGGCAGGACGAGTTCGGCCGTTGGCAGCCCATCTCCTCCGACCAGATCTATCAGCGCGTCCGCGCGCTCGGAAAGGCATTCCTCGGTTGGGGCGCCAAGAAAGGCGATCGCATCGCCCTGATCGCCGAAAATCGCTGGGAGTGGGCCGTTACCGACTTCGCCGCGCTCGCCATTGGCGCCGCCGATGTCCCCATCTATCCCACTCTCACCGGAGAGCAGACCGCAGCCCTCATCGCCGACGCCGGCTGCCGCATCGCCGTCGTCTCCACCCGCCAGCAGTTTGACAAGCTCAACTCCGTTCGCGATCGCACCGAGCTCGAGCGCATCGTAATCATGGATGCCCCCGCGCCCGAAGGGGCCGTCGCCTTCAGCTCTTTAATCGCAGACGCCGATGCCCGCGGTCCCGAACGCGACCCGGTCTTCGACGCCCTCGTCCAATCCGTCGAGCCCAAGGATCTGGCCACGCTCATCTACACCTCCGGCACCACCGGCGAGCCCAAGGGTGTCTGCCTCACCCACGGAAACATGGCCGCCAACCAGAACGCCGCCCCCGTCGATTTCCCTTTCGACTCCACCGACGCCTGCATCTCGTTTTTGCCCCTCTCCCACGTCACCGCCCGCGCCCTCGATTACGTCATGTACAACTCCGGCGCGCAGGTCGCCTATTGCTCGCAATTCGACAAGCTGCCCCAGGCCATGCGCGAGATCAGGCCCACGGTATTCGTCGGTGTGCCGCGCGTTTTCGAGAAGATTCGCCAGGAGGTCGAGCGCCGGGCTGCCCTGTCGCCAGTCAAGAGACGCCTGCTCGCCTGGGCCGTAGGCGTGGGCGCGGCCCATCGCGACACAGTCTACGATGGCCGCCGGCCCTCCTCGCTGCCGTGGAGGCTGGCCGACAAGCTGGCCTATTCCAAAGTGCGCGAAGCCTTCGGCGGCCGGGTCAAGGTTTTTGTCCCCGGCGGCGCGCCCTTGGGTATCGACACCGCCAAATGGTTCGCTTCGGTCGGGATCGCTCTTTGGGAGGGGTACGGCCTCACTGAAACCTCGCCAGTCATTGCCCTCAATACTCCCATCACACACCGCATGGGCGCCGCCGGCATGCCCTTGCCCAACGTCGAGCTCAAGCTCGCCGAAGATGGCGAACTGCTGGTACGCGGTCCCTCCGTCTTCCTAGGTTACTGGCACAAGCCCGAAGCCAGTGCCGAGTGCTTCGACGCCGAAGGATTCTTCCGCACCGGCGACATCGGCCACATCGACGCCGATGGATTTCTCTACATCACCGACCGGAAAAAAGAACTCCTCAAGACTTCAGGCGGCAAAATGGTTGCCCCCCAGCCCATCGAAAACAAGCTCAAAAACAGCATCCTGATCGCCCAGGCCGCCCTCGTAGGAGACAAGCACAAGTTCATCTCCGCCCTCATCTCTCCAAATTTCGTCGCTCTGGAAGACTGGGCAAAGCACCACGGCATCCAATTCCAATCGCGCGCCGAACTGGTCGCGCATCCCAAGGTCCTTGCGCTCTACGGAGAGATCGTCCGCGAAGTCAACGGAACCCTCGCCAACTTTGAAACCCTCAAGCGCTTCCGCGTCGTCGCCGAAGAGTGGACGCAGGAGTCCGGCGAGCTCACTCCTTCCATGAAGCTCAAGCGCCGCGTCCTTACGGCCCAATACGCGGCGGTGATTGATGCCCTTTATGTGGACGAAGCAACCTCACGAGGCGAATAGGAGAGCCCCATCGTCCCAGCCCCTTGCCGAACAAAAGGCCCTTGTGCCCCAGCTCCTCGAGTCCTCTGAAGAACGGCGCTCCCCAGGCCCCCATCGCCAACAGGCCGCCAAACAGAATGATCGCGTCGATGCTCAGCCGCCCCTCGCGCGACCAGTAGGCATCCGGCTCCAGGTTGAGCCATAGCGCAAACTCATCCAGCGTCAGCGCTGCGCCCACTCCATAGCTCACCGACATCAGCCGGCTGAAAAAAATCGAAATCGGCGTGTGCGAGCGGCCCAGGTCCATCAGCCATCCGTAGCCCACCAGCAGCAGGATCAGGATTCCCCACACCAGGTGGTGAATGTGCATCCCCCGCACCACCACCCACTGGAAATGTCCCTCGTGGTTCACGATCCGGTGCACCAGCATCCGAACCCCGATAAAGGTAATCAGGAAAGATACCGATGCAATGAACATGCGCCGCCGCGGCCGGTCCGGAATCGTTGTCCGAATCAGGAACCCCAGCCGCGTCAGTTGCAGCAGCACCAGCAGAACGATCACAACCAGGCCGACAAAAGCCAGCAGCAGCAGTGCTCCAATTCCAGGCATACCTTTCTATTGAACCACCCCGGCGTCGTGTACCCAAAAGAAAATGCCCAGTTTGGTCCTCATCCGGTATGTGATTCCTAAACCCAACCCCTGCTCTCCCGTGCGCGCGGTCACGATTTCTCTTTACAACCCAGGAGTACACTATCTAAGGCGTCGAAACGGGCCATTTCGCTGTTTTGATCGTCCGCTATCAGAGCAATTTCACGGACGGTGCAATGTCATGGGTGCCCCATCTGGGCGCCCTCTAGGCACCGCGCCTTTGTTTTTGCGGCTAGGGTGGGATAGTACGCGGACCTGCCAACTTTCACGAGGAGATTTTTGAGATGCGAGTTGCTTTGTTGACCGGCGGCGGCGATTGCCCCGGATTGAATGCTGTCATCTATGCCGCTGTTAAGAAGGGCATCAACCACTACGGAGACGAGTTCATTGGCTTCCTCAACGGCTGGCGGGGCGTGCTTGACAACAACTTCATTCCCCTCACCCTTGAAAACATCGATGGCATCCAGTTGACGGGCGGCACCATCCTCCACTCCTCCCGCACCAACGTCAAGAAAATTCCCGGCGGCATCGACAAGGTCCAGGAAGTTCTCAAACTCAACAAGATCGACGCCCTCATCGCCCTCGGCGGAGACGACACCCAGTCCGTCACCCTGTTCCTCAGCGAGCACGGCGTGCATTCCGTCGGCGTGCCCAAGACCATCGACAACGACATCAGCGGCACCGACCAGACCTTCGGCTTCGACACCGCCGTCATGATCGCCACCGAGGCGGTCGACCGCATCCACACCACCGCCGACTCCCACAACCGCGTCGTCGTGATTGAAGTCATGGGCCGCGACGCCGGCTGGATCGCCTATGCCTCCGGCGTCGCCGGCGGCGCTCACGTCATCCTCGTTCCTGAAAAGGAAATCGACATCGATCATGTCTGCGCCCTGCTCAAGTACAACTACGATCACGGCAAGCATTACGGCGTCGTCGTTGTCGCCGAAGGCTGCCACCTGCCTGAAGTCGGCCAGGTCATCGGCAATGCCGAGGTCGATTCATTCGGTCACGCCCGCCTCTCCGGCATCGGCGAAGCCCTCTCCGAGCTTATTGAGAAGAAGACCGGCTTTGAGACCCGCTCCGTCAACCTCGGCCACACCCAGCGCGGCGGCGTACCCACCGCCTTCGACCGCATCCTCGGCCAGCGTTACGGCCTTCATGCCATCGACATGGTCCACGACAAGAAGTGGGGCCGCATCGCTGTCCTCCACGGCACCGACATCACCGATATCACCATCAAGGAAGCCATCGCCACCAACCGCCGCCTCGACCAGCGCTTCTTCGACGTTATCGCCGACCTCGAAGCCAAGGTGTAGGCAGGAACTCCGGGTGCCCCAGGTCCCGTTCTTGGGGCCTGGGATTCCCCCCCAAAACCCGCCAACCTGCCAACTTGCCAATGTGCCCGCAGCGCACGCCAACTCGCGAATGATTAAACCTGTCGATTTGCCAACCTCGGTCCCCCACCAAGGCCTCCGCGCCCCATATCTGCCTCACAAATGATCTCCCCCCCAGTCTCAGGCGCGCAGGAGCATAACCCAATGTTATTTTGTTTTGGATTTCGATAAGAATTGGTTATAGCGAAAAAGTCGCTTGGCAAGCAGTCAGATCGACTGCACCGGCAGCAGCGTCAGGTCGTCCACCAATCCCACTTCCTTCTGTACGAAGGGCTCGCCGTAGCGCACGCCGGCCAGTAGTCCATAGTGGCGCGCCTCGGCAAAGGTGCGCTCTCGAATCTCCTCTTCCGGGACAAAAAGGCCGCCGCCCGCCGCCTGGTTCGCATACTGCGATCGATATGCCATCAGAGACTGATGACGCTGCTCGATGAAAGGCGTAATATCCACGATGAAACTCGGCCGCACATCGGCATAAAGGCTTGCGTAGACAATCTTGAAAGGGCGATGCGGCGCTGCCCCGGTATTCCACCCCAGCGACGAAGTGGGCGCCCCCTGGGCATCGCCGGGGACCCCGGTATTCCACCCCAGCGACGAAGACCCGTCGCCGGGGACCCCGGTATCCACCTTCGCCAGCCCGGAGAGAAAGCAGGCGTCATAGCCAAGCGTCCCTGCCACGGCGTGATCCGGGTGGCGCGCCTGCCAGTAAGGCAGAATCACAACACGCGGCCGCAGTTGCCGCAACACGCGCGCAATCTCAATTCGATTTTCGAGAGTATTCTGGAGGGCGCCGTCCGGCAAGCTCAGCGCCTGCCGCCAACCCACGCCCAGAAGCTTCGCCGCATCAGCGGCTTCTGCGGCCCGTTCCTTGGCGCTGCCGCGGGTGCCGGCCTCGCCCTGGGTTAGGTCCAGAATCGCTGTGCGCAGCCCCCGCGCAGCCATCCGCAGCAGCGTCCCGCCGCAGGTCTGTTCCACATCGTCCCGATGGGCGGCGATGGCCAGAACATCTGCCCCTTCAAAATCGGCTCTGCAGTCGGCAGCCACGTCGGGCATCTCCGTCACTGCATCAGTAAACGGTGTTGTCGGTGTCCGTCACAGCGTCCATATAGGCCACATCGTAGGCCGTGCCGGTCACCGTAACATACTGGTTGTCAATCGACGACCCGTCTACAGTTGAGTTGATGTAAACCTGGCCTCCCTGCACCGAGTAAATCTTGTGCAGGCCTGTAACCGCGGCAATGCCGGTTCCATCGCCAATATAGGGCTCAAGCAGAACCACCTGGCTGGTGGACGTGTTGTACATCGTCAGACAGCCGTAAGGCTGTTCGTTGTAGAACCGCTCGCCCTGGTTGCACTTGGTCATCGCAATCCAAAGCGTATTGTCGTCCGCCTGCAAGATGCGGCTCACGGCGCCCGGCATCCCATCGCTGATCGAGACCGGATTCGGCGAACTGCCCGTTGACGGGACAACCGTATTGTTGGTCAGATTCACCACCGTCATGAAGCCGCCAAAGTAGCCATCGGGCATCAACCGCTGCCCCACAACATACATCGTCGACGTTGTCACCAACGCGTTGCTGGCGCCCCCCGGAATCCGAATCGTCGTCATTGGCACGGCGGGCGGCCTGGCGCAGGGAGCAGCGTTACAGGGCAGCAGCCCCGACTGCTGACCCTGAGGAAAGATAAGCGGCGCCACAGGCAACAGGGTGATCGACGAGGTGGTTCCCCCGCACTCGGGCCCGCAGTTCAGCACATAGGCGGTGCTGCCGTCGGCCGAGAAGACCGCCTTGACCGGCCGGTCGAACACCAGTGGCGCACCGTAGAAGTTGCCAGTCGCGTCCACCGCGTCGGGGCTCTGCGCCTGGAACAGGCACCAGCCGGGCGCGGTCTGCGGTTCGCAGTCCACCGCGGCCTTGGGCCAGGTGCTTGGGCCCCCGGAATAATTTAACGACTGAGCGGTCGTCAGTTGGCGAGGATAGTAGGCGTAATTCGAATTCTGCACGAAGGCCAGCGCCATGGTGCCGCCGGGGTTTACGCTCACCCGATAAATTCCCGGAAGGCCCAGTGGATAGGAACTGCCGTTCCCTCGATTCGCGATGGTAAGCACGTGCGAACCCTGGCTGGCCGCAAATACGTAGTTCCCATTGCGGGTCATGAAGATACTGGAAGAAAGACCATTCAATCCGGAAACGGAGCCCGTGGCCTTTTCCGTCTGGTAATTGGCTATCGTCAGGGTGCCGTCTCCCGAGCCGTAAATCGCGCCCATCTGTTCCTCGGGCATGCTCTGAATGCTGATCGGCAGTGCGCCGCTGAAGCCGGACACCGAGTACGAGGGCGGTTGGCCGGTGTAGCCGCTGCGGATGTCATAGTAAGCATCCACGATCTCCAGTGCGCCTTTTGTAATGGCGCTGGGGTTCTGGATTGCGATGAGAACACGGTTGCTTATTCCGCTGGGGGGAAGGAGGCGGCCGTCAAAATAGGTGGTCTTGCCACAACCTGCCAGCCCGGCTGCTACCGCAAAGGCGGCGCTGGCGCATATCCAAAGACTTCTCTTCTTCAAAATCCCTTACCTCAATCGATAGCGCGGAACCTGCCGCGGATGATGGCATTTCAAGGGGCGAACCGCCCTCAAGTGTTTTGGCCAGGGTCCACAATGCATCCAGGACACCCCCAAAATCGGTGTCTTCTGGCCCGTTACTGCCCAGCTTATGACTACCGAAGTATAACAAAGCAGGCCACTGCTCTGGCGCGGTTGGCTGCCGTGACTTAGCATGACTAGAGAATGACCCAGTTTGCCGATGTCCTCGCTGACCGCCCCCTGCTCGCCGACGGCGCCATGGGTACCGTGCTCTATGCCCGCGGCATCTTCATAAACCGCTGCTACGACGAGTTGAATCTCTCCGATCCCGGTCTCATCCTTTCCGTCCACGAGGAGTATCTGCTGGCCGGCGCGGAGATTCTTGAAACCAACACCTTTGGCGCCAACCGCATGAGGCTCGCCCGCCACGGCCTGGCCGACAAGCTCACGGAGATCAACGCTGCCGGGGTCAGGCTGGCCCGCCAGGCCGTTGCCCGCCTCAAAGAAAAGCAGGATTCCGAGGCCTGGGTCGCTGGTTCCGTGGGCCCGCTCGGGGTGCGTCTGGAGCCGCTCGGAAAGACCGGCCTGGATGAAGCACGATCCGCCTTTGCCGAGCAGATTCGCATCCTTGCGGAAGGCGGTCCCAACGCCGGCCCCAACGCCGGCCCCAACGCCGGTGTCGACCTCCTGATTATCGAAACGATGCCCGCGCTCAACGAAGCTCGCGTGGCTCTTGAAGCGGCCCGTGCCGTCGCTCCTCACCTGCCCGTGCTGGTCATGGTCACCGTGGACGACGAGATCAACTGCCTTGACGGCTCTTCGCCCCAGCAGGCTGCGGCTCTGCTCACCGAGTGGGGCGCCAGCGCTGTCGGCGTCAATTGCTCCACCGGCCCAACCACGGTGCTCACCGCGGTTGAAGCCATGCGCCCTGCAACTGCGCTGCCGCTGGCCGCCATGCCCAACGCCGGAATGCCGCGCGCCGTCGAGGGCCGCAACATCTACCTCTGTTCGCCCGAGTACATGGCCAGCTTCGCCCGCAAGGCCATCGCCGCCGGCGTACAGATCGTCGGCGGCTGCTGCGGAACCACTCCCAACCATATTCGGGCCATGCGCTCGGCCATCCGTGCCATCGAGCGCGACCAGGATGAGCAGGCCCACCTCGCGAGTTCCGGTGTCGCTCCGGTCCCGAACCCCGAAACCCCGCCCGAGCCGCTCGAGGCGCGCTCCCGCCTCGGCTCGCTGATCGCCAAAGGCAAGTTCGTCACCCTGGCGGAGATCGTGCCCCCCAAAGGCATCGATTGCTCCAAGGAGATTGAAGGCGCAGGCCTGCTGGCGCAACTGGGCGTCCACGCCATCAACGTGTACGATTCGCCTCACGCCTCGGCGCGCATGAGCGCGCAGAGCCTCTGCATTCAGATTCAACAGAATCACGGTATTGAGACAATCCTCAACTACATCTGCCGCGACCGGAATATCTTCTCCATTCAGGCGGATCTGCTGGGTGCTTCGTCCATCGGCCTGCGCAACATCCTCTGCCTTACTGGCGATCCCATCAAACTGGGCAATTATCCTGACGCGACTGAAGTGTTTGACGTTGACTCCATCGGTCTGGTCAACATCGCCCAGCGCCTTAACCACGGGCTTGACATCGGCGCCAACTCCATCGGCGCCAGCACCAACTTTACCGTGGGCGTGGCCGCCAACCCCGGCGCGCCCGACATTGAAAATGAATTGCGCCGCTTTGCCTACAAGGTAGAGGCCGGCGCGGAGTACGCCATCACGCGCCCGGTCTTCGATCTGCGCCTGCTGGAAAATTTCCTTGAACGCATCCAGGCCCACCGCATTCCCGTCATCGCCAGCATCTGGCCGCTCACCAGCCTGCGCAATGCCGAGTACATGAAGAACGACCTGCGCCTCTTCATGCCCGAGGAAATCATGCTGCGCATGGCCCAGGCCGATACTCCGGACGCCGCCCGCGCAGAGGGCATCGAGATTGCCCAGGAGATGCTGGAGGCGGTGCGTCCCTATGTCCAGGGCATCCAGGTCAGCGCCCCCTTCGGCCTTTACAACGTGGCCGCCGAAGTCATCGCCAGCGTGCTGCCCCGCGGCGCCAACCCCATGGAGTAACGGAAATGCCTTCCTTTGAAGAATCGATCAAAAAGCTCGAAACCATCGTCGATAAACTGGAAAAGGGCGACCTGGCTCTGGAAGAATCCCTCCAGCTCTTTGAGGAAGGCGTAGGCCTTTCGGCAGCCTGCAAGCAGGAACTCGACGCCGCCGAAGGCAAGGTGCAGGCGCTGGTCAAGCAGCGAGACGGCTCGCTCAAACCCGAGACCTTCCTCACCGAAAAGCCGTTCTAGAAATCTGCCCGGAATCTATATCCTTCAACGAATGATTGCTACACAGCTTCTTGGAGCCTCCTCATCTTGAATTCGCGACAAGGGTCCCGCGTTTGCAGTTTCTCCGTCGGCATCTGACTTCGGAACGCATCCGAGGTGCACGGCATCTCTGCCAGGAGGGCGAATGCGCACCACCCTGCCCACTCTTTCTGCATACCTTGAGACATTCCGCTGCATCGGCTCCGACTGCGAAGACACCTGTTGCCAGGGATGGAACGTCCCGATCGATCGAATTACCTACGAAAAGTGCCAAAATCTGCCTGCAAGCCCACTCGCCACGCTAATCTCCGCGAGCCTCACCAAGTGCGAATCCAGCGCACCCTCGAAAACAGCTACTGGCGTTCAAGCCAAAACCGGCAATGCCACTCCTTTCGCACAGATCCGCATCGACGGCGCAGACCATTGCCCACTGCTCACCGG
>Ga0181519_10004275_pt1 | contig 11603 bp, 8 predicted proteins | sample PEATcosm2014_Bin_26_FD_121102 | JGI IMG/M metagenome (GOLD analysis project Ga0181519, IMG submission 121102) | Peatland microbial communities from MTU Mesocosm Facility, Houghton, MI, USA - PEATcosm2014_Bin02_10_metaG | ecosystem: Environmental > Terrestrial > Soil > Wetlands > Peat | place... | reverse complement strand
GGCAGCAGCCGGTTGTCGCAACGAGCATTGCTGGCCGATCCTGGTGGGCAGCCCTGGCTCGCGCGATCGGATGCTCTCCTCCCCGATCATCCTGTACGACTATGCCGACGTCTCGCCCGAGAGTTCCGGAGACTTTTTCGATGGGACCGAAATCGACGAGATGCTGGCCTTGCGCGTGCAAACCATGACCGACGGTGAAAAACGCGAGATGCGCAGCGTCGACGCCCGGGCTCGAAAGATCCTCGAGCGCGTCGAGTCGTTTTCCGACGAGCAACTGCTGCGACTCCACGGAGCGACTCGACCACAATCCGCGAGCACCTCATGAAACCGCAAGACTGGTTCGAACTCGAAGGCCATCCGCAACTCACGAGCATCGCCTGCGGCGCCGTCGAGCTGCGGCCCGGCGACCAGGTCCGGCTGCGTCCGCGTCCAGGCGCCGACATCATCGACCTGGCGCTGGCCGGCCAAACAGCCACCATCCAATCGATCGAGCAAGATTACGAGGGGCGCGTGCACCTGGCAGTGGTCGTCGACGACGATCCGGGCCGCGACCTGGGCGTATTGCTACAGCCGGGGCACCGGTTCTTCTTCTCGCCCGACGAAGTTGAGCCGCTGAACTCGCGCTACGGGGACGACGCATGAATGCGCCGCCGATCCTGATCGCCGGCATCGGCAACATCTTCCAGGGCGACGACGCGTTCGGCAGCGAACTGGCCCGGCGGCTGCTCATGCGCTCGTGGCCCGACAACGTGCGCGTCGAGGACTTCGGCATCCGCGGCATCGACCTGACCTACGCCTTGACCGACGGCTACGACATCGCGATCCTCATCGACGCCATCGACCGCGGCGGCGAGCCCGGCACGCTCTATTTGATCAAGCCGAAGCTCGACGGCTCGTCGCCTCAAGGCACGCTCGATGCGCATTCGCTCGATCCGTTGCGCGTGTTGCTGCAAGCCCAGGCCTGGGGAGCGGAGTTGACGAACGTTTACCTCGTCGGCTGTCAGCCTGGCGAACTGGGAGGCGACGAAGGCTGCCTGGGCTTGAGCCCGGCGGTCGAAGCGGCCATTGATGAGGGCGCGCGCATGGTCGAGAGCCTGGTGGCTCGGCTCCTCGAAACCAGTCCAATCCCATCCTGACATCCTTACGGAGGACGACAACCATGACCAACTCCTTGGCACTTTACGGAGCGATTCACATGGGCAAGTGGGAAATCACTGGGGTCGTGGTCGGCGTCCTCGTCGCGCTGGTGGTGCTGGTCAATATCAAGGACGTGATCCGGTACATCCGCATCAGCAGCATGTAGATATAGTACGCGTAGGCAGGGTCCTCGCTGCCGTCCTGTTCGGCGCGATCGTGGCATGAGCATCGGAACGGCAGGGAGGACCCTGCCCTACAATGCTGCCCTACACAATTGACCACATCACGGCGCCGCGCTCACCGCCGCCGCATCCGCGGGCAGCGGTACTTGCGAATGCGTCATCAGGTAGGCGAACAGATCGCGCACCTGATCGGCCGACAGCGGCTGAAGCACCCCTTCGGGCATCAGCGACGCGGTCGAGGCTTCGACCGTTTCGATGTCGCCGCGGTCGAGCGTCAGTTGCTCCTTGGCAGTTTGCAGCACGAGCGTGCGGTCGGTCTTCGAACGGACAATGCCGTTGAGCACGCGACCGTCTTCGAGCGCGATGACCGACATCCGGAAGTCGGCCGTGACGACGGCGCTCGGGTCGACGATGTTGCCCAGTAGGTAGTCGAGGTTCTGCCGCCCGGCGCCGGTCAAATCGGGGCCGATCGCCCCGCCGCGACCATACAACCGGTGGCACGAGGAGCAGACCTTGTCGAACACCAGCCGGCCTTGGCTGGTGTCGGCGGCAGCGATCACGCTCGGCGTGAGCCGCTTCCGCAGGTCGGTCATGAGCTGCTGTTTGTCGGCCGAGGTATCGTGCAGTTCGCCCCAGACCTCGGTCAGCCGGCGGGTCAGCTTGGCATCGCCGAAGCTGCGGATCTGCCGCACCTGGAAGACCGAGAGGTCGGCGCGCGGAATCTTCTCCGCAGCCATTTCCTCGAGCATAGCGGCGGCGAAGCTGGGACGCGACACCAGCACTTCCATCACGGCGGCACGTTCCCCCTTGTGAATCGAGCGGTAGCCCTTGGCCACTTTCAGGCCGATCGCCGGGTCATTGAACGTCGCCAGGCCGCGTGCCGCAACCGAATTTAGGAACCTGACGCCCATGAGCTTCTCGCAAACGGCTCGCAGGTCGGGCGAGCGGTTCTGGATGAGCGTCTCGAGCGCGGCGCGGCGCGCTCGCAGGTCGGCCTTGTCGTCGAGCGCGATCTTGCGCACCTCGTCGAGAGCTCGCCCGTCGCCGAACAGCACGCTCAACTCGCGCCACTGCTCGCGGACCGCCTCGGGCTGCTTCTCGACCCGGCTGCCGACTTCCGTCCACGGTCCTGGCTGCGGGGCTTTGTGCCAACCGGCCAACCCCGCGGTCATGCCAGCCAAGGCATCGGTCAAACGCTCGCCCGACGCATCGGCCAAGGCGCGGCGGAGCAGATCGTCGAGCGCCGTCGGCTGTTTGGCCAGGTCTTCGCAAGCCCGCCGCGAGATCCATTGCCGCAGTCTCGGCCAGGTGGCCTGCTCGAAGAGCGGGCCCATCGCGGCCGGCTGCTGATCGGCCACCGGGATCAAGCCATACCACACGAGCGGCGGCAGGTTGTGATCGTCGGCATCTTCCGCATGGATGACCAGCCCCGCGGCCAACTTCGCGCGATCGGCGACCGGCAACCGCTGAAGCGTCGAAGCCAAAGCCAACCGCACCAGGCCCGAGCGTTCGCCCTGGGCGAGCGTCGTCAACCGCTGGAGCGTCTGCGAGTCGACGCTCGTGATCATGCTGGGCCCCGGCCCTAGCGCCGAGTCGAGCGGCCAGGCATCGCCGATCAGACGCACGGCCCAGGTGCGCACGTGCTCATCGCCGTCGGTCAGCAAGCCAGCTAGCAGCGTCGGATCGACACCGCCAGCGGCGTGCAACGTCCACAAGGCTCGCAACCGAACGACGTTCGACTCACCGCGACGCACCAGTTCGACCAGCGCTGCTCGCGCCGCCGTGAGATCGGTCTTAGCGTCGGCCAGCGCCTGCAATCGCAACCGCGCCTGCCGCGAGAACCATTCATTCGATTCGCGATGGAGCGCGACGAGCTGCTCGGGCGTCAGCTTAGCGAGATCGACCGCCTTATGGGCCGGCGGATGGCCATGCGTAATGCGATAGACCCGGCCCGAACTGCGATGCACGCCGTCCGAGTCGTGGCACTCGCCGGAATCGCTCCAGTCGAGCATGTGTACGGTTCCGTCGGGACCGTACAGCATTTCCATGCCGCGAAAGAACGGATCGGCCGCGAACAGCAAGTCGGGCTCGTGTCGCGCGACGTAGCCGCTCCCCTCGCGCTCCAGCCGCTCATCATTGGCCCGGCGGCCGTGCATGTTGAGCGTCAGCAGCCGGCCGCGATATTCCTTCGGCCAATTATCGGCCAGGTAGATCATCGTTCCGCAGTGGGCGTGCCCCCCACCGAGCCGATCGTGTTCGCCCGAGGCGCTCCGCGAATCGATCCAGCCTTTACCGGTATCGAAGTGCCAGTGGTCGGCGTGCATGTCGATGCACTCGTAAACTCGCGGGTTGGGGTCGATCGTATGCGGGCGGACATAATGCGCCCCGGCAATGAGGTGCCAGAGATGGCCGTTGACCGTGTTGATGAAGAAGCCTTCGCCGTGCTCGTTCCAGTCGTGGCCCCAGGGATTGGTCGTGCCATGGCACAGGTTCTCGAACGTCTTCGAGTGCGGGTCGAACCGCCACATACCGCCGACCAGCGGCACGCGCTTCTCGGCCGGTGTGCCCGGCTCGCCGACGCGCCCGGGACACGAAGCCCCGCAGCGGCCATAGAGCCAGCCGTCGGGGCCGAACCGCAGACCGTTGGCGAAGTTGTGCGAGTTCTCCGGCGAAACGTCGAACCCGTCCAGCACGACGCGCGGCGGACCATCGGGCCGGTCGTCGCCATCGGCATCGGGGATGAACAGCAACTGCGGAGGACAGATGGCCCACACGCCTTGCGGGCTCCATTCGACTCCGGTCAGCATCTGCAAGTCGTCGGCGAATACCGTCCGGCGGTCGCTGCGGCCGTCGCCGTCGGTATCGGCCAGGACGACGATCCGGTCGCGTAGTGCCAGCTCGAACTTCTTGGGACGTTCGGCGTAGGTGTAGTTCTCGGCGACCCACAGCCGCCCTCGGCCATCCCAACTCGCGGCGATTGGGTTCCGGACGTCGGGCTCGGCGGCGAAGACGCTGACTTCGAAGCCCTCGGGCACCCGAAACGCCGCAGCCGCTTTGGCCGCCGGCCAGGGTTGGCCATATTTCGCCGGCTCGCTGTCGTAGGGCTTGGGGAAATCGTCGGCCGCGCCGGCGACGAACGTCCAACTCGACGAGGCAAGCACGAGCGCAACGAGCGATCGCTTCATGAGGGCACACTCTCCGGAAAGCTGTCGGGGCGGGTCGAGGCAAGTCGGCACTCCGGGCAATGGAAACAGCGCGCACCGGAACCGATCTGCTTCACGTTAACCGACCGGCCACAGCGAGGGAAGCGCCCGAAAGGGACGATCTGCACGACTGCAAAGTAATCCTTCTCCCTCTGGGAGAAGGTGGCAGCGCAGCTGCCGGATGAGGGCTTTTCCGCGTGTGCGGCGCAAGAACCCTCACCCGGCCTTCGGCCACCCTCTCCCAAAGGGAGAGGGGTTTTCGGCGACCTTGCAATTCTTCAGGTGGGGCGATCGCCAAGACCACGCGAGTTGGATCTAAATCCAACCAGCGGGCGCATCCACGGCATTCGCACCGATCAGGGCTGCTGCGGGCCGGCAGCCGGCTGAAGCGGCGCGGCGGGAATCGGCTCGGCGCCAGCGCCCGGCGGCAGAGCCGGACCGGTCTGCGGCGCGATTAGTGCCCCGGTGTCCATGGCCCGCTGCACATCGAGCAAGTCTTCGGCCTGCACGGTCGCCAGCAAGTCAGTCACGGCGATCCATTGGTTCCCCAGCGCCGTGATGTAGCTGCTGACCACCGCGACATACGTTTGCATGGCCACGACGACATCGGCGAAGCCGACCCGGTCGGGTTGCAATTGATGCCGATCGAAGGCCCCGTGGTAGGCCCGAGCCTGGTCGCGGAGCATGAACACGTCGAAGTAGTTGAGCACGGCCCGGTTGTTCTCGTAGCGTTCGAAAGCGTCGGCCAGTGTGCCGGTCAGCTCGTTGCGCACGCGCAGGGCTTCTTGCGACGCTTTGTGCAGGTTCCCCTGGGCATTGAGGATACCACCGACGTTGCGGTCGAAGATCGGCACCGGCACGCCGAGTTGCAGGTTGAAGCTCGCTCCCGGCGAACCGACGGTGTAGTCCTTCTGCAAAGTCCCGTAGAGATAGACGTCGGGGATCGGCGTGATCTCTTCGAACCGCAACAGGATTCGGGCTTGTTGCTCGGAGTTGCGGGCCCGCATGATGTCGGTGTGCTGCTCCCACATGATATTGCGGAGGATATCGTAGCGCAGCGCGGGGACGGCGAGCTTTGGATTGCCGGCCAACTTCGTGGGGGGCATGTTGGGCATGTTGACCGCGGCGGCCAACTGGGCCCAGGCCGAAAAATAGCGATTGCGCGCGAGCACCAGGCTGCTGCGAGCTTGCAGCGCGATCACACGCAACTGGTGTGTCTCGTAGGGTGCGGCTTCGCCACCGCGTAACTGCAACACGTGAATCCGGTAGGCCTCGTCGGCGAATTCGACAAGCTTCTCGTAGATCCGCACTCCCTCTTCGGCTACCAGCACGGCATAGTACGCCGCCTGCACTTTGTTGATGAGCTCGATGCGAGCCTTGCGCAAATCGAGCTCGGCGTTGCGGATGTCAACTGCGGCAGCCGACTGCTGCAATTGCAGCTTGCCGGCCGTCTTGATCCATTGATTGAAGTAGACGCCATGATAGTCGGGATTGCGCGAGCTGCCGACCGTATCCGCCTCGTAGCCGACCGTCGGATTGGGCGGCGTGCCCATCTGAATGGCATTGCCACGCGCGGCCGTGATGCTGGAAGTCGCCTGGCGAATCGTCGGGCTCAGACCGACTGCCATGCTTTCCAAACCGGCGAGCGTGAATGGCTGCTGGTCCGGTGACAGGCTTTCGTAAATCGGCGGCGGCAGCCTCGGCAGCGGCGGGAACAACTTCGCGATGGCGTCCAGGCGTTCTTGCGGGCGCGTCGGATCATAAGGGGGGAGTTGGATCGATGGGGCATCCGCGCCGGGCAAACCCTTGGGCATGACCAAGCCGAATTGACGGCGCGGCAGCTCTTCGGTCGAGTCGTTGCCCGGCGGCAGCGGTGCCTGTCGGGCGCGCGCCACGATCGGAACCGGACCCGGCGTCTGAGCCATGCTCACCGATCCCGCGGCGCAAACGAGCCAGGCGCCCAGCCAGCCACTACGACGCGCCAGCGCCCCCAGACGTCGAGCACCCGAGCAAGCCGCCTGCCGCAGCGCCGCACCAGCCATTCGTCTTACGAGTTTCATGGCGTTGTCGTTAGCCTTGGGAGTCCGCCTGGCGTCGGGCGAAGCGATTCGCCGTCATCGGGTAACTTCGATCGCGGCCGGTACAGTGTGTCCTATGCCGACGACCGTCGCGTACGTCGTTAACAATACAACCCGTTCATGCTGCATCGACCGCCTCGCGCCGAAAATCGAGCACATCGAGCAGGTTGCGACCCGCCAGCACGATCGATTCGGTTCCGATTGAACATGACCTTGCCGGTTGCGCCTGGGCATGCGGCGCGAAGGCCCTATATTGGACATCGCTCGACGCGAGCCTAGTCAAACCTTGCGGGTCGTAGGGGGCGGCCGCAGGCTGTCCGAATCGATCGTGCCTGCGCAAGCGGTCAAAATGACTTTGCGGTAAGCGGTAGGGGCACCGCGTGTTCCGGTGATCGAAGACTACGAGAATGACGAAGAGTGCTGAAGTTCCCGAAATGCATGAGGTACCCGAACGATCAGCGGAACGGGATGTAGCGAATCGCTCGTCCAGACGATCATAGTCACACGGGACCGAAACACGACGGGCCATGCTCGAAACGTGTTCTTCCCGCGGGAGGCGGGGGATGAATCACCAGGGCACATGGAAACGCTGGTTAGCCGTCGGGCTCTTCGGGTCCGTCGAGTTGTGGGGCAGCGCGCCCTGCCTCCAGGCACAGCAGCCGACGCCCTACGTGCTGCGGCTCGCCCCGGTGGACGACACGGGAGAAGTGACGCCGACCAGCGCGACCGCCGCGCCGGCTCCCCTGCCGATCGATCCGGCTCCGGCGCCCACGGCACCGGCCGATCAGCCTGCGCCCCCGATCGCCGTGGCGCGCGTGCGGCTCGCTCCACCTCCCCCCAGCTCGGCCGCCAACCCACAGCCCGCGCCCTACAATCCCGGCTCGATCGGCGTTCCGACGCCCGAGGTGGGCTCGACGCCGGGCGTGCCTTCGCCGAGCGACCTCCCTCCCGGCTCGATGCAGCCCGGCGCGCCGAACCCGCCCTCGTTGTCTCCAGACTTCAATCCCTGGGGCGTTCCCCAAGGCCCGCAGGCCTCCGAACAAGCCGCGGCCCGAGGCAACTATGCCGAACCGCTGCCGGGCAATGCCATGCAGAGCGGCTACGGCCCCTGCGGCAGCCAAGGCGCCGGTTTCCTGCACGGCAGTCTGCTGCGGATGTTCGTTTGTGGCAACGACACGGAGCGCGCTACTCGCTACACCGGCGCTTCGGAACTCTTCGCAGGCTGGCACGACTGGGCTCCGCCTGCGGCCGACCGTATGCCGAACTTCGGTATCGTGGCTTGGGAAAGTTACGAGCTATGGCGCAACCTGCCCGACGGTAACCAACGCCCCAATGGCAACAACGGCATGACCCAAGGCGTCAATTTCGGCGCGCCGGTCCCATGGCTCAGCGAATTCGGCATCGGTGTGCAACTCGGCGTGAGCTATGGAGCGTTCAATTTCGTCGGCGACACCGAACAGCAGACATTCGTAACCGCCGGCTTCTTCCGACGATCCGACGCCGAGCGGCCCGTCAACTTCGGCGTGGTCCAAGACTGGATGATCGCCGAAGGTTACGGCGCTTACGGCCAATCTTTCATGCTCGGCCAGCTTCGCGCTCAAGTGGCTTATGCTTTCTCGGCGCGCGACGAAGTCGGCTTCCAAGGCTCGATTCGCGACAATCAGGCGAACAAATTCGATCCCGTCACCGGCGCGGCGCTTCAGTACCGCGCCATCAGCCAAGGGAGCTTGTTCTGGCACCATAAATTCGGGCCCGGCCGGTCCGACCTCTGGCTCTGGACGGGCGTTCCCAGTGCCTACCGGTTGGGCGGGACCACAACGCCGGCGGCCGGCAACGCCTTTAACGACTTCGAAACCAACATCTACGGCTTCCGCACCGAAACTCCCTTCACCGACCGCGTGAAGGTCTTCTCGTTTTTCCAGGGCTTACGTCCCACCGGCGGTGCCTCAACCCACGCGCTGTACGACTTTCAGATCGGCCTGAGCTTCTATCCGTTGCGTAATAGCCGCAGCCGGACGGTCGCCGGACAGGCTTGGACGCCCCTCATGCCCGTCGCCAACAATGGCACGTTCCTGACCGACACGAACCAGACGTTCTGAGCCGCGGCAGCACTGCTGGCGCTACCGGAATCGGTCGTCGAAAAGACGGCTGGACAGCCCGCGGCAAGCGAAGTAGTCTCTCGCCCCGGCAATTGGTGCTCGTGGTCACGGATGGCCCGACGAGCCCGGTCCTCGATCAAGGAGTGGTAACGCGATGGAAATCAATCTGTTCACCTGGATTCGCGAGAGTGTCAAGCATGCCGTGATCCAAGGTGTTTCCGACGCCGTCGGCGACCTGGGCACCGCCCGCGAAAACGACGAAATGCCCCAGCGTCTGATGACCGCCCTGCGAACCGAGTCGGCCGCCGTGGCCACCGCCGTGCGCGGCGAGCCGGGCGCCAAGACCCGTCGCCTGGGCCGTTCGCTCGATCAGATCGCCGGCAGCGAGAAGAACGCCTAAGCCGCCTGTCCACTACCTCCCCTCGCCCCTTGTGGGAGAGGGGCCGGGGGTGAGGGGGCCGTAGCGCGTCTGCGCTGGGCGCTCGGCAACACGCTCCGCGAGCGCCGCGGCAAGCTGCTCGAACACGTCGGACCAGGTTCCCAGTCGCGTCTGGCGAAATAGCCGCATCGACGGATACCAGGGGTTGTCGCTGCGCTCGAGTAGATAACGCCAATCGGGTACCTTCGCGGCAACGACCCATATCGGCACGCTCAAGGCTCCGGCCAGATGCGCCGGAGCCGTGTCGCAACTGATCACCAGGTCGAGCTTACGCATCGCGCGAGCCGTGTCGGCGAACTGCGCAAGCCGCGGGGCCAGATCGATCGCCTGCGAGGCATAGGGCCACTCGGCCAGTTGCTCGCGGCCATAGATCTTCTGCAGGATGTAGATCCGCACGCCCGGCACCGCGGCCAGGCGACCGTACTCGGCCAAGGGAATCGAGCGGTAGACGTCGCGCCGCTGCCGCTTCTCTCCCTGCCAGACAATGCCGACCCGCAACAAACCCTCATCGCGAATCGCCTCATCGAGCGGATCCCTCGGCTCGGGTCCGGCATAGGGCGCCGGCGTGATGTAGGGGACCTCCGCGGGAATCGCATCGAGCGGAATCCGCAACCGCCCAGGCAGGACCGACATCGGCACCGCAAAATCGGCAGCCGGCGGCGGCTCGCCATCGGATACCACCCCGGCCACCCCAGGCGCACTACGGAGCAACTCGACCAGCGCCGGCTGGCAGCGTACCATGACGCGTGCTCCGCGGTCGGCGAGCGTCTTGGCGAACCGGATGAACTGGATCGTGTCGCCGAACCCTTGCTCGCCGAACATCACGATCGTTCGCCCAATCAGCGGCTCGCCATGCCACCAGGGAACCGAACGTAGCATGTCCGGCGGAGCCACGCTCGATTGCCACAGCGATTCGTAATCTTGCCAGCCTTCCTCCCACTGGCCCAACAGCAACCGCAGCAGCCCGCGATTCAACCGCGCGTCGGCCAGGCTGGGGTCGATTCGCAAGGCCTGATCGTAACAGGCGATCGCCTCGGCGAAACGCGATTGCTCGTGTCGCACGATGCCCAAGTTGCAAAGCGCCTCGGCATAGTCCGGCTTGAGCCGCAAGGCTTCGCGGCAGCGGACTTCGGCTTCGTCGACGCGGCCCAGCCCTCGCAATGCCGAGGCGAGGTTATAGAGTGAGACCACCGAGTTCGCGTCGACGCGAAGCGACTGCTCGAGCAACTCGACGGCTTCGACGAATCGCCCCTGGTCGAGATAGATGCTCCCCAGGTTGTGGAAGTAGCCGCTGAACTTGGGGTTGCGGGCAATGGCAACCTTGATGCGCTCGATGGCCAATTCGGTCTGCCCGCGACCATGTGCGATGACGCCGGAGAGATTCGAAGCATCAGGGTGTGTCGGATCCTGGGCGAGGATCCGGCTGTAGATCGCGTCGGCCTCGGCGATCCGCCCGGCCTGATGATGAGCGAGGCCTTCGCGGAACAGCTCGTCGAGATTGATCGTCATGCACTGCCCAAAAACGAAGCGCTACGCAAAGCGATGCGCTGCACAGCGGAGCCGACTACTTGGAAGCCGCGGCGGCCATCTGCATGTCGAGCTCGATCAGTAACTTGGCCACGTCGGCTCCCTGCGCGGCCGCCTCTTGCCAGAGCTTGTGGGCCTCATCCGGGCTCCCCTTGGGATCGACGGCCAGCAGCGCCCCGACGAGCACTTTGCTGTTCGGATCTTCCGAGGACAGCCAGCCCTCGGCCACGGCGCGAGCAACGTAGACCGGCATGTTCGTGAGCTTGAACTCTTGCACCTTGCCTTCGTCGCGAATCGACAGCGACTCGGCATCGACGTTGACCACAATGGCCTTGCGCCCCATGAACTCGATCTCATCGATCGGCTGAAGTTCCTTCAGGCCCGAGCGAACAGCATCCCAGAACTTCATGACGGCGTCTTCATAGGTGAGCATCCGATCGACGGCCGCCAGGCTTTCGGGCGAAGCGGCTTCGAGCGTCGCCAGGTCGAAGTAGCCCTTGGCCTTGGCGAAATTACGGGTTCCCAGAGCCGTGCGTGCGTCGGCCAGGGCCTTGGTCACGGCAGCCTTCTCGGCGTCGGAGGCTGGCTTCTGCAAGCTGGGCAAGGCGATCGCATCGGTGCTCGGCTTGGCCTCCGGCGCGGTCGGCGACTTGATCTTGATCGGCGGACGCCGCACGGCTTCCTTGGCAGGCATGCCATCCATGCTCGGATCTTCGAACTTCTTGACCGGCAGCTTGCCGATGTCCCGCAAGTTCGGGTTCGACATGTCGGCGAACTCGGGCTGCTTGGGCTTCTTGCCGTTGCTGGCCAATTCTTTCGGCGATGGCTGGCTCATGTCGTCCGACGGCTCTTCGACAGGCTTCTGCGCATTATCGACGACCACGATCTGAGAGGGCTTGCCTTCGATGGCAGCCATCAGCCGATCCTTGTAGAAATAG
>Ga0181519_10004273_pt1 | contig 11604 bp, 8 predicted proteins | sample PEATcosm2014_Bin_26_FD_121102 | JGI IMG/M metagenome (GOLD analysis project Ga0181519, IMG submission 121102) | Peatland microbial communities from MTU Mesocosm Facility, Houghton, MI, USA - PEATcosm2014_Bin02_10_metaG | ecosystem: Environmental > Terrestrial > Soil > Wetlands > Peat | place... | reverse complement strand
GGCGTCGGGAACGGTGTCCGTGCCGGCCGCTGCCCCCGGACCGGCGGCGGGGGCCACCGCCCGGTCGTGGCCGGGCAGCACCACGAAGGCCAGCACCGCGGCCGCCGCCATCAGCGGCAGCTCGCCCCAGAAGAGCGCCCGCCACCCCCAGTACTGGATGATCGGCGCCCCGACGGTGACCCCGATGACCGGGCCGCCGGCGCCCACCAGGGCCCACCAGCCCAGGGCCTTCACCCGGTCCTCGCGGGAGAAGACCTCGAGGACCAGGGCCATCGACGCCGCCCCGGTGGCCGCCCCTTGGACCCCGTCGAGCACGCGGGCGGCGATCAGGATGCCGGCGGTGGGGGCCGAGGCGGTGAGGGTCACGCAGATCGCCGCCCCCAGGAGCCCCCACAGGTAGAGGCGCTTGTAGCCGCCGAGGTCGCCCAGCTTGCCCAGCACCGGGGCGGCCACCCCGAAGGCCAGCAACGGGCCGGTGGAGGTCCAGGTGAGGGTGGAGACGGTGGTGTGGAGCTCCTGGGCCACCCGGGGCAGCGCCACGACGAAGACGGTGAAGGTGATGTTGACCGACAGCAGGCCGGCCAGCACCGTCCACAGCACCCACCACTGGTACCGCTCGGACGCCCGGACCCGGTGGTGGATCCGGTGGCGGAAGAGCATCGGCCAGGGGACGACGATGCCGGCCTCGGCACCGGCTCCGGTGCCGCTGAGCATCGACTCCGCCTCGATGGCCTCGGCCGGGTCGACCGCCGGGACGGGCCCCCCGTCACCGGTCCCGCGGACCGGTCCCACGATCAGCCTCCGAGCCGGTGCATCTCCGCCTGCAGCTCCGCCACCGTCCAGCGGTCGTCCTTCTCGAGGGTGTCGGTCATCGTCCAAGGCTGGAAGAGCCGGATCTGGCCGCCCTGGACGAAGTAGACCTTGCCGGTGGCCGGGCAGCCCTCGGTGGCCAGGTAGGCCACCAGCGGCGACACGTTGGCCGGCGCCCAGCTGTCGAAGACCGAGGCGTCGGCCGGGGCCTGGACGATGTCGGAGAGGCCCGGTGTCTGCTCGGTCATCCGGGTCCGGGCGGCCGGGGCGATGGCGTTGACCCGCACCCCGTAGCGCGAGAGCTCCTCGGCGGCGATGGTGGTGAAGGCGGCGATGCCGGCCTTGGCCGCCCCGTAGTTGGACTGACCCGGATTGCCGAGCAGCCCCGAGGTGGACGAGGTGTTGATCACCGACGCCTTGACCTCCTCCCCGGCCTTGGTCAGCTCCCGCCAGTAGGCCGCCGCGTGGCGGGTGGGGACGAAGTGGCCCTTCAGGTGGACGTGGATGACCGAGTCCCACTCGGCCTCCGACATGTTCACCAGCACCCGGTCGCGCAGGATCCCGGCGTTGTTCACCAGGACGTGGAGCCCGCCGAAGGCCTCGACGGCCGAGTCGACCAGCCGCTTGCCGCCGTCCCAGTCGGTGATGTCGTCGGCGTTGGCGATGGCCTGGCCGCCGGCCGCGGTGATCTCGTCGACCACCTGCTGGGCCGGCGATCGGTCGTCGCCCGACCCGTCGACCGCCCCGCCCAGGTCGTTGACGACCACCTTGGCGCCCTCGCCGGCGAAGAGCAGGGCGTGCTCACGCCCGATGCCGCGCCCTGCGCCCGTGATGATGGCTACCCGTCCGTCCAGTGCGCCCATGGCCGTGGACTCCCCTTCGGTGCTCGTCGTGTTCCGGCCGGTGGCGGGGCCACGGCCTGCAGGCGCCCACGTTGGCAGGGGCCGACCGGTCGGTCAACTCCGGTGGGGCCTCAGGACCGCCCGAAGCGGCGGAACCACCAGTTCGGGTCCCGGGCGTGGGCGTGGAAGTGGTCGGGGATCTGGCGCATCACCCGGTCGAACGACCACCCACCGACCCCGAAGCGTCCGTCGGCCACCGACCCGAGCCGGCCCAGCATGTGGTCGACCTGCTCCTCGGGGGGCTGGACGCCGTGCTGCTTCCAGACCACCATCGGGACGTCGCAGACCTCGCAGTCGGCCACCCAGCAGACGTCGTCCTCGTGGTGCCAGGGGGTGATACGGGCGGCCTCGCAGAGCTCACAGTGCGGATCGGTGGTCACACGCCGTCCAGGGTGACGGTGCTGCCGGGCAGGACCTGGCTGCCCGCCGAGGGGCTCTGGTACACGACCACGGCCGGGCCCGGCGGCCCGTAGAAGGTGACGTGGAGGCCCAGCGCCTCCAGCTGGTTGGTGGCGTTCGACACCGAGGAGCCCACCACGTCGGGGAGGTCGATCGGCTGCGGCCCCTCGGACACCGAGACGGTCACGGTCGACTGGAAGGGGACGGAGGTGCCGGCCGGGGGGGAGGTGCCGATCACCGCGCCCGAGGCGACGGTCGAGCTGTACGCCTTCGCCTCGGCGGGGACCAGGCCGGCGGCGGTGATCGCCGCGGAGGCCGAGCCGTAGGTCGAGCCGGTCCCCGTGACGGTCGGCACCGCCACCGGGGCGTGGCCCTTCGAGGTGATGATGGTCACCGTCGAGCCGTAGGGGGCGGAGGTCGACGGGGTGGAGCCGAGGACGGCCCCGGCCGCCACCGTCGGGCTGTACTGGGCGGCGGAGGCCGGGCAGACCCCCACCAGGTGGATGCTGGCCAGCGCCTTGATGGCGTCCCCGCAGTTGGAGTAGGTGGACAGGTTGGCCGGGATGGCCACCGGCGGCGGCCCCTTGGAGAGCACCACGTCGATGGTGGTCCCCTCCTTGGCGGTGGCCGGCTGGCCGTTGGCCCGGGCCGCCGGCTGCTGGCTGACGATCAGTCCGGCGGCGAGGGCGATGCTGAACTCGCTGCCCGAGGCGCGGACGGTGAACTTGGACGGCGAGGCCTTGGCGACCGCGGCCGGGAGGGTCTGCCCCACCAGGGAGGGCACCGGATGGCTCGGGGTGAAGACCTTGGCCTCGACGGCGGCCACCCCGCCGGCGATCAGCAGGACGACCACGACGGCCACGGCGACGGCCCATCCCCACCGCCGGCCGGCGGCGTGCGACGCCGGACGCTCCCCGTCGGCGCCGGCCTCCCCGGCCGACCCGTCGTCCCCCTCCCCGGTCTCGGCGGGCTCCGTGCGGGGCAGGACGGCGGTGACATCGTCCCCGGTGGGCGGCCCCGCCTCCCCGAGGCCCGGGACGCCGAGCTCGGTGGTGTCGTCGGGTGCCGCCACGCGGCGGGCGACGACGGCCGGGGCCACCGCCGCGGCGGCCGCGACCGGTGGCACCTCGGTGACGGCCACCGGCGCGATGAGCGGGAGGGGCCGGGGATCCGGGAGGGCCACGGCCAGGGCCTGCAGGCGGAGGGCGAAGGCGGTGGCGTCGTACCGCTCGTCGGGCTCGGGGGCGGCCGCCCACACCAGCACCTCGTTGAGTGGCCCGAGGGCCGGGTGCTCGGGCAGGAGGGTGCCCACCCGGGCCATCAGGGTGGCCACCGTGGTGTCGCCCACGAACGGGGCCTGGCCGGTGACCGCCTCGTAGAGCACCAGGGCCAGGGCGTACACGTCGGCCTTGCCGTCGAGGGTGAGCCCCTCCACCTGCTCGGGCGCCGCGTAGCGGGCCGTCCCCAGGATGGCGCCGTCGGGCTCGGTCCACGCCGCCTCCGCCAGGGCGCGGGCCAGGCCGAAGTCGGCGATCCGGAGCCGCCCGTCGGCGTCGAAGAGCAGGTTGGCGGGCTTGATGTCCCGGTGGACCAGCCCGCGTCGGTGGGCGTAGTCGAGCCCGGCCGCCGTCTGGATGCCGATGTGGACGGCCTGCTCGGGGGTGAGCAGGGCGCCGGTGTCCTCCACCTGGCGGAGGCTGCCGCCGGCCAGGTACTCCAGCACCAGGTACGGCGCGCCGTCCTCCTCGCCCCAGTCGTAGACCTGGAGGATGTTGGGGTGGTTGAGGGCGGCGACCGCCCGGGCCTCGGCCCGGAACCGCTTCAGGAAGGCGGTGTCCCCGGCCAGCGCCGGGTGGAGCACCTTGATGGCCACCCGGCGGTGGAGCGAGACGTCGTCGGCCAGGTAGACGTACGCGGACGCGCCGGTGCCGAGAGGGCTGATCAGTCGGTAGCGGTCGCCGAGGACCCGCCCGATGGAGTCGGTGATGCTCGGCATCGTTCTGCGCCAAGCGTACCGACCGTCCCGGCGTCCGCGGTGGAGGGTGGCCCCCACCAGGGGGTTCGTCCGATCAGGGCAGCTCGCCGGTCGCGAGCAGCGCTTCGAAGCCCGACTCGTCCACCGTCGGGACCCCGAGCTGCTCGGCCTTGGTGACCTTGGAGGCGCCCGGGGAGGCCCCGACCACCACCGCGAACGTCTTCTTCGAGACGGTGCCGGGGGACTTGCCACCCCGGGCGAGGACGGCCTCTTCGGCGCCCTCCCGGGTCCAGCCCTCGAGCGTCCCGGTGACGACCACCGACTTCCCGGCCAGCGTCTGGTCGACGGCCGGCGGCCCGGCGGCCCCGGGTCCGCCTCCCGGCTCGGTGAGGTTGACGCCGGCCTCGTCGAGGCGGCGGACCACGCCGCGGTTGACCTCGGAGCCGAACCACGCCACCACGCTGGCGGCGATGACCGGCCCGACGCCGTCGACCGCCGCCAGGGCCGGCTCGGCGGCGGAGACGACGGCCTCCAGGGTGCCGAAGGCGCGGGCCAGGGCCAGCGAGCCCACCTGGCCCAGGTGGCGGATGCCCAGGCCGATGAGCACCCGGCTGAGCGGCCGCGACCGGGAGGTGTCGATGGCGGCCAGCAGGTTGGCCACCGAGCGCTCGGCGAAGCCCTCCAGCCCCTCGAAGGTGGCCGGGGTGAACCGGAAGAGGTCGGCGACGTCGGCCAGCCGGCCTTCGGCGACCAGCTGCTCCACCCGTTGTTCGCCGAGCCCCTCGATGTCCATGGCCGAGCGCGAGGCGAAGTGGGCGATGCGCTGGACGCGCTGGGCCGGGCAGTCGAGGTTGGTGCAGAAGGTGTCGCTCTCCCCCTCCAGCCGGGTGAGCGGGGCGCCGCAGCTCGGGCACGAGGTGGGGAACGTCCACCGGCGGGGCCGTCGGGTCCCCTCGATCCGCACCGGGCCGACCACCTCGGGGATCACGTCCCCGGCCTTGCGGACGATCACCGTGTCCCCCGGCCGGACGTCCTTCAGGCGCACCTGGTCCTGGTTGTGGAGGGTGGACAACGAGACGGTGGAGCCACCCACGAAGACCGGCTCCAGGACGGCGAACGGGGTGGCCTTGCCGGTCCGCCCGATCGACACCTCGACCGCCCGCAGCCGGGTGGTCCGCTCCTCGGGCGGGAACTTGTAGGCGATGGCCCACCTGGGGGCCCGGGAGGTGGCGCCGAGCTCGGCCTGGAGGGCGAGATCGTCGACCTTGATGACCACGCCGTCGATCTCGTAGTCGAGGTCGTGGCGGTGCTCCTCCCAGTGGCGGCAGAACCCGAGGGCGTCGTCCAGCCCGTGGACCACCCGGTGCTCCGGGTTGACCGGGAACCCGGCCCGGTCCAGCCAGTCGAGGATGGCGGCGTGCGACGTGCCGAGCTCGGCGGGGAGCTCCCCGCCGGCCGGGGCCTCCACCTCCCCCAGCTGGTACGCCCAGAACGACAGGGCCCGGTCGGCGGTGACCGAGGCGTCCTTCTGGCGGAGGGACCCGGCCGCCGAGTTCCGGGGGTTCACGAACGGACGCTCACCCGCCTCGTCCTGGCGCCGGTTGAGCTCCTCGAAGGCGGTGACCGGCATGTAGACCTCGCCCCGGACCTCGAGCACCACCGGCGGCGTACCCACCACCGGGTCGACGGTCGCCGGGATGACGCCGATGGTGGCCACGTTGGCGGTGACGTCCTCCCCGGTCCGCCCGTCGCCGCGGGTGGCCGCCCGGGTGAACCGCCCGTCGACGTAGGTGAGCGACATCGCCAGGCCGTCGATCTTCAGCTCGCAGACGAAGGCGGTGTCGGGGGGCAGCCGCTTGGCCAGCCGGTCGGCCCAGGCGTGGAGCTCCTCGGCACCGAAGGCGTTGTCCAGGCTCATCATCGGCACCCGGTGCTCGACCGGGGCGAAGAGGGTGGAGGCGGTCCCGCCCACCGCGGCGGTCGGCGAGTCGGGGACGGCGAGGTCGGGGAATTCCGCCTCGATCGCCCGCAGCTCCCGGACCAGGGCGTCGTACTCGGCGTCGGGGATCTCGGGGGCGTCCTGGTCGTAGTAGCGCTGGTTGTGGTGGCGGATCAGGCCACGGAGCTCCTCGGCCCGGGCGGCGGGATCGTGCGGCCCGTCGCCGCCGGTCCCGTCCGCGCCCCCGCCGCCCCCGCCGGCCCGGCTCACGCGGCGATCCCCGAGCCGAGCACCCGGTCGGGGGCACCCGCGTCGTAGAGCGCCACGGTCTGACCCGGGGCGATCCGTCGCTGCGGGGCGGCGAAGGCCACGGCCAGCCCGTCCGGGGTCCGGCGGACCGCACAGGCCACCGGCCGGCCGTGGGCGCTGCACTGGGCCACCGCCCCGACCGCCGAGCTGGCCGAGGTCGGGTCGGCGTCGACCCAGGTCACCGTGTGGAGCGCCACCTCCGGGGCGTCGGCGGCCTCCGGCGGGCCCACCCGGACCCGGCGCCCGGGTACGTCGACCGACGTCACGTACCGGCGGCGGCCGTCGTCGCTGTGGCCCATGCCGCGGCGCTGGCCGACGGTGACCAGCTCCACGGCGTCGACCGGGCCGAGATCGGCGCCGGTGGCGTCGTCGACCAGGCGGCCGTCGTGGAGGGGCAGGCGCGCCCCCAAAAATCCCTGTCGTCCCTCGTCGGCCCGGATGAAACAGACGTCCTGGCTGTCGGGCTTCCCCGCCGTCCGGAGCCCCAGCCGGGCCGCCTCGGCCCGCACCTCGGCCTTGGTCAGGTCGCCGATCGGGAAGAGCGTCCGGGCCAGCTGGGCCTGGCCCAGCATCGCCAGCACGTACGACTGGTCCTTGGCCGGATCGGCCCCCCGGAGGAGCACCTGGCGCCCGTCCACCTCCTCCCGCCGGGCGTGGTGGCCGGTGGCCACCGCGTCGAACCCGAGGGCGTTGGCGCGGTCGAGGAGCCGGTCGAACTTCAGGTGGCGGTTGCACTCGATGCACGGGTTGGGGGTGCGTCCGGCGGCGTGCCCGTCGACGTAGGGGGCGACCACCCGGCGCTCGAACTCGTCGGTGAAGTTGAACACCCGGTGGACCAGGCCCAGCCGGTCGGCCACCCGGCGGGCGTCCTCCACGTCGGCCACCGAGCAGCACCCGGAGTCGGACGGGCCGCCCCACAGCTTGAGGGTGGCGCCCACCACCCGGTCGGGCCCGAGCTGCTCGGCCAGGCGCGCGGCCGCCACCGAGGAGTCCACCCCGCCGGACATGGCCACCAGCACGCGCACGGCCCTAGTGTCGCAGCCCGGCGACCACCGGCGGGACGACCTCCAGGGCCCGGTCGACGTCGGCCACCGTGGTGGTGCTGCCGAGCGAGAGACGGAGACCGTGGCGTGCCCGGTCCGCTCCCAGGCCCATCGACGCCAGGACGTGGCTCGGCTCGAGCGCACCGCTCGAGCAGGCCGCCCCGGCCGAGGCGGAGACGCCGGCCTCGTCGAGAAGGATCACCAGCTCCTCGCCGTCGACGCCGTCCACCGTGCAGTGGAGGATGCCGGGCACCGTCTCCGATCGGCCGACCGTCGGGACGAGCCCCGGCACCGTGTCGACCAGGCCGTCGGCCAGCCGGTGGCGGAGGGCGGCCACCCGGCGCCCGACCTCCGGGCGCCGGGAGACCGTGACCGACAGGGCGGTGGCGGTGGCCACGATGCCGGCCACGTTGTGGGTCCCGCTCCGCCGGTCGCGCTCCTGCCCGCCGCCGTGGGTCACCGGCTCGAGGCGCACCCCGTCACGGACGACGAGGATCCCGACCCCCTTCGGGCCGCCGAACTTGTGGGCGCTCAGGACGGTGACGTCGACCGCCGCCACCACCGGCGCCAGGTCGAGCCAGGGGGCCGCCTGGACGGCATCGGTGTGGAGGACCGCACCCGGGGAGCGGCGCCGCACCAGCCGGGCCACCGCCTCGAACGGTTGCACCGTCCCCAGCTCGTTGTTGACCGCCATCACCGACACCAGGGACACGTCGGGGGTGCAGGCGACGGCGAGGGCATCGAGGTCGATCAGGCCATCGGGCCCGGTCGGCACCTCGCGGAGCTCGGCGCCGAGGTGGCGGGCGGCGGCCCGGCAGGCGTGGAGGACGGCGTGGTGCTCCATGGCCGAGCAGACCACCGGTCCGGGAAGCCCACCGCCCCCGGGTCGACCGGCCACCAGCGTTCCGGTGACCGCCAGGTTGTCGGCCTCGGTGCCGCTGCCGGTGAAGACCACCTCGCCGAGGTCGGCGCCGACCAGGTCGGCCACCTCCTCGCGGGCGTCGTCCACCGCGGTGCGGGCCCGCCGCGACTCGGCGTGGCCGCCCGACGGGTTGCCGAAGGTGCCGGCCAGGTACGGGAGCATCGCCTCGACCGCCTCGGGGAGCATGGGCGTGGTGGCGGCGTGGTCGAGGTAGGCGCGCACCCCACCAGTCTGCCGGTCGGCGGACGGAACCGTGCCGCCGGGGCCCTCGAGCGATCTCGACACGACGTCCGCGCCCATTTCTTTTGACCGTCCCGGGTCCCGGACCTCCGATCGATCAGACCACGGGGTGGGCTGGCGTTGCACGCGTGAGGGACAGGTACGGGCCAACAGATATCCAAACGATAAATGGAGGGGCAGCCGGTCGGTCCACAGGATTGCTCCAGGGCCAGCTCACCGCCAGGTGAGCTGATGACGCGGTTGGAGTGACACCGACGACATCTGGGACACCGCCGCGTCGAGTCTCGTTAGCCGCGAGTGAACGGCTCGGCTGAGTCCTGTCGCTTCCGGAATTTGACAATCAATGCCTCACCGAGGAGCTGCGATCGCGCCCAATCGCCTCGAAGCAGCACCCGTTTGCGGAGCTGAGGTAAGGGAATCCGACCGACGTTGTAGGTGGTCGCCTCGATGACGAGGCCGACGCGGGAGGCGATGCGGTCCAGCTGCTTGCCGCTGACAGGACTGATGTGACCGTTGTCCCGGTAGTCCGCATCACTGAACTGGAAATCGTCTCCACGAACGAGGAACTCGAGCCTTGATGAAAGGCTCAGGACATTCGGCGTCGTAACGATCAGCCAGCCGCCCTCCACGAGTCCGTCCGCGACGCTGCGCAAAAAGTGCAGTGGATTCTCGAGGTGCTCGATGACTTCGATGGCCACGGCTCCCGTCAGGGGCCCGGGAAGTTCTGGCAGTGCTTGGTCCAGGTTCGCCACCACGAACGGTGCGGACGAATGCCCAGCCTCTCGGTAGTCGTCCTCATCGATATCCACGGCGATGACGTTGTAGCCCGACTGTTCCAAAAGTGCGGTGAAATTGCCGAGACCAGCACCAAGGTCTGCGACGATTCCTCCATCGGGCGGATCCAACAAGGACGCGACAACCTCGTGTGTCAGCGGGCCTGCGGAATGAAGTGGGTCGATCAATTCTGAATCGCGGCGTCCATGCACCTGCCCGAGTGTAGTGAAGGAGATCTGGTGCTCCCGGCGGATCACTGAGGAGATCACGCAACCTGACGGAGGGGCAGTGACCATCGCCGTCGAGGACATGGAGGGCGCTCACACCCTCGGACATCGCGAAACCGATCGCCATGCGGTGGAGCCCTCCGAAGCAACTCGAAGCATCCCGGATGTCCTCGGAGAAAGGTTCTGGCCGGTCGGCGGGGTCACGCCACCCAGACCGCCTTGATGTTGCAGAACTCGTGGATGCCCTGCGAGGAGAGCTCGCGGCCGATGCCCGAGGTCTTGATGCCGCCGAAGGGCAGCGAGGGCATCGACACCACCATGCCGTTGACGAAGACCTGACCGGCCTCCAGCCCGGTGACGAACCGCTGCTGCTCGTCGGGATCGTCGGTCCAGACGCTCGAGCCGAGGCCGAAGTCGGTGCCGTTGGCCACGGCCAGCGCCTCGTCGGCGTCGGCCACGCGGTGGACCAGGGCCACCGGCCCGAAGACCTCCTCGGTGGCCACCCGCATGGCCGGGGTGATGTCGGCGATCACCGTCGGGAGGTAGAAGTAGCCCGGCAGGTCCGCGCCGTCGTCACCGGTGGGCCGCCCGCCACCGCAGAGGATCGAGGCACCGTGGGCACGGGCGTCCTCCACCTGGGCCTCGATGTTGTCGCGGGCCACCTCGGTGACCAGCGGGCCCACCTCGGTGGCCGGGTCGAGCGGGTCGCCCACCGACAGGGCCACCACCTTGGCGACGAAGGCGTCGAGGAACCGGTCGGCGATCTCCTCGTGGAGGATGAACCGCTTGGCGGCGATGCACGACTGGCCGGCGTTCTGCATCCGGGCCTGCACGCCCACCTCGACGGCCCGGTCGAGGTCGGCGGAAGGGAGGACGAGGTAGGGGTCGCTCCCGCCCAGTTCGAGGACGACCTTCTTGATGGCCGCCCCCGCCTGGGCGGCGACCGCCCGCCCGGCGCCCACGCTGCCGGTCAGGGTGACCGCCTTGACCCGTCGGTCGGCGATGATCGCCGGGACCTGGTCGGTCCCGACCAGCAGCGACTGGAAGACGCCCTCGGGGGCGCCGGCCCGCCGGAAGAGGTCCTCCAGCAGCAGGGACGACCGGGTGACGTTGGGCGAGTGCTTCAGCAGCCCGACGTTCCCCGCCATCAGGGCCGGCGCCGCGAACCGGGTGACCTGCCAGAGCGGGAAGTTCCACGGCATGATGGCCAGCACCGCCCCCAGCGGCTGGTAGGTGATCAGGCCGAGGGAGGCGTCGACCAGGACCTCCCGGTCCTCCAGGAACCCCTCGCCGTGCTCGGCGAACCAGCGGAACCCCGAGGCGCACTTGGCCACCTCGCCCTTGGCCTGGGCGAACGGCTTGCCCATCTCGGTGGTGATCACGTGGGCGATGTCGGGCAGCTCGCCTTCGAGCAGCTCGGCCACGGTCACCAGCAGGCGCGACCGCTCCTCGAAGCCCGTAGCCGCCCAGGTGGCGGCGCCCCGCTCGGCGGCGGCCAGGCGGCGCTCCACCTCGGCGGCGTCGTGGGGCTCGAAGGTCTCGAGCAGCTCCCCGGTGGCGGGGTTGGTGGTGGCGAGCGGCGGTCCGGCATCGGTGGGGCTCATGTGGCCATTCTGCCCCGCCGACGGCTCCCACCGGGTCGCCGGGAGGCGGGCGCGGGCTCCCGCCGGTCACCGCGACGGAGGGACGTCCCCGAGGCCGAGCTGCGGGGCGATCCGCCGCCGTTGGACCTTGCCGGTGGCGGTGGTCGGCAGGGCGTCCACGGTGAAGTACTCCTTGGGGCGCTTGTAGCCGGCCAGCCGGTCCGCCGCCCCCTGCCGCAGCGCCCGCTCGAAGGCGCCGGGCTCGCCGGCCGTCGGTGCGGGCACCACCGCCGCGCACACCCGCTCCCCCCAGTGGTCGTCCGCCACCCCGAACACCGCCACCGCGGCGACCCCGGGGACCTCGCTCAGCGCCGCCTCGACCTCCGCCGGGTAGACGTTGACGCCACCGGTGATGATGAGGTCGTCGCGGCGGCCGTCGAGGTAGAGGTAGCCCTCACCGTCGATCCGCCCGAGATCGCCG
>Ga0181519_10004272_pt1 | contig 11606 bp, 6 predicted proteins | sample PEATcosm2014_Bin_26_FD_121102 | JGI IMG/M metagenome (GOLD analysis project Ga0181519, IMG submission 121102) | Peatland microbial communities from MTU Mesocosm Facility, Houghton, MI, USA - PEATcosm2014_Bin02_10_metaG | ecosystem: Environmental > Terrestrial > Soil > Wetlands > Peat | place... | reverse complement strand
GCCAAGGTGGTCGCCAACGCCAGCACAACGGGAGCCAATGCAAACCATCGTTTGTTCATGGCGCCCATGGTACACGCCGGCGCGCAGGCAGAGAAGCCCCCAAAGACCGGGGGAAAAGGAGTAAACCGGCGCCTCAGCTTCGGAAGAACCGGGCGGCCAGCAAATTGGCCGCCGCGCCGAAGGCGATCAGGACGCCCAGCGGCAGGACGATGGCATCGAAACCGCTGCCGAAACTGATGAGCTGGTGCAGCGCCTGCATGGCCCAACCGTTGGGGGTGCAAAGGGCGGCCACCTTGAGCGCAGGCGGACTGAATTCCAGCGGCCACCAGCAGCCGCCCACGGCCGCCATCAGCAGGCTGGCGAGTATGCCAATGCCGACCACGCGATCCTCGGCCACGGTCAATGACCCCACCAGCACGCCCAGCGAGCCGGCCACCCACGCGAAGATGAGCAGCGTCAGCGCCACGGCGGGAAGATTCGCGCCGAGGTTGACGTGAAACAGAAGTTTTCCAATGGCTAGAAAAAATAGGATCTGCGCGACGCCCAGCAGCATGAGACCGTAGATTTTTCCCATGACCAGTTCGAACCGCGTTATGGGATACACCATGAGGCGCTTGATGACACCGTTGCGCCGCTCGGCCGCCACGGTGGCGCCGCCGAAGATCAGCAAGTTCATCATGACATACATCACCAAGTTGCCCGGGAGCGAAAAATTGAAGCCGCTGGGCGTGGGTTTGCGGCCCGCAAATTTCGCCTTCAGGCTCACGGGATTGGTTTGGGCCATGATTCCTCGAAGTTGCGCTTCGGTGAAAGTTCCGGTGTAATTGGTCTGCAGGGCGGCCTCCAGGAGATGGCCGTTCATCGCGATGAGGGTGCGAACGAGCCGGGCCTCAATAAGCATGGTGTCGGCCTCGCCGGAATCGCCGCGCTTGAGGAACTGGACCTTGGTGGGTTCGAGCCGCTGGACCTTGGCCGTGAAATCGGCGGGAATGCGAATGACGCGCGCGGCGGTTTCGCGATTGGTGGGGTCGAGCAGCCACATGTCTTGCGCCGTCAACTCGTCGAGCAAGATGCGGCTGAGGAAATTGGTGTCGGCATTTTCCACGAGCACCGGCGGCGTGCGGTTGTGTGGCTTGCCAGAGCCCCGGACCGCGAAGCCCATGAAATAGACAAACGCCAGCGGCACGACAAAGAGCCAGACATACGCGCTCTTGTGCTTGAAAAAGAGCCGCAGGTCCGTGTGGCCGATGTCGAGGATGCGTTTCACGTCATTTCGCCGGAATGATTTCCGCCGTGCGCAGCGTCACCGGGCCGAGCAGGCCCGACACCAGCAGCGACGAGTCTTTCTTCCAATGATGCCAGGTTGTGAAGGTGAGTCTGCCGGTTGGGCTCGGTTGGCCGTCCAGCAGCCATTGCGGCCACGCCTTGAGCTGGTCGCCATCCCACTCGCAGTCCGCCGGCAACTGTTCGTCGCCGATCAGCCGGTTGGGCCAGAGGTTGGTCACCTTGACGACAAGATGGTTCACGCCCGGTTTCGCGGCGGCGGTAATATTCACGCGGAAGGGCGGCTTCCATAACACGCCAAAATCCTGGCCGTTCACGGAAACGTCGGCGAAATTGTTCACCGCACCCAAGTCCAGCCAAAGTTCGGCGCCGGCTTTCAAACGATCGGCGGAAATATCCATATCCTTTTCGTAAGTGGCCGTGCCGGAGAAATACCGAACCCCGGCGTTCGTGTGGTCGGTCCAGGAGATCAATGGGTTCAGCGTGACCGATACCGGCGCGCCCCAGTTGGGCGGAAAACTCAAATTCCAGGCGCCGGTGACGGTCTGTGGAACCGGCAAGTCCGCCGCGCCCGCGTGCAAAGTCTTTCCGTCCGCCATGGACAGTTCCACCTGGCCATTGCCCCACGCCTTCACCGCCGGCGAGCCGTCCGCGGCAGTGAACGTGTCCCATTGCGGCGCTTGGCCGATGGCTGACGCCCCCTGCAGCGGGAGCACCTCATTTTCAGGCACGGTCGCATGGCTGGGTTGGCCGTTGTAGGTGTAGTCCACCCGAAGTTCTTTTGGGTGACCCGACGCGAAGTCGCCGCCGAAGGTGTCGTTGTTGGCCTGCACCAGCAGTTGGCCCGCGCGCACCAGTTCGGAAAGTTTCCCGGTGACGTCCACTTGGTTCGTGCCATCCACGGCCGCGTAAACGGCGCGTTGAATTTCCAGCTTCGGGGCGGCGGAGGGGTTGGCGCAAAAGTCGCCGCGCGCGGCCACGACATGATCCGCGGCGTCCGCGGCGTGCCGGAAAATGACGAACACCGAACCGGCGGGGTCAAGGTTCAACGGCACTTTGGTGCGCCCGTTTTCCTCGCTCCAAACCGGCACAGGCTCGATCACTCCGGTATCGGGATGCCAGAGTTCGGGCACTTTGCCACGAACGCGGAACGTGCAGTCGGCGGAAGCAAATTGCCGCCGTTGATTGGACACGAAATAAATGTCAGCCGCGCCGGCGACGCGATGGGCATAGGTCAATTGGGACGCGCCGGCCGTGCCGGCAAATGCAAAATCCGGCTCCAGGTTTTGCGTCGCGAAGACGTCGGCCAGGGACTTGCCCCAGATGATTTGGCCTTTGCCGACGGCGTTTTCCTGGATGTTGGAGCCGTCGCATTTGCCCCAAAGTTCGGCGGCCAGTCTTTCAATCTGCACATCGCATTGGGGATAATCAGCGAGGCTCGGTGAATGTTGCGGACGCGGCCCAATCACTGTGGCGCCCGCGCGCACCAGTTTGCGAAGGCATTGCAATACGGGCGGCGTCAGGTTCGCCTTCCCGGCCGGCAGGATGAGCATGGCGTAGTTGGCGCCGCTCGCCAGGGTCAGCCGGCCATTTTTCACCGTGGCGCCGTGCAGCAGCACATCGGCGTCCACGGCATCATAGTCATAGCCCGGAGGCAACGCCGGGTTGGCCTTCGGCATTTCCACCGGGGCGCCCTCGCCGTCAAAATACGCGGCGTCCGCCACCGCGCTGCCCTGTTGCAGCAAAAATTCGCAGCGCGAGAGGTAGTCAATCCATCCCTTGCCCTGTTGCCACCAAGTCAGGGTGCGCTCGAAGTTAAACCCGAATTCGCCCATCGTCATGCCCGGCCAGCGGTTGGTCCACGGCTGCATGGCGTAGCGGTGGAAATAGAAGCGGTTGACGCCCTGGCAAAACATCAGATCGCCGAGCGTCTTGAGCGCATACGGGTCGTTTTGCCAGCCCCCGTTATCTCCCCCCGCGGTGAACGACTCCGTCCCCACGATGTTCTTGCCATAAATGTGCGCCACGGACGCGGCCAGTTTCACAGATTGATCGCCCTGGCTGCCGGTCCAAAATTCGCCCATGACCGTGTCCTCCGGCTGGCCGCATTGCAACGATTCATACGGCCCGGTGTACGGTTCCACATCGCTCGCCAAACCGTGCCGGCGGCACAGCTCGGCAAAATGGCCGTAGTAATTCTCGGCGAACAAATCGGCGACCGTCCGGCGCATGTCCCAGAGAAAACGCCGCGTCATCGCCTCATTGTCCACGATGCGCCCGGTGAAGGTCGGCAGGAATTTCACCGGATCATACCCGCGCCGTTGCTTGAACTCGGCGCGGAACCTTTCCGTCCAGTCCTGATTGCCGACCTCGTAGCTGTCAATGAACGAACTGGTGAGCGTTTGGCCGGCCAGCGGCCCGACGTCGTCGAGCACCTTCTGCATGAAGCCCGCCCAATGCGCGTCGAGCGCGGCTTTGCTCAGCTTGTCGCATTCCAGCCCCGTGCCTTCCTTTGGCGCGGGATGATTTTCCATCCCGATAGGCGTGTAGCCGAGGCGCAGGATGATCCAATTGCCCACCGGAACATGCCAGCGGAACCGGCCGTCAGCGGCAAGGTGGCCCGATAGGTCCACAATGCCGTCGCTGGGAATGGCGGCCTCATTGTCACCAAGGGCGGGCGGCGCGTTGACAAACGTGTGGTCCGTGGAGCCTTGAAGCGCGCGGGGAGCCAGGGCTAGGTTACTGGCGTTGACGGGGAACAGGAGCGTGTCATTTTCCGCCACCGTCACCGTGCCGGGTATTCCCGCCAGCGTGTATTCGACGTGCAATTGTTTGACCGACCCGGAGGCCGGATCGCCGCCCAATTGATCGTTGCTGGCAACCAGCGACTTTCGCCCGCTGTGCACCAGGGAAAGGACCTTGGCCGTCACGTCCGCCGAACCGCCGCCGTCCGCTCCGTAAACGGCATGTTTGATTTCCAGCGTCCCCGCCGGCGCTCCGCCCCCCGGCTCTGCCCGGACGGCGGGCGCCTTGAAGGCGAGCACGGCGATGTCGCGATAAAATCCGCGCGTGACCGGCGGTTGCGGCAAAAGGGCATCGAAGACGGCGGGACCTTGGCAGTTGGTTTCGCTCGAAGTGAGGCGCTGCATGGCGTTGGTCACGGTGTTCCACGGGCCGCCGCTGCTGGACCAGCCGGCGCAGTTTTCCACGGAGAGTTTGAAGTCGAGCCGGTTGGCCTCCTGCATGGCAAAACGGAAATCCGCCCGCCACTCGGGGCTCATGAACGGCACGTTGCCGCGCGGGATGCCGCAGTCCAGATTCACCACCGTCGCGCCGCCGAGGCCGATATTTTTCATTTCCTGCAGGTCGGCGGTGATGCCTGGCTGGCTGAGGTTGCCATTCATCCACTGCCACCAAGTGTGCGGCCGGGCGGACTCCGGCGGGTTGAGAAAGCCGGTTTCCAACGAGTCGGCCGGGGCGGTGAACGCGGTGAGACCCAGGCACAGCAGGGCCGAACCGAGGGATAGGCGCAGGGATTGCATCATGTTATTTTTCGCAGTTGTGGTGAGACCGGAATCTCATTTCGAGAGTATGCTTGCTCTGGTCGGGAAAACAATTTGTTTTCCATGGCTTTATGGCTTTCTTAAGCATTGCTTTGCCTTTCCGTTTATAATTGACTGTCTGCTCACTCTTTAGTATGTTCCCGCCATGGCCAGGCCCAAAAGCGAAGACAAGCGGAACGCGATCATGGCGGCGGCAACCCACGTGATCGTCACGCACGGGCTGGGCGCGCCGACGGCACTGATCGCCCAGGAGGCCGGCGTGGCCAACGGTTCGCTATTCACCTACTTCGAGACGAAAACTGACTTGTTCAATCAACTTTTTCTGGAACTGAAAGCCGAAAGCGCGTCCGCCGCCCTGGCGGGGCATCCGGCCGGGACTGAGCTTCGCGAGCAGGTATTCCACATCTGGTCAAATTGGATGGCCTGGGCCGTGGCCCATCCGGAGAAGCGACGCGCCCTGACGCAGCTCGTCGTTTCCGACGAGATCACGCCGACGAACCGCGCCACGGCACACAAAAAAATGGCAGCCGTCGGCGAGTTGCTGGAACGCATTCGCGCCAACGGCCCCCTGCGCAACGCACCCAAGGCGTTCGCCTCGGAAATCATGATCTCCCTGGCGGAAGCGACGATGGATTTCATGATCCGCGATCCATCCAACGCGAAAAAGCACTGCAAAGTCGGATTCGCTGCCCTCTGGCGCGTGGTCGCCTGATTTTTTTTGACGGAATAATGACTGACTAGACACACACCTACGCGGGGAATAGTCCCCCACCAATCAAACGGAAAGAATTATGAATATCGCTGAACACCCATGGCTTGATTTGCTGGCCTATTTATGGGGCGGCGTCTTCCTGGCAAACGCCATCCCCCATTTTGTCGCCGGCATGATGGGCCGGGCGCATCAGAGCCCCTTCGCCAAGCCGCCGGGACAGGGACTCTCTTCGTCAACGGTCAATGTGCTCTGGGGCTTTTTGAATCTCGTCGTGGGCTATGTGCTCGTCTGCCGCGTCGGTGATTTCAGATTGAAGGATACGGGCGACGTGGCGGCATTTGGTGCGGGCGTACTGTTGATTGCGCTGGTCAGTGCGTGGGGGTTCGGTCGGTTCAATGGCGGCAACCGGCCAGGGCGCGAATGAAGACCCCGTTTGCGGGCGTCTTCCGATCCCTGCGGGATTTCAACTATCGAGTGTGGGCCATCGGCGCCTTCGTCTCCAACGTAGGCACCTGGGTGCAGCGGACAGCGCAGGACTGGCTGGTGTTCACCCAACTCACCCATCACGACGCTTCGGCCCTCGGCTGGGTCACGGCGCTGCAATTCTGGCCGCAGCTCCTGTTTCTGCCCTGGACGGGCTATGCCGCCGACCATTTCAACCAGCGCAAGCTCCTGTTCGCCACGCAGGCAGCGATGGGCGGTCTCGCCTTGGCGCTGGGAATCCTCACCGTCACGGGCGTCGTCCAGCTCTGGAACGTTTACGTCTTCGCCTTCTTGTTCGGCAGTGTGGCGGCGTTCGACGTGCCGGTGCGTCAAACCTTCGTCGCGGAATTGGTGGGGGATGAAGGCCTGCACAATGCGGTATCGCTCAATTCCACCTCGTTCAACGCCGCGCGGATGGTCGGTCCGGCCGTCTCCGGCGTGGTCATCGCCGCGACGAGCACCGGTTGGGCCTTTTTGATCAACGGCGCCTCCTTCGTCGCGGTGCTGATCTCGCTGGCGTTCCTGCGCGTCTCCGAGCTGCATCCAAATGCGCGGGCCCACTGCGCCAAGGGCAGCTTCGCCGAGGGGTTGCGTTATGTGCGGGCGCGCGCGGACCTCAAGGCGATCCTGGTCATGCTGTTCTTGATCGGGGCCTTTGGATTCAACTTCCCGATTTTCATCTCGACCATGGCGGTCGGCGTTTTCCATGCCGACGCCCGGTTATACGGCCTGCTGTCGTCGGTCATGGCCATCGGGACGGTGGCGGGCGCCCTGTTCAGTGCGGGCCTGGACAAGCCCCGGTTCGGATTGTTACTGGTTGGCGCCGGCGTTCTCGGGATCGGTTGCTCCCTGGCCGCCATCGCGCCGAGCTGCTGGTTTTTCGCGGCGGCGCTGGTCGTCATCGGCCTGGCCGCCCTGACCTTTATCAGCACCACGAACAGCCTGTCGCAGCTCTCGACCGAACCGGCCATGCGTGGGCGAGTGGTGGCGCTGGGCGCCGGCCTCACACTGGGGGGCATGACCATCGGCGCGCCGATCACCGGCTGGCTGGCCGATCATTGCGGACCGCGCTGGGCGCTCGGCGCCGGCGCGGCGTCGGGCTTTGCCGCCACCCTCGTGGCCGCCTGCGCCATGCTGCGCGAAGGCCGCCGTCCAGACTTGGCAACGATGCCGCCGATGACTTTATCACCCGCCGAATCGAAAGAATTATGAATATGTCTGAATGCACAAAAGATGAGCTACATTTGCCTCGCTTGAAACCGATGTCCATGCCCGGTCCAAAAATTGAAAACCCGGCGGAGTTCAAGGCGGAGGACGTGGATTCCGTTTCCCGCGCTCACCGCGTCTCACGCTCGCGGATCATCATTTTCGTGACCGTGCTCCTTTCCATTTTGCTCGCGGCCAATTGGTTTGTCGGTGCGACGTGGAATCATTTCTGGGGGTTGACCGCTGTGCCGGCGTGGCAAATCATTTTCCCGGGGCTGACCTTGACGTTCGTCGCCACGACGCTTTTGGGACTGCGCCACTCCCACTTCGGACTGCGGCTGGCGTATCGGATTTCCGCAATCTGGATGGGCGTCCTGAATTTCAGTTTTTTCGCAGCTTGCGCGACCTGGATGGTTTCGGCGGCAGCCACGCTCCTGCCCCTTCATTCTGAGCCGAAGGCCATCGCGGAAGCATTTTTTGGCGCGGCCCTGTTCGCCAGCATTTACGGTCTGGTGAACGCGAACCGGCTGCGCGTCACGCGTGCCACCGTGAACCTGCCAAACCTGCCCGCAGCTTGGCAGAGTCGCACTGTCGCGCTCGTGACCGACCTGCATTTGGGCAATGTCCGGGGCGCCCGCTTCGCCCGGCGCGTGGTGGCCCAGCTTGAGAGTTTGCACCCCGACGCCGTCTTCATCAGCGGCGATTTGTTTGACGGAACGGAAGCCAATCCCGATGCGCTGGTCGCACCGTGGAAACACCTGTCCGCCCCGGCTGGAGTCTATTATGTCACCGGCAATCACGAGGAATTCACCGACCGCGCGAAATTCATCCGCGCCGTGCAGCGCACCGGCGTGCGCGTTTTGAATAACGAAAAAGTCGACGTTGACGGATTGCAAATCGTGGGCGTGCATGACCGCGAAACCGCCGATCCGCGACAATTTCGCGCGCTGTTACGCCAGGCGGAACTGGATGGGGGCCGCGCCAGCATCCTGCTCGCGCACGAGCCGTCGAGCCTGGCTATCGCCGAGGAGGCGGGCATTTCCTTGCAGCTTTCCGGCCACACGCACGGCGGACAGATCTGGCCGTGGACGTGGATGGCCGCCCGCGTCCATGGGCGGTTCAACGGCGGATTGAATCGTTTCGGCAAACTGCTGGTTTACACGAGCAGCGGCGCGGGAACTTGGGGCGTGCCCATGCGGGTCGGCACAAAATCCGAAATCGTCTTAATCCGTCTCAAAAGCGGTGAAAGCCCGTCGCCACTCAAAAGCGGTGAAAACCCGTCGCCAGTAAATGAAAGCCAGCCACTTTGAGGAACGTAATTACTGGACCAGAATCCGGTAAAAGCGCGTGGCATTGGTCGCCGCGGCGTCCGAGATTTGCAGCGTGCCGTGCGTGTTATAGTAAATCGTTGTCAGATTCTGCCAAGCCACCGGCGGGACGAGATTGGTGGAATATTGAATCGTATAGGTGGCATTCGTTTGGCCGCCGAATTGGAATTGGATTCCGTTGGCGGTTAGCACGGGGGATTGCAGTTGCGGCACGGCCAGCGGTTCGACTGTGACGGCCAGGTTCGTGGCCACCCCTTGCGGATTGTCATTGTTGTAGGCGGTGAACGTAACGGTGTAATTGCCGGCATTGGTCCACTCATGACTGGCTCCCGAGCCGGTGTTGCTGACGGTCACCCCATCGCCGAAATCCCATTGCACCCAGGAGGCGCGGCCCGTGAACATGCCGGAATAACTTCCTAGTCGGTTCACCAGCAAATTCGTCCAAGCTGAGGCAATGTTGACCGACAAGGGGCCAACCAGATCTGCCGGCACGACTTCATCGCAACCCATGGAGGGTGGATTGTTCCACGGCTCGCCATCCAGATCATAGCCGGACGCAAGGGCAACGCTGCCGGCGCCGATACAAGGCGAGGTGACGGCGAGGTGAAACCAATCCAAGAATTGCGGATCGATATTGACATTGCCTGTGCCACTGGGTAGTGGCGAGGAACAGGAATACGCAAAGCCCCGAGTGGAAAGCGGATAATTGTCGGGCAAGAATGACGTCGCGTCGTAGTTGGCGAGAACGATGCTGTTCAAAACCGACCCAATTCCCGAGCTGAACAAGACGCCGGCCCCCTCGTTGGGAAGCAGGCCGGTATTGTTCACCACGGTGCAATTGACCAGGGTCGAGGAATAAGCGCCGCCACCATAATCTGCCTGGTTTCCAAAGATCAGCGAATTATTGAGGGTTCCATTTGCGATGCCCCCTCCGTAGATGGCACTGTTGTTGGATAGCACACAATTGACAGCTTGACCATTGAGGGACAGCCAATAAATGCCCATGCCAGCGCCGCTTTCACCATAGGCGAACGGGCAATAAATGCCCCCGCCGCTGTCCGACGGCCCCCCCGCAAAATTGCCCGCGAGCGTGGCGCCATTGCACAGGGTAAAGCCATTCAATACCGCTCCATTCGTAATATACGCACATCTCACTGCCTCCGGACCGTTCGTGCTCGTCGGATCCCAGGCGCCCTGAATGGTGGTCACCGCGTAGCCATTAACACTCGTCACCATGATGGGCTGCGTCAGCGCCACCCGGTTCGTCAATGTTCCCGCCACCACCAGCCCGCCATTCGCATAAAGGCCATTGGTCACCAGCACGATATCCCCGCCGGCCGAAACGTTTACGGCATCTTGAATGTTCGTGGCTGCCGTGGCCCAGGTGGAGAATGGCGGAACGGGATTTGCACCCGCGGCGTTCACGGCGTGGATCACCACTTGCACGATGGCGCTGGTAACGGCTCCGTAAGCGTTGGTCACCACCACTTGGTAGGCACCCGCGTCCGCCGGGCCAAAGTCGTTGATGGCGAAGTTGGTGGTGCTCGAGTTGCTATAATGCCCATCAGCTTGAATGGCGACTCCGTTCACGGTCCAGAGGTACGCTGGCGTGGCGCCCGCCGCCAGTACGCCGCCCGTGAGCCCATGCAGTGGCACGCCAACTTGGAAAGCTGGCTGGGTGGCGATCACCGGCTGCGGCTGCCATTCGTCGCAGCCCATGGACGGGGGATTGTTCCAGGACTGGCCGTCTATGTCGGTTCCCGAAACCACGGACTCGTTGCCCGCGCCGATACAAGGCGAGGTTGGCGAGAGATGAATGCCGTCGGCGATGAACTGCGGATCGGCACCGATATTGCCCGCGCCGGCCGGTTGCGGAGCTGAGCAGGAGTAAGTAAACGTGCATTCGTAATAGTTGGTGTTCACACCGGAGGAATTCGCCTCCCCGTTGTCATAGACGATTGAATTGACGAAGCTGGCCCACGCTGCGCCACCACTGTAATCGTAAGTGGTGCTCAATGAGTTGTTTCGTGTGACCGTGCAATTAACGAGGGAGCCGTAATAAACCCCGCCGGCTTCCGTGCCCGCTGAATTTCCCGTAACCGCACAGTTTGTCAGGCTCCCGTAAGCGGTCCCACCGCCCGCAGACAAGGCGAAGTTTGCGGAAATAGAACAATTTTTGAGGCCGCAATTGTACGCGGCGCCGCCGGTGCCGGTGCCCGGATTGCCCACGACGCTATTGGTCGCCAGCACGCAATCAATCAATTTCAGCCCGAAGGCCCCGCCGCCGTATGTGGCGGCTGAATTACCCAGGATGACGCAGTTTGCCGCCAGCGACGTGGCTGTGCCGATGATTCCGCCTCCGGACCCGGCGCTGACGCTGGCCACGGCACGGGTCGCTCCGCCCAGCACCGTAAACCCGCTCAACATCGCATTATTGGTCATCCACACACAGCGAATGGCCCCGGGGCCATTGATCGAAGCGGTATCCCACGCACCTTGGATCACGGTGGTGCTGGCGCCGTTGACGCTTTGCACCAGAATTGCCTTGTTCACCGTAACCCGGTTGGTGATGACGCCGTCCATCGAAATGCCGCCCGTGGCATAGACCCCGTTCGTCACCAACACAATGTCGCCCGCCGCCGCGGCCGCAATGGCAGTCTGAATGTTCGTGGCCGCGGTGCCCCAAGTCAGATACGGCGACACCGGGTTGGTACTGTCCAAAGCCACGCAATGCATCACCACTTGGGCCACCGCGCTGGTCACCACGCCGAACGAGTTGCTCACCACCAACTGATACGCGCCCGCGTCGGCGTACGTCAGGGCTGTTTCCGTGAGAATGGCGGTTTGACTGGCGGTGAATGGGCCGCTGCCCGGCACGGGAATTCCATTCTCGATCCACCAATAGCTTAATTGGCCGGCCCCGGTGATGGCGGCGCTGATCACGATTCCCCCAGGACTGTTGCCGAATTGGATGACCGGGGTGCCCGCCACCGGAGCGATTGGCGCCTCACTGCAGCCGATCGCGGGCGG
>Ga0181519_10004270_pt1 | contig 11606 bp, 6 predicted proteins | sample PEATcosm2014_Bin_26_FD_121102 | JGI IMG/M metagenome (GOLD analysis project Ga0181519, IMG submission 121102) | Peatland microbial communities from MTU Mesocosm Facility, Houghton, MI, USA - PEATcosm2014_Bin02_10_metaG | ecosystem: Environmental > Terrestrial > Soil > Wetlands > Peat | place... | reverse complement strand
TTGGCCCCCGGTCCGTCCTCGAAGCGGGACTTGAACGAGTACTCGCCGCTGATGGTGTCCCCGGCCGTGAACGTGCCCGAACCGGTGGGAACGTCACCCTTCCACTCTGCACTGCCCTTTGCCGGCAAGGTTCTCTCCTCGGATCGTCGTGGTCATCGGGTCGTGGCGGTCATCGGACCCAACACCAAGGAGCGTACCGGGGCGACCCCGACTCGAGGCCACCGATGTGGCGCCGCCACCGTTCGTCGTGCCCCTGGACGCCCCGGGTCGCCGCCGTCGGCCCGCTAGCCCGGGACCGGGACGTGCCAGCTGACCGCAGTGCCGCCGGACGGCGCACGCCCGACGGTGAGGCTCCCGTCCAACTTCTCGGCCCGTCGCCGCAGGTTGACCAGGCCCAGACCGCCGTCCCGGGGTCCCGTCGGGGGGAGGCCCACACCGTTGTCGGCGATCTCCAGCCGGCACTGGCCCTCGGCCACCACAAGGTCGACGCTGGCCGCGGTGGCCCGGGCGTGGCGGCCCACGTTGGTCAGGGCCTCACCCACCGTGGCCAACAGGTGCTCGACCACCAGGCCGGAGAGGGCGGCGTCCACCGGGCCGGCGAAGGACACCCCGACCTCGAAGCCCAGCACGACGTCGAGTCGGTGCACCAGCGCCAGGACGCGGGACCGGACGCCTCGCTCGAGCTCATCGGCGCCCAGCTCGTAGATGGTCGACCGGATCCGCCGCATGGTGTCATCGATGGCCGTGACCGCCCCGGCGAGCTGGTCCGACAGAGCGTCCGTGGCCACCGCCCGGGCCATGCCCGAGAGCGACAGCCCCACGGCGAACAGTTGCTGAATGACCGTGTCGTGGAGATCACGGGCCATGCGGTCCCGGTCCTCGCGGACCGCCGCGTCCTGGGCGTGCTGGCACAGGTGGGCGTTGCCCATGGCGATGGCCGCGGCGCGGGCCAGAACCTCGGCCAGGGCCTGGTCGTCGCCGGTGAACGCCCTCCCACCCTCCTTGCCGGCCAGCCGGAGCCGACCATAGATGTGACCGGGCGCCCGAACGGTCACCATCAGCACCGGCGTCGCCCGATCGCCGGCCCGGAGGCCGGATTCCCCTGGATCTGCCCGGTCATGGGCTGACCGTGCCGTCGGTCCCTCCGATGAGGACGGGTCGTTCGTGGTCGGCCCGGTTGGTGGGGTGGTCGCCGGGTCACCGTCCCCGGCCCGGTCCGGGGCCCGGTCAACAACGACCTCGACGGTGCCGTGCTGGGCGCCGGTGATCGACCGGGCGGCCTCGACGAGGTGGGCCAGGATGTCCGCCGGATCCAGATCCGCCCCCAGGGCCAGGGTCGCCTCGAGTGCCTGTCGGAGCTTGCTGGGATCGACGAGGACGAGCGACGGCATCTCCGGCGGCCCGCCCTGAGCCGACGCGTTGTCCGAGTGGCGGAGTGCGCCCGCCGGCTCGCCGGCCGCCCGGCCGGTCGGACCGAGGGCCAGTGCCTCGTGGAGGATGGTCGCCGCCCGGGCCACCACGGCACCCGCCCCTTCGTCCACCGCTCGGGTCACCATCACCTGCGCCCGGCCGAGCGCGGAGTCGTCGACAACCAGATCCCGCAGCCGGGACGCCGAAATGGAGACGGATGCCTCGGCGTCGGCGGCCAGCCTCACCAGCTGGATCATCGCCTCTTCGGCGGCCAGGTCGCGGTGATCGCTGGTCCCGCCACGCGTGGACCCCGGACAGGACTCCATTGCTCTCCCTTTCGACGGGGTGCGGAGTGGAGGTCGCCAGGGTCCGGGGCAGAAAACCTCAGTGCTGGCCGAGGCTACCCGACATCGGGCACCCGCCGACCATTCCACCGGGGCCGATGGTGTCGGCCCGGCGGACCGATTCACGGGGAGGAGGTGGTGGTGCCGGGTGCCGTCGCCGTGGTCGATGTGACCGGGGCCACCGTGGTGGTCGTCGACGGCACTGTGCTCGTGGTGGTGGTCGTGGCCGTTGTCGCCGACGACGGAGAGGTGGTGGCCGGCGTCGTGGCGCTCGGTGACGTGGTGGCCGTCGGCGACGTCGTGGTGGTGGTCGTGGCCGCCACCCCGTTGATGACCGCACCCACCGTGGTCCCCGACCGTGGCCCACCGAGGAGGGAGGTCAGGGAGCGTCCCACCCCCACCTCGAACAGCGTGACCGCGCCCAGGGCGATGGTGAAGGCGACCAGCGCGGTGGTCAAGATGATGGCCGAGAGGGGTCTGGGTCGGAGGACCGCGGTGGTCCGCCGGGACGTGGAGCCGGTCCGGCCCCGGAGCCGACGACGCGGTGTCCACCACCCAGAGCCGGCGGCCACGATCGAGCGCCTCCCGAGCGCCGGGTCCCCGGGGGCCACGGTGAGCGCGCCGTCGCCGACCAGCTTCGCTTCAGGGTCGCCATGGGCGACCGCGGTGGGGCGGGATCGGGCACCGGCGTCACCGGGCCACGGCGTGAGCCGACCAGCCCCATCGCCGGGCTCGGCCGCCGCACCCGGCCAGGCCGGGCCGGGTGCCCCGACGGCGACCTTGGGGGATCCGGTCGCCGCGGGGCGTCTCATGGCCGCCTGGGCGCGGGCCGCCGACTGGGAGAACAGCGAGGCGACGAGGGTGGCCACCGACGCGCCGATGGCCGCGCCGACCACGGTCCCCTTCACGCCGAACACCGAGGCCGCGCCGGCGGCCACCACCGCGGCGACGGCCGAGCCGGCGATCTCGTACGGTTTGAGCTTCACGCCGACACGCCGGAGCGGCCCGGGGACAGCTCCGGGGTTGGGTCAGCGCCCGTGGTGTCCCGTCCCGTTGTCGACCTCGGACCGGTCCTCCCGGCGATGCCCGGTGACGCCGGCGTCGGGCAGCTGAAGGGGCTCGGATCGGGGCGGCCAGGTCATGGGCCGACCGATGGGGGAGCTCAGCGGCGCCACGGGCGGGCAAAACGGTGATCGGGGACGCATCGGACCTCTCCGGGACGGCTGGACCGTGTCACCAGGGGTCTGGAGCGACAGGGACATCATCGACGGACGGCGGAGGGGCACCGCCATCACCTGGTCGACCGTACACCCCCGGTTGCTCTCGTCCGGGGGCACGGGATCCGCCTTTCGGGCGTGATCCACGGGGCGACGGAGGTTGGCCGGCTGCGGCCTGGCTCGGAGCCGAGCCCCCGGCCCCCTCGAGGTGACCGGCGTCGAGATGTCGCCGTCCCGAGCGGTCGGCGGCCATCTGACGGAGCGGCCCGGCGCCCGGGGATGAGCTCGGGGGATGAGCTGTGGGGGATCAGCGCTCGGGGGGGAGCGGGTCGAGGTCGCTCGGCCGCACGGTGCCGCCGGCCACGGCCCGGGCCAGATCGGTCAGCCCGAGGTTGTGGTTGCGGGCGTGGTTGCGCAACCGCCGGAAGGCCACGTCCATGTCGACGTGGGCCGTCTCGCTGATCCGGCCCTTGGCCTGCTCGATCATGACCCGGCTGTTGAGGGCCGAGTTGAGCTGGTCGTTGAGCACCTGGGCGTTGATGGCCGCCTGGTGCTGGAGGATGGCGATGGTGGCCACGTCGGCCAGCCCCTGGGCGACCACGACGTCGGCCTCCTCCAAGGCCCCCCGGGTCGAGCGGAACAGGTTGAGGGCGCCGATGGTCCGGCCCCGCAGGCGCATGGGCAGGCTGTGGACCGAGCGGAAGCCCTCGGCCAGGGCCCGTGGGGTGAAGCGGGGCCAGCGGCCGTCGGCCGTCGACAGCTCGAGGTTCACGATGGCCCCCCCGTCACGGAAGCAGTCCACGCAGGGTCCCTCGTCCGCCTGGAGCTGGAAGAGCTCGAGCACCCGCATGGCGTCGCTGGACGACGCCACCACCTGGAGGACCCCGGCCGGGGCGGCCAGCATGACCCCGGCGGCCGAGACGTCCAAGGTGTCGACGCAGCGGTCGGTGAGCACGGTCAGGACGTCGATGACGTCGAAGTCGTCGACCAGGCTGTCGGCCAGCTCGACCAGGGTCTGGACGAGCAGCGATTCTCTGGTCATCGTGCACCAAGTCCCTCTGCGGGAGCCGTCGGCGATGTGCAGAGAGCCGACCCACCCGACGAACGTCCACTCATCATGACAGCTGGGGCGGGTCGCCCGGATCCCCGCCGGGGGGCTCCCGCGGCCACCGTGGCCGATCGGCGATGATGGGTGCGTCCAGCGGAGCCGTGGCGCACGAGCGGAGAGGGGCCACCGGTCATGTCGACGCCCACCGGCGAAGGCAGTACGACGGCCCCGGTGGGCGCGCCCGACGCCACGCCGGGTGGCGCCGTGGGGACCGGCCCTCAGGGCCCCCGGCGCCTTCGCCGGTGGCGCAGCTGGCGGACGGCGGCAATGTGTGTCGCCGTGGTGGCCGCGGCCACCGCCATGCTGCCCGTGCTCTCCGCCCTCTCGACGGGCGCCTCCGTGGGTGACGCCTGGACCTCGGCCAGCGGGGCGCTCCCGGCCACCGACGGCGCCGGCGACGGCCCGGCCACCGATGACCAGTCAGCGCTCGTCGGGCAGACGGCCTGCCCCACCGACAACGACTGTTTCGCCGTGGGGGGCTATCTGGACAGCGCCGGCAACACGGCCGGCGACATCGAGTCGATCAGCCAGTCGGCACCGGGAGCCAGCACGGTGACCCACATCGTGGCGCCCGAGCCGGCGACCGACCCGGCGGGCAACGGTCCGCAAGACAGCGGCAGCGCGCACCTGTTCGCCCAGCTGTACTCGGTGAGCTGCGCCTCACCGAGCTCCTGTGTCGCCGTCGGGACCTATCAGGACTCCGCCGGCGAGGATTGGGCCCTCGTCGAGAGCTGGCAGGGGGCCAGCACCTGGACGGCCAGCGTGGCCCCCGAGCCGGCCGGCAACAGCGCGGGTTTCGGGCCGGGCACGGGCGCCCGCGAGGTGGCGACGCTGTGGGACGTCGACTGCTACGCCGTGGGGAGCTGTGTGGCGGTCGGCTCGTACGGCGACGCCGACGGCCGCGTCTGGCCGATGATCGACACGCTGTCCGGGGGGGTGTGGACGGCCACGACGGTCGAGGTCGCCGGGCAAGGGCCGGGACAGGACGGGGTGAGCTCCTGGCTGCAAGCGGTCTCGTGCACCGTCGACGGGTTCTGCGTCGCCGGCGGCGCCTGGAACGACGCCCAGGAGTCGGCGTCGGTGGGCATCGTGGCCACCGGTTCGGACGGCGCCTGGACCTCGGCCAGCCCGGCGCCGCCGACCGGTGTGACGGCCCTCGCTCAGGTCACCGCGGTGGCCTGCGCGCCCTCGGGGCCGTGCGTGGGGCTCGGGCCCGGAAACCTCGGGCCGGGCACCGGCTATGGCAGCAGCCTGATCGCCTACACCTACTCCCAAGCGACCCAGGAGTGGAGCACCAGCGTGGTCCCGCTGCCGGCCGGCAACGCCGCCGGCACGCCAGGCTCGTGGTTCAACGACTACGACTCGATCTCCTGCCCGGCGGCCGGCGACTGCGTCGGTACGGCCAACGCCAATGACACCGGCGGGTGGGCCTCCGAGGCGACGCTGATCACCCAGACGCCATCGGGCTGGACCAGCGGGCTCGCCCCCAGCCCGGCGGGCGACGATCCGGCCGGGTTCCCGGCCGCGGCGACCGGCTTCTCCCTGCGCAGCGTGGCCTGCCCGGCCGCCGGGAGCTGTGTCGCCGTCGGCTACTACCCGGACACGTCGGGTGGGGACTGGGGACTGGTCGAGACGCTCTCCGGTGGCTCCTGGACCGCCTCGACCATGCCGGACCCCCCGGGTTCGGGCACCGACGGTGAGTACGACCAGTACGTCGGGCTGTTCAGCGTGGGGTGCACGAGCGATGGCTCCTGCGGCGCCGCCGGCAGCGACGAGGACCCGTCGGCCAACAGCCGCCTGTTCGCCGCCGACGAGGTCTCATGACGGCGGCCGCTCATGACCGGGTGGGCGAGGCCACCGATGGGCCACCGGTGACCCAGGCTCGGCGGCGCGGCGCCGCCGGGGCGCGCTGGAAGGGGCTGCCGGGCCGGCCGGGGTGGCGCAGACCCGTGGTGCTGGCAACGCTGGCCGCCGCCCTGGCGGCGGGCGGCCTGGCCGCGGTCGACGCCAGCGCCGGGATCGTCGTCGGGCCGGCTCTGAACATCGACGCCACCGCCGGGGTCAAGCCGATCAGTCCCTACATCTACGGGGTCGCCACCTTCGGGCTGAGCACCCAGCTGGCCGAGGAGATGCGCGTCCCCATCCAGCGATGGGGTGGCGACGGCGTCACCCGCTACAACTGGGAGGACAACACCACGAACTCCGGCGGTGACTGGTTCTACGTCGGCGGGGTCCAGAACGACAGCTCGGTGCCCAGCTACACCCCGGACCTCGACGAGCAGGGCGCCCAGCAGACCGGTGGGACGATGCTGATGACGATCCCGATGATCCCGTGGATCTCGGGGCCGGCGGCGTCAGATTGTTCGTTCCCCACGCCGCCCTACCCCCCGCAGTCCTGGTACAACTGGGCGGTCACCCTGCCCGACGGGGCCCGGTGCGGTTTCGACGACACGGCGCCGACGATCAGCAACAACTGGGTGGACACCGACATCGCCCAGGCCAACGTGGCCAACTCGCCGGCCCTCGAGCAGGGGTGGGTGAACCACCTGGTCTCGAAGTTCGGCCGGGCCGCCGACGGCGGGGTGGCGGTCTACGAGATGGACAACGAGCCCGGAGGCTGGAGCAACACCCACCGCGACGTCCACCCGCACCTGACCGGCTGGAACGAGCTGGTCGACGACACCGAGGCCTACGCCTCGGCGGTGAAGACCGCCGATCCGAGCGCCCGGGTGGACGGGCCTGGCGATTTCGCCTACTGGGACAGCAACGGCCCCCAGGGCGACAACTCGTCGACCCACGGCCTGCCCTACCTGGCCATGTACTACCTGCAGCAGATCGGCGACTACCAGTCCAGCCCGGCCTGGCAGGACGCCCATCCGGGCACCCGCCTCATCGATTACTTCGACGAGCACTACTACCCGAGCGCCCCCCCGGGAGTGAGCGGCATCGGCCTCAGCCCGGCCACCAACGCCGCCAACATGCAGGCCCGCCTGGACAGCACCTGCACCCTGTGGCAGGCCAGCTGCAGCGTCGACGGGACGACGGAGAACGTCGGCATCCTGCCGATCATGAAGTCGTGGATCGCCAAGTACGACCCGGGCATCCCGCCGGCCATCTCCGAGTACGACTGGGGCGGCCACGAGTCGATCAACGGGGCGCTGGCCGAGGCTGACGTGCTGGGCATCTTCGGCGACCAGGGGGTCGGCCTGGCCTCGATGTGGGGCGTCCCGACCGTCACCAACGGCGTCCCCCAGCCGGTGGTCTTCTCCTTCGAGATGTACCGCAACTACGACGGCCAAGGCGACGGCTTCGGCGACACCTCGGTGCAGGCGACGAGCGGCGACCCGGCCAACGACGGCGCCAACCAGCTCTCGGTCCACGCGGCGACGCGCTCGAGCGACGGCGCGCTGACCGTCATGGTCGTCAACAAGACCACCAGCAACCTGACGAGCCCGCTCTCGATCACGAATTTCGCCGGCGCCCGGGCCCCGGGCGCCACGGCCCAGGTCTACACCTACGACGCCGACAACCTCGACGCCATCGTCCGTCAGCCCGACCTCGACCTGTCCGCCGGCAGCGCCACCTTTCCCGCCGACTCGATCACCCTCCTGGTCATCCCCCCGGCCGGATTGCACGCCGTGGCCCCCGGCGCCCCGAAGCTGTCCACGGTGACCACGGCCAACGGGGCGGCCACGGTGAACTTCACGCCGCCGGCGTGGGACGGCGGCTCGCCGATCACCAGCTACAAGGTGACGGCGACCGATGCCGACGGGACCTCGCCCCCGCTCGTCGGCTACGGCTCGTCGAGCCCGATCGACGTTCCCGGGCTGCAGGCGGGCCACTCGTACACCTACGTCGTCTCGGCCACCAACCTGGCCGGGACGTCGACCTCGGCCCAGTCGGGGGTGCCCGCCGGCTATGACCTGGTCGGTTCCGACGGCGGGGTCTTCGTCTTCCCGACCGGCCAGGGCGGGTACTACGGCTCACTTCCCGGACTCGGGGTGAAGGTGGACGACATCGTGGGCATGGTGTCCTCTGCGGATCACAGGGGCTACTACCTGGTCGGGGCGGACGGGGGGGTGTTCAGCTTCGGTGACACCCACTTCGAGAACTCCCTTCCGGGCATCGGGGTCAAGGTGGACGACATCGTGGGCATCGTCCCCTCCTCTGACGACCGGGGCTACTTCCTGGTCGGCGCGGACGGCGGGGTCTTCGCCTTCGGCGATGCCCATTTCGAGGGATCGCTCCTCAGCGATGGCATCACGACGTCGTCGGTGGTGGGCATCGCCGGCACCCCGGACAACCAGGGGTACTGGGTCGTCCTGACCAGCGGCACCGTCTACCACTTCGGCACGGCCGGGGTCTTCGGCTCGTTGACGAACGCCCCGGCTCCGGTGACCGCCATCACCTCGACCCCCGACGGCGGCGGGTACTGGCTGGTCACGGCGACCGGCGGGGTCTACCCGTTCGGTGACGCCACCAGATTCGGCTCCCTCCCGGCCTTGGGCGTCACGCCGGCCAAGCGCATCGTGACCCTGGTCCCGACCGCCGACCTGGGGGGCTACTGGCTCATCGGGGCCGACGGCGGGGTGTTCGCCTTCGGCGACGCCAGGGCCGTCGGCTCGCTGCCCGGTGTGGGCGTCAGCGTCAGCGACATCGTGGGAGCGGTGCCCACCCGATCCTGAGCGGCAGGTGACGCGCCGGAGCCCGGCCCGCGCCGGGCCACCCCATGTCGCACCGTGGGGATCGCCCTGTGGCACCCCGGCGGGGGAGGGCGACACCGACGATCGAGCGGTGCTCGTGCGGCGAGGGGTCGGCGCGGTCTGACTCGGTGCGGGAACCCAAGCGGCTGGTGCTGGCGCTCAGGTACGGGCTCTTGGCAAGCGGTTGCCTATGACGTAAGATACTAAGTATGGTACGCCGATGAGAACGGCCCTCGCCCGCTCTCCCTTCCCGATGCCCACCCGCAAGCCAGGAGCCCGACAATGAGCTACCTCGAACTACGCGACGTGTCCAAGGTCTACGGACAAGGGCCTGCCGAGGTGCACGCCCTGCAGCGCATCGATCTCTCCGTTGAAGCCGGGTCGTTGGTGGCGGTCATGGGAGCCAGCGGCTCAGGCAAGAGCACGCTGTTGACCATCGCCGGCAGCCTCGAAGACCCGACGAGCGGTGAGGTCTATGTGGGCGGTCGGGCCCTCTCGACCCTGTCGCGCAACGCAAAGGCTCAGCTGCGCCGCCAATGCATCGGCTACGTCTTCCAGGACTACAACCTCCTGGCCGGGCTGAGCGCCTTGGAGAACGCCTCCCTGCCCCTCGAGCTCGACGGCGTCGCCGCCGGCAAGGCCCAGGCGGCGGCACTCGAGGCGCTTGAGGAATTCGGGCTGAAGGACCGGGCGTCGCACTACCCGGACATGCTGTCGGGCGGCGAACGCCAGCGCGTGGCCATTGCCCGGGCCGTCGTGGGCCAACGCCGCCTTCTCCTGGCCGACGAGCCGTCCGGTGCCCTCGACTCCACCAACGCCGAGGCCGTCATGCGCCTGATCCTGGCCGCCTGCCAGCGCGGCATGACCGCCGTCGTGGTGACGCACGACGCCCAGCTGGCTTCGTGGGCCGATCGCGTCGTGTTCCTGCGCGATGGCCGGATCGTCGACCAGACGCTCCCGGCCCAGAGTCCCGAGTCGCTCCTCGCCGATCTCCCGAACCAATGAGCGTCGGCGTCCTCGACCGAGCGACCACCGGAGCCGCCCCCGAACCGACCAACGGTGGCGTCCCCGCTCGTCGGGCGATGATCCGATGGGCCTGGCGCGTCTTCAAGCGCGAGTGGCGCCAACAGCTGCTCATCGTGCTGCTCGTCACCGTCGCCGTGGCCGCGGTGGTCGTCGGTGCCGCCGTCGCCACCAACACCCCGCCGCCGGCCAACTCCGGGTTCGGCACCGCTGACGACCTGGCCATCTTCACCAGCTCGCCGAACCTGAAGCAGTCCTCCACCCTCAACCTCCATCAGGTGGGCGCCCAGATCGCCGCGTTGGAGCACCGCTTCGGCACGGTACAGGTCATTGAGAACGAGACGTTCAACGTCCCGGGCAGCACCCAGACCTACCAACTCCGCTCGCAGGACCCCCATGGCCCGTACGGCGGACCGATGCTTCGGCTGCTCTCCGGGCGCTATCCCTCAGGGCCCAACGAGGTCGCCCTCACCCCGGGGCTGGCCACCGCGCTCAACCTGAGCATCGGTGACACGTGGACTCAAGGCCACAGGACGGTCGTCGGCCTCGTGCAGAACCCCCAGAGCTTGCTGGACCAGTTCGCCCTCGTCACCCCCGGACAGGTGCTGCGTCCGACCACGGTGAACGTCCTCTTCGACGCACCGGGCGTGGATCCGGGCCGCATCGGGCCCAACGTCTACACGCCGGCCCAGAACGGCAACGCCAACCCGATCAACCCCGACACCATCGTGCTGGCCCTGGCCACGGTGGGCATGTTGCTCATCGCCCTGGTGTCGGTCGGCGGCTTCACGGTATTGGCGCAACGGCGGCTGCGGTCACTCGGGATGCTCGAGTCGATGGGGGCGACCGACCGCAACGTCCGGCTGGTGCTGCGGGCCAACGGTGGCATCGTCGGTGGCGTCGGTGCCCTCCTGGGCTTGGCGCTGGGCTTGGTGGCGTGGCTGGCCTACCGCCCGCACAACGAGCAGAGCGCGCACCATCTCATCTCGATGTTCGCCCTGCCATGGACGGTGATCGTGGTGGCCATGGCGCTGGCCGTCATCGCCACCCTGGTGGCCGCCGGCCACCCCGCCCGGGCCATCACCCGCGTCCCGGTCGTCGCCGCACTGGCCGGCCGGCCGGCGCCGCCGCGACAGATTCACCGGTCGTTCATTCCCGGTGTGGTCGCCCTGGTCATCGGGTTCTTCATGTTCGCCGCTTCGGGCGCCGCTGCGAGCAGTGGCGCGATCTGGCTGATACCCGGATTCATTGCCCTGATCGCCGGGATCATCCTGATGGCCCCGTTCTTCCTGGCCCTGCTGGCCCGGGTTGGACGCCGAGCGCCCATCGCCGTCCGCCTGGCTCTGCGCGACCTGTCGCGCTACCGGGCCCGGTCCGGTTCGGCCCTCTCGGCCATCAGCGTCGGCGTGCTCATCGCCGTGGTCATCTGCGCCGTCGCCGTCGCCCGCTACAGCAACGTCTACGACTACGTCGGACCGAACCTGGCGTCGAACGAGCTCGCCGTCTGGAGCCCCAACGGCCAGGACGGCAATACCCCCAACCCCAACGAGCCGACGCCGCAGGAGATTGCCTCGCAGGAGGCCAGCGTCCACGCCATCGCGTCGGCGGTGGGTGCCGCCCACATCGTCGAGCTCTTCAATCCGGCGTCCTCGGTCGGGCTGCAAAACCCCAGCGCCTCGGGTCGCCAGTGGGACGGCCAGATCTTCGTCGCCACGCCGGCTCTCCTGCGGGCCTACGGCATCAACCCGTCGTCGATTTCTTCCGATGTCGACGTCCTCAGCTCGCGCCCCGGCCTCTCGGG
>Ga0181519_10004268_pt1 | contig 11612 bp, 9 predicted proteins | sample PEATcosm2014_Bin_26_FD_121102 | JGI IMG/M metagenome (GOLD analysis project Ga0181519, IMG submission 121102) | Peatland microbial communities from MTU Mesocosm Facility, Houghton, MI, USA - PEATcosm2014_Bin02_10_metaG | ecosystem: Environmental > Terrestrial > Soil > Wetlands > Peat | place... | reverse complement strand
GCCTTCGGCGTGCGGTATGGCATAATTCGTGAAAGTGAGAGATAAGACCCCCGCCGTCGCCCCGGATGAAGCGAAAATGGGCGACATTGCAGGGAGCAGTATTCAAGGCAGCGAATGAGTTTATTCGCCAACTATCGCGCTGATCGGCTCATTGCCGATATCAAGTCCAGCGGCAATCCAAGCGGTCCGGTGGCCCAAAAGGCCCTGGAGAAGCTAGTTGCGCTCGGGCCAAACGCGATCGATTCCATCGTCGCCGCCCTGACCACCGCGGAGAAGAAGGAAACGATGGCCTATGTGGAGGCCCTGTCGAAGCTGATCGACTCCAAGACCCTGCCCCATGTCCTCAAACTGATGACCGAATCGAACGGCCGGGCGGTCTCGGGTATCGCCTGGGCACTTTCCTCGAGCCGGGGCTACCCGCCGAGCGCGCTCCTGGACGCCTTGAACAAGGAGGACATGCCGAAGCCCGCGATCCTCGATGTGATCGCAGCACAGAAATCCCGCTTCACGGTGCGGGATCTGTTGAACGCCGCCTATCAGCAAGAGGCCACCGAACGCTCGGGGCTGTTCAAGATCATCGGTGAGATCGCCGACGAATCCTCGATCGACGATCTGGTGTCGCGCATCGAGGGCAAGGATCCATTGGCGCGTCTGCACATCATCCAAGTGCTGTCCCGTTTCAACCGCCCGGACGTGCAGCAGGCGATACAACGACAGCTCAAGGACAACAGCAAGCTGATCCGCTCGGCGGCGCTCTCCGCGCTCGCCCGCATGGACGGACCCGTCGACATCGCATTGCTGACCAGCATGCTGCGCGATCCCGAGATCGAGGTGCAGAACAAGGCGGTCGACGTGGTGGTGAAGGCGAACCATCCGGATACCGTCAAGCACCTGGTGGAGGTTCTGAAGGACGAGAACGAATATGCGCGGCGCTCGGCGGTCGAGGTGCTGAACGCCGTCGGCAACTCCAAGTCCGTGAAGTATCTGTTGGAAGTGATCGCCGACAGCGACTGGTGGGTGCGCACCCGGGCCGCGGATGCGCTCGGCAAGATCGGCGGTCCGCGCGTGGTCGAGGCCGTGATGAGCCTGATCAAGGATGAAAACCAGGACATCCGGCGCGCAGCCATTGAGATCCTCAACCAGACCAAGGACGAGCGCGCGGTGGCGCAGCTGATCGAAGCGACCCGGGATAAGGATTGGTGGGTGAGCGAGCGTGCCGTGGATGCGCTGGCGGAGATCGGCAGCACCAAGGCCCTGCCGCGGTTCGTCGAAATGCTGCAGGCGGGCGAGGCCAAGTCGCTGCCCACCGTGGTTCGCGCCATCGGCAAGGTCGGGGACTACAAGAGCATCGAGCACCTGCTGCCGATGCTGCAGCGCTCGGAGAACGAGATCAAGGTCGAGGCCATCGCGGCGCTCGCCAAGCTGGCGGACGAACGCCGCGCCGAGACGATTCGCACCCGATTCCAGGCCCTCTCGAACGGCGACGGAACCATCAGCCAGGCCGTGGCGCGCGCGATGACGGAGCTCGACAATCGGTTCTCGAGCACCCAAGTCGCGGCCAACCAGCGCGCGGTGCAGATGCAGGAGCCCTCCAAGACCCTGCTCATCGACAACAAGGAATTGTCGGCGGTGATGAAGGAAAGCGAGAGCCAGGGACAGGCCGCCAAGCTCGACATCGGCACCTTGAAGCCGGGCGACGTGATCGAGGGACGCTACAAGTTCATCGAAAAGATCGGCAAGGGTGCGTTCGGCACCGTCCTCCTGATGGAAGACACCGTGGTCGAGGAGCGCCTGATTCTCAAGTTCTTGAACGCGAACGTCTCCTCCGACGAGGAAATGATGAAGCGCTTCGTGCACGAGCTGCGCTACAGCCGCAAGATCACGCACAAGAACGTCATCCGCATCTACGATTTTCTGTACATCCGCGGCCTTTACGCCATTTCGATGGAATATTTCCCCTCGCACACGCTGGGCGGGGAGATCGTCAACGAGAAGCCGGTCGAGCTCAAGCGCGCGGTGAAATTCGGCATCGATATCGCCACCGGCATGGCGGTCGCTCACCAGGCGGGAATCGTGCATCGCGACTTGAAGCCGGCGAACGTGCTGATCGACAACTCCGGGCTTCTCAAGATCGTGGACTTCGGCGTCGCGGCGGCCCAGAGCCAGACGGACACGCAGCTCACCAAGACCGGTTACGTCATCGGCTCTCCAAAATACATGGCGCCGGAACAGATCCTCGGCAAGAAAGTGGATGAGCGCGCCGACATCTACAGTCTGGGCGTGATCCTGTACGAGCTCATCTCGGGTGTCCCGCCTTATTCGCGCGGCGATCACATGTCCGTCATGTATCAGCACGTTCAGGGCAAGGCGCGGCCGCCCATCGAGATCAACAAGGCGCTTCCCGTGGAGCTCAGCAATCTGGTGATGAAATGCATGTCGCTGGACAAGGCCAAGCGCGCCCAGACGATGGACGAGCTGCGCCTGTCGCTGGAGAAGTTTCTCTGATCTCCCCGCAAGGCCGCCGGCCCCGATCAGGCGCCTCAACCCATTTTGACCGACAGATGGACAGCCGGCTTTAGACGCAGCTCACGTTTATCGCGCCTCGAGGGACTAAACACTCGTAAATCCAAGCGCTTACGGGTAGCCTCTCGCGTTATGGCAAGAATCGACGCCTTCCTGAAACTGGGTGTCGCCCAGGGATGCTCCGATCTGCACCTTGCGGTCGGCGTGCCGCCCATGCTGCGGATGCACGGCGATCTGATGCCGATCAAATTCCGCGATCTCGGCGAGGCCGAGCTCGAGGGCTACATCACCGAGGTGCTCACCCAGTCGCAACTGAAGACGCTGCGCGAGGGGCACGACCTGGACTTCTCCTACGTGTCCACCGAAGGCGGGCGCTTTCGAGTCAACGTATTTCGCAAGGAGACCGGCATCGGCGCCGCGTTCCGGGCGATTCCGACGCAGATGCCGAGCATCGACCAGCTGGCGCTTCCGCCGATCGTGAAGAAGCTCTGCGATCAGCATCAGGGCATGATCCTGGTCACCGGCTCCACCGGCACCGGCAAGACGACGACGCTTGCTTCGATGATCGATTACCTCAACACCACCCGCAATCTGAACATCATCAGCCTGGAAGACCCGATCGAGTTCGTTCACCGCAGCAAATCGAGCCAGGTCATCCAACGCGAATTGGGCACGCACCTGCCGTCGTTCGCCGAAGGCGTGCGTGCCGCCATGCGCGAGGACCCGGATGTGATTCTGGTCGGCGAAATGCGCGACGCGGAGACCATTTCCATGGCCATGACCGCGGCCGAGACGGGACACCTGGTGCTCGGGACGCTCCATACCACGAGCGCGACCAAGACCATCGACCGGGTCATCGACGCATTGCCGGTCGAGGAGCGCGAGCAGACCAAGAGCTTCCTGGCCTCGAGCCTCATCGCCGTCATCACCCAGGTGTTGCTCAAAACGCCCGACCACCGCGGCAGGCGCGCCGTCTGTGAAGTGATGGTGCTCACCAAGGCGATCGGCAAGCTCATCATGACCGATCAATCCCACCAGATTCCGAGTCAGCTCCAGATGGGCAAGGAGTACGGCATGCAGCTCATGGATCAGGCTCTGCTCGCCGCCATCGCCGCCAAGGAGATCGATCCGGAGCAGGCCTACCTGTACGCCAACGACAAGCGACAGTTCCAGCGGTACGTGAGCGACATGAGCGGCGCTCCGCCGCTCGAGACCGCGGCCTCCTGACGCATGGCCGCCATCGACGCATTCTTGATGCAGGTTATCGAGCGCGACGGCTCGGACCTGCATTTTCTGGCGGGGGACGTGCCGCGCGTGCGTCAGTACGGCGAGCTCAAGCCCCTGCGCCCCGAGCCCCTCGACGCGGAGATGGTCAAGACCACGCTGTACGAAATCATGCCCAAGCTCTCGGTGGAGCGTTTCGAGTCCAAGGACGGCACCGACTTCGCCCACGCCATTGCGGGCGTGGCCCGATTCCGGGTCAACATCATGCGCCAGTTGAACGGCATGGGCGCGGTTTTTCGGGTGATCCCGTCCAACGCAAAGACCGCCGATGAGCTGAAGCTGCCGACCGCCGTGCGCGATCTCGGCAAGATGAACAATGGGTTGATCCTCGTCACCGGCAAGACCGGCTCGGGCAAATCCACCACGCTTGCCGCGATGATCGATGAGATCAACACCCGCGAGAAAGGTCATATCCTCACCATCGAGGATCCGATCGAGTTCGTCCACAAGAGAAAGAACTGCCTCATCAGCCAGCGCGAGATCGGCGTGCACGCCGCCACCTTCTCGAGCGCCCTGTTGTCGGCACTGCGCGAGGATCCCGACGTGATATTGGTCGGCGAGCTTCGCGACCTGGAGACGATGAGCATCGCCGTCACCGCCGCTGAAATGGGCATCATGGTCATGGGGACCCTGCACACCAACGGCGCCGCGGCCACGGTGGACCGGTTGATCAATGCGTTTCCGGCCGACAAGCAACCGCACGTTCGCACCATGCTGTCGACGAGCCTGCGCGGGGTGGTGTCCCAGCAGCTCATTCCGAAGGCCGACAAGAAGGGCCGGGTGGCGGCGCTCGAAATCCTGATCAATACCCCGGCCATTGCCAATTTGATCCGCCAGGGCAAGATGGATCAGCTGGAAAATGGCATGCAAACGGGCTCTGCCTCCGGCATGCGGCTGATGGACGCCGCGATCCAGTCGCTCCTCGATCAGCGCATCATCACCGGCAAGGAAGCCTACAAAAAGGCGATCAACAAGTCCCGATTCGAGGCGCTGCGCGAAGCCGAGTAGAGCGGCCGCTGGCCCTCCGGGACCCTCCCGCCCGCATTTGCGGCGCCTGGCGGTGCGCCGCCGTGGCATAATTTTCGCATGCCCAATCGACGCCGAATCCTGGTCACCAGCGCCCTGCCGTACGCAAACGGCCCCATCCACCTAGGCTACATCCTCGAGGTCGTGCAGACCGACGTGTGGGTGCGGTTCCAAAAATTGCGCGGCCATGAGTGCTATTACGTCGGTGCCGACGACACCCATGGAACGCCGATCATGCTCAAGGCGCAGGCCGAGGGCATCACCCCGGAGGCGCTGATCGAGAAGGTCAACGGCGAGCATCGGCGCGATCTCGCCGACATGTTGATCGGCTTCGACAACTACGGGTCGACGCACTCCGCCGAGACCCAGGCCATGTGCAACCGCATGTACCTGCGCATCCGCGAAAGCGGCTGCATCGACAAGAAGACCGTCCGACAGGCGTACGACGACAGCGCGAAGATGTTCCTGCCGGATCGGTACGTTAAGGGCATCTGTCCGGTGTGCGGCACCGCGGACCAGTACGGGGACTCCTGCGAGAACTGCGGCTCCACCTACACGCCGGCGGATCTCAATGATCCGATATCCGTGGTCAGCGGAACCCCGCCGGTGTGGCGCGAATCGGAGCATTATTTCTTCAAGCTGAGCGCGTTCGAGCAGCGGCTGACCGAGTTCGTGAAGAGCGGCGCCGTTCAGGAAAGCGTCGCCCGCAAACTCGAGGAATGGTTCGCGCAGGGACTCAAGGATTGGGACATCTCGCGCGACGCGCCGTATTTCGGCTTCGAGATACCGGACGCGCCCGGAAAGTATTTCTATGTCTGGTTCGACGCGCCGATCGGCTATCTGGGCAGCTTAACCCAGCTCTGCGAGCGGACGGGATTGAAGTTCGACGACTTCCTCGCGGCGGATTCCACGGCCGAGCTGCACCACTTCATCGGCAAGGACATCCTGTACTTTCACGCGCTGTTCTGGCCCGCGGTGCTCGAGGCCGCCGGCATGAGACGGCCGACGAGCGTCCACGCGCACGGTTTTTTGACCATCAACGGCCAGAAAATGTCCAAGTCCCGGGGCACGTTCGTCACGGCGCGCCGCTACCTCGACATCTTGAAGCCGGAGTATTTGCGCTACTATTTTTCCGCAAAGCTCGGTCCTGGCATCGACGACCTCGATCTCAACCTCGAGGAGTTCGTGAGCCGGCTGAACTCGGACATCGTCGGCAAGCTGGTCAACATCGCGAGCCGCTGCGCCGGCTTCATCACCAAGAGCTCGGGCGGCACACTCGCGGCCGCGCTGCCGGACCCATCGCTCCAGGCCTCGTTCACCGCGGCCGGCGAGACGATCGCGGCCGCCTATGAGAAGCGCGACACGGCGGGCGCGATGCGCGAGATCATGGCGCTCGCGGATCGGGCGAACCAATACATCGACACCCACAAGCCCTGGACCTTGGCCAAGCAGCCTGACAAGGCCGTCGAAGTCCAGGCCGTGTGTACGCAGGGGCTGAATCTATTTCGGGTGCTGATGATCTACCTGCAGCCCGTGCTTCCGAACATGGCGGCCGAAGCACGCCGCTTTTTGGGCGAATCGCAGTGGAGTTGGGAGAGTGCCTCGAAACCCCTGCTCGGCACGTCCATTCTGCCGTACGAACCGCTCGCCACGCGGCTCGATGCCAAGTCGGTGTCGGCGTTGATCGAGCCCGCGGCGGGTGAAGGAACGCCGAAGGCGGTGGGAGCGAAACCGGCCGCTGCGGCGACATCAGCCGCTGCGGCGACATCAGCCACTGCAGCGACCCCGGGCGCCGCGCAACCCGTCACCCCCGCGGCGATTTCCATCGACGAATTCCTTCGCATCGATCTGCGCGTGGCGAAGATTCTCGAGGCCGACCTCATCCCGGGCGCGGACAAGCTTCTGAAGCTCCGCCTCGACGTGGGGGAGCTCGGCGAGCGGCAGATATTCGCGGGCATCCGCTCAGCCTACGACCCCCAGGCGCTCGTCGGCAGGCTCATCGTCGTGGTCGCCAACTTGCAGCCCCGCAAAATGCGCTTCGGCACTTCCGAGGGCATGATGCTCGCCGCCGGTCCCGGCGGGTCGGACATCTTCGTGCTGTCTCCCGATTCAGGTGCGGCCCCGGGCATGCGGGTCAAGTGACGCATGGGCGGGGAAGAGGCATCCGAGGGCGCGGTCGGCGACGCGCGCCTGGAGGCGCGGATCGACGCGTTGCTGCCTCAAACCCAATGTACCCGGTGCGGTTATCCGGGCTGCAGCCCCTATGCCTCCGCCATCGCCCGCGGCGAGGCGGACATCAACCAATGTCCCCCGGGGGGTGCCGCGACGATTCGGGCGCTCGCCGCCTTGCTGGGCCAGCAGTTCAAGCCGCTGAATCCCGCAAACGGCGTCGAGTCGCCGCCGAGCGTCGCGTGGATCGACGAGGCGCGTTGCATCGGGTGCGCCCGCTGCCTGCCCCCCTGTCCGGTCGACGCCATCGTGGGGGCCCCAAAATTCCTGCATACGGTGCTCGTGGACCGGTGCACGGGCTGTGAGCTGTGCCTCGCGCCCTGCCCCGTCGATTGCATCGAAATGCGGCCGGGACCGGCGCCGGGGGTCGATCAGCCGGCCCGCAATCGGGAGCGCTACGATGCCCATGTCGGCCGCCTGGAAAAACGCGTGCAGGAGCGACAGCGGGAACTGGCGGCGCTCAAGGCCGGGGCCGCAAGCCGGACCGCCGCGCCGTCCTGATGCGGCATCCGTGAATCCTGAAAAGCGCCGGGCAATCTTCGAACGACTGCGGGAGCACAATCCGGCCCCGCGCACCGAACTGATTTACCGCACGCCGTTCGAGCTGTTGATCGCGGTGATTCTCTCGGCTCAGGCGACGGACAAGAGCGTCAACAAGGCAACGGCGGCGCTCTACGCCGTCGCAAACACACCCGCCTCGATCCTCGCATTGGGCCTCTCGGGAATCACTCCGTACATCAAATCGATCGGGCTCTACAACAGCAAGGCAAAGAACATCATCGCAACCTGCGAGGCGCTCCTGTCGCGGCACGGTGGCGAGGTGCCGCGCAGCCGCGAGGCGCTCGAGGAACTGCCGGGCGTCGGGCGCAAGACCGCAAACGTGGTGATGAACACGGCTTTCGGCGAGTCGACCATGGCGGTCGACACACACATTTTTCGTGTCGCCAACAGGACCGGACTCGCACCGGGCAAGAACGTCCGCGCCGTGGAGGACAAGCTGATGAAATTCGTACCGCCCGAATTTCTGAAGGATGCTCATCACTGGCTGATCCTTCACGGACGCTACGTATGCACGGCTCGAAAGCCGGCCTGCCCCCGATGCGTCATCGAGGATCTCTGCGAATATCGCCACAAGACCAAGTCTCCCGCGCCATGAGCGACGCAGACCCACCTCCGTCGTTCGGGGCCTACACACGGGATGAGCTGCGGCGCAGCTACGCGGACGCCTGGCGAAAGCACAGTACACGCTCCCCTCTGACACCGCTGGAGGCGCTCATCGCGGATGTTCTGGTACTGCATCCGGAATACCAGGCGCTCGTTGCGGACGCCCCCACGGCGCTCGGCTTCGACCCTCCGGCCGGCGCGGCCCAGGAGAATCCTTTTTTACATATGGGGCTGCACCTCGCCGTCCGGGAACAGCTCGCGATCGACCGGCCGCCGGGCATCCGCGCGCTTTTCGAGTCGCTCAAGACCCGCCTGGGCGATGTGCACGACGCCGAGCACGCGCTGATGGAGTCGCTCGCCGAGGCGCTTTGGGAGGCGCAACGCAGCGGCCGAGCGCCCGATGAGATCCGTTATCTCGAGCTCGCCAAGCGCCGGCTCGCCTCGGCGGCGATGCACTGAGCGGCCCGCGCCGCGAAGGTTAAGGAAGTTTCATGCGCGCTTCATCGGCTCGCCCCCGTTGCGACGCTATCCTCCGATGCAACCTTCTCGGTGATCATGGCTCTCGGGTAAATCATGCGTGCGTTTCTACCGGCGATCCTCGCCTGCCTTGCGCTGGCTTCCGTGCTGAGCGGCTGGCTGATCGCCGCGGCGGCGGGCGGCAGCACCGACAAGATTGCTGCACCGGCTTCCGCGCCGGTGACCGCCGCTCAGAAATCCGCAGGCCCGGCTTCGCCAGTCGACAACGACGCGCCGGCGAGACACGCGCGGCGAACCGCGTGTCTGAAGGAAGCCAAGGCCAGAAAGCTGGTGGGTGCGCGACGCACGGCCTATGTGAAGGATTGCATGGGCGCCCCCTGACCCGCCGGCGGTCAGCGCTTGGGGATGTAGAGATCCGTCAGGGTGCCCTCGAACGCTTCCGCCGAGAACGCCACCGTCTCCGACAACGTGGGGTGCGCATGAATGGTCAAACCGATATCCGCGGCGTCCGCCCCCAGCTCGATCGCAAGCCCCACCTCCGCAATCAGCTCGCCTGCGTTGGTGCCGACGATGCCGCCGCCGATCACCCGGCGCGTCCCCTTGTCGAATAACAGTTTGGTGAACCCTTCGTCGCGATTGATGGCGAGCGAGCGGCCGCTGGCCGCCCACGGAAACATGCCCTTCCCATAGTCGAGGCCGCGTGCTTTCGCCTCGGTTTCGGTGACGCCCACCCATGCAATCTCAGGATCGGTGTACGCCACCGACGGAATGCAGCGTGCGTCGAAGGAGGATTTGTGACCGGCAGCCACCTCCGCCGCCACCTTGGCTTCGTGGGTGGCCTTGTGCGCCAGCATGGGTGGCCCGGCGATATCGCCGATGGCAAAGATATGCGGCACGTTGGTGCGCATCTGCCGATCCACGCCGATGATCCCACGTTTGTCCACCGCCACGCCCGCCGCGGCCGCCTGGATGGCATTTCCGTTCGCGCTTCGGCCCACGGCGACGAGCACCCGGTCGAAATCTTGAGGCGCCGGCACGTCGGGCCCCTCGAAGGTTGCCCGCAGCCCTTCCGCGTGTGGCTCGAGCTTCGAGACGCGCGTGCCGAGCATGAGACGCGCGTAGCGCTTTTCGATGCGCTTTTGCAACGGACGCACCAGGTCGCGGTCGGTGCCCGGCATGATCCCATCGCTCAATTCGACCACCGAGACCGTGGACCCGAGCGCATCGTACACGCAGGCCATCTCAAGACCGATGATGCCGCCGCCCACCACCAGAAGCCGCCTGCCCTCCTCCGGCAACTCCAACGCACCGGTCGAATCGATGATGCGCGGATCATCGGGGAATCCGGGCAAGCGCACCGACTCGGACCCGGCCGCGATGATGCATTGCTTGAAATCCACGCGCCGCGCCCCGTCGCCCGAGCGCAGTTCCAGGGAATACGGTCCAATGAACACCGCTTCCCCGCGCAGCACGTCGACCTTGCGCTGCTTTGCGAGCACGCTCAGGCCGTTGGTCAGCTTGCTCACGACTTTGTTCTTCCAGCCGCGGAGCTTCGCGCGATCGATCTTCGGCGGCGCAAAGACGATCCCGCAGTCGCCCATGTCTGCCGCATCCTCGATCACCTTGGCGGCATGCAACAGGGCCTTGGAGGGAATGCAGCCGACGTTCAGGCACACGCCGCCGAGAACCGGCCAGCGCTCGATGAGCGTGACCTTGAGTCCCAGATCGGCGGCGCGGAAGGCCGCGGTGTAGCCTCCCGGTCCCGCGCCGAGGACGACGAGATCCCGGGCGCCGGCGGGAGCGGCCGACGATTCAGCCTGGGCCGACGAACCGACGCTCCCAGGCTTGTTGGGCTTGTCGGGCTTGTCGGGCGCATCGGCCTTTCCGGGCTTGGCGGCCGCCTTCGTCGCAGCGGGGCCGTTCGGCGCCGGCGCCGCATCGTCGGCCTTCTTGCTTGCGGCGCCGGGCGAGGCCGCGTCAGCGACCTCGACGGTCGCGATCACCATCCCCACCGAGACCTTCATGCCTTTCTTGACGCCGATCGAGATCACTTTGCCGGCCGCGGTCGAAGGTATGTCCATGGACGCCTTCTCGCTTTCGAGCGTGATCAGCGCGTCGTCGATGCGGACTTGGGCGCCCGGCGCCACGAGAACCTCGACCACGGTCACATCCTTGGAGTCGCCGATATCGGGAACCCGGACGTCGACAGTGCTCACAAGAGCGCCTTCACATCGGCCAAGGTCTTGCTCAGGAACACGATGAAGCGCGCTGCTTCCGCGCCGTCGATGACTCGATGATCATAGGACAGCGACAGGGGCAGCATGAGCCGTGGAATGAACGTACCCTTGTCGAACACCGGCTTCTGGCTCGACTTGGACACTCCCAGGATGGCGACCTCCGGCGCATTGATGATGGGCGTGAAGGCCGTGCCGCCGATGCCGCCCAAGCTCGAGATCGTGAACGAACCGCCCTGCATCTCCGCGGCCGTGAGCTTGCCGGCGCGCGCCTTCTCCGACATCGTCGCGAGCGCGCGCGCGATGTCGAACAGGTTGCCGCGGTCGGCATCGCGGATCACGGGCACCACGAGGCCGTTCGGCGTATCGGCGGCGAAGCCGATGTGGAAATATTTCTTGAAGACGAGATTCTGACCCGACGAATCGAGCGAGGCGTTGAATCGCGGAAACTCCTTGAGAGCCACGACGCACGCCTTCACGATGAAGGCGAGCGGCGTCAGGCGAACGCCTTCCTGTTCCGCCTTGGCCTTGAGCGCGACCCGCGCGATGTCCAGATCCGTGATGTCCGCCTCGTCGAGCTGGGTGACGTGCGGCACATTGATCCAGCTTGCCTGCAGCCGCGCGCCGGAAATGCGCTGGATGCGGGACAACGGCTGAACGTCCACGGCGCCAAAT
>Ga0181519_10004267_pt1 | contig 11614 bp, 10 predicted proteins | sample PEATcosm2014_Bin_26_FD_121102 | JGI IMG/M metagenome (GOLD analysis project Ga0181519, IMG submission 121102) | Peatland microbial communities from MTU Mesocosm Facility, Houghton, MI, USA - PEATcosm2014_Bin02_10_metaG | ecosystem: Environmental > Terrestrial > Soil > Wetlands > Peat | place... | reverse complement strand
GGTGTCGCTGTCGCGCAGCGTGGCCCATAGCCAAGTGCCGCAGCTTCGCCAGCCGGAGTGCAGGAACAGGGCGCCGCCGCTCGGGGTCGCCGGGCTGAAGCCTGCTGCCAGCGCACGTTCCGCCACCCGCAGAACCGTCATCGCATTCCTCGGTGTGTCGCGGCCAATCCTACACTGGGTCCGCCGCGAGTCACCCGCGATTTTACATTTTGGCACGCGCGGCGCGAACGCCGCGCATCACGCTGGCCGCCAGCACGGCCGCCAACCCCGAGAATAGCAGGATGGCCCGTACCCAGGCGGCGAGCCACGGTGCCGCGAGCGCACACAGCGCGCACCACGCCGGAACAGCGGCCGCCAGCAACGGCTCGTCGACGAACAGGCGCCAGAGTTTGGCGAGCCATTTCATGCCGGCCCGATCGCGGTTCGCCTGGCCCAACGCACGAGGGCCAGCGCGCACAGCGCCCAGATCACGGTCAGCGCGGGCAGTGCCCATTCGCGGCCCGGCCAGGCCGCGCCGATACCCTCGCCGGCCCAGAATGTACCGAACGCCGTCATCAGCACGCCGACGGCGAACTTAAGCGCGTTTTCGGGAATTGCGGTGAGCGGCCGGTGCAGTGCGGCGCCCAGCAGCAACACGGTGGCCAGGGCGGCGCCGGCGCCGGCCGCGGCGGGCACCGTCTGCCCGCCACCGGCGCCGATCGCGGCGACGATGAACACGACCTCGACGCCCTCCATCAAAACCACCTGAAACGCGGTCGTGAGGGCGACGCCATCCCAGCCGACGCGACCCGCGTGACGCAAGCCGCCGCCGAGGCGGGTGCGCACGCCGCGATAGGTGGCCGCTTCGTCGTGCGGCGGCAGGTGTCCGGCCGCGCGCAGCACCGCCTTGCGCAGCCAGCGCAGGCCGAACATCAGCGTGAGCACGCCCACCACGAAACGCAGTTTTCGCCCCGGGAGCGGCGCCGCCGGGCCGAGCAGGGCGAGCACTGATGCCAGCACCAGCAGCGCTGCGCCGGCGCCGGCGAGGGCGTTGCGCCAGCCGCGTACCGCGCCGACGGCCAGCACGACGGTCAGCGCCTCGACGAACTCGACGAGGCTGGCGAGGAACGCGGCGGTGGCGGCGCTGAGCGCGTGCGGATCGAGCGGGCTCACGCGGCCGCGCGCTTCGCCAATGCGGCGGCGGCATGTTGCACCACGCTTTGCCAGTCGCCGGGTGCCGGCTGGCGGAAGATGCGCACGGTGGGGTACCAGATGCTGTCCTCGCGGCCGGTGAGCCAGCGCCAGCAGGTGTCGAAACGATTGAGCAGCCAGACCGGGCGGCCGAGTGCGCCGGCCAGGTGAACCGCGGCGGTATCGACGGTCAGCACCAGGTCGAGCGCGCTCATGAGTGAAGCGGTATCGGCGAAATCGTTGAGTTCGTCGGTCCAGTCGTGGATCGGCAGTTTTGGCGGTTCGGTGGCGCCCTTCTGTAGCGAAATGAAAGTGACGCCTTGAACGGCCGCCAGCGGGGCGAGCAGCGTGGGCGGGATCGAGCGCAAATTGTCGGCGGCAAAACCGGGATTGCCGGACCAGACCAGGCCCACCTTGAGCCCCGGCAGCGCGTCGAGGCGGTCGCGCCAGGCCTCGGTGAGACCTGGATCGGCGGCGAGGTAGGGGACCGGCAGCGGGCACGGATCGGCGCGCCGCAACAGATGGGGAAGGCTCATCAGGCGGACGTGAAAATCGAACGGCGGCAATTTGTCGTCGTTCGGCAGCAGCGCCGCCGGCCCGGGAAATCCTTCGAGCAAGCGTAGCAGCGGCCTGTGCGCGCGCAACAAAATGCGCGCGCCGGTGTCGGCGAGCGCAGGCAGATACCGAATGAATTGCAGCGTGTCGCCGAGCCCTTGTTCGGCGGCAACGAGCAGCGTGCGGCCGCGCAATGGGCCGCCGGTCCAGGCGCGGCCGGGCAGCTTTGTCGGCTTGAATTTCTCGTTGCGGGAGTCGTAGAGCGCAAAACCTTCGGCAAGGCGGCCGGCGGTCAGGTGCGTGGTGGCAAGGTTGTAGCGCACGTCCTCGTTGGCGGGTTCCAGCGCGTAGGCCTTTTGCAGCACCACTGTTGCTTCATCGAGCCGGTTGAGGTCGCGCAACACCATGCCGAGCGGCGAGAGCGTGGCGGCATTTTCGCGCAGCGTAGCGGCGGTGCGGTAGCCGGCCTCGGCCTCGGCAAAGCGGCCGGCGTGGCGCCGCACGTTGGCAAGATCGTGGTGCGCCTGCCAGGCCTTTGGGAACTCGGCGACGAGGTCGCGCAGCAGCGCCTCGGCGGCAAACAAGTCGCGTTTGAGGCGCAGCGCCTCCGCCATGCCGAAGCGCGCGGAGGTGTGCGCGGGATCGATTGCCAACGCCGCGCTGTAGGCATCCACCGCCGCCTGGTATTTTGTTGCGCCGCGCAGCGCATCGCCGTGCATTTCGCAAAAACCCGCGCGGGTGGGGGTAGCGGCGCGCGCGGTTTCGGCGATCGGAACGGCCTCGGCGAAACGCTCGTCGTGGATCAGCAGCGCGGCCAGGTTGCCGAGCGCCTCGGCAAAATCCGGGCGCAGGCGGATGGCCTCGCGAAAGGCGGCCTCGGCGGCCGGGCGATCGCCTTCGTCCAACAGGGCCGCGCCCAAATTGTTGTGCAGTTCGGGCAGCTCGGGGTGGCGGCGCAACACGCGGCGGTAGGCGGCGATCGCCTGCGCGCGCTTGCCGGTGGCTTTCAGCACATTGGCCAGGTTGACCTCGGCCTGCGCGTAGTCCGGCTGCAGTTTCAGCGCGGCACGGTAGGCGCGGGCGGCTTCCTCCGGGCGGCCGGCGGCGTGCAGCGCGTTGCCGAGATCGTAGTGCGGCACAGGCCAGTCCGGTTTATGGCGGGTGGCCTGCGCGAACGCGGCGGCGGCTTCATCGAACCGCCGCAGGCGGAACAGAGCGAGGCCGAGATTGAAATGAAATTCCGCCGCGTACGGGCGCAGCGCGATGGCGCGCGCGATCAGCGCTGCGGCTTCCTCGCTGTCGCCGGCCTGGTGGCGGAGCACGCCGAATGCATGCAGGGCGTCGGGGTTGTCGGGCTCGCGCGCCAGGATGGCCTGGTAGGCGGCGGCCGCCTCGGTGCGGCGGCCGGATTGGTGGAGGGATAGGGCGGTGGGGAGGTCCATTTGGGTGGGTTTTGGGCGGAAGAAGGAAGGAAGGCCAGGGGCTCTGCCCCTGGACCCCGCTGGGGCCGGAGGCCCCAGACCCCGATTAGCGCTGCGCGGCTTTTCCTCGCTTCTTGACGAAGCCATTAAATGAATTGGATTTTTTGGCTTCGCCGTCCCCCCAAACGACTCTTAATGAATGGGGTCTGGGGCCCCCGGCCCCGTCGTGCGCAGCACGCCTCCGGCGTGACGGGTCCAGGGCAGAGCCCTGGCCTTCCTGCCCTTCCTTCTCCCCGCTACGCTCCGCGCAACCGGGAGGTGGTCAGTGGGTTGGGTTCAGCGTGGCGCCCTAGGAATAGGCGCGATCGTTGTGTTGGTGGGCGCCGGGGCGCTCGGTTACGGCGCCTGGGTCATGGAGCAAAGCCGCCCGGCACTGGAGGGCTCCGTGGCGCTGCCGGGGCTGGCGGTCAGTGTGGCGGTTGAGCGCGATGCGGATGGCGTGCCGACGCTGACGGCGGCCAACCGGCAGGACTTGGCGCGGGCGCTGGGGTTCGTGCACGCGCAGGAACGTTTTTTTCAGATGGATTTGCTGCGCCGCGCGGGCGCGGGCGAGCTCTCCGCGCTGGTCGGGGCGGCCGCGTTGCCGGCCGATCGCACGCGGCGGCTGCAGCGGTTTCGTGCGCGGGCGGAACAGGCGCTGGCGAAAATGGACGCGGCGCAAAAATCGCTTGTGGTGGCCTACACCGAAGGCGTGAATGCGGGGTTGGCGGCGCTGGGCCATGCACCGTGGGAATACGCGCTGCTGCGCGTTGCCCCGGTGGCGTGGACGCCGGCGGATACCGCGTTGGTAACGTTCGCGATGTATTTCGATTTGCAGGACAGCGATGCCACCGACCAGGTGCAGGCGCAGGCCGCGCGCGCGGCGCTGGGGCCGGTAATGGCGGATTTCCTGTATCCGCGCGGATCGCCGGAGGATGCGCCGCTCGATGGCTCGCAACTGCCGGAGCCGCCGATGCCGGCGTCGCGGGCCGCCGCCGCCGGGGCAACGCCGGGGGATGCCGCCGAAATGCCGGGGTCGAACAATTTCGCCGTCGCGGGGCGGCTCAGCACGAAGGGTGCCGCGATCGTCGAGAACGACATGCACCTGGCGCTGCGGGTGCCAAATATCTGGTTTCGCGCGCGGCTCGAAATCCCGGGGGCGCTCGATGAGGTGGGGGTGACGCTGCCGGGCACGCCGTTCATGGTCGTCGGCAGCAACACGCATATCGCGTGGGCGTTTACCAACAGCTATATCGAGACCGGCGATGCGGTGGTGATCGAAACGCTGCCGGGGGATGCGGACAGTTACAAGACGCCGGACGGGCCGCGCAAGATCGAAACGCATGATGAGAAAATCTGCGTGGCGCATGGCGCATGCGAGGATCTTTTGGTACGCGAGACGATCTGGGGGCCGATAACCGGCCAGGACGCGACCGGCCGGCCGGTCGCGTGGCGCTGGGTGGCGGATGATGAGAACGCCGTGCGCACCGAGGGTTTTTCCGCGTTGGAGCGGGCACAGAATGTGCGGGCGGCGCTCGATGCGGCGCATATCGCCGGGCTGCCGCAGCAGAATTTCGTGGTCGGCGATAGCGCCGGGCACATCGCGTGGACCGTGATTGGGCAAATTCCGCGGCGGGTCGGGCTGAACGACGGACTGCCGCACTCCTGGGCCGACGGCACGGTGGGGTGGCACGGGTATTTGTCGCCCGGCGAAATACCGGAAATTGTCGATCCGCCGGATGGGCGGCTGTGGTCGGCGAACGCGCGCATGGTTGGTGGGGCGGCGCTGCAGGTTTTTGGCGATGGCGGCTATGGCGGGCCGGCGCGCGCGCGCGCGATCCACGACGATCTGTTCGCGCGCGAAAAATTCGCCGAGACGGATATGTTGGCGATTGCCAACGAGGTGCGGGCGCATGCGCTGGATCCGTGGCAGGCGATCATGCTGGCGGCGATCGATGCGCACACATCGGAGCCGCGCATTGCCATTCTGCGTGGCACGGTGGTTGATTGGGGCGGCCGCGCGGTGCCGGATTCGGCCGGCTACCGCCTGGTGCGGGAATTCCGTTCCGGTGCGATCAAGCGTATCTTTGCCGGTTTGGCGGGCAAGCTGGGGCCGGATGCGACGCTGCCGCGGCAGGTGGACCGGCCGTGCGTGCGGCTGCTGACGCAGCGGCCGGTGAAGCTGGTGCCGCCGCCGTTCAAGAGCTGGGACGAATTGACCGGGAGCGTGCTGCGCGAGCTGGCCGACAAGGTGGATTTGCAGGCCGGCGGCCAGGCGGCGCGTTTCACCTGGGGGGCGCGCAACCACACGTTCATTCAGCATCCGCTGGCGGCCTTCGTGCCCGGGCTGTCATGGCTGACCGATCCCCCGGATGAGCCGGTGGCTGGCGACCAGGTTGTACCGCGCGTGGTTATTCCGGGGTTTGGCGCGTCGGAGCGGCTGATTGTGAGCCCGGGCCATGAGGCGCAGGGGATTTTTGAAATGCCGTCGGGGCAGGCGGGCGATCCGCTGACGCCCTATTACGGCGCTGGGCATGAGGCGTGGGTGAAGGGGGTGCCCAGCCCATTGTTGCCAGGTGTGACGAAATGGCGGTTGGAGTTGACTCCCTAATGAACGGGGTCTGGGGCCTACGGCCCCAGCGGGGTCCAGGGGCAGAGCCCTTGGCCTTACTTTTTTCTTCCTGCTAGGATTGCCAGATGACCAGCGGCGATGGAAAATTCGGTTGGCGGCGGCTGATGTTGGCTGCCTGCGCAATGCTGCCTGGCGTCGCGAGCGCGCGGGCAAAGGTCGATTGGCTCACCTACGGTTTTGACCGGCTGCGTTCCGGCCACAACCCGTTTGAGACGACGCTCGGCCAGACGAACGTACCCAGCCTGACACCGGTCTGGAGTTTTGACCCGGGCCCATTCGAGGTGGCGATCGACAGCACGATCTCGGGGGCGAATGCGCTGCTGCGCGGCCAGCCGGTGGTGGCGCACGGCGTGAGTGTGAACGGCAAGGCGACCGATCTGGTGGTGGCCGGCGACGAAAACGGTTTTTTGTATGCGCTGGATGCCAACGGTACCAGCAAGACCGGAACGGTCGTGTGGTACGATTCGTTGGGGCGGGCGACGGTGCCGGCCTGTTCCGGCAGCACGCGGGTGGTCGGCATTGGGGCAACGGCGACGATCGATCGCGGTGCCAATGGCGGCCAGGGCGCGGTGTTTGTTGCGGTGAACAGCAAGGTGCACGCGCTGGCGCTGGCGACGGGCGCGGAGCTCTCCGGCTGGCCGGTTGCGATCCCCCGCCTTGCCTCGCCGATGACCGACGGTTCGGTGCATGACGGCATCAACATCGCGGCTGGCCAGCTTTATTTCGGCACCTCCAGCAATTGCGACCAGGAACCTTATTGGGGGCGCGTGGTGCGCATCGATGAGGCGACCGCCAAGGTGGTGAGCCAGTGGTTTACGCTCGCCAACAGCAGCGGCCCGCCGAGCTTCAGCGGCGGCGGCATCTGGGGACTGGGCGGCGTTGCGATCGATACTTCCGCGCGGGTCGGCGGGGTTTATGTCGCCACCGGCAATGCGGTAGAGAATGACGCGCAGTCGGCGTACGCGGAGAATATCGTCAATCTGAGCCGCGACCTGAAAAAACTCGAAGGCGCCGCGTCGCCGCTGATCCCGTTCGGGGACAATGATTACGGCGCCACGCCGGCGGTGTTTCAGCCGACCGGGTGCGCGGCCAAGCTGGTGGCGGTGCCGAACAAAATCGGGTTGCTGACGGTGGACAGCGTAGGCGCGAACGGCACGCTGAGCGTCGCGCAGTCGTTGCAGATGGCTTCCAACACCGGCGGTTTCCGCGGCGGCCTGTCGTGGGATGCGGCGGACCAGTTGCTGCTGGTGACGACGCCCACCGACGGCCCCGCGCCGTATCTGCACGGGCTTTCGGCGATGGCCGAGGGTGACGGATGTTCGGGGTTGAGCCTGGCATGGCAGGTCAGCCCGCCGGCGAAAAACGATTACAATTACGATCCTTTCTCGCCGGTCACCACGGCCAACGGCGTGGCTTACATGGGTGTACAGGGTTTGACCGCGAACCAGATTTTTGCGATCGCAACGACCGCCGGGGCGGGGGTGGTGCCCGGGCAGGTGCTGTGGACCAGCCCCAACATCGGCGGCGTGATCATCGCGGGGCCCGCGGTAGTGAATGGGCGGGTGTTCGCGGCGTCGATGAACAAGCTGACCGCGTTCGCGCCGCCGGGGGAGTAATTTTGGCGCCGATCGGCTAAGTTATAAAGTCGTAATTTAAATGCAACGGCTCGCCCCTCTGCTTTACCTCATAGCAGCGCCAACGCCGCCAACTCTCGCCGCAGCTTCTCCGGCAGTTCACCCCGTGCCGACCCCACGGCCGCCTCGTCCGCCGGTGCGTCGGAAGCGGCCAAATAACGCCAGCCCTGGAACGGCTTCATCAGCCGCCCGCGCACCGGAACCAGCGCAGGGTGCAACACCAAATCGGTGCAGCGCGTGCCGTCCGCCTGCTTGGCCTCGCGAATGTCGGCAATGCGCTGGCGCACGCTGATCACACCGGCAATCACCCAGTAGATCGAACCGCCATCCAGGATCTCCGCCGCGCGCTTCGGATAATTGCGGGTGCGGTGGCGCAGCGGCGGCGATTGCTGGGCGCGGGCCGCCTGCCAGGCACGCACATCCTCCACGCTCTTGGCGCCGACCGCGAGTTTTATCAAATGCAGCGTCACGCGCGGCAAGCCGGCGCGGGCGGGCGGCCGGCTACAGGAAAATGAAAATCAGCGCGACAACGACCGGTAGCGCCAGCACGTGGAAAAACGTAAAGCCAGCAAACGTGCACCACCACAGCCAGGCACAGAAATACAGCAGCCCCGCGGTCATCTTCGTCGTCAGGCTGGTCACGCTATGCCAAAAACTCATGCGGTCGGCGAGCATGCTGTCCTCGGTAACCGGGGCGCTGCTGCGTGGGACGGTGTTGGCCATGGGAACCCCCGGCGGGTGAGCGTTACAGCGCGCGTTCTAGGGGTTCGGCACGCTGGCGGGCAAGGGGTTGACCAGCGAAGCAAACGCCGATGCCGGCGTCGCCGGCCCGCCCGCGGCCAGCCGTAGCGCCAGCGGATACAACACATGCTCCTGCGCCAGCACGCGCGCCGCGAGCGAAGCCTCGGTATCGCCCGGCAGCACCGGCACCGCCGCCTGCGCCAGGATCGGCCCGGAATCCATCGCTTCGGTCACATAATGCACCGTGCAGCCGTGCAGCTTGGCGCCGGCGGCCAGAGCCCGCGCATGGGTGTCGAGGCCGGGGAAGGCGGGCAGCAGGCTGGGGTGGATGTTCAACATGCGGCCCGCCCAGGCCCCAACCAGGAACGGCGTCAGCAGCCGCATGTAGCCCGCCAGGCAGACCAGCTGCACGCCACGCGCGGCCAGCGCCGCATGAAGGGCGGCCTCGTGCGCGCCGCGGTCCCGGCCGAACGGCTTGTGGTCGATCGCCAGCGCCTCGACGCCGGCCGCGCGCGCGAGTGCCAGGCCGGGCGCTTCCGGGCGGTTGGAGATCACCGCCACGATCTCGGCCGGATAGGCCGGGTCCGCGGCGGCGCGAAGCAAGCTGGCCATGTTGCTGCCACGGCCGGAAATCAGGATGGCGGTGCGCATTAGGAAGCAAGGCCAGGGGCTCTGCCCCTGGACCCCGCCGGGGCCGGCGGCCCCAGACCCCCATCATAAAGAATCGCCAGCGTCAGACTGGCGAAGCCAATAATTTCAGGCTTCGCCGGAGTGCCGACGTAAAGCCGCGCAGCGCGAATGGGGGTCTGGGGCCTCAGGCCCCAGCGGGTCCAGGGCAGAGCCCTGGCCTTCCTGACCCTTCCCCTAATCAGCAAAAGCCTGACTCCGCACCAACCGCGCATAAACCCCATCCCGCGCCATCAGCTCCGCATGCGTGCCCTGCTCCACCGCGGCGCCCTCCACCAGCACCACCACCAAATCGGCGTCCTTCACCGTGGAAAGCCGGTGCGCCACCACCACGGTCGTGCGCCCGGCGCGCAGGCGCGCGAGCGCCGCCTGCACCGCGGCCTCGCTATCGGCGTCGAGAGCACTAGTCGCCTCATCCAGCAGCAGCACGCGGGGATGCCGCAGCAGCGCGCGCGCCAGCGCCACGCGCTGCCGCTGCCCACCCGAAAGGCGCCCACCTTGATGGCCGACGACGGTGTCAAATCCTCGCGGCAGCGCGGCCACGAAATCGGCGGCCGCCGCCGCCTCCGCGGCCGCGGTCACTTCCGCCTCCCGCGCGTCCGGCCTTCCCATGCGGATGTTGGCGCTAACGCTGGTGTCGAACAGAAAACTATCCTGCCCGACATAGGCCAGCGCATCGCGCAGGCTGGCCAGGGTCACATCCCGCACATCCACACCATCCAGCCAGATGCGCCCGCCGGAGGCGTCGTGCAGGCGCGGGATCAGCGCCAGCGCCGTGGATTTGCCGGCGCCGGAGGGCCCGACCAGCGCAACGGTCTGCCCCGGCAGCGCCTCAAAACTCAGGCCGCGCAGGCCGTGGCGGCCGTCCGGGTAAGCGAAACGCACATCCTCGAAGCGCAAATGCCCCGGGCCGGGCGGCAGCGCCGGGGCCCCCGGGCGTTCGGCGATACGCGGCGCCTCGTCGATCACCGAGAAAACGCGCGCCAGGCCGGCCGCACCCTCGGCCAGCGCCGCGTTCAGCGTGCCCATGGCGCGCACCGGGCGGCTGGCCAGCAGCAGCGCGGCGACGAATCCGGAGAAATTGCCGAGCGAGCTGGCGCCCATCGCCGCGCGCCAGCCGGCGAACCCCAGCACCGCCGCCACCGCGGCACCCCCCAGCACCTCCAGGAACGGCTCCACCCGCGCCCGGTTGCGCGTCATCCGCACCAGCGCGCGGAACAGGTTCTGGAATGCCAAATCGGCGCGTTCCTGCTCCGCCACCTCCAGCCGGTAGGCGCGCACCGTGCGGGCCTGCGAAAAGCTTTCGGTCAGCAGCGCGGCGGTCTCGCCCACCCGCTCCTGCATGCCGAAACTGGCCCGCCGCACGCGCTTGCCCACGCGCTGCAACGGCACCACGGCAAGCGGATACAGCGCCGCCGCGACCAGGCTCATCTGCCAATCCAGATACACCATGCTGGCGGCCAGGCTGACCACCGTCACGCCATCGCCGAGCGCGTTGATGGCGCGGATCAGCGCCTCGCGCACCGTCGCGGCGTCTGTGGTGAAGCGGGCGGCCAGCGCCGCCGGCGATTCGCGCTCCAGCCGGGCCAGGTCGGCCCGCACCAGGTGCGCGAACATGCGCTGCTGCAACTCGCGGATCACCACCAGCACCAGGCGCTGCAGCAGCACCGTCTGGCCATACTGCGCCGCCGCCTTGGCGCTGGTCACCGCCACCACGATCGCCGGAATCTGGTACAGAATGCGGCGGTCATGCGCCTCGAACATGTCCAGCGCATGCTTGATCACCACCGGATACAGCGCGGATAGCCCGGCCATCAGCGCGGTCAGCAGCAGCACCAGGGCAAGCTGGCCGCCGTGCTGCCGCACATGCTCCCGCCATAGCCGCACCATGAGCACGCGGGTGGTATCCTGCGCGGGGGCTTCGTTCAGCGTGGGAGCCGTGGCATCCATCACGGCCGCGTGTAGCATGGCGGCCAACCGGAGAAACCAGCCGCACCATGGCGCCGCTGCCCGACCTGCCCGAAATCGCCGCGCGCCTGGCCTGGGCCCTGCTGCTCGGCAGCGTCGTGGGCTTCGAGCGCCAGTGGCACCAGAAGATGGCCGGGCTCAAAACCAACGCGCTGGTGGCCACCGGGGCCGCCGGGTTCGTCTGCTTCGCAACCGTCGCGGGGCAAGGCAACCCTTCCGTGGTGTCCGCGCAGATCGTCACCGGCATCGGTTTTCTGGGCGCAGGCGTGATCATGCGCGAGGGCATCAGCGTGCACGGTCTGAACACCGCCGCCACCATCTGGTGCTCGGCAATGGTCGGCGCGATGTGCGGCTTCGGCATGTGGCAGGCCGGCGGGGTCGCGGCGTCGCTGGTGCTGGGCGCCAACATCGTGCTGCGGCCGATCGCCAACTGGCTCAACATGCGCCGCCAATCGTCCGACAACGTGGAAAACCATTACACGCTGACCATGATCTGCGAGTCGCCCGAGGCGCCCCGCCTGCGCGTCGCATTGCTCAACGCATTGCGCCAACGCCACGTGCCGGCGGATACACTGCAAAGCGAACCGCAACCGGGCGAGGGGCGCACGATCATCACGGTGAGCGCTACTACCGAGCACGCGGTGGGTGCCGCGATCGAGACTCTGCTGGGCGAGCTGGCGCAGGACCCGGCTGTGACGCGTACCTCTTGGCAGGTGGCGCGGGCTAGTCCGGAAGCATAAAAGGAAGGCCAAGGGGCTTCGCCCCCT
>Ga0181519_10004266_pt1 | contig 11615 bp, 9 predicted proteins | sample PEATcosm2014_Bin_26_FD_121102 | JGI IMG/M metagenome (GOLD analysis project Ga0181519, IMG submission 121102) | Peatland microbial communities from MTU Mesocosm Facility, Houghton, MI, USA - PEATcosm2014_Bin02_10_metaG | ecosystem: Environmental > Terrestrial > Soil > Wetlands > Peat | place... | reverse complement strand
GCAGCGAGCACCACGGCATCGCTGCGATTGCCGCCCGCCGGGGCCGCCGCAACGGCGGCCGGCGCATGCGGCACGCTGCGGGGAGCGGGTTGGGCCAGGGGAGCCGGTGACGGCGGGGCCACCTCGCCCGGTGGCGCGACGGGCGGCACGGTGGCCGGAGAAGGCGCTCCGGCCGAGGATTCGACAGGCGGGACGGGCTGCGGGGCGAGCCCGGGCACGGCCCCCGGCGCAGCGCCCGTGCCGTTGGCGGGCGCCGCCTCCGGCGCGGCCGGCGGCGCAGGCGCATCGGCCGGAATGACCGCCGGCTGCGCAGCAGGGAGCGGCGGCGCATCGACCGGAGTAGTCGCGGGCTCCTGGGTGGGCGGCGCTGGCGCGTCGACTGGAGTGGCGGCGGGCTCCGTAGCGGGGGGCGATGGTGCTTCGACGGGGGTGGCCGCTGGCTCCGGGGTGGGGGGCGGTGGCGCATCGACCGGAGTGGTCGCGGGCTCCTGGGTGGCGCGCGCTGGCGCGTCAGGGGTGGTCGCGGGCTCCGGAGTGGGGGGCGATGCTGCACCCGGCTCGGCCGCGGGCTGCGCCGGGGTGGAATCGGCCGGCGGCACGGCGACTTCACCGGGTGCGGCCGACGATACGGCAGCGGGTACAGGGGGCGCGGCTACCGGCGCCGGCGCCATGGCGGGCGCTGCCGGATCGGTGGGTTCCGCGGCGTCCGGCGGCGCATGGGGCGCGGTGTCGCCGGGCCCGGCTAGGCCGGGATCCGCCGTGGCCGGGGCGGGGGCGGGGCTGGCAGCGGCGGTGTCCGGCGGGGCAATGCCGGGCGCTTGGGGAGTGACGTCCTGCGCAGCGACGGGCGGCGAAGCCGCAGCAGCAGCCGCATCGGTGGCCGCCGGCGGATCGGCCCATGCGGGGCCCAGCGCGAGCAGCGTGAGCAGCGCGCAGGCGCCCGCACGCGTGCCGGCAATGGCCTCCGCGATGGCCGGGCCCCGGCGCCGCTTCATGCGCGCCGCACCGGCAGGCCGGCCCTGCGCCAGATCTCGAGCGTCGGGCTTGCGGCGTTCATCGTGTAGAAGTGCAGGCCCGGCGCGCCGCGATCGAGCAGGCGCCGGCAAAGCTCGGCGACGACGTCGGCGCCGAAGGCGCGGATGGCGGCGCGATCGTCGCCGAAGCTCTCGAGGCGACGGCGGATCCAGCGCGGGATCTCCGCGCCGCAGGAATCCGAAAAGCGCGCCAGCTGCGTGAAATTGGTGATGGGCATGATGCCCGGCACGATGGGAACATCGCAGCCCAGGGCGCGGACCTCGTCGACGAAGCGCAGGTAGGCGTCGTCGTTGTAGAAATACTGCGTGATGGCCGAGTCGGCTCCGGCACGCACCTTGCGCACGAAGTTCTGCACGTCCTCGGCCGGGGACCGCGCCTGCGGATGGGTTTCGGGATAGGCGGCCACCTCGATGCGGAACCAGTCGCCGTGCTCGGCGCGCACCAGTTCGACGAGGTCGGCGGCAAAACGGAAATCACCGCCGCTGCCGGCCATGCCGGAGGGCGCGTCGCCGCGCAGCGCCACCAGGTGGCGGATGCCGGCGTTGCGGTAGGTCTGCAGGAGGTCGCGCACCACGCCGCGCGTGCTGGCCACGCAGGAAATGTGGGGCACGGCGTTGAGTCCGGCCGCGCGGATCTCCATCACCGCGGCCAGCGTTCCTTCGCGCGTCGAACCGCCAGCGCCGAAGGTAACGGAATAGAAGGCCGGCCCCACGGCGGCCAGTTCGGTGCGGGTGGCGCGCAGCTTGTCGACGCCCTCGGGCGTGCGGGGCGGCGAAAACTCGACACTGAAAAGGGCTTCCGGAGGCATGCGGCGGGTGTCCTTGTCGGTGAGACCGCTGCGGCCCCGGCCGTCCGGAGAATCGGACGGCCGGAGCCGAAACATCAGTAGCGGTAGGGCTCGGGCTTGAACGGGCCGGACTTTTCCACGCCGATGTAGCGGGCCTGCGCATCGGTGAGCTCGGTGAGCCGCGCGTTGAGCTTGCGCAACTGCAGGCGCGCGACCTTTTCATCGAGGTGCTTGGGCAGCACGTAGACGCCCACCGGGTATTCGGCGGTCCGCGTGAAGAGCTCGATCTGCGCCAGGACCTGGTTGGCGAAGGAGGAGCTCATCACATAGCTGGGGTGGCCCGTGCCGCAGCCCAGGTTCACCAGGCGGCCTTCGGCCAGCAGGATGATGCGCTTGCCGTCGGGGAAGATGATGTGGTCGACCTGGGGCTTGATGTTCTCCCAGGCGTACTGCTTCAGGCTGGCGATGTCGATCTCGTTGTCGAAATGGCCGATGTTGCAGACGATGGCCTGGTCCTTCATGCGCTTCATGTGGTCGTGCGTGATCACATGGAAGTTGCCGGTGGCGGTGACGAAGATGTCGCCCTTGTCGGCCGCGTCTTCCATCGTCACCACGCGGTAGCCCTCCATGGCGGCCTGCAGGGCGCAGATCGGATCGATCTCGGTCACCCAGACCTGGGCCGAGAGCGCGCGCAGCGCCTGGGCCGAACCCTTGCCCACGTCGCCGTAGCCGCACACCACGGCGACCTTGCCGGCGATCATGACGTCGGTGGCGCGCTTGATGCCGTCGACCAGGGATTCGCGGCAGCCGTAGAGGTTGTCGAACTTGCTCTTGGTCACCGAGTCGTTGACATTGATGGCCGGGAACTTGAGCTTGCCCTCCTTGGCCATCTGGTAGAGGCGCTTGACGCCGGTGGTCGTCTCCTCGGTCACGCCCTTGACCTGCGCCAGGCGGGTGGAGTACCACTTGGGATGGCGCTTGAGCTGGGCGGCGATCGATGCGAACAGCGCCGTCTCTTCCTCGCTCGTGGGGTGGGCGATGAGGCTGGCGTCGGTCTCGGCGCGGGCGCCCAGGTGCAGCAGCAGCGTGGCGTCGCCGCCGTCGTCGAGGATCATGTTGGTGTAGCCGCCATCGGACCATTCGAAGATGCGATGGGTGTAGTCCCAGTACTGCTCCAGGGTCTCGCCCTTGACGGCGAAGACCGGCGTGCCCGAGGCCGCGATGGCGGCGGCGGCGTGGTCCTGGGTGGAATAGATGTTGCACGAGGCCCAGCGCACCTGGGCCCCCAGGGCCTGCAGCGTCTCGATGAGGACCGCGGTCTGGATGGTCATGTGCAGGGAGCCGGTGATGCGGGCCCCGCGCAGGGGTTGGCCGGCGGCGTATTCATCGCGGATGGCGATGAGGCCGGGCATTTCCGTCTCGGCAATGGAGATCTCCTTGCGGCCCCAATCGGCAAGCGCAAGGTCGGCAACGACGAAATCGGTGAAACCGTGGGTTTTTGGAACGGCGCTCATCTCGCGCCCTCCTTTCATAAGGTAGGTTCGCGAGCGCCGTTGACGCCATGGCGCAAGGCGCGCCACGTGCCTCGAGCCTGGCTCGCCACGGTGGGGTGGCGGTCGCAGCGCTCCTCGAAGCAAAGCGGATTATACGGTGCGGGGGGGATTGCGGGTGGCTGGGGGGCGTTATGGGCTTCGGGGGAAATGGGGGGTGAAGGGTGGGGAATTCGGGAGATGGGTGCATGTGCGGGCACCCTCACCCCGGCCCTCTCCCGCAAGCGGGAGAGGGAGAGGGAGAGACCGCCATTTTCCCCCTCTCCCGCTTGCGGGAGAGGGCCGGGGTGAGGGTCGGCGCCAGGGCGACTGCCGCCGCAATCAGACCGGCTTGAGCCCCGCGGCCTCGCGCAGAACCGGCGCGCGATCCAGGCGCTCCCAGGTGAACTCCGGCTCGTCGCGCCCGAAGTGACCATAGGCCGCGGTCTTGCCGTATATGGGGCGCAGCAGGTCGAGCATCTGCACGATGCCCTTGGGACGCAGGTCGAAGTGTTCGTTGACCAGGCGCGCCAGCAGATCGTCGCCGACGACGCCGGTGCCGTCGGTGTTCACGGTGACGTTGATGGGCTTGGAATAGCCGATGGCATAGCTCACCTGCACCTGGCAGCGGCGCGCGAGGCCGGCGGCGACGATGTTCTTGGCCACGTAGCGGGCGGCGTAGGCCGCGGAGCGGTCGACCTTGGTGGGGTCCTTGCCCGAGAAGGCGCCGCCGCCATGCGGGCAGGCGCCGCCGTAGGTGTCGACGATGATCTTGCGCCCGGTGAGGCCGCAGTCGCCATGCGGCCCGCCGATGACGAAGCGGCCGGTCGGATTGATGAGGTACTTGGTGTCCTTGAGCCACTGCCTGGGGAGCACGGGCTTGACGATCTCCTCGATGACGGACTCGACGAGTTTTTCGTGGACGACGTCCGGGTCGTGCTGGGTCGAGAGCACGACGGTATCGATCGAATGGGGCTTGCCGTCGACATAGCGCAGGGTCACCTGGCTCTTGGCGTCGGGCCGCAGCCATGACAGGCGGCCGTCGCGCCGCAGGTCGGCCTGGCGTTCGACCAGCCGGTGCGCGTAGTAGATGGCGGCCGGCATGAACTCGGGGGTTTCGTCGCAGGCAAAGCCGAACATCAGGCCCTGGTCACCCGCGCCCTGGTCCAGGTCCAGGCCCTTGCCTTCGTCCACGCCCTGGGCGATGTCCGGACTCTGGCGGTCGTAGCAGACCATCACCGCGCAGCCCTTGTAATCGATGCCGAAGTCGCTGTTGTCGTAGCCGATGCGCTTGATGACCTCGCGCGCCACGGCCGGGTAGTCGATGACGGCGTGGGTGGTGATCTCGCCGGCCAAGACGACGAGGCCCGTGGTGACCAGGGTTTCGGCCGCCACGCGCGCGCGCGGATCTTTTTCGAGGATTGCGTCGAGAATGCCGTCCGAGATCTGGTCCGCCACCTTGTCGGGGTGGCCTTCCGATACCGATTCGGAGGTGAAGAGATAGTCGCCTGCCATGTACGCTCCCGGGTCAAACTGCGCCCCATGGCCGGATGGCGGGTGACGCTTTAGCAGATGTTGCTGCCGGCAGCCCATGCGGCCGGCCCGAACAGCCCTGCAAGTTGACCATTAAACCGGCCGTTCGTGGCGCAAGTATAAGGTATCGGCCGGGCACCCCAGTATGCGGTTAGTCGGTTTGCGTCATTCGTCAGTACTATCCGGCCTTGCCATGCTTCCCTTGCGCTTAATGCCCCCGGCCGGCGCATCCGCCTTACCCACCATCCCGCCGGGCTTGTGCCCGCACCGCACCACGGCAGGCCCCGCGGGCCGGCGAGGGCGATGATGCTGCTCGTCGTTCGCCTGCTTGCCCTGCTCCCGTTGCGCGCCCTGCACCTGCTGGGCGCGGCGCTGGGCTGGATCGTCTACGCGGCATCGCCCACCTACCGGCGCCGGATGCGCGAGAACCTGCCCGCCGCGGCGGGCGCCGGATCGACGCTGCGCCGGCGCGTGCTGCACCGCGCAGTGACCGAAGGTGGCAAGCAGGCGCTCGAACTGGCGTGGGTCTGGACGGCGTCGGCGGCGCAGATCCAGGCGCGCGTGCAGACCGCCAATCCCGAGGTCATCGACGCGCTGCTCAAACAGGATCGCGCGATCCTGATGCTCACGCCCCACCTGGGATGTTTCGAGGTGATTGCCCAGCACCACATGACCCGCCCCGCCGGCAGGGCGCGGCCCATGCTCGCGCTCTATCGCATGCCGCGCAAGGCCGTGCTGCGCCCGTTGTTCGAGAATGCCCGACGTCGCCACGGCCTGCTGCTGGCGCCGGCCGACCTGCACGGCGTGCGCCTCATGCTGCGGGCACTGCGCGAACGCCGGATCGTCGGCCTGCTGCCCGACCAGGTGCCCTCGCGCGGCGAGGGCGTGTGGGCGCCTTTTTTCGGCCGGCCGGCCTTCACCATGACCCTGCCGGCACGGCTGGCGCGGACGCACGACGCCGTGGTCGTGCTGGTCTACGCCCAACGCCTGCCTCGGGGCGCGGGCTATCGCATCCACTGGGAACCCCTCGCCCCTGCGCTCACCGGCGATGCCGCCCTGGATGCCACGAACATCAACCGCGCGATGGAGCAGCTGATCCTGCGCTGCCCGGAGCAGTACCTGTGGAGCTACAACCGCTACAAGACGCCACCCGGCGTGGACGCGCCCGCGCACGGAGACGGGCGATGATCTACGCGGCGGTGGCGCGGGGCTGGGTGGCCATCATCCGCTTCAGCGCGCGCTGGCCTGCGGCGTGGCGCCGGGCCCTGGCCGCGGGGATCGGCGACCTGGGCTGGCTGCTGGTGGCCCGGAGGCGGCGCATCGCCGACACCAATCTGCGCGCCTGCTTCCCGCAGATGGGCACGGACGAGCGGCGGCGCATCGTCCGCAGCATGTTCCGTCGCGTGGCCCGGGGCGTGCTCGATTTCGGCGTGCTCTGGGACGGGAGCGCCGAACGCCTGCGCGGCTTCATCCGCGTAGAGGGCATGGAGCACTTCAGCGCCAACGCCGATGCGCCGCTCATCCTGCTGGCGCCGCATTTCGTGGGGCTCGATGCCGGGGGCCTGCGGCTTTCATCCGAGCGGCGCATGGCCACGCTCTTCGCGCCGCAGTCCAATCCGGTCTGGGACGAGCGGCTGCGAGCCGGCCGGGCGCGCTTCCACGACCCGGTGCTCATCGCCAAGCACGGCTTCGACCTGCGCACGGCATTGCGGGCGCTGCGCGGCGCCCTGCCGTTCTATTACCTGCCGGACGTGGACAACGGCGCCAACAACTCGATCTTCGTTCCTTTTTTCGGCGTGCCGGCCGCGACGCTGCCGATGGTCTCGCGCCTGGCGCGCAGCACCGGCGCGCGCGTGATGATGGCGGTGACCGAGCAGACGCCCGATGGCTACCTGGTGCACCTCGAAGCGCCGTGGGACGACTTTCCCGGCGCATCCGTCGAGGAGGACACGGCGCGGATGAACCGGGAGATCGAGCGCTGGGTGCTGCGCATGCCCGATCAGTATTTGTGGACGCATCGGCGGTTCAAGACGCGGCCGCCGGGGGCGGCGAAGCTTTATCGGTAACGCCTGCCCTTCTCCCTCTCCCTCCGGGAGAGGGTCGGGGTGAGGGTCGCGGCTTGGGCGGGGACCCTCACCCCCGGCCCCTCTCCCGGAGGGAGAGGGGAGGCGGCGTGCTTGGGCGATAATCTCCCCCCATGAAACTGCGCTTCACCAAAATGCAGGGCGCCGGCAATGACTTCGTCATGCTCGATGGCGTTCGCCAGAAACTGGATCTTTCGCCGGCCACCCTGCGCCGCCTGGCCGACCGGCGCATGGGCATCGGCGCCGACCAGATCCTGGTCGTCGAGGCCGCACCCGACTCGGGGGCGGATTTCCGCTATCGCATCTTCAACGCCGATGGCGGCGAGGTCGAGCAGTGCGGCAATGGCGCGCGCTGCTTCGTCAAGTTCGTGCACCAGCTGGGGCTGTCGCGCCGCCCGGTGATTCGCGTGGCGACGGCCGGCGGTCTGATCGAGCCGCGCCTCGAAGACGACGGCACGGTAAGCGTGGACATGGGCCCTCCGGATTTTCGCCCCGAAGCCAGCGGGCTGGACACCCGCGGTCTCGTACCCCAGAGCATGGGAGGGGCGCAGCTCTGGCCCCTGGCAGTGGGCGGGCACGAGGTCCCGGTCGTCACGGTTTCCATGGGAAATCCGCACGCCGTCCAACGGGTCGCCGATGTCGACGCGGCGCCCGTCGCCGCGCTGGGGGCCCTGCTCGAGCGGCATCCGCGTTTCACGCACGGCGTCAATGCGGGCTTCCTGCAGATCATCGACCGCGCGACGGTGCGGCTGCGCGTCTGGGAGCGCGGCACGGGCGAGACCTTGGCCTGCGGCACCGGCGCCTGCGCAGCGGCCGTCGCCGGCATCCGCATGGGGCTGCTCGATCCGGTCGTCGTGGTGCACGCCCGGGGCGGCGCGCTGCGCATCGAATGGCACGACCGGCAGGCCGCGCCGCCGCAGGACGAGGCGGCGCAAAACGGCGCGGCCGAACCGCATTGGGGCCGGCGTGCGAGCGATACGGCCGCGGTGGCCCCGGTACGCATGAGCGGGCCGGCCGAAAAAGTCTTCGACGGGGAAATCGATCTGCCATGAGAGCCATGCCGCGCGCAGTGCGCCCGCGAGACCGCCGATGAGCGCCGAGGACGTCGCGCGATACCTGCGCGAGCACCCGGAATTCTTCCAGGACCACCCGCAGCTCTTCACCGAACTGCTGCTGCCCGATCCGCACGAGGGCCAGGCCATTTCGCTGGCCGAACGCCAGGCCGCCCTGCTGCGCGAGCGCGTCAAGGTGCTCGACGCGCGTCTGGCCGAATTGCTGCGCATCGGGCGCGACAACGATGCGCTGGCGCGCCAGCTGGTGGACTGGACGCGCGCCCTGCTGGCCGAAACCGACCGCGCACGGATGGCTGCCACGGCCGCCCTGGCGCTCAAGCGCGTATTCGGCGTACCCCTGGCCGAACTGCGGATCTGGGGAACCGCGGCCGAGGGCTCGGCCGCCGGGGTCGCAGGCTGGGCCGCGAACCTTCCGGCGCCGCTGTGCGGGACGGACCTGGACCTGGACGATATTTCCGGCCTCGCGGCGGCCTGGAGCAGTGTGCGCAGCGCGGCCCTGATTCCGCTGCGCAGTCGCGAGGGCGCGCCGCCCTTTGGCATCATTGCCATGGGATCCTCCGACCCCGGGCGCTTCGACGCGACCCTGGGTACGGCGGTGCTCGCCCGGATCGGCGAACTGGCCAGCGCCGCGCTCGCACCCGTGGGGCCGCTTGCCGAGGCCTGAAGCAGGGGCCGCGCCCCAGGCGGCCAGCCTGCTGCTCAAGCCGGGCAAGGAGCGGTCCTTGCAGCGGCGCCATCCCTGGGTCTTCGCCAGCGCCGTGGCAAGCGTCCAGGGCGAAACGGCCAGCGGCGACCTGCTGGCGGTGCGTGGCGCCGACCGGCGCTTCCTCGCCTGGGCCGCGTATTCGCCCGATTCCCTCATCCGCGCCCGCTGCTGGAGTTTTCACGAGGCGGACCGCATCGACGCGGCCTGGATGCACGCCCGGGTCGGCGCCGCGGTGGCGCGCCGCCAGGGCCTGTGGGCATCGACGAGCGCCGCGCGCCTGGTATTTGGCGAGGCGGACGGACTTCCCGGCCTCGTCGCGGACCGGTATGGCGATACCCTCGTCGTGCAGATCCAGGCCGCCGGCGTCGAGCGCCACCGGACGGCGCTCATCGACGCGCTGTGCGCGGCAACCGGCTGCAACGCCGTGTTCGACCGTTCCGATGCCGCGCTGCGCTCGCGCGAGGGGCTCAAGGATTCAGGCGGCGTGCTGCGCGGTCCTGCGCCGCCGGAGACGATACGCATTCAGGAACACGGCGTGCACTTTGCCGTGGACGTGCGCCGCGGCCACAAGACCGGCTTCTACCTGGACCAGCGCGACAACCGGCGCCTGCTGGCCGAGCGGGTTCGCGCCTTTGCCGCGCTCCACGGCCGGGGGCCGCGCGTCCTCAACTGCTTCTGCTACACCGGCGGATTCAGCCTGGCGGCGGCCTGCGCCGGGGCCGCGGAGGTGATCTCGGTGGATTCCTCGGCCGAGGCGCTGGCGCTGGGGCGCGGCAACGCGATGTTGAACGGCCTGGATGCAGACGGCGGTCCACGCCTGGAATGGGTCTGCGCCGATGTCTTCGAGCAGCTGCGCCAGCTGCGCGCGCAGGAGCGCAGCTTCGATTTCATCGTGCTCGACCCCCCCAAGTTCGCCACCAACCAGCATCAGGTCGAACGTGCCGCGCGCGCCTACAAGGACATCAACCTGAGCGCGCTGCGCCTGCTCGCGCCCGGGGGCGGATTGCTGACGTTTTCCTGCTCGGGGGCCGTCGAGGTCGACCTGTTCCAGAAGATCGTTGCCGGCGCCGTGGTCGACGCCGGCGTCGACTGCTACCTGCGCGGCCGCCTGGGCGCCGGCGCCGATCACCCCAGCCTCGTGACCCTTCCGGAGGGCGAGTATCTCAAGGGCTTGCTGCTCGAGCGCGTATGAGCCGGGCCGCCAGCGCCCGACGGCCGGCCTGGGTCGCCGCGGGGATTTTGGTCTACACTTCGCGCCCCGCAATTTTTTCCCCGGCCTCCCCGGGGGCCGCCGCGGGGTGCGGGCCGATTGCCGGGGACATATCACAGCGTGGGAAACGGCGGAGCGCAACGTGGCAGACAAGCGGACAAATCCGGCAGCCGACAGGGCGGCGGAAAGGGCGGCCTCGAAGGGGCTGATCCCGGTCACCATCCTCACGGGTTTCCTGGGCGCCGGCAAGACGACCCTGCTCAACCGCATCCTGGCCGAATCGCACGGCCACCGCATCGCCGTGATCGAGAACGAATTCGGGCCCGAGAGCGTCGACAACGAGCTGCTCGTGCGCGACGCCGGCGAGCAGATCGTCGAGATGAACAACGGCTGCGTCTGCTGCACGGTCCGCGGCGACCTGGCCCGCATCCTGGGCGAGCTGCGCCAGAAGCGCGAGGCCGGCAGCATTTCCTTCGACCGCGTCGTCATCGAGACCACGGGCATGGCCAATCCCGGACCGGTGACGCAGACGTTCTTCGTCGATGAGGACGTGGGAACGCATTACCGCATCGATGGGGTGATCACCGTCGTCGATGCCAAGCACGGCCATGCCACCCTCGATGCGCAGACCGAGGCGCAGAACCAGGTGGGCTTTGCCGACCGAATACTGCTGTCCAAGACGGATCTGGTGGATCCGGAGGAGGCGCGCTCGCTGCGCGAGCGCCTGGTGCGCATGAACCCGCGTGCGCCCATCCGGAACGTGCACATGGGGCAGGTCCCCGTGGGCGAGATCTTCGATATCGGCGGCTTCGACCTCACCTCGGTGCTCGACCTGGACCCGGATTTCCTCGCGGCCGAACACCCCGACGCCCGGCGTGCCCGCGAGCACCAGGACGGCCACGGGCATGACGATCACGAACACCATGACCATGACCATGACCATCGACATGACCATGCGCACGAGGACGGCGGGCACGAACACGCGCATGCCCACCACCACCACCACGACGACGCGATAAAGGCCTTCGTGTTCACCTCGGAGCGGCCTTTCGATGCGCGCCGCCTGGAGGAGACGATGAGCGCGCTCATCCAGGTTTACGGCCCGGACCTGCTTCGGTATAAAGGCGTGCTTTTCGTTCGCGGGTCGGGGCGGCGCATGATCCTGCAGGGCGTGCACATGCTCATGGGGGTGGAGCCGGGGCGCAGCTGGGAGCGACGCGACACGCCGGCCAGCAAGATGGTGTTCATCGGGCGCAATCTGCCCAAGGAGATTTTTGTCCAGGGTCTCGAGTCGTGCCTGATTCGTTGAACCTGGCTCTGGCAGGACCCCGCAACGCCGCGCACGCGCGCGGTAGGAAAGGTTGATCGATGGCTACGAAATCCAAGGCGCCCGCGAAGTCGGCGGGAGCGGCGAAAACGGCGAAGTCGGCGGCAAAACGCCCGGCAAAACTCGCCCCCAAGGCCGCCGGCAAGTCGACCACGGCGGCCGCGCGCAAACCGGCGGCAAAGGCCGCGCCGGCCAAGAAGGCCGCTCCTGCCCCGGCCAAGGCCGCCAAGGCCACCCCCGCGCCCAAGACCACCAAATCGGCGCCGCTCGCTCCCGTCAAGGCCGCCGCCAAGCCGGCCCCCACCAAGTCCACCGGCCGGGGCAGCCCCCG
>Ga0181519_10004264_pt1 | contig 11616 bp, 7 predicted proteins | sample PEATcosm2014_Bin_26_FD_121102 | JGI IMG/M metagenome (GOLD analysis project Ga0181519, IMG submission 121102) | Peatland microbial communities from MTU Mesocosm Facility, Houghton, MI, USA - PEATcosm2014_Bin02_10_metaG | ecosystem: Environmental > Terrestrial > Soil > Wetlands > Peat | place... | reverse complement strand
TGCACACCATCAAGGCCCTGATGGTCGCAACACTCGCCGGGGAGTAGCCGGACCGAGTGACGGGAGCAGGGACATGAGGGTCTGGCCGGGCCAGCCACTTCCCCTCGGCGCGACGTGGGACGGCGAGGGGGTCAACTTCTCGCTCTTCAGCGAGCACGCCGAGGGGGTGCAGCTCCTCCTCTTTGCCGAGGAGACCTCGGACCGCCCTTCGACCACCATCAGCCTCAGCGAGCGGACCGACAACATCTGGCACGCCTACCTGCCCGACGTCCGGCCAGGCGCCCTCTACGGGTACAGGGTGCAGGGACCCTACGAGCCCGGGCGCGGGAACCGCTTCAACCCGAACAAGCTCCTCATCGACCCCTACGCGAAGGCCGTCAGCGGCACCATCCGCTGGAGCGACGACCTCTACGGCTACGTCGTGGGCGGCGAGGAGGAGGACCTCTCCTTCGACGAGCGCGACTCGGCCGGAGCCATGCCGAAAAGTGTCGTCGTGGACCCGGCTTTCACCTGGCAGGACGACCGCGCTCCCAACACGCCGTGGAACCAGACGATCATCTACGAGACCCACGTGCGCGGCATGACGATACGCCACCCGGGGGTACCAGAACACCTCCGCGGGACCTACCTCGGCCTCGCCTCGGACGCCGTGGTGGACCATCTCCTCGGGCTCGGCGTAACGGCGGTCGAGCTGATGCCCGTGCACCAATTCGTCGCCGACCGCCGCCTCGTCGAGCGCGGCCTGACCAACTACTGGGGCTACAACTCGATCGCCTTCCTCGCCCCGCACGTCGGCTATGCCACCGCCGGTCTCGGTCAACAGGTGAGCGAGTTCAAGTCGATGGTGCGGACCTTGCACCGGGCGGGCCTCGAGGTGATCCTCGACGTCGTCTACAACCACACGGGAGAGGGCAACGAGCTCGGGCCGACCCTGTCGCTGCGGGGCGTCGACAATTCCCTCTACTACAGGCTCAATCCGGACAACCCGCGCTTTTACATGGATTACACGGGGACCGGGAACAGCCTGAACATCTTGCACCTCGGCCTCGTGACCGACAGCCTGCGCTACTGGGTGACCGACATGCATGTGGACGGGTTCCGTTTCGACCTGGCGCCGGTGCTCGCACGCGGTTACGAGGCCGGCCACGCAAGCGCCTTCTTCGAGATCATCCAGCAGGACCCTGTGCTCTCCAAGGTCAAGCTCATCGCCGAGCCCTGGGACGCCAGCCCGGACGGCTACCAGCTCGGACGCTTCCCTCCCGGCTGGTCGGAGTGGAACGGGGCTTTTCGCGACTGTGTCCGGCGCTTTTGGCGCGGCGAGCCGGGCATGGTGCCCGAGCTCGCCTCCCGGCTGAGCGGCTCGAGTGACATCTACGCGCCGAGCGGCCGCCGCACCTACGCGAGCATCAATTTCGTCACCTGTCACGACGGTTTCACCCTGACGGACCTCGTCTCCTACGAGCACAAGCACAACGAGGCCAACGGCGAGGACGGCCGGGACGGCTCTGACAGCAATTACAGCTCCAATTGGGGCATCGAAGGCCCCACGCACTCCGTCCGGGTGCAACGCGCCCGCGACCGGATGAAGCGCAACCTGCTCGCGACGTTGCTGCTCTCCCAGGGAGTGCCGATGCTTCTCGGCGGCGACGAGATCGGCCGCAGCCAGCAGGGCAACAACAACGCCTACTGCCAGGACAACGAGGTCAGCTGGTTCGACTGGGTGGTAGGTGAGACCGGTTGGGACATGTACAACTTCGTCCGCGACCTCATCGGCGTGCTACGGGCGAACCCGATCCTCCGGCGGCGGGCCTTCTTCACGGGCCAGCCGCCGGCGGGCATGCGGACCAAGGACGTCACCTGGATCAGGCCCGACGGGGGAGAGATGACCGACCAGGACTGGTCCGAGTCCGACCGGCGAAGCATCGGCATGCTCCTGCTGGGGCAGGCCGCCGACGAGATCGACTTGAGGGGCCGGTCGGCGTCAGGAGACACGCTGCTGCTTCTCCTCAACGCCGGCTCGCGATCGCGCTCCTACATCCTGCCCCCGATGGAGCTGCCCGGCCGATGGGAGGAGGTCCTCAATACCGCCCAACCGGGCCCGTGGTCGCGTCTCGTACGCAACGAGGTTCTGCACGTCACGGCCCACTCGTGCCTGCTGCTGCGTCACGAGGAGCGGCTGACGCACGGGGGATGAGACACAGGTTGTCCACCGCCTGTGTCTATTGACGCGTGAGCGTCATGTCATGTTCACAGTCATAACGCCCGCACCGTTTCGCACCGGATCAGGCGACGGTGCGGGAGCTCTTGGTCCCGACGAGCTCGAAGGCTTTCCACATCGAGGCGTAGCTCCCGTCGAGCGCGACCAGCTCGTCGTGGGTGCCGACCTCCACCACCTTGCCCGAGCTGAGCACGACGATGCGGTCGGCGTTCCGTGCCGTCTGCAGGCGGTGCGCGATCACCACAGTCGTCCGGCCGTGCGACACGAGCTCCATTGCCGCCGTCACACGGGCCTCGGTGGCCAGGTCGAGGTTGGAGGTGGCCTCGTCGAGCAGGAGGATCGCCGGGTCGACGAGCTCGGCGCGCGCGAGGGCGATCAATTGGCGCTGGCCCGACGACAGCGACCGGCCCCGCTCGGACAGGACATGGTCGTACCCGCCCGAGAGGCGGACGATGAACTCGTGGGCGCCGACCGCGCGTGCCGCCGCCTCGACGCGGACAAGGTCGGCCTCGGGCCGGCCGTAGGCGATGTTGTCCCGGATGGTACCAGTGAAGAGGAAGGCCTCCTGGGGCACGTAGCCGAGCTGGCGGCGGAACTCCTGCAGGTCGAGCGAGCGCAGGTCCCGGCCGTCCACGAGCACGCGCCCCTCGTCCGGATCGTAGAAACGCGCCAGCAGCTTCACGATCGTCGACTTGCCCGCTCCCGTCTCGCCGACGAGGGCCACGGTCTCGCCGGGGCGGATCTCGAGATCGACCCCCCGCAGGGCAAGGGGTGGCCGGCGGAGCCGGGCGTCGTCGCTGACGAGCAGCCTGGCGTCGGCCGGGCCGTTTCGGTCCTGCCCACGCCCGCGCCCGTTGCGCCCGGAGGCTGACGGGTAGGAGAAGCAAACTCCCTCGAGGGCGAGGGCCCCTTGCAGGCGGCCTGGGTCGAGCGCCTCTTCGGCGAGGGGCGTGACCGAGTCGAGCGACATCAGCTCGGCGATCCGGCCGACAGAGACGCGCGTCTGCTGCCAGGAGTCGAAGACCTGCGACAGCTGCTGGATGGGCGAGAAGAACAGATCGATGTAGAGCACGAAGGCGATCAAGGCACCCGTTGTGAGATGGCCGCTCGCTATGAGGCCCGCCCCGACGCCGAGCACGAGGGCATCGGCGACATCTCCCAGCAGCGCGACAAAGGGAAAGTAGGTGGCGACGAGACGCTGGGCCGCGACCCTCGCCTCCAGGTATTGGCGGCCAAGCTGGCGAAAGCGCCTGGTCGCGAGCTCCTCGTGCACGAAGGCCTGCGACTCGCGGATGCCTGAGAGGCTCTCCTGGAAATCCGCGTTGACCACGGCGATGCGTTCCCGGGCGAGGTCGTAGATGCGGGCGGCCCTGCGACGGAACGCCACCGTCGCGAAGGCAAGGGGAACGACCACGCTCAAGGTGACGATGGCGAGGTGGGCGTTCAGCAGGAACAGGGCCGCCCCCACGCCCACGAACGTGCACATGCTGACAAGGGCCGAGAGCAGGCCGTTCTCTATGAGCGACTCGAACTGGTCGATGTCGGTCGTCATCCTCGTCATGATCCGGCCCGCCATCTCCCTCTCGTAGTAATCGAGGGAAAGACGCTGCAGCTGCGCCCAGATGCGGATGCGAAGCGACATCATGATGCGCTGCGCGGTTCGTCCCGTGACGAAGGTCGATCCGACCTGGTCGATGAGGTCCGCCAGGACTACGGCAAGAAAGAGGAGGGAAGCCACGAACACAGCCGTGGTGGAGCCGGTGGCGACGCCCCTGTCGATGCCTTCTTTCACCAGGACTGGCCCCGCCAGCGAGGCAACGGCATCGAGGCCGACCAGCACGAGTCCGAGCCCGAGCGGGCCCCGGTACTCGCCGAGCAGCCTGCCGAGGCTGAAGCGGCGCTGATGGCGGGTCTCGGTCTCGACATCGACACGCGGGAAGTCCCGGACCGGGCGGAGGGCCGCCACGCGCCTCAGCAGCTCGGGAGTGGGCGCGAGGTTGAGCCGCCAACCGCCGCCGGTCCGCAGGCCCGGACCCATGGAAGCCGTTGCGGCGCCCCGGTACGGGGCCGGCGGCGCGGGCTGTTGCCCACCGTCGCCGGCTGACGGGCTGATCGTGGCCAGCACCTCGATGCGGTCCCCGGCCCTGTCCACCTCGTCCTGCTCGAGGCCGGAGAGAAGCGAACGGTAGAGGGGGCTCGCCGCGGTGAGCTCGTCATGGGTTCCCATGGCGACGACACGGCCCTCGTCCAAGACGGCGATCCTGTCGGCGAGATGCAGCGTCGAGCGTCGATGGGCGACGAGCAGGGTCGTGCGGTCCCGCATGATTTGGCGCAGGGAGGCGTGGATGCGCTCCTCCACCCGGGCGTCGACCGCGCTCGTGGCGTCGTCGAGGATCAGTATGCGCGGGTCGGAGAGGATCGCCCGGGCCAGCGCGAGGCGCTGGCGCTGGCCTCCGGAAAGGCTGAGCCCCCTTTCTCCGACGACGGTGTCGTAACCCCGGGGAAGTGCCTCGATGAAATCGTGCGCCTCGGCCGCGCGTGCGGCCGCCTCGATCTCGGCGTCGGTGGCGGACGGGTTGCCGTAGGCGATGTTCGCCCTCACGCTCTCGGAGAAGAGGAAGCACTCCTCGAAGACGACTCCGATCTGGCTGCGCAGCGAGGCGATCGTCACGTCGCGCACGTCGTGCCCGTCGATGCGCACTGCGCCCGCGCCCGCCTCGTAGAAGCGGGGCACGAGGTTGGCCGCGGTCGACTTCCCGCTGCCGCTCGGCCCGACGAGGGCCACCGTCTCGCCCGGCGCGATCCTCAGTTCGAACCCGTCCAGCACCGGCTCGCCCTCGACGTAGGAGAACCCGACGCCCTCGAAGACGACTTCGCCCTCGATCGCCGGCAGCTCGACGGCACCGGGGGCGTCCACGATCGCCGGCGCCATGTCGAGCAGCTGGAAGATCCGCTCCACACCGGCCCGGGCCTGCTGACCTATCGTCAGTATCCCTGCCAGCATGCGGGCGGGCGCCACGAGCTGGGTCAGGTAGGTGGAAAAAGCGAGGAAGGTCCCGAGCGAGATCTCGTGGCGGATCGCCAGGTATCCGCCGAGAGCGAGCACAGCCACCTGGCCGAGACTGGGCACGGTCTCCAAGAGGGGCTGGTACCTGGACTGGAGGCGCACGGCGCGCATCTGTGACCCGTAGAGCGCCGTTGCCGCGCCGAGCACGCGATCGAGCTCCCGGCGTTCTTGGGCGTAGGCCTTCACGACGCGCACGCCGTTGACGTCCTCGTCGACGATCTGGGCGACGTCGCCCTCTTTCTGCTGGCCGTCCCATGTGGCCGGGAAGACGCGCCAGCGCATCCGGTAGGAGACGAAGAGAAGTGTCGGAGCGACGAGAACGCTGACGACCGCCAAAAGCGGGCAGAGGTAGAGCATGACCGCCAGCGACAAGACGAGCATCAAGATGTTGCCGCTCATTATCGGCAGGAAGCTCAACAGCCCCTGCACGAGCATCGAGTCCGAATTGGCCCTCGCGACCAGCTGACCGGTCGGCATCCGGTCGAGGTTGGCGAAGTCGAGCTGCTGGAGGTGCGCCTGCATGGCGTTGCGCAGGTCGTACTGGACGTCCAGGGCGACGCGGCCGCCCCGGTAACGGCGGAAGTAGGCGCCCACGAAAGTCACGATGCCGAGACCCAGCAGCGCCGCGAGCCATGGACCCAGCGGGGAGGCGTGCCTGACGATCACGTTGTCGACGATCTCCCGCTCGATGAGCGGGACGATCACCTGGGCCAGGCTCCCGACGATGGCACCCGCAAGGGCGATGATGAGGTTGCCCTTGTGGACGAACACGTACCCGCCGAGGCGGCGGACCCACCCGGGAGGCGACGGGGACGTCCTGGCCGGCTCGGCCTCCCCCCGGTTCGCACCGGTCCCGCCTGCGCCGGGTCCGGCCGGGGCCCTCGGGCTCACTGGCGAGGCCCTGCGGCCATGTCGTCTATGGCCGATCCGAGCGCGACCAGGGCGGAGATCACCTCGTCCCGACGGCCGGTGCGGGCGGCGAGATCCTCGAGAGCCGAGGTCATGGACAGCTGCGCGCTCTCGAGCACTGTGGCGCCGGCGGCCGTGAGACTGAGCTGGACCGCCCTCTGGTCGCACGCGACGCCGGAGCGGACGAGCAGGCCGCGCGCGCTGAGGGCCTCGACAGAGGCGCTGACCGTGGGCTTGCCGAGAGCGAGTCGGGCCGCAACGCGGCTGGCACGTGCGTCCCCGGCGGCTACGGCCGCGAGGACGCGGTAGTGGGCGAGACTCAAGCCGCCCGAGGCCCGCTCCAGGATTTTCGACGCCCTCGTGAGCGACTGGACGGCTTCGACGGCGAGGGGACCGGGCGCTGCGCCTCCCGAGGCGGGCGCCGGGTGTGCCGGCGCGGGGGCGGCCAGGACTTCTTCGGACACGGGAGCAGTCTAGGGAGATAGTTCGGGCTTCGAACCATCGATCAGGTCGGGTGGGCGCAGGCGGACCATCTCCGCACGGACCCGGGTCCTCTCGACAGGGCGGCACGACCGGCGGAGCCTCGTTACGATCCACCCATCGGCCGTCGTAGGAGGGGTCTTCTCACTGGAGGTGCGACTGTGGACGCTGATGTCGGGCGAGACCGGTGATGTCGACCTCCGATCGCGACTGGCCCTCGCTCCCGGTCGCTGAGTGGAGCGCCACGCGAGACACGCTCCAGCTCTGGACCCAGGTTGCCGGCAAGGTCCGCATGGTCAACACACCTCTGGTCAACCACTGGTGGAACGTGCCGCTCTACGTGACCGCTCGCGGCCTTTCCACTTCTCTCATCCCCCATCCGCAGGGCCCGAGCTTCCAGATCGACTTCGACTTGACGGACCACAAGCTCGTGATCGGGACCGTTGCGGGAAGCCAGCACTGCTTCCCGCTCAAGTCGCGGCCAGTCGCCGATTTCTACGCCGAGCTGACGAGCCGCCTCGAGCAGCTGGGCGTGGGCACAGCGATCTGGCCCATGCCCGTGGAGATCTACGGGGCCCTCCCGTTTCCGGACGATCGCGTGCACACGACCTACGACCCCGAGCAGGCGCACCGTTTCTGGTTGATCCTCGTCCAGGCGCAACGGGTGTTCGAGGTCTTCCGCAGCCGCTTTTTGGGCAAGGTCAGCCCGGTCCACCTGTTCTGGGGCGCCTTGGACCTGGCCGTCACGCGCTTTTCGGGCCGGTTGGCGCCTCCGCACCTCGGTGCCGCGCCCAATTGCGGGCCGCAGGTCATGCTCGAGGCCTATTCGCACGAGGTGAGCAGCTGCGGCTACTGGCCGGGCGGGGACGGAGAGGGCGTGTTCTACTCATACGCCTACCCCGAGCCGCCCGGGTACCGCGATGCGAACATAGGACCCGGCGGGGCACGCTTCGACGAGTCGCTCGGCGAGTACGTGCTCGCCTACGAGGCGGTGCGCACCGCGGCCGACCCGGATGCCTTCCTGCTCGAGTTCCTGCAGTCGAGCTACGAGGCCGCCGCCGACTGCGCCTCCTGGGACCGGCAGGCGCTCGAGCGCAGGGACACAACCGTGAGCTACGGCCGCCCGCCGCGGGCGGAGGAGGGGAGGTAGCGATGGCAACCGAGTGCACGCATCTCGGCACCGTCGAGCCGGTGGTGCCATCAGGCCCGGGGTGTGAGGAGTGCATGCGGACAGGCGGCCGGTGGTTGCACCTTCGCCTGTGCATGCACTGCGGACATGTCGGGTGCTGTGACCAGTCACCCGGGCGGCACGCCACCGCCCACTGGCACGCACACCCCGACCACCCGCTCATCCGCTCCTACGAGCCGGGCGAGGACTGGTGGTGGTGCTACGCGGACGACCTCTTCTTCGAGATCGAAGGAGCGCCACCCGCGCCGTCACATCCCTGAGGCCCGCGCCGAGAACCGGGGCGCCCGGCCGGGGTGCCCTGTCGCGCTCAGGCCTCAGCCTTGGCCGGGGCGGTTCTGCAAGTCGACATCTCCGGGCTGGCGGTGCGGCAGGACCTCGGCCGGGACGGTTCCGAGCTTCCCGGCTTGATAGTCCTCCAGCGCCTGGACGATCTCGGCTTTGGTGTTCATGACGAACGGTCCGTAATGCACGACCGGCTCGCCGATCGGTCGGCCCCCGAGGAGCAGCACCTCGAAGTTCCCGCCGGCCGGCTGGCTGGTGTCGGCCGTGAGGGTCAAGGCATCGCCCGAACCGTAGACAGCGAGCTGGCCGACGTGGACCGGTCGACGCTCGACGCCGGCGGTGCCGTGTCCCGCGAGCACATAGGCGAGCGAGTTGAAATCAGCCCTCCAGGGCAGCTGTAGACGAGCTCCCGGGCTGATGGTGGCGTGCACCATCGTGATGGGCGTGAAAGTCGAGCCGGGCCCGACCTGGCCGCCGAGGTCGCCGGCGATCAGGCGTAGCAGCGCCCCCCCGTCGCCCGTGGTCAGCAGGGAGGCTTCACGTCCGCGGATGTCCTGATAGCGGGGAGGGTTCCACTTGTTGGCGCTGGGCAGGTTGACCCAGAGCTGGATCCCGTGGAAGAGGCCGCCGCTGATGACTAGCTCCTCGGGCGGGGCCTCGATGTGCAAGATCCCGGCTCCAGCGGTCATCCACTGCGTGTCGCCGTTGGTGATCCGGCCGCCACCGCCGTTGGAGTCCTGATGGACGAAAGTGCCGTCGATGATGTAGGTGACCGTCTCGAATCCGCGGTGCGGGTGCCACGCGGTCCCCTTCGGCTCCCCTGGGGCGTATTCGACCTCGCCCATCTGGTCCATGTGGATGAACGGGTCGAGCTCGCTCATGCTCACCCCTGCAAAGGCGCGTCGCACCGGGAACCCCTCGCCTTCCAGGCCGGCCGGCGCCGTCGTCACAGACTTGACGGGTCGCTCGTGCGCGGCGAGTGGATCGGGCGCCGGGATTCGCGGCAGGGTCAACACGTTGTCAACCGTGACTGCTGGCATCAGGGACTCTCCTTCGCGTCGGGTCGGATCCCGCCGACTGTGGGTGACAACACTACTTGCGCGCGCAACATTCCCTCGACAAGCGGCTCGGCCCGCGGCCGAGCACCGCCGTCAGCCTGCCAGTCCGGCTCGAGCGAGCGGCCGGTATCCGACCGGCCGGTATCCGACCGGTCGGCGCCAGTTCCCGTCGTCGCCCTTCTTGAATCCAGCCTCCTCGGCGGGGATGTCATAGGCCCGTCGCGCGGCGTCGAGAGTCAGGTGCGGCGCTGACTCGCCCGGGGTGGTGTAGCCGGTCCACTTGTTCTGAGCGCCTTCTTGGATCGCAAGTGTACGGAATCCCTTGATCTGCGAACCGACATCGTCAACGAGATCAATGAGGAGCCGCCGCCACACCAGGGGGGCAAGGCCTCTCGCCTTTATTGTCTTTATCACCGGCGACTCTGGTATGGGAGAGTCATGCATCTTTCCGACAATTCCTTGCATCTGGTAGATCATGATCTCGCTCGGAGTACTGGCGCCGATTGCCACGACCGCTTGCGGCCTGTGCCTCCAGATGAGAAGGAATCCCAATGGTCCGTCTACCGCCGATTTGTAGTAAGTGTTCGGTTCGACCTCGGCATAAGTCTCCGGAATGAACCCAGCCGTTCTCATGCCCCCGGCCTGGACCGGCAGAACCTCGTACTCCTCGATCCGTTTGTCGCTCAGCTCTACTCCAGGCGCCGCGGACGTTCGCAACAGGCCAGGCAGGTCGATCTCGACAGGGCGCAACAGCACTGCTTCGGCGAGCCTGTAACCGGCAATCACGAGGGATCCGCGGCTGCTGTTGTGCCTCAGCTTCGACCACCTGATCGCCTTGTGGAGCAGGACGCGGTCGTAGCCGGCCAGCTCGACCAAAGCGTCCACCAGACGCCGGGTTTCAGTCTCCCCATCAGCGTTCGCTGCGGCCCATACGAGAAGTTCGTGGCCGTAGCGCTCCGACATCATCTGAGGTGTCAGGCGCATGATCGCCGCCCGCTCCGCGATCCAGGTACTGTGGTCGCTCTCCTTCAGCTCATCAAGGCGTGCAACGAGGTCCGGCTGCTCGGATTGGAGTTCGACGGCAACCGACATGACGGCAGCTTAGTGCCACCACCGGACTAAGGGCTGTCTTTGCTGTCGGGCGGTGGGCGCTCCGAAGCTCCGTGGGCACGGGCCGGGACGAGCTGTCGGGCGCGTCCGGGAGACTCCTCCGGGGCGCCTGCCCGTCGTCGGCCGACCGCCGTCGCCCCAGCTCTTGGGGCCGGCTCCCGGCTTGCCCTGGCCGAGCCGCACTGCCGGCTGCGGCCGCGGTGCGACGGCCCTGCCACTTGCACGCATGCGGCGCAACGAATGTGTCCCCCAGTTGAAGGAAATGTGTCAATATTGACAATAACATTGCGGAAATGTTACACTGCAGCCATGAAACAGCACTCACTCAAAGCAACGGCGGTTGTCCTGGTAGCGGCGGGGAGCATGTTGTTTGCCTTTGCCTCCTCGGCACAGGCGCAGCCCCGACAAGCCAAGACCTCAGCCAAGTTCCAGCAGGCCCAGCTCGCCCTGGAGCACCAGATCATCGCCCGTCAGGTCCAGCTGTCCCTGCTCGGCACTGAGGTCGCCAACGCGGCGAGCCTCGCGACCCCCGACCGTTCCTCACTGGTGACCATCATCACCAGTGAGCAGACCGCGCTCGGCACGGACGCCACCAATGCCGCTGCGGCGACCACCTTTGGCGCGCTCGACACCGTGCGCCAGGCCGTCATCGGAGGCGAGAGGGTCTACGTCGTCGTCACCGACCAGGTGAACGAGGTCATCGCCGCCGACGGCGATACCGTCGCCGAAGCCGGATACACCGGCCTTGCCAGCGAGCTGACGCCGCTCGTCACCGAGCTCGGGTCGACGCGCGCCACTCATCTCCTGAGCGACATCACGTCCCGGGTGACCGCCGCCGCGGCACTTACCACCGGCCTTTCGGCTGACGCGCTCGCGCTCGTGCCGGCGGGCTACCCCGGCAACGAGAGCCAGATCAAGACCTACAACTTCCAGCTCGCCCAGGTGAAGAAGGACCTCGGGATGGCCAAGGGGGATGTCAAGGCGGTCGAGGACATCGCCTTGGGCCTTCGCTGGTACCACTTCACCAAGCCCGTCGCGACCGCGGCGCTGACAAAGTTCCAGAAGGCCCAGCTCGCCCTGGAGCACCAGATCATCGCCCGCCAGGTCCAGCTGTCCCTGCTCGGCACTGAGGTCGCCGACGCGGCCAGCCTCACCACTGCCGACCGTTCCGCGTTGGTCACGCTCATCACCAACGAGCAGACCGCACTCGGTACCGACGCCACCAACGCGGCTGCGGCGACCACCTACGCTGCGCTCGACACCGTGCGCCAGGCTGTCATCGGAGACGAGCGGGTGTACGTCG
>Ga0181519_10004262_pt1 | contig 11618 bp, 9 predicted proteins | sample PEATcosm2014_Bin_26_FD_121102 | JGI IMG/M metagenome (GOLD analysis project Ga0181519, IMG submission 121102) | Peatland microbial communities from MTU Mesocosm Facility, Houghton, MI, USA - PEATcosm2014_Bin02_10_metaG | ecosystem: Environmental > Terrestrial > Soil > Wetlands > Peat | place... | reverse complement strand
TTGGCCTGGGGCGAATGCTTGGCGCCGCCCTCGCGGATGGAGGCGTCGAAGTCGCGCAGCAGCTTGCGCTGCTTTTCCGTGAGGCGCACCGGCGTTTCCACGCGCACATGGCAGTAGAGGTCGCCGGGATAGCTCGAGCGCACGCCCTTGATGCCCTTGCCGCGCAGGCGGAAGGTCTTGCCGCTCTGGGTGCCTTCGGGGATATTGATGGTTACCTTTTCCTTGAGGGTGCCGACCTCGATCTCGCTGCCGAGCACGGCCGTGGCGATGGAAATGGGCACCTCGCAGTGCAGGTCGTCGCCGTCGCGCTGGAATACCTCGTGGGGCGTGATGCGGATCTCGACGTACAGATCGCCCGGCGGGCCGCCGTTGACGCCGGGTTCGCCCTTGCCGGAGAGGCGGATGCGCTGGCCTTCGTCGATGCCGGCCGGGATCGAGACCTCGAGCACCTTGTTGTGCTTGATGCGCCCGTCGCCGTGGCAGTTCGTGCAGGGGTTGGCGATGACGCGCCCGCTGCCGTGGCAGGTCGGGCAGGTCTGCTGGATCGAAAAGAATCCCTGGGCCATGCGCACCGCGCCCGAGCCGCCGCAGGTGGCGCAGGCCTTGGGCTTGGTGCCGGGCTTGGCGCCGGTGCCCCCGCAGACCTCGCAGTTGTCCCAGGCCGGCACGCGGATGTCGGTGGCAAAGCCGTTGGCCGCCTGCTCGAGCGACAGTTCCATGTTGTAGCGCAGGTCGGCGCCGCGGAAGGCGTTGCTGCGTCCGCCGCGCGCGCCCCCGGCGGCGCCGCCGAAGATGTCGCCGAAGATGTCGCCGAACGCCTCGGCGAATCCGCCGTTGAAGCCGGCCCCGCCCCCGGCGCCGCCACCCGCGTTCGGATCCACGCCGGCGTGTCCGAAGCGGTCGTAGGCGGCGCGCTTCTGCGCGTCGGAGAGCATCTCGTAGGCCTCCTTGGCCTCCTTGAATTTCTCCTCCGCCGACTTGTCATCCGGATTGCGGTCCGGATGGTGCTTCATCGCCAGCTTGCGATAGGACTTCTTGATCTCCTCCTCGGTGGCGTTCTTGGCCACACCGAGGACTTCGTAGTAATCGCGCTTGGCCATGGTGGAATATCAGTGGGAAAGGGAGTAGGAGGATCGGGGCGCGCAAGCGCCCGCGGACGGGAAAAATCGCATTGCCGAGCGCCCAATGCCAAGGCCGGGATGGGCGCCCACGATGCAACCGTGGACGCGCAACCCGGCGTGCGCGGGGCGGGGGCGGCCGTTCAACCGCGCTTGACCTCCTTGAAGTCGGCATCGACGACGTCCTCGGCAGTGGCCTTGGAACCGGCGCCGGCGCCGGGCCCGGCCGAACCGGGCGCGGCGGAGGCGCCGGCCGCCTGGGCGGCAGCACCCTGGGCCTGGGCGTCGGCGTACATCTTCTCGCCGAGTTTCTGCGAGACGCTCATGAGGGCCGCGGCCTTGGCATCGATGGCCGCCTTGTCCTCGCCCTTGAGGACCTCCTCGAGTTCCTTGATGGCCGCGGCGATGGCGGCCTTCTCGCCGTCATCGAGGCTGGAGCCGTGCTCGCCCAGCGACTTGCTGACCTGGTGCATGGCCGCCTCGGCCGAGTTGCGCGACTGGACGAGTTCGAGGCGCCGGTGATCCTCGGCCTTGTTGGCCTCGGCATCCTTGACCATGCGGTTGATCTCGTCCTCGTTGAGCCCGGAGTTGGCCTTGATGGTGATCTTGTTTTCCTTGCCGGTGGCCTTGTCCTTGGCGCCCACGTGCAGGATGCCGTTGGCGTCGATGTCGAAGGCGACCTCGATCTGCGGCGTGCCGCGCGGCGCCGGCGGAATGCCCTCGAGGTTGAACTCGCCCAGCAGCTTGTTGCCGGCCGCGATCTCGCGCTCGCCCTGGAAGACCTTGATGGTCACGGCCGGCTGGTTGTCGTCGGCGGTGGAAAAGGTCTGCGAGAACTTGGTCGGGATCGTGGTGTTCTTCTGGATCATCTTGGTCATGACGCCGCCCAGGGTCTCGATGCCCAGCGACAGCGGCGTGACGTCGAGCAGCAGCACGTCCTTGCGCTCGCCCGAGAGCACCGAACCCTGGATGGCCGCGCCCACGGCGACGGCCTCGTCGGGGTTGACGTCCTTGCGCGGCTCGCGGCCGAAGAATTCGCGCACCTTCTCCTGCACCTTGGGCATGCGCGTCATGCCGCCGACCAGGATCACGTCGTTGATGGCCGAGGTGGACACGCCGGCATCCTTCATGGCGATGCGGCACGGCTCGATGGTGCGCTCGATGAGGTCCTCGACGAGCGACTCGAGCTTGGCGCGCGTGAGCTTCATGTTGAGGTGGCGCGGGCCGCTCGCGTCGGCCGTGATGTAGGGCAGGTTGAGCTCGGTCTGCTGGCTCGAGGAGAGCTCGATCTTGGCCTTCTCCGCCGCTTCCTTGAGGCGCTGCAGGGCCAGGACGTCCTTGGACAGGTCGGCGCCCTGCTCCTTCTTGAACTCGGCGATGATGTAGTCGATGATGCGCTGGTCGAAGTCCTCGCCGCCCAGGAAGGTGTCGCCGTTGGTGGAGAGCACCTCGAACTGCTTCTCGCCGTCGACATCGGCGATCTCGATGATCGAGACGTCGAAGGTGCCGCCGCCCAGGTCGTACACCGCGATCTTCTTGTCGCCGTGCTCTTCCTTCTTGTCCAGGCCGAAGGCCAGGGCTGCCGCGGTGGGCTCGTTGATGATGCGCTTGACGTCCAGGCCGGCAATGCGGCCCGCGTCCTTGGTGGCCTGGCGCTGGGAGTCGTTGAAGTACGCCGGCACCGTGATGACGGCCTCGGTGACGGGTTCGCCCAGGTAGTCCTCGGCGGTCTTCTTCATCTTGCGCAGCACTTCGGCCGACACCTGGGGCGGCGCGATCTTGTTGCCGCGCACCTCGACCCAGGCGTCGCCGTTGTCGGCCTTGACGATCTTGTAGGGCATCAGGTTGATGTCCTTCTGCACTTCCTTTTCCTCGAAGCGCCGGCCGATCAGCCGCTTGACCGCGTACAGCGTGTTGCGCGGATTGGTGACCGCCTGGCGCTTGGCCGGCGCGCCCACGAAGATCTCGCCGTCCTCCATGTAGGCGACGATGGAGGGCGTGGTGCGGGCCCCTTCCGCGTTCTCGATGACCTTGATCTGGCCGCCCTCCATGAGAGCGATGCACGAGTTGGTCGTGCCAAGGTCGATGCCGATGATCTTGCCCATCTTGTTTTCCTTTTTCTGCGCGCGTCGCGCGCGGCGTTTGCGTTGAAATGTGCCTTGCTGCGGCCGCCGTCGGCGTCCGTGTCAGTTAACGCTTACGTGCGTCCTTATTGCCTGGTTTCAAGTGCTCGGGCCGATTCGCGCGCATGGGAGCCTCAGGCCGCCTGCACGACCGTTACCAGCGCCGGGCGCAGTACGCGGTCGGAAATGAGCCAGCCCTTCTGCAGCACGGTGACGACGTGGTTGGGCTGCAAGGTTCCGTCCCCGGGGACGGCGGAGATGGCCTGGTGGCGGTTGGGATCGAATTTCTCGCCCACCGGATTGATCTCCTTGAGGCGCCCGCGCTCGAAAGCCGAACGCAACTGGCGCAGGGTGATTTCCACGCCCTCGCGCAGGGATGCACCGTTGGCGGAGCCGTCGCCCAGGGCCTTTTCCAGGCTGTCGAACACCGGCACCAGGGACTCGGCAAAGGACTCGATGGCGAACTTGTGCGCCTTGGAGATGTCCTCCTGGGTGCGTCTGCGCACGTTTTCCATTTCCGCCAGCGCGCGCAGGTACAGGCCGTGGTTCTCCTCGGCCTTGGCCTGGGCAGCGGCCAGCGCATCGCCGAGCTGCTTCACGGTATCGGCCTGCGCGGCCTGCGCTGCAGGATCATTCGCGGGTACGCCTTCCCCATGGGCCGCATTGCCGGCCGGGTTTTCCGACTCGCCATCGGTCATGCCAACTCCTGAAAAAATCTTTTTAATTCAAATATTTGCCAGAAAACGCCGGCGCGACTCCGAACTCCGGCCCTGCTCCACATGGGGGTTGGCCCGCGCGTTTCAAGGGGCGGGCCAAAAAAAATGCCGCAACCGGCGAGCGCCGGCCGGCCTTCAGCGGGCGGCGCCCAGCGCCAGCGCCCGTTGCTGCCCCGCGCGGGCCGCTTCCTGCAGCGCAGGGCGCTCGGCAAGACGAACCGGCCAGCCCTGGGTGTGGCGTTCGACGAGGTCGGCCAGGGCCGAAATGAAGCGCGGCGAGTCGTTGAGGCAGGGGATGAGGTGAAAATCGCGGCCGCCGCTCGTGAGGAAATCGGCCCGCGCCTCCTGGGCGATCTCCTCGAGGGTTTCGAGGCAATCGGCCGTGAAGCCCGGGCACACGACATCGACACGGCCCACGCCCTCGCGGGCGAGGCGGCGCAAGGTATCGACGGTGTAGGGCTCGAGCCATTTGGCGCGGCCGAAGCGCGACTGGAAACTCAAGGCGTATTCGTCGGGCCGCAGCTCCAGGGCCTCGGCGAGCAGGCGGCCGGTCTTGAGGCATTCGCAGTGGTAGGGGTCGCCCAGGTCGAGGTTGCGCCGGGGCAGGCCGTGGAAGCTCATCAGCAGCTTGTCGGGCCGGCCATTGGCATCCCAGTAGGCGCGCACCGAGCGGCGCAGGGCCTCGATGTATCCGGCGTCGTCGTGGAAGTTGCGGATCCAGCGCAGTTCCGGGACGTTGCGGGTCTGCATGAGCACCTGCACTACGCCGTCGATGGCCGACGCCGTCGTGGTCGCCGAATACTGCGGATACAGGGGCACGACCAGCAGGCGCGTGACCCCGCCCTGGCGCAGACGCTCCATGGCCGCCGGTATCGACGGGTCGCCATAGCGCATCGCCAGCACGACATCGACATCGAGGCCGCGCGCCTGCACCTCGGCCAGGAGGGCGCGGTGCTGCCGCTCGGAAAAGTCGAGCAGCGGCGATCCGGCCGGGGTCCAGACCGAGGCGTAGCGCTTGGCCGACGCGCCGGAGCGGAAGGGCAGGATGACCATGCGCAGCAGCAGAAACCACACCAGGCGGGGGATCTCGACGACGCGCGGATCCATCAGGAACTGATAGAGGTAGCGGTGGACGGCCGTGGCCGTGGGTTCGCGCGGCGTTCCCAGGTTGATCAGGAGCACGGCGGTGCGGCCGGGCGAACCATGGGAAAACGCGCTGGTGGCGAGAAATGTCATGAATGAAGGGCCAAGGCGGTAAGGGAGGGGGCCGGCGATGGCGGGCCGCCGGTAAGTGGGTGGTCGATGGCAGCGTGCGCGTCCTGCGTGGCGTCGTGCGCGCCTACTCTTCGCGCGACAAGGCGCTCGAGAGCAGCTTTGCCGTGATGTCGACAATGGGAATCATGCGTTCATATGCCATCCGGGTCGGTCCGATCACCCCGAGCGTACCAACGACCTTGCCATTGACCTCGTAGGGGGCGACCACCATGCTCATCTCGTCGAGCGGCACCAGATCGGATTCGCCGCCGATATAGATCTGGACGCCCTCGGAACGGCTCGAATCGTCCAGCAGCCCCACCAGGCGCGCCTTGTGCTCGAACAGGTCGAACAGGGCCCGCAATTTGTCCATGTCGGCGGTAAGTTCGTTCACCCCGATCAGGTTGCGCTCTCCGGATATGACCACCGGATCCTTGTGCTCCACCGCTTCGGCCCCAGCCCGCACGGCGGCGTTCATGAGGGCCAGGATCTCGCTGTGCAGTTCGAGCATTTCGCCTTCGAGGCGCGCCCGGGCGTCCTCGAAGCGCATGCCGGCGAAATGCTGGTTGAGCGCATTGGCCGCCTCGACGAGCTGCCCATGAGTGTAGATGCGGTCGGTGAGCAGGATGCGGTTCTGCACGTCGCCGTCGGGCGCGACGACGATCATCAGGACGCGGCGTTCCGACAGCCGCAGGAATTCGACATGGCGGAAGGTCGAGGTGCGCCGCGGCGTGAGCACGACGCCGGCGAAATGCGAGAGGTTCGAGAGCAGTTGCGCCGCCGTCTGGATGGCGCGCTGGGGCTCCGCGATCTGCATCTGGTCGTGGATGATCTCGCTCTGGCCGGCCGCCAGGGGCCGCACCGTGAGCATGGTATCGACGAAGATGCGGTAGCCGCGCGGCGTGGGCACGCGCCCCGCCGAGGTATGCGGGCTCACGACCAGGCCCAGGTCCTCGAGATCGGCCATGACGTTGCGGATCGTCGCCGGGGACAGCTCGAGGCCGGAAATCTTGGACAGCGCGCGCGATCCGACGGGCTGGCCGTCGGCGATATAGCGTTCCACCAGCGTCTTGAGCAGCAGGCGGGCGCGCTTATCGAGCATGATGGGCCGGGGCTGGAGGGGTCATTTTCTTTGCCAGGCGCCGCCAGGGACGCCGCATTGGAAAAACAATACCGAAATCGGAAACCGCTTCATAGCATCATCCCACGATGCCCCGCCTTCGCCCCGGGGGGCTACGGCGGGCTGGCGCCGCCTCGTGGCCTCGTCGCCTGGCTTGCTTGCGGCGTGACGGTCCAACGGTAGGTTCGGCGGGCAAGCCCCCAAGGTAACACCCCCGGTGCTCGCCGTCCCAGGTAGTACCCGCGGTGTCGCCCGCCGTAGCCCCCCAAGAACTTGCCATCCCAGCTAGTCCCCGCGGGGCCCGCCCGCCGTAGCCCCCCGGGAGCTTGCCATCCCAGGTAGTCCCCGCGGGCCCGCCCGCCGTAGCCCCCCGGGCGAAGGCGGGTTTCTTGCATAATCGGCCACATGGGTGCGCATTTTCAGACCGCGGCCGTATTCGCCAAGACGCGGGGCGAGACCAACCGCTCCGCGCTGTTCGAGGCCCTGGAGGCGATCCTGGCCATCATCGAGCGGGCGGGCGTGCGCGCCATGCTGCACGACGCCACCCGTGAGGCGCTGGGCGTGGCCGCCCGCAAGGGCCACAGCCTGGCCCAGATTGCCCGGGAGGCCGACGTGGCGGTGGTGCTCGGCGGCGACGGCACGATGCTCAGCATCGCGCGCGACCTGGCCGCCCACGATGTTCCCCTGATCGGCATCAATTTCGGCCGCCTGGGCTTCATGACCGATATCGCCCTGGACCAGATGCCCGAGGTGCTCGGCGAGATGCTCGCCGGCCGCTTCGAAACCGACAAGCGGACCCTGCTCGAGGGCGAAGTCATCCACGCCAAGGCCGTCGTGCTGCGAACCCACGCCCTCAACGATGTCGTCATCTCGCACGGGGTTGGCGGGGGCCTCGTGGAGTTCACCGTGCGGGTCGACGGCGTGAACATGTACAACCAACGCGCCGACGGCGTCATCCTGGCCACGCCGACCGGATCCACCGCCTATGCGCTCTCGGCCAATGGCCCCATCCTGCATCCCTCCCTGGCCGGCCTGGTGCTGGTGCCGGTGGCGCCACACACCCTGTCCAACCGCCCGATCGCCCTTCCCGACAACGTGGAGATCGATATCGAACTCACCGAAGTGCGGGATGCGAGCGCCTATTTCGACATGCAGTCCTTCTCAAAGCTTGCCCCGGGGGACATCGTCCGCGTGCGGCGCAGCGCGCATTTCGCCACGCTGCTGCATCCGGCCGGCTACAACTATTTCGCCACGCTGCGCCAGAAGCTCCACTGGAACGTGATGTCCAGCGATCCCCATGGCCGCGCCTGACCGCCCATGCTCCTTGCGCTGTCCATTCGCGACTTCGTAATCGTCGAGCACCTCGATCTGGAGTTCGCCGCCGGCTTCACCGTGCTCACGGGGGAGACGGGCGCGGGCAAGTCGATCCTGATCGACGCCCTGCAGTTCGTGCTGGGCGAGCGCACCGGGGCCGATACGGTGCGCGAAGGCGCCGCGCGGGCCGAAGTGGCCGCGGAATTCTCCTGCGGCGCGGCGGCCCGCGACTGGCTGCTCGAATCCGGATTCGAGGCCGGCGGCGGCACCGGCGCGCCGGCGTCCGCAGCCCAGGTCCTGATCCGGCGCACCCTGGAGACCGGCGGCCGCAGCCGCGGCTTCGTCAACGGCAGCCCGGCAACCCTGGGCCAGCTGCGGGCCCTGGGCGAGCTGCTGCTCGATGTGCACGGCCAGCACGAGCACCAGTTGCTGCTGCGGCCTGCCGCCCAGCAGCAGTTGCTCGACACGCACGGCGGGCTGCAGGACATGGCGCGCGCGGTGGCTGCCGCCTTTGCCGGCTGGCGCGCCGCCCGCCGCGCTGCCCAGGACGCCGAAACGGCGCAGGCCGATCGCGCGGCGCAGGCCGAGCAACTGCGCCTGCGCGCCGATGACCTGGAGGCGCTGGCCCCGGTGGCCGGCGAATGGGAAAGCATCGAAGCCGAGCAGCGCCGCCTGGCCCATGGCGCAGCCCTGCAGGAGGGCACGCGCGCCGCGCTCGACGAGATCGCCGAAGGTGACGAAGCGCTGGCAACGCGGCTGGGGCGCGTGCAATCGCGCCTGGCCGCGCTGCGCGGATTCGATCCGCGCCTGGCCGGCATTCTCGAGGCGGTGGGCAGCGCGCAGATCCAGCTCGAGGAGGCCGGCCGCGAACTCCAGCATTACCTGGACCACAGCGAAATCGACGGGCCGCGCCTCGCCCAGGTGGAGGAACGCGTCGCCGCCCTGCATGCGGCCGGACGCAAATGGCGCTGCGCGCCGGCCGAACTGGCGGGGCTCCTCGCCAGCACGCGGTCCGACCTGGAGCGCCTTGCGCAGGACCAGGACCTGGCCGCCCTTCACGCGGCCGCGGCCCGCGCCGAAGCCGGCTACCGCGAGCAGGCGCTCGCGCTTTCCCAGGCGCGCGCCCTCGCGGCGCGCACCATGGGGCAGGAGGTCACCCGCGCCATGCAGGACCTGGCGATGAGCGGCGGCCGCTTCGAGGTACGGCTGCTTGCCGCCGAGGCCTCCGCCACGGGCCTGGAAAGGACGGAGTTCCTGGTGAGCGGGCACGATGCGGGAACCGCTCGGCCCCTGGCCAAGGTGGCTTCCGGCGGCGAGCTATCGCGCATCGGCTTGGCCATCGCCGTGATCGCCGCCACCGCCAATCCGGTATCCACCCTGATCTTCGACGAAGTCGATTCGGGTATCGGCGGCCAGGTTGCCGCAACCGTGGGCCGCCTGCTGCGGGAACTGGGTCGCAGTCGCCAGGTATTTTGCGTGACCCATCTGCCGCAGGTCGCCTCCTGCGGCGACCAGCACATTGCCGTGCGCAAATCGGCCCTTGCCGGCGGCCAGCCGGTGTCGCGCACGGAAGTGCTCGGCGGCAATGCGCGGGTGCAGGAGATCGCGCGCATGCTCGGAGGCGCGCAGATCACGGCGCTCACGCAAAAGCACGCGCGCGAGATGCTTGCCGGCACCTGATCCGGCAACGCCGCGCTCAGGCGGTTTCGCCGGGCGGATCCTTGGGGCGGCGCGGACACGTCTTGTTGCGGCACACGCCATAGAGCGCAAGGGCATGCTCCTGCAGGTCGAAGCCGCGGTCGGCAGCCACGCGGCTCTGGCGCGCCTCGATCTCCTCGTCGACGAATTCCTCGACGTGGCCGCAATTGACGCACACCAGGTGATCGTGGTGCGAGCCCTCGTTGAGTTCGAAGACCGCACGGCCCGCCTCGAAATGCCGCCGCGAGAGCAGTCCGGCCTGCTCGAATTGCGTGAGCACCCGGTAGACGGTAGCCAGGCCGACATCGAGACGATCGGCGCTGAGCATCCGATAGACGTCCTCGGCGCTAAGATGGCGCTCGCCCGTGTCGCTGGAGTGGCGCTGGAAGATCTCCAGGATCTTCAGGCGCGGCGCGGTCGCCTTCAAACCGCTGTCCTTGAGCTCGGCCGAGCTCCTGTTTCTGGGCATGATGCGCTCCCCGGTTGCCGATGCCATCGAGCCGGTATCATAGCGTCGCACCTGCGCCGCTCCCTCCCTTCAACCCTCCCCTATTTGATCTGCCTCATGATCCGATCCCTGCTGTTCTGCCTGGCTGCTGCCCTGAGCGTGGCGATCAGCGCCTGCTCGTCGTCCTACGTCCCCAATGTGCTGCGCCCCTACCGCCCGGACGTTCAGCAGGGGAACATCGTCACCAAGGACATGGTCGAGCAACTGCGTCCGGGCATGACGCGCGACCAGGTCCGCTTCCTCCTGGGCACGCCCATGCTCACGGATATCTTTCACCAGGACCGCTGGGACTACACCTACTACCTGCGCCGCAAGAGCGGCGAGACGCAGATCCGCAAGCTCTTCATCGTCTTTGCCGAAGGCAAGCTGAGCCGGTACGAGAGCGATGCCATGCCCGCCGAGCCCCTCGCCGACAGCCTGATTCTGGGGCAAAAGGCCTCCAAGCCGGCGGTGCCGGCCCCGTTGCCGCCGGCTGCGCCCGCTGCGGACCCGGGGCCCGCGCCGGCAAGCCCGCCGGCACCAGCGGCGCCCAAGAGCTGAGATTTCGTTAAGAGTCGTTAGAAAGCGGGGCGGGGGCCCTCACCCCGGCCCTCTCCCGCAGGGAGAGGGGGAAACCCAGGCGCCCCTCTCACCGGGTGGGCGTGTACGACGGGACAAGATCCATGAAGATCGCGATTGCGGGCAGCAGCGGGCGGATGGGGCGGATGCTCATCGAAGCCGTTCTGGACACGGACGACCTGCAGTTGGCGGTCGCGCTGGATCGCGCCGACAGCCCCGAGCTGGGCCAAGACTGCGCGCAGTTTCTCGGGCGCGCCTGCGGCGTCAGGATCGTCGCGGACCTTGAGGCCATCGCGCAGGCCCAGGTGCTCATCGATTTCACGCGCCCGGAGGCCAGCCTCGCGCACCTTGCGGTGTGCGCATCGGCCGGCGTCGGCGCGGTCATCGGCACCACCGGATTCGATGCCGCGGGCAAGGCGGCGGTTGCCGCGGCGGCGGCCCGGACGGCCGTGGTGCTGGCTCCCAATATGAGCATGGGCGTGCAGGCGATGCTGCGCCTGGTCGAATTGGCCGCGCGGCTCATGGGCCAGGGTTACGACCTCGAGATCATCGAGACCCATCACAGGGACAAGATCGACGCACCTTCCGGAACCGCGCTGCAACTGGGCGAGGTTGCCGCGCGCGCGCGCGGACAGAGCCTCGAGCAGCACGCCGTATTCTCGCGCCACGGCAATGTCGGTGCGCGGCCGGCCGGAAGCATCGGCTTTGCGGCGGTGCGCGGCGGCGACATCATCGGCGACCACACCGTGCTGTTTGCCGGCGCCGGCGAGCGCCTGGAAATCACGCACCGCTCCTCGAGCCGCGCCGCCTACGCCCAGGGCGCATTGCAGGCGGCGCGTTTCCTGGGTGGACATCGCTCGGGCCTGTTCTCCATGCAGGATGTGCTGGCCGGCTGATCCGTGTTTGCGGCGGCAAGGGCGCCCGCGGGGGCGCGGCGCGATCGCGGGCAGCGTTGACCCGCCGGCACGGCGCAGCGGCGCGGCACCTCTGCCCTGGCGGGCGGCGGGCGGTGCCGCGCTGGCCGCGGCACTGCTACTGGCATCGGCGGCCGCGGGGTCCGCTCCGGGGGTGCCGCCTTCTGTGCCAATCGAGGCGCGCGACGACAGCGGCGCGATCGTCCGCCTGGCCGCCCCCGCCCGCCGCATCGTGAGCCTGTCGCCCGGCATCACCGAACTCCTCTTCAGCGTGGGCGCCGGCGATCGCATTGTC
>Ga0181519_10004259_pt1 | contig 11622 bp, 10 predicted proteins | sample PEATcosm2014_Bin_26_FD_121102 | JGI IMG/M metagenome (GOLD analysis project Ga0181519, IMG submission 121102) | Peatland microbial communities from MTU Mesocosm Facility, Houghton, MI, USA - PEATcosm2014_Bin02_10_metaG | ecosystem: Environmental > Terrestrial > Soil > Wetlands > Peat | place... | reverse complement strand
CCGGCGCGGTACATGTACTGCACGCCCAGGTAGTCGGCCTGCGACTCGAACTCCCGCGAGAACTTCATGAAAGTAATCGGTATCCCGATCGAGGCCGCTTCGTAGATTCCGTATCCCGTCCAGCCGCCGATGAAGATCAGTGGGATGGTGCCCAACTGCGCGTAGTTCATGCGCGTCATCTCGCGCACCGCATGGTGAGCGCAGACGTGGGCCGTTTCATGAGCCATCACCCCGGCCAGTTCGGCCTCCTCGTCGGCGTTCAGAATCAATCCCGAGTTCACGTAGAAAAAGCCGCCCGGCAACGCGAACGCGTTAATTTCGTCCGAATCGATGACCTTGATGGTAAACGGCACCTTGCAATCGGAGTTCTTCACGATATTCTGCCCGATACGGTTCACATACTCGGTGATTACCGAATCGTTGATGAGTTTGGAACTCTTTTCCACCTGGTCAGCGTAGGTCTTGCCCATCTTGATCTCGGTATCGGTCGAGTACCAGTTGCCCAGACCGCGGGCGCCGATGTCGCGATTCCCCACCGCGCTCACGTCCTCCACGCTGCCCGGCTTCACCTTGACCATCTCGCCGCCCACTGGAACCACTTTCTCCAGATCGGCATCCTTCGCGGGCATATCTCCACCCACCGGGGTCGTCCCTGGCGCAGGTTTCTTTCCTGTGGTGTCGGGCTTGCTGTCGCCGTCCTTTGCCGCCGGGGCCGGGATGTCGCCCCCCACCGGGGCTGTGCCCGGCGCCGGCTGGGCACTCGGCGCGCTCGCCGGGGCCGGATTGGAGCCCGTCTGTGCCCCCATCGCCGTGGCCAATGCAAGCGCAAGTCCTGCCAGCATCGTTAACCGCACTCCCTGGAACTCTGCCTTCATGATGACCTCACCTCCGGCGGGATGACTCCTTCGTCCTGGGATCCGCAATCCTGCACTGTTTAGACGTTAGTATCTGCTCCTTGGGCAACAAGGGCAAAGAATTATTCGCTTGGAACGGCAGAATCACCCTGGGGCTGTCTCTTATTCGGCCAGGAGTTTCGTTCAGGGCAATCGCATGATGGGATTTTGTATGCTGATCCGATCCCCGGTCTTGCTCCTGAAATTCGATCCTGCGCAGTTGGTCCCGTAGGGAGCCCCGAGAATAGCCGCTCATGACCCTGCGGGTCACAACCTGGGATGAAAATCATCTTTCAAGAGGCCTAGGCCGTATCGACATATACTGGTCACGTAAACACTTGATAAATAATGACATTGTCATCCTGAGCGAACGGGGCCCCAAGCGCCTTTCAGCTTGGGGGTGGTGAGTCGAAGGATCTGCTTCTGTTTTTCAATCAACTTCGAAGACAGGACACTAGGTGCAGCCAACATATCCGTTCTTTATATGTCGATGCACCCTAGAGTGAAATCCCCCGGGGGAATCCGACAATAGCCCAGGGTGTAGTCCGCCGCGGCGGACGAAACCCTGGGATAGCTGCCAGCGTATTGTCTCGCGTCCCGGAGGGCCGCGGCGAAACCTTCCAACAAACTCAAAACCTTCATGTAATTGTCTATAAGTTTCGTCCGATCTTCTTGGAACCGGCATCGGTCTGAATTAAAGTGGAGAACACGCAGCAGCAGGAGGATTTTTGCGGCCGAAGATCCAGAGCTTGATGATGGTAGCCCTCTGCCTGACGGCGCAGCTCGCTGCCCAGGCCCCCCATCCGCTTCCCCCTCTGTCTCTGGGAGAGCTAGCCCGAGCGCATCGACCTGCAAAACCGGCCCCGCCCGCAACCCCGAGCACCCCGGCAACCATCCTCGATGCCACCCGTCTCGGATCGCCCGTGCTGCTCGACAAAGGCTGGCGCGTGGGCATCACCGCCGACCCCAATGCAGTTTTGCCAGGCTTCGACGACTCCCTCTGGGCCGTCCGCGATGCCGAAGGCTCCATCAACGACGTATCCGAAGAAGATCAACCCGCAAATCAGAGCGGCAAAATCGACTATTCGTCTCTTAGCCAGCAGCGTTTTGCCTGGTTCCGCCTCCATCTGAATTTAGCTCCCAACCACGGACCAATCTCCCTCCTGGTCGAACTGCCGGTCTCGCAAACCACTTCCCTGGGCGTCGGCACCACCCAGCTCGGTGAGGATATCTTCGCCAATGGGAAGCTGATAAACCCGGAAGGGCCCCACGGCGATTTGCCCCAACATTATCAGCCCATCTCCCGCATTTACGACCTCAACGTCCCGCCGTCTGAGACCTCGCTGACCCTTGTGGCGCGGACACCCTACATCCCTTTCGGATATGGCTCTTACACCAGCTTCTTCGAGAATCGCCACCTGCGCCTCGGCAATCGCGAAGACCTTGACCGCTCCCTGCAGCTTTGGTCAGCCGGCAGCCTCTTCGAGCGCCTGCCGCGGCTGGTGGATTCCGTGCTGCTTTTGGTGTTGGCGGTCTTCCTGCTGGCGCTCTATTTTGCGCAAAAAGGCCATGTCGAGTACCTTTGGCTGGCATTGCACGAGCTGTTGCAGGCGCCCATCGCATTCTTCGAGCTGGCCGGCAGCTCCGCCCGGCTCGATAGCCTTTGGTATGCCGCCGTCGTGATCCAACTAATGGCCATTTCGGCCTATCTCTACTTCGAATTCCTGATCGCCTTTCTCGCCCTTCGTCCCAAGAGGTGGTGGATCAGGTGGTACATCCGGCTCCTGCGCTACACCTCCCCGATCCTGGCCGCGGTGGGCCCCATTTTGCTGCTTGTAGGTCACAACCGCGCCATCGGCCTGCTGCTGGCTATCGTCTTCGCCTGCAGCGCCTTCTGGTTCCTCGGCTGGCTGGTCTTCGTCTTTTCCACTCTGATTTCGGCCACCCTGCGCCGCAACTTCGAGGCCGGCTTGCTGCTCATTCCGCTGGTCCTGGGCGGCGTGGGCGTGATGGAGCCAATCTTTGCGGCCGGCATGAGCGATTGGAGCGGCCACGCCTACAGAATGCCGCTCACGGCCCAGGCTGGTCCCATCCCCATCCACTTTGCTTCGATCGCCGATTTCACCAGCATTCTGGTTATCGTGCTGATAATCTTTGTCCGCTTCCTCCGCGTACAGCGCGACCAGGAACGTGCGTCGAGCGAGCTGGCCGCCGCCCGCAGCGTGCAGGAACTGATGATCCCGCATGAAAAGCTCGCGACCCCCGGATTTGAAGTGGATTCGATCTACAGTCCCGCCAACGAGGTGGGCGGCGACTTCTTCCACGTGCAACCGGCCGGTGACGGCGGCCTGCTGGTGGTCATCGGCGACGTCGCCGGAAAGGGCCTCAAGGCGGCCATGAATGTCTCCATGCTGATGGGAGCTTTGCGGCGGAATCCGGAACGATCTCCCGCAAAGATCCTCGAATCGCTCAATCGCGTCCTCGCCGGCAGCGACAGCTTTACCACCTGCCAGGCAGCCTGGTTTGGAGCCAATGGCGAACTGGTAATCGCCAACGCGGGACACTTGCCGCCCTATCTCAACAGCCAGGAAATCGCCCTGCCCGGCGCGCTGCCGCTGGGCGTTCTGCCGGATATGAAATATGAAGAAGTGAGCCTCTACCTGCACCCCGGCGACCGCATCCTTCTCCTTTCCGATGGGGTGGTCGAAGCAAGGCGTCCCTCCGGCGAGATCTTCGGCTTTGACCGCGTTCACAATCTGAGCAATCAGACTGCCTTCTATGTTGCCGAAGCGGCCAGGGACTTCGGTCAGGAAGATGACATCACCGTGCTCACCGTCCGCCGCCTCGCCCAGGCCAAGGCCGCCTAGCAACATCGGATCGTCCCTGGCCCGGGTTTCCACGCGTTTTCCACAACCCCAAGAATTCCTCCGATTCCGAACTTACGTCAAAACCGAAGTTCTTCTAATTCCGCCTTTTCGTCAATCAAGGGTGCATCCAGCAAGGAGCCACATGTACACGCCAAAATTCAACCAGCTCGCCGACCGCGCCCTCCTCATCGAGACGATGCGCACTCATTCGTTCGCCATTCTCTTTGGACCGCAAACAGCCTCCGGAACCGAGGCCGCGGCCACGCATCTGCCTCTGGTGGTGAAAGACGAAGGCGAACACGGTTTGCTCGAAGGCCACTTCGCCCACGCCAATCCGCACTGGAAACTCCTGGCCGGACAGGAGACGCTGGTTGTTTTCAGCGGCCCGCACACCTACGTTTCACCCACGCTTTACGCCGAGCCGCTCTCAGTCCCCACCTGGAATTACATCGCCGTCCACGCCTATGGAACGCTCTCGCTCGTAGAGGACGAGCCCGGCAAGGACGCCTTGCTCGCGGGACTGATCGACGCTCATGAGCCGGCGTTCGCGGAGAAATGGCGCAGAATGCCGGAAGGATTCCGCCGCACCATGCTGGCAGGAATCGTCGGATTTCGCATTCCCATTGCCCGCATCGAAGGCAAATTCAAACTCAGCCAGAATCGTCCCCAGGCCGACCGCCGCAACGTGCAGGCAATCCACGCCGCCGGCGATCCGGACCAGAGAGCTCTGGCCGCGTGGATGGCGCGCTTGTTGGGGTAGCCAATTGCCGGCCTCTTGCATTTATGCTCGGCCATTCATTCGTTTCTTGTGATGTAATTGCCATGTATGTTGCCAGGTATCGCGTTGGCAGGAACCGTGTTCGCCGGCCCTCAACTCGCAGCCCTGATTGTGGCCGTCAGCTTCGCCGCTGGGCTCAATGTCTACGCCACGGTTGCCACTCTGGGACTGCTGGCCCACTTCCGCCTGATCGAGTTGCCGGTCGGCCTCCACTTGCTCGACAACTGGTGGGTCATTGGAGCCGCGCTGGTCTTGTTTGCCATCGAGTTCTTCGCCGACAAGATCCCTGCCTTTGACCTCTTCTGGAACGCTCTCCACACTTTCGTGCGCATCCCTGTCGCCGCGTTGATTGCCTTCGGCGCAACCTCGCAACTTTCGCCTCAGATGCAGTTACTGGCCACCCTCGCCGGCGGCCTCATCGCCCTTGTGGCCCATGGAGGCAAGACTGCGGCACGAGTCGCTGTGACCCCGTCTCCGGAACCCGTTTCAAATTTCGCGTTGAGCGCCGGCGAAGACACTTTGGCGGTCTTCCTCACCTGGCTTGCGACGCAGCACCCGATCGCCGCCGCGTTGATCGCCGCCGTTTTCCTCATCGCCATCGTCGTCATGGTGCGCTGGGTAGTGCGCACCATCGTTCGCGCCTTCCGCTCGCCGCTGCCGTCGGCGTCCTGGAACTAACCCGCATTTCTCTTAGGCCACCGCGACCTCCAGCAAATCCATCAGGCTATGCATCAACACCTGGTGTCCTTCCTGAATGCGCGCCGTATCGGAATGTCGCACCACTAGCGCTTCACTAGCTAGTGGAAGCGCGGATCCACCATCTTTGCCAAGAAACGCAACCGACCCGATGCCCATCTCGCCGGCAACCGTGAGCGCCGCAATTACGTTTGGCGAACGTCCGCTGGTCGAAAAGACCACAAGCACGTCTCCGGGGCGCGCCAGCGCCCGCAACTGCCGCGAAAATATTTCGTCATAACTATAGTCATTGCCCACGCAGCTAGTCAGCGCCGGATCGGTTCCCAGCGACAGTGCAGCCAAGGGCCGACGCTCTCTCTTGTACCGTCCCACCAACTCTCCGACCAGGTGCATGGCTTCTGCGGCGCTGCCGCCGTTGCCGCAGATCAGCAGCTTGCCTCCGCCGTTCAGGCACTTTGAACAACGGTCCGCCGCGCGCAACAGAGTTGGTTCCAACTCTTCCAGCGAAGCCAGAACCGCTATCGACTCCTGGAGTGTCTTCGAAAAATCGCTCAAACCGCTTCCCTCCCCTTTTCCGTTCTTGAGCGTTCTCTGGCGCCGGCATTCATGGCAATGCAAAGCGCCGCAACGTCGCCGATTCTTTCTCCCAAGGCCGCCGGTACCACCGTGCAAATCGCAACCGCGGGCGCCAGTCCTTCATCGCGCATTGCCTGACGCGCCGGTGCCAACAGCGTTTCGCCCATCCGCATGGCCAGTCCGCCAATCACGATCCGTTCGGGATTCAAAACGTCCACCAGTATGGCCAGCGCAAGTCCGAGTTTCTTGCCGCAGGTGTGAATGATGCCCCGTGCCAGCGAATCGCCCTTCGCCGCGGCCATGTTCACGTCCTTCGCCGTCACGCTGCGATCCCTTGGTAAGTCGAGCAAAAGCGACTTGCGCCCAGCCTTCCGCGCGGTTTTCATCATTCTCTCGGCAACTTGCGCCATGCCGCCGCCGCTGGCCCAGCCCTCCACGGAGCCAACCTTGTTGCAGCCAACCGGGCCGCTCTTAGTCAGGCGCACATGGCCCACCTCGCCGGCCATGCCGTTCGACCCCGCATAGAGCTTTTTGTCGATAATGATCCCGGCGCCCAAGCCGGTTCCCATAGTCAGGAAGACCATGTTGCGCGTGCCCCTGCCGGCGCCATAACGGTGTTCGGCCAGCGCTCCGCCGTTCGCGTCATTTTCCAGCAGCACCTGGCAGCCAAACTCATTCGTCAGTATGCCGACAATTGGAACATCGACCCAGGTTGGCAAATTGGCCGGGGACTGAATTATACCCGCGTTCGGGTCGAGCGGCCCGCCACAACTTATTCCAATACCGCGCAGCGATGCGGAGCTCTCCGCAAGCATGCGATGAATTGCCGCCAGGATCTGATCGATGGTCTGCTGCGGCCCCTTCTTGGGCAATGTCGGAAACTCCACACGCGAAATGATCTCAGGCGATTTCCGCGAGATCACCACCGCGGTCTTGGTGCCGCCAATATCCACGCCAACCCAAATATCTTGTTTCATCCCCTCAGCCCCTTTGCAAATTCTTCAACGACAACACAAAAACATAAAGAATGGCGGCGGCGGGAACAAGAAGTGAGGTGCGCACGCTGCTGCGGTCTGCCACTAAGCCAACCAGCAACGGCAGGATTGCGCGGCCCTCGCACTGCGCATTGCGGCTCATACACTGCATCACAACCAATCTTCTCTTGTCCACTCCCATCGCCGCAGGCGAGCCAGACTCGGTGCCCCCAAGGGTCCAACAACGTAGGTTTCCCATGGATTCCTGGTTATTGTACCTTCTTGTACCTTGATGTCACCTGCCAGATTGGCATTAACTCATTTAGAATCATCACAATGCTCTTAGGCTCGAACCTGCGGCCTCTGCCGTGCCGCTCGTCACTGAAAACTCGCACTCAATCCACTATGCCTTGTGACAGGCGGCTAAGCCCGCGCCGTAAGAAGAACAGGCCGGTTGAAGTCTCGTGTCGCTCGAAATCGGCTGTGAACAGAGCAGCTCCGCTCGGCGCAGCCTGACACCAACATCGTAGGCCGTTCCCTCCCAAAGGCCGAACCCAAGCCGCTTTGTCGCCGGAGTAACTTATGTCAGCCTTGCCGAGCGCCAGCCGCCGCGATTTTCTAAGGCAGTGCCTCACGGGCGCTGTAGCGCTTGGCGCAAGCCGGATGCCGGAGGCCCAACAGGCGGCGCTCACCGCAAAGTCAAGGGTCGTCGTTGCGCACGATCCACTTCTGCGCGGCACTGGTTCCACGGTGGATGCCAGCCGCATTCAATCCCTGCTCGACCGCGCCATGCTCGCACGCTTCAATCGCGATCGCACGGTTGACACTCCTCTTGCGGCGTGGCGGCGTTTGGTCCGTCCCGGCGACCGCGTTGGACTGAAAGTGAACACGCTGGGAGGGCGCGGCATCGCCTCGAACCTGGAACTTGTTGAAGCCATTTGCGAGCGGCTTCAGCAGGCTGGAATCAAAACGGGGGATATCGTCGTCTGGGATCGCGACAGCCAGGAGATGGAACGTGCGGGATTCAAGCTGTCAATCGGCGGAGACCGCGTGCAATGTTTCGGCTCCGATCGCGTGGATTACGAAGACGATCTGGCTGCGTATGGCAGCGTGGGCAGCCGGCTGTCGAAGATTCTGACCCGATATACAAACGTGCTCATCAATATTCCCGTCCTCAAGGACCATGATGGCGCCGGGGTCACAATCGCGCTCAAGAACATGTACGGTGTGATTCACAACCCCAACAAGTACCACCCCAACGGCTGCGATCCCTACGTTGCGGACCTGAACATGCTGCCCGAGATCCGGACCAGGATGCGATTGACGATCTGCGACGCGACAACCGCGATGTATGAAGGCGGCCCGGCATTCAAACCTGAACATAGTTGGAAGTGCAACGGTCTGCTTGTTTCCTCGGATCCGGTGGCGCTGGACGCGACCGGCTGGCGGATGATCGAGCGCAAGCGCGCCGAGAAAGGGCTGAAGACCCTCGAAGCCGAGCAGAGATCGCCGCGCTACATCGTGACCGCGGCCGACCGCGAGCATCGCCTGGGCAATTGCGATCCGAGCTGCATTGAAGTAGTCGAGATAAACGCTGAAGTTTAACCCGCACGGAAGTGGGAGGAGCATCATGTTGCGTGAACTCGTTCGAAGTCAAGGTGAGAGGCTGCCGACAAATCGATCGCCGCGCGCCCCGCTCGATCGCCGTTCGTTTCTGATGTGCGCGCTCGCCTCCGGAACGGCTCTCGGCGAATTGGCAGTGCCGGCCTGCGCCAGCCCCTCCGCGCTTTCTTCGCAATCCGGTCAGCAGACGCAGAACGACGAGCAATTCGTGGTCGAAGCGAAGTTCTACGAGAAGCTTCCCAACAAGAAGATCAAGTGCAAGCTCTGCCCGCGCGAATGCAACGTGGGCGACAAAGAACGCGGCTACTGCGGCGTGCGCGAGAATCGCGGCGGAATTTACCACTCGCTGGTCCACTCGCGCGTTTGCGCTGCCCACGTGGATCCAATCGAAAAGAAGCCGCTCTTCCATTATCTGCCCGGAACGGTCGCCTTTTCGATTGCGACGGCGGGGTGCAACGTAAATTGCAAGTTCTGCCAGAACTGGGATATCTCGCAGTCCCGCCCCGAGCAGATTCCCGCCGATTACGCGCCGCCGCAACGCATCGCGGCCTTAGCTCGCCAGTTCAACTGCCCCACCATCGCCTACACATACAGCGAGCCGGTCGTCTTCAGCGAGTTTCTTATGGATACGGCCGATGCCGGGCACCAGGCCGGCGTTCGCAGTATCGTTGTCTCCAACGGCTACATACAGCAGGACGCGCTCCGGCAGGCGTACGGCAAAATGGACGCCGTTAAGATCGATCTGAAGTCTTTCAGCGAGTCCTACTACGCAAAGGTCGTCACCGGCCAGTTGAAGCCGGTGCTCGATACGCTGGTCACGCTGCGCAAGATGGGCAAGTGGACCGAGATCGTCTACCTGGTGGTGCCAACGCTCAACGACAGCGATGCGGAATTCCGCGGCCTGGCGCAATGGGTCAAGGCCAATCTGGGCACGGATGTCCCGCTGCACTTCACACAGTTTCATCCCGAGTACCTGTTGAAGAATCTGCCCATCACGCCGGTACCCACGCTGGAGCGCGCCAAGGCGATCGCCGACGCCGAGGGCCTTCATTTCGTCTACATTGGCAACGTGCCGGGGCATCCGGCGCAAAACACGTATTGCCCGCAATGTCGCAAAATGCTTGTGGAGCGCGCCGGCTTTACGGCCAGCACTCTGCTCATCCGCAAGGATGGCTCCTGCCCATTCTGCCGGCATCTGATTCCCGGTATCTGGCATGCGTGAGTGCGTCGGATAAAGACTTCGGGAGGTTGATCGCATGAACATCAAAAGGAGTTCGAGTATGGCTTGGCTGATGGCTCCACTGGTCGCATTTCTCGTCACCGCACCAATCAGGCACGTCGACGGCGCCGGGCCGCAGAAGGTGCGTCTGGCCGCGGTCGCCGGCGCTTTCTATCCCTCCGATCCCAAGGAGCTCTCGGCCATGATCGACGGCATGTTGGCACAAGCTTCGCCGCCGCCCGCCGACGGTCCCATCGTTGCGGCAGTCGCTCCGCATGCAGGATATCCCTACTCCGGCCCGGTGGCGGCCTGGACCTTCGCGGCGCTTAAGGGACACAAGTATTCGCGTGTCGTCGTGATCGCGCCATCGCACTACGTGGGCTTCGACTTCACGTCGGTCTACGATGGCGACGCCTACGCGACGCCGCTGGGGACAATCCCCGTCGACAAGGAGTTCGCGCGCCAGTTGACGAAGATCGGTTCCACTATTCGCCTTTCCGAGCAGGGGCACACGCCCACATCCGCCGGCGGCGAGCACGCCATCGAAGTGCAATTGCCCTGGCTGCAGAAGGTGCTTGGCAACTTCGAACTTGTTCCCATCGTGATGGGTGACCAGAGTTATGAGAGCAGCCGCGCGCTTGGCGTGGCGCTGGCAAAGATGATTCAAGACGAAAGGAAGAGCCCCAACGCGCCCGGCGACACGCTAATTCTGGCCAGCTCCGATCTCTCTCACTATCACCCCTATGACCAGGCCGAGACGATCGACCACAAGACTCTCCATGCGCTGGCGGCATGGGATTACTTCAGCATGTCGCGCAACTTTCAGACGCGCACGTGGGAGGCCTGCGGCGGCGCGCCCATTGTGGCCGCAATGATCTACGCCGAACGCATGGGAGCCAACCAGGCCGAGGTGCTCAAGTACGCCAACTCAGGCGATACGTCCGGCGATCGCTCGCGCGTGGTCGGATACAGCGCCGACCTGTTTGTGAAAGGTCCGCGCGCAGCGGCGGAGGAAACGCCTTTCTCGCTCACTGACCAGGAAAAGAGCGAACTGCTCGCGCTGGCCCGCAAGTCCGCGGAGTTCGCCGTGCACACCAACAAGACCTACGATCCGCCTGCGAGCGAAAGCGAAACGCTCAACCGGGAGTACGGCGCCTTTGTGACGCTCACTGAGGCTGGGATGCTGCGCGGCTGCATCGGCTACACCGCGCCGATCAAGCCTCTCAACATTACCGTGCGCGACACTGCCGCCTACGCAGCGTTGCGCGATCCGCGCTTCCGTCCCGTTTCGGCCTCGGAGCTGTCGCAACTCGAATACGAAATCTCTGTCCTGTCGCCACTGCGCCGCGTCACCGATATTGAACAGATCAAGGTTGGCCGCGACGGCCTGTTGATGAAAAACGGCGATGATGAGGGCTTATTGCTCCCGCAAGTTCCGGTCGAACAGAAATGGGACCGGCAAACATTCCTGGAACAGACCTGCGCCAAGGCAGGCATGAGACGCGATTGCTGGAAGGACGAGAACACCGACATCTTCAAGTTCACGGCGGTCGTCTTCGGAGAACACAAGCCGTAAGCGATCAGACTAGGTCTCTGACCGCTTGAAGTTGTACCAAATGTGGGTGCCCCAGGTCCCGATTTTGGGACCTGGGATAGCAGAAATTCAAGGCACGAAATCATGCAGTCAGAGTCCTGGAAGTATTCTCTTCTCCATGCTCGCCCACGCCGCGGTCAATGCGGCTGCCAGGTTGATTGCTGTGCCCAGCCACGCCGTCTTCCAGAATCCAAACACGGGAATCAGGTAAGTGCTGAGTACCAACGCGCCCGCGCATCCGCCTAACAGATCGATCGCATAGAGCGCGCCAAGCCCGAGCCGGCCGTCGCCCTCGGGAACGAAGATCTGGGCCGCAATCGCAAATTGGTAGCCGCCGAGCATTCCCGAAAGCGCAGCGAGGGTTGGGAAGAACAACTGCGCCGCTGCCCATGCTGCCGCAGT
>Ga0181519_10004256_pt1 | contig 11632 bp, 9 predicted proteins | sample PEATcosm2014_Bin_26_FD_121102 | JGI IMG/M metagenome (GOLD analysis project Ga0181519, IMG submission 121102) | Peatland microbial communities from MTU Mesocosm Facility, Houghton, MI, USA - PEATcosm2014_Bin02_10_metaG | ecosystem: Environmental > Terrestrial > Soil > Wetlands > Peat | place... | reverse complement strand
TAGCGCAGAACGACACCAACCGCCGCAGTGCCATCGACCAGCGCACCACCCATCACGACGGCTACCGGGTGAGCCAGAGAAAGCGCAAGAGAATCGAAGAGGTGTTTGGCTGGAAGAAAACGGTGGGGTTGCTACGCAAACTGCGGCATCGTGGACTGGAACAGGTCGGCTGGGTGTTCACCTTCACGGCGGCGGCTTACAATCTGGTGCGCATCCGTAATCTCATGGGCAGGACCATTCAGCCGAAGTGTGCCTGAACTCGCCCTCTACCTCCTCCAACATCCACTCCGAACCCAACCAACCTGAGGAAGCACCTCCGGAATGACACCGGAAGGGTGATTTATGCCCCATCCTTCTCATTTTTCAGCAGCCTGCTAGACGAGAATGCGGATCTCGTCGGTCTTTCTTTGGCCAATGTAGCAGCGGCACTGAGCGGGACGTTCGTGGTCAACGGAAGCCCCACGCAGAACAGCAATGGTTGAAAACTCTGGTGGCCGAAGTCAGTTGGCACAGGTTGCAACGGCGGCGATGGTTGCGATGGTGCTTCTCTTTCTGACTAAGCCATTGCAGTTCCTTCCGCGTTGTGTGCTGAGCGCTATCGTGTTGATGCCAGACTTAATCCGACACCATCTGACAGAAGCTATCGGCCCAGCTCGGATTTTCGACACTTTACATGTAATGCTGACGGAATTTGCCAAGCTCAAGAGAGATTGAGCGTGATTTGTTAAGCGCGCCTCAATTGGCGGCAGAGTCCCCCGAAGTCGGGATCCGGGAAGTCAGCCGCAGATCAGTTGATAAGTTAGGGGGTTGTTCGGAAGTTGGTCAGGGAGCTATGTCAAACAAGCGTCGATAAGACGCCACAGTTGTTAGCCTGCGAATAATGCCGAGCAGTTGTCATCCGGGAACAAACGCCTACTCGGAGTTGACTTCTGTTTGAGATCATGCGGAATTGAGCGTCATTCGCAGCAGGTACTTTGGATGACACTATCAAGGTCCGCCTGGGCCTTGGACCTATTCGGGGCCAAACCCGAAGGAGCCCACAGCCTACCTTGGCAACGCGCGGCACATTTGGGCAACTTCGGCAATTCCGCGAAACACTCGGAAAAGCTAAGGAGTATTTGGAATCCTTGAGGACAATTTGGCGATTTAAGGAACTTTCGGTTATGAGCCCACAATCGCCAGTAATTTCAACGACTTACAGGACGCGGGTGGCGCTCGTTGGCCCTGTGGGGAACCCTGGGGAACCTTTATTGGACAGTAAACGGACAGTCGAATTCGTCGGGCCAGCGGTGTTGCTCCCTCTTTGGGGTCCTCTTTGGGGGCATCGTTGGGGTCAAGGTATCAGGGCCGCTTCAGACCCTGTCCGGTTGGGCTGATGGGCCAATGGGGCATAGAAGAGAACCTAATTCGCGAGGGTATGGTGAGTTCGTTTAATTCGATTGCGTTCGATTATTTCGATTGCGTACAATCGGGACGGACGTATACCGCTATGTCAGCCCTGCCTCAAATGTCTATTCCTTCAGAGGACGATGCCAAGCTCGCGAATGAAACCAAGCGGATTCTGGAGCCGCGTCTGAGTGCGACATCGCCGCTCGATTTTCGCGAGATGAATCCCCCGCAGGAGCCCGCGCTCAAAATCCCAGCCTCCGCCGCCCATCATCTCGTCCAGATTCTGGACGAGATGAGCCGGGGCAATGCGGTCCGGCTGATTCCGGTGCATGCAGAGATCACAACCCAAGAGGCCGCCGATCTGCTGAATGTCTCTCGACCGACGCTGATCCGCCTTCTCAATGAAAGTAAGATCGAATTCCACAAGGTTGGAACCCATCGGCGCATTCCTTTCAAGAGCGCCCTGGCCTACAAACGGCAGATCTACGCCGAGCGCAAAGCTGCCCTCGTCGAACTCGCCGCCTATGACCAGGAACAGGGCCTCTAACGAATGCCGATGTCCTCTATCCTGCGGAACTTCCCGATGCACTTGGCGCAAAAGCTGGAACTCACACGCCGACTAATGAGTTGATTCTGGAGGCGGGGAAGGGAATCAGCAAGCGCAAGAAACGTCCACGGGTTCTTCAATCGAAGGAAGCATGGAAGGTTCTCGATCATTTGGCGCAGCCGTACCGGACGATGGCGTTGATCGCACTCTGCTTTGGTCTGCGGATCAGCGAAATCCTCGGACTACGCTGGACGGACTTCGACTTTCATCGCAAGGCGGTCCTGGTGCAGAGGTCCTCGGTGGGCAAGCGGCTCAGCAAACTGAAAACCGAGTATTCCCAGGACGAGGTTCCGCTCGAACAGGGATTCATCCTGGCTTTCGAGAAATGGCGCAAGCTATGTCCAGAGTCTCCGGAGCAGTGGGTTTTCCCCAGCCCAATGACCGGTCGCCCCTATCACTCCGATTCCATCCGCGCCGACTACCTCGTTCCAGTGGGACTTCAACTGGGCCTGGGCAGAATCGGCTTTCATACCTTCCGCCACACCTACCGGGCCTGGCTGGACGAAACGGGTGCGCCGGTTGGAGTGCAGCAAAAACTGATGCGCCACGCCCACGTTTCAACCACGATGGACCAGTACGGCAATGCCTCGATGCTGGAGAAGCGAAAGGCCAACCGGCCTATCGTTCGACGTGTGTTGAGCCGGTCTGTGGCGGGGAAAAATTCAGTCGCATAAAAAGCAAAAAGAACCGGGGTTCGGTTCTTTTGCTTACAGGACAGTTTTGGACAGGTGATGCAGTGGAGCTTTTTCTCGTAACCTGTTGAAAAATTTGGTTGCGGGGGCAAGATTTGAACTTGCGACCTTTGGGTTATGAGCCCACAATTATCAGTAATTTCAATGACTTACAGGACGCGGGTGGCGCTCGATGGCCCTGTGGGGACTCCTCGGTAATCTTTATTGGACAGCTAAAGGACAGCCGAGTCAGACCGGTCTGGGACGGCCTGATACTGAACCCAACGATGAACCCAACGAGGATGCCAATACCACTGGCTGTCCGTTTGCCCGGCGTGGCTGAAGGCCCAGAGGCACAGAGGGACCTTGTGTTTGCCTCCAAGCCCGTAGCAAGGGGCAAGGGAGGCAGAATGCCCAAATCTATTGCGTGCCCCCAATGCTCTTCAGCAGGTGGTAATCAGCTCAGGCTTCTTGGACGACTGCCTCGTCCGTACCGGTGTGGGTGTTGAAAAACTCAGGATTTCAGAGTGATGGAGTGGTCTGGAAGGAGAGCCCGAGTACGCGCTTCTGTTGGCGCAGTTGGGATCAGACCGTTGCCATTACCGTTCGGTGGACTTCGGGCTGAGGAATCGGACCAACCGCTTCATGTTCTGAACCGTGGCCGCCAGATAAAACTGCTCGCGAACGAACTACATGCGCCTCAGCCGCAGGCGACGCAGCCCGGGAATTGAATGGGGGTAGAACAGTGCTTGCAATGAAAACAATAAAATAGCTACCCCAAGTCTCCCATTCATATAGAAGCTGACGACATAGTGGTACCGACTATCTTTGTCCATACCGGTAAGCTGAATTCTGGGAATATTCGAACCTGACGGGTTCAACGTCGCAAATCAACACAACCGTTCCCGCGACGCTGCGCGCCATCGTCGATGTTCTCTGGCCAAAGAAGCTTGACACCTGATCAGTGTACGCCGTAATCTTACGGTGTACACTTACGGCGTACACGTGCTGGTATATGACACACCTCGAGACAACTCGCAAGCGGACAAAACCGAGCGTCCCAGGCAAGACGTTCCGGGAGCACGAGCCCCTATTGCGGCAATCCATTCTGGAAATCGCGCGAGAGCTCTTTGTGAAAGAGGGCTACGAGCGGGTATCCATGCGGCGCATCGGAGCGGAGGCCGGCTGTTCTCCAATGGCTATGTACCGCTATTTCGCCAGCAAGGAAGAACTGCTGGCTTCAATTAGTGAAGAAACATTTGAGCGCCTCGAGGGGCAGATCGCGACAATAGATGCCAATGTCTCGCCGCTCGAAAGATTGCGGTCGGTTCTGAAAGCAGTGATCGCGTTTGCCGTCAGCAATCCGAACCCCTATAAGCTGATTTTTCTTACGCCGCTTCCGTCGGGGCCATTGGCAAAGCGAAGGTTCAGGATGCAGCAGAAATTGACCGGCCTGTACAGCGCTCTCGTCACTGAGTGTATTCGAGAGAAGGGGCTTCCGATGGACGTGGACTTAAAGGTCAACCTGCTCCGGGCCGGGATTCACGGAATGGTTATCGGGACGATCGTTAACATGTTTGCGAAGAAGGACATTCAGTCCCTGACCGAAACAATGATCAACACTCTTACCCGCGAGTTCGAGTGATGTGGTGCTGTGTTGTGCGCGCACGAAAAAGCAGTAGCGGGCCGGAATCGCACGAAGGCAATTCCGGGCTGAGCTCGACTGTGATGGCTAGAAACTGATGCTTGGAAGTATTCATTCGTGGAAATGAAACAGGATTGGCGTAACTTTCGGCGGGTGCTGGCGGCTATAAATGCGGTGCTGCTGTTGTGGTCGACTGGCGCGCCCCGCGCACATGCTCAATGCCAGGGAGAGTTCAAGTCCCTGGAGGTTGCAGCTAGCTGTACGGCGCGAAACAGCGCACCTATGTCCAAGGCTGATATCGACCCAGAGAAGCCTTACAGCCTTGAAGAACTTATCGACATAGCGGAAACCAATAATCCGCGGGCTCGAATTGCATGGGAATCGGCGAAACAGGCGGCAGAGCGCATGGGGATCGCGCGCAGCGATTATTTCCCCCACTTGGCTGCCCTGGCGCTTGGTGGTGACCAGCGCGTCATCGAGCCATGGCCTAAGCCGCTCGGTGCGTCTCGTGGTTACTTTCTGATCGAGGCTCCGGTCGTAGAGTCGGGCGTGGAGTTGAAATACAACGTCTACGACTTCGGAAGGCGCGGCGCGAGACTGGAAGCCAGTAAGGCCCTTCGTCTAGCTGCCGCGGCCGGATTCCAGCGTACTAATCAGGATGTCGCATTTCGCGTCGTGAGTGCCTACTTTAACCTCATCACGGCACAAGAGCGGCTGGAAGCATCACGCCAGATTGTAAGGACCGCGCAGACCACGCAGGACGCTGCCGAGGCTCAGCTTGCAAACGGAAGGTCCACCCTTCCTGACGTCCTTAACGCCAGAGCTGCTGCCGCGCAGGCCAATTACGATTTGCAAGCCAGCATTGGCACGGTGGACATGGCTCGCGTTGTCCTGCGGGAGACCATCGGCGTCGAGCCTTCTGACGAAATCGTCATCGCACAACCTACAGCATTGCCTTTACCGACCGAAGTCGCAGAGTCGACGGCAAAGCTGGTGAAAACGGCGATGCAACAGCGTCCTGATTTACGCGCAATTTCCGAGAAGCTCCAGGCGGCAAATGCCGAGTTTAAGGCTGCAAAATCCGAATACCTGCCTGAGATTCATTTCGGGGCGTCTGCGGCTCAACAAGCACTATGGCCGACTGTGAATGTTTCCGGGCCCAATCCGCTCGGTCATGCGAATCAGACGGTATGGAGCGTGGGCGTGAACGCCCGTTGGACAATTTTCGACGGCGGCTTGCGTCACAACGAAGTTCTCCTTGCAGATTCGAAGCGCCGCGAAGCTCAGGATGAAAAGCGCGAGAAGGAAGATGCAATCGGCCGTGAAGTTTGGACTGCCCATATCCAGTTCCGTACCGCTGTGCGCCAGCACGAAGCGGCTGAAACATTGCTGACCTCCGCAAGCACTTCCTACGATGCATCGCTCGACGCGTACAAGTATGGAGTCAAGAATCTGGTCGATTTGGTTACGGCGGAAAATCAGCTTGCCCAAGCGCGTTTGGCGGTGGTGCAGTCGCGTTCGGCGATCCGGATCGATGCAGCAAATCTCGACTATGCGGCGGGAAACCTGTTGCGACAACAGCCATCGGTGGCCCAGCCCGTTATTAAGAATCCTTAAAGGTGGGAGGAAGGAATGTTCGTGCGCGAAGTGGGTAAATCTTTGTTGCTCTCTCTCGCAGTGATGGGCTGCAGTTCCTGCTCGAGGGCTCCCATGATCGAGGTAATCGGAACGTTTTTCCCGGCATGGATGTTTTGCATTGCCGCAGGCGTGACCATTGCCGGCCTGATACGGCTGGAACTCGCCCGCCGCGGAGTGGAGAAGAAGCTTGGCCCGTTGATCATCTTCTATCCGGGCGTCGCAGTGGCGGTCAGTTGTCTTCTGTGGTTCATTGTGTTTGCGTAGGCGCGAGGTTGCATCATGGATAAAGCTATGCCGGTGTTCGGCTCGAGAAGCCATCAGGTATGTTTGGGAGTCCTGGCCGTTGCCCTCGTCAGCGTGGGGATGCTGCTTTGGCAATTGAAGAGACATCCCCGCACAGACGACGCGAGCGTGCGCGCGAATTACGTCCAGTTTGCTCCTGAAGTCAGTGGGCGGCTGGTTACTTTAGCGGTAAAAGACAATGGTTTCGTGCATAAAGGCGACTTGTTGTTCGCGCTCGATGCGCGTTCGTACGAGTATGTGCTGGGTCAGGCGCTTGCCGATCAGCGGTTACTTGAAACCCAGATTGTTGACGCGCAACGCAGGATCGCAGCCCAACACAGTGCGGTCAGCGCGGCGCAAGCGGGATTGAGCGGTTCGCAGACGCAAACCAGGGTGCGCGAGAGCAGCGTGGACGCGGCAGCCGCGGCTGTAGAGCGGGCGCGGGCAGCGCTAGCGTCCGCCGAGGCTCAGAAGATACTCGCCGCAAGTAATTTGAGGCGTATCGAACCCCTGCTGGCGAAGCAGTATGTAACTCCGGAGCAGGTGGACGAGAGCAGGACGAAGTCGCGAATCGCGGACCGCAATTACGAGGACGCGCAGTCAGCGCTGCAGCAGGCCATGGCGAATGAAAGCCAGGCGCGATTCGCCCACGAGGAATCGAAGATCTCGGTCGCGGCCTCGCGCGCCCGCCTGGAGCAAAGCGTGCATGGGGTGGAACTCCTGGACAGCTTGCTGGCACAGAGGCCAGCCAAGGCGGCGAAGGTCAGTGACGCACAACTGAATGTGGAGCGCTGTACGGTCCGGGCGCCCTTCGACGGATACGTGACCAACCTCAATATCTCCGAGGGCGAATATGCCAAGCCTGGCGTGCCCATTTTCACCCTGATCGATAACCGGACTTGGTATGTCATCTCCAACTACCGCGAATCGGAGTTGAAAACTATCTCGCCGGGCAAGCATGTTGACGTGTACGTGATGAGCCAGCCCTCGAAGCGTTTTGATGGCATCGTGGAAAGCCTCGGCTTTGGCGTGGCCCCCGACGATTCGCAATTGAGTAACGGCCTTCCCGCGATCGAGCACACTCTGAACTGGGTGCATATTGCCGCGCGCTTTCCCGTGCGCATCCGCGTTCAGAACCCGGATCCGGCGTTGTTTCGGGTCGGTGAAACCGCAACCACGGTTGTGAGATAAAGCGCCGTGTCGCTCTTCAGCTCCGAGAATGTGTCAGAACTCGACCGCTTTTGGCGGGAGATGATGCCCGTCCCCGGCCGGATGGCTGCCAGTTTACGTTTCGCTCTGAGTACCACGCTGGCTACGCTTGGGATGTTGGTCTTGCAGGCTCGCCCCGCCTACATCTCGTCAGGCCTGTACTTCTTGTTTCTGATCTCATACGATACGCCGTTCGATAGCTTCAAGGATCTCCTCATGGGCATATTCAGCGCGGCCCTGGCGACAACGTCAGCGACGCTGCTGATCATTGCTACGGGCAACCATCCCATGGCGAGAGTGGTCGGTCTTGCGGTGTTTACGTTTCTGGCGACATTCCTGTTCCGTACGTCCAGAATTCCAGTTGCAGGGCTGATGATTGGGGTTTTCGCATTTAATACAATTGCTCTCTGGGAAAAACACGCACGGGCGGAAACGATCCTGCATACTTCCATGTGGGCGGTGGCTACTTTGGTAGTTGCCGCGCTTTGCGCCCTCGCTGTGGAGTACCTGTTCAACCGCAGCGACCCTTTGGTTGCCTGGCGGCGCCAGATCCAGACCAGATGCACCGCACTAGAAAGACTGCTTCAGCTATGCGAGACGCATGCACGCACCGAGCGGATCGGAGAGCAGTCCGCGATCGTGCGGCGCTACGTCGTGACCGGCGAGGGGCAGATGAACGTTCTGCTGGAGCGCATCTCCAAGCGCGGTAGATGCAGCCGTGTGGAATTGCGCACGCTCACAACCGTAACCCTGGTGCTGGACCGGCTTATGGTCCTCGGTGCGGGTTTTGCCGCTCACCGGGACCCGCGGGACGTGGAGCCGGCGCGTCTCGTGCGTATAAACCGGGCCATTGCGGCCATCGGAGAAGGACGCCCGGAGAACGTCAAGAACATTCTTACCGATGTGCCGACTGAGCTTGTCAACGAACTGGATTATATCGAGCAAACATTACACCACCATGCAGCGCATCCGGTGGGGCCGGATGCGGAAGCTGAGCAAGCCCCCGCCTCGCGCCACGGGTGGGAGGCGCCGTTCCAAAAACTGTCTGTTCCCGACGCGCGCACGAACCAGGACTATCTCATCTATGCGTTCAAAGTCAGCCTCTGCGCGACGATCTGCTACGTGATCTACAACGCACTGGGCTGGCCTGGGATCTCTACCTGTTATTACACCGTGCTTTTCACCGGGCTAAGCACAACCGGCGCAAGCAATCGCAAGCTGCTCTTTCGCGTCATCGGCTCCGCCATCGGAGGCCTGATCCTCGGCATCGGCTGCATGACATGGGTATTCCCGAATATCGAGGTGACCGGCTTTCTGCTGGTCATTGCCGGGGTGGCCTTCCTCTCGTCATGGATCGCTGCCAGCTCCTATTTCGGCTACATTGGCCTGCAGATTGCCTTTTCCTTTTACCTGATCGCCTTTGAACGGCTTCGTGCACCCGACCAGATGACTCCGGCTAGAGACCGTCTCCTCGGCATTGCGCTTGGCTTTATCGTGATGTTCTTTATCTTTCACCAGGTGCGGCCCGAGCGCACGGTGGACACCATGCGGCGACTGCTTGCGCGCCTGCTTCGTGCTGAGGCCAAACTTGTCCGCTTATTGGACATGGCACCGAGCGCCGAAAGAGACGCGCAGATTGACGGAATCAGAGGACAGATCGCGACCATGGTCGTAAACCTCCGGAGCTTCGCCGACGTCGTCAAGTTCGAGTACGATCCAGACCGCGCAGTAGACGTGAGGCTGAGTGACGAGATACTAAGCGCGGCAACGAGCGCAGCAGACCTCCTGATATACCTGCGGATGTGGCCACCGGATCTGGACGAGGACCAGCAAAAGGACCGCGCGAAAGGAATCCGGAACACGCTCGAAAATGGCCTGCAGGATTTGGCCTGCTCGCTTGAACAATTTCCGGAGACTCCACAGGAGGCGTCGCACGACCGGATGACGGAACTGGAGAAGCTCCGAAGCGTAGTGCCAATTCGGATAGAAAAGGCAATCGACAGCTACATGGAGTTGCAGATGGCATGCGACGACATCGGAAGGTCCACGGCCTAACCACGCGGATCAGCTATGAACAGTACCTGCTGCAGTTGACGGAGCGGGAGTGCGAATCCCGGCGGCGCAATCTCATCGCCGCACTGCTGCGCGAGTCGGGCTGCCACGGGAGAAGACGATGGCAAACTTCGAACTGAAGTATTTACCCGTCAAGGTCGGGCGACAACTGTACTACTCCGGCCAGCGCTTCAACATTAATGACATTCTCGTCATCGCCTACGATGTTTCCAAACTGAAGAGCCAAGTGCAGATTGCGATGGCCAACATGGACCGGCTTGCGGCTTCTCCTGAGGAGCGGCGAGCGTTGAGCATGAGTGTCCACAACCTTGCCGCAACCTTCGACGACAAGGAGCGCGTCCCTAAGATCCAGGGTCTGATCAATCACCTGATGACCTTCACGCCGAAGGAGATGGCGCGCATCACCGGCGCCTACGAGAACGTCGTCACCATGGATGAGGTGATCGACCAGCGGCTGATCTTCTACCTCTGTCTCAACACAAGTATCAACAAAACGGCTATCAAATCCCTCGGACGGATACTGCTTCAGAACCTGCAACTGATGATAGGGCGGCGTTACTCCAACTCCAGCTTCGGCACCGAACATCCGTTTGTCAGCGTCATCTTGGATGAGTTCGCGCCCTTCGCCTACGAGGATTTTGCCCAGATCATCAACCAGGTGCGCGGGACCAATGTCGCCTTTCTCTTTGCTTTGCAGAACCAGTCGCAGTTGCTCCAGGTGGGCGAGTCCTTCTGCAGCGATCTATCGTCCTCACCGAATACAACCTTCATGCTGCGCACCCTGCACGACCCGACGTCCAAGATGTTCCTTGAAAGTTCATCCTGGGTCAAGGAGACGCGAAGGTCGGTGCAATTTGCCACGAAGGGATTCGAACCCACTAAGATATCAATAAATCAATAACTTAGAAGACGCGAGAGGCAGTCTCGTGATCTCAAAAACCGGGGTTGACGACTAATTGGACCCCCAACGGACCATTGAAACTATGTGGCGGTAGCGAGGGCAGCAACAGCAAACCCGCAAGCAGAGCGCGCTGCTCGACACGGTCACTCCATATCAGGGTGGGGATGCTATTAGCAACTTGGTTTGGGTTCATCCGCATTTTTGGTGAAGGAGCCGTGAAATCCATGCACACTACCGCGCTGACCGCCAGAGCGACGGAATGGCGATCCGTAACTCCTGACTTATCAGTGGCAGTCTATGACCATTTCCGACCGCAGAGGAAGTATCGCGGGGACTGTCCGCTGGCGCGAATGCCAGGCAGGTAAGAAGCCCCGTCAAAAGGAATATTGAGATCATCTCTGCCTTAAACACGGAGTGTCCCGATCACGGTTCTACCAGCTTGGCATGGCATCTCGGCAGTCCGCCAGCGGAAACGAAACATTGGTGCGGCGCGCACCACATGATTTGCCTTCGGGCTGTCGACGATAGAGAACTGTGATATGCCTTTTTGCGCCGACAAATATCTCCGGATGACAGAGCTCGCACTCATGCCAGGCGGTGGCACCTCGACGACCCCATGTAAATACGTTGACAAAGTGCCATTCTTCGAACTTGGATTTGCGGTACAGAACTCGATCCAGAAGTGAGAGAAGATCGCCACCGTTGCCACATTTTAAACATTTCAGAATTGGCGGACTGCGCGCGCTATGCCGAGTGGTAACTGTGTACCAGCAGGTCTGCAAAAAACGGTATCAAAAGGCGGCGAAGCCGCCGCGAGTACAAGCTAGATGTGAGAACTCAACTAAGCTGTAGAGATGCAGCCAGGAGCGAAGGCTCTTGGCTGCCGTTATCCGATCTCAGCACATTTTCAACTGTTGCCAGAAGCGAGCCATCTCCATGGCAGCCATGGCCGCTTCCGAACCTTTGTTGCCGGCTTTCAATCCCGCACGGTCCAGCGCTTGCTCAGCCGTGTCACAGGTCACGATTCCAAACGCATGCGGCACGCCGGACTCCAGCGCCGACTGGCCGATGCCACGGGCAGCTTCGTTGGCAATCAATTCGTAGTGCAGGGTTTCACCACGAATCAGACAGCCAATGCACACCACGGCATCGAACCTCTTGGTCTCCGCCAGCAATTTTGCGGTGACCGGAATCTCATAGGCTCCCGGCACGCGCAC
>Ga0181519_10004255_pt1 | contig 11634 bp, 8 predicted proteins | sample PEATcosm2014_Bin_26_FD_121102 | JGI IMG/M metagenome (GOLD analysis project Ga0181519, IMG submission 121102) | Peatland microbial communities from MTU Mesocosm Facility, Houghton, MI, USA - PEATcosm2014_Bin02_10_metaG | ecosystem: Environmental > Terrestrial > Soil > Wetlands > Peat | place... | reverse complement strand
GGACCAGGCCGATCCCTCGCTACCGCAAACGCCCGTCGAACTGGCCCCGAACGCGGCCTCGCCGCCCGACCAGATCCATGTCTGCTGGACGAATTGCTTTACCCTGAAATGGGACAACGGCGCATACCGGCGCACCGATGGCACGCAAGAAACGTGGACCATCGAACGCTTCGCGCCCCCCAGCGTCATCTTGCATCGCCATGATGCCCCCGCGGCCTGGAACGGCAACAGCACGGATGTCACCTACGAAGGCCAGCTTGGCGACGGCCGGCTGGGCAACTTCACGGTCAATGGCCGTGCCGTGCCTGAGATCAACATGAGCTGGGGCGCGGCTCTTGACGAACTGCCGGCCGACAATGCCGATCGCGACCGGCGCAACTGGGCGCCAGCCAGACCCCCGGTGTTCGCACCCAACGCGCAACCGCCGGATGCGATCGAACCGGGCGTGGGAGGCACGGTATCGGCGAGCATCGCGCCGCCGCCGCTCGAGGAGGACACGCAGCCGGAATGCGATGTCGACGGCGAGCTGTGGACGCCCGGCTATTGGGGCTGGGGCGGCAGCCGCTATTACTGGGTGCCCGGCGCGTGGATACATCCGCCGGGTGTGGGTCTGCTGTGGACGCCGGGCTATTGGGCGTATTCCGGCGCAAGCTTCACGTTCTTTCCGGGCTACTGGGGTCCGCATGTCGGCTACTACGGCGGCATCAACTACGGATTCGGTTATTTCGGCGAGGGTTACAGCGGTGGCCGCTGGGTCGGCAATTCCTTTGCCTACAACCGCAGCGTCAACGCGCTGAACCTGGCCCGCATCCACAACGTGTATTCCGAAAACGTGGCGAGGCCTGGCAACGCGGTGCGCGTGAGCTACAACGGCGGCCCGGGCGGCACCACGGCACGCCCAAGCGTGCAAGACCGGGCCGCAGCCGCGGAGCCGCATATCGTGCCGGGCCTGCAGCAACGGCAATCCCCACCACTGGCGTCGCATCCGACGGTGTCGAAGACGGCCACCAACAACGCCGTGCATTCCAACAACGGCGCCGAGCCCAAGCCCAAGGTGGCGCGCGCGGGCGCGACGTCGAGCGCCCGCTCCACCCCGACTGCCGCGGCAGCGCCGTCACCGAAAGAGCGAGCGGCAACGCGTCCCGAACGGGCTCCCGCGCCGGCAGCCGCCCAGTCGCCGGACGCCGGCAAGGACGCGTCCGTACGCAAGGCGGCCCGATCGGGGCGTCCTTGAAACTTCTGCCGCGGGTTTCGCGGCAAACGCTCTGGAATTTTCCGGGAGTGAATCGCACCGCAGGGGTGCGGCCTTGATGCCGTGGAAACGGCCGAGGGTTTTGGTGGAGACGAGGAGGATCGAACTCCCGACCTTCGCATTGCGAACGCGACGCTCTCCCAGCTGAGCTACGTCCCCGCACCAAGCCCGCGATTCTAGCTCGTTCGGATGACCGGGTTCAAGCGGCCAAAAGCCGGGCTATTGCCCCCCGGCGCCGGCGAGGCGCCGAATTGGCGTTGCTACACTGGCTTTCATTCGCTTTAAGGGAAGCACCGCATGAAACGAATCCTTACCGTCGCCGGACTCTCCCTGCTGTCGGGCGAGGCGCTTGCCTCCGGGTTCGACATCGTCAGCCTGCAGAACCTGAGCCAGAGCGAGTTCCATGACCTTGCCCAGGACCTGGGAGCGGCTTTCTCGTACAAACCCATGGCGCCGGCCGATACCCTGGGGCCGCTGGGCTTCGACATCGGCGCCGCGCTCACCGGCACCACCCTGGTGAACACGGCGCCCCTGCAAAAAGCCGTGAGCAACAGCTCGGTATTCACGACCCTTCCGGCGCCGTCCATCCGGGCGATCAAGGGCCTGCCCTACAACGTGGACATCGGCGCCTTCTACTCGCGCGTGCCCAGCTCCAATGTCAATCTGTACGGCGGCGAGATCAAATGGGCGGTGCTGCCCGGCGACATCGCCCTGCCGGCCGTGGCCATCCGCGGCACTGCCACCCGCCTCAATGGCGTGAGCCAGCTGGGCTTCGAATCTTTCAGTGCCGACGTCTCCATTTCCAAGGGCTTCACGGTGCTGACGCCTTATGCCGGCATCGGCGAGGTACGCTCGCTCAGCTCCACCGACGGCTTGCCCCTCAAGCAGGTGAACCTCACGCAGGGCAAAGTTTTCGGCGGCGCCTCGTTCAACCTGGGCCTGGCCAACCTGGACCTGGAAGCCGACTCTACCGGCGGCATCCACAGCTACAGCGCCAAGGTGGGCGTGCGGTTCTGACGCCCGGCCCTTGGGCCGGTCAGCGGCCGGGCGGCGCGCCAGCGTGGCGCTGGAACTTTTCCTCGAGCTTGCGCTTGTCCCAGCCCGGCGCAACCATCTCGATGAAGGCGTAGACGAAACCGCGCAGGTAGGCGCCCTGCTTTATGGCCAGGCGCGTGGTGTTGCGGCCGAACAGGTGGCCGCACGGGACCACCACGAGCCCTTCGGAGTTGTGCTCGGTTGCCAGGCCCGCGACGATGCCCACGCCCATGCCGCCACGCGCATAGGTCTTGATGACATCGGCATCGATGGCCTCCAGGACGATGGCGGGCTCGATGCCGGCGGCGGCAAAGGCCGCATCGATGCGGCTGCGACCGGAAAAGTGCATTTCGTAGGTGACGATCGGGTAGCGGCCCAGTTCCTTGATGGTGAGGCGCCCCGGGTGCGCAGCCAGGCGCGCCAGCGCATGGCCCTCGGGCACCACCAGGACATGCTCCCAGTGGAAGACGGGAATGGAATCGAGCCCGGGCGCATCGGCCAGCGTCTCGGTGGCCATGCCCACGTCGGCCTGGCCCGAGGCGACCATGGCGGCGATCTGGGGCGGATTGCCCTGCAGCAGCTTGAGGCGCACATCGGGGTACTTGCGGGCGAAGCGCTGCACGACCTCGGGGAGCACGTAGCGTGCCTGGGTGTGGGTGGTGGCGACCCGCAGCGTACCCTCCGGGCTGCCGGCGTAGTCGCGGGCGAGTTTCTTGAGGTTGTCCACCTCGTTCATGATGCGCTCGGCCGCGTCGAGCACCTGCTGGCCCGGCGGGGTGAGGCCAAGGATGCGCTTGCCGTGCCGGGCGAAGATGGATACGCCCAGTTCCTGCTCGAGCTCGATGATGGCCTTGGAAACCCCGGGCTGCGAGGTGTGCAGGGCCTTGGCCGCCGTGGTGAGGTTGAGCTTCTGGCGCACGGCCTCGCGCAGGAAACGGAATTGCTGGAGATTCATTTTCGCCTCCGGCGGCTGCGGGGAAAGGCCGCGCTCAGGGCGCCGGCCCGGCGCCTGCGGCGCGCGGCGCGGCCGAGGCGCTGCGGATAATGCAGTATGCGGTCACTGTCAAGGCTCGCACTCCCAATTGCAAGGGCGCAGCAGGGTCTGCATGGCCACCACCGCTTGCGCCGGCGGGGCCTCCCCCTACAACATATCGTGGTCGATGGCCAAGCTGCGGCATTTCACGCAAGGGCATGATTGCCGCGTCCTGGACGAAATTTTTTCCAAAAAAATCGCCGCCGACCCTGCCCAAGTGCGGCCGCCGGGCGTACATAATATCGCTCTGCCGATGGGGGACACCGCATGAAACTTGAGCATGCCCAGTTGTTGATGGACGACCAGCCGATCTCGCTCGACGTGCTCATGGAGAAGTACGCCAAGGGCGACGAGAAAACCGCCGACGACGTGCGGCGCCGCGTCGCGCGCGGCCTGGCGGCCGTGGAAGTCCCGGGCCTGCGATCCGAGTGGGAGCGGCGCTTCCACGACGCCATGGTGGCCGGTTTCATACCGGGCGGCCGCGTGAACTCGGCCGCGGGCACGGAGATCTCGGCAACCCTCATCAACTGTTTCGTGCAGCCCGTGGGCGACGCCATCAGCGGCGTGCGCGACGGCATGCCGTCCATCTACGTGGCCCTGAACCAGGCGGCCGAAACCATGCGCCGCGGCGGCGGCGTGGGCTACGATTTTTCCAACATCCGGCCGCGCGGCGCCCACGTGCAGGGCACGCATTCGCGCGCCAGCGGTCCGCTCTCGTACATGCGCGTCTTCGACAAGAGCTGCGAGACCCTGGAGTCGGCCGGCGCGCGCCGCGGCGCCCAGATGGGCATGCTGCGCTGTGACCACCCGGATATCGAGGATTTCATCCACGCCAAGCGCGACGGCTCGCTCTCCAATTTCAACATGTCGGTCGCGGTAAGCGACGCCTTCATGCGCGCCGTCGATGCCGACACCGACATCGATTTGTGGCACGCGGCCGAACCGCACGACAAATCCAATGCCACGCAGCGCCCCGACGGAACGTGGACCTATCGCACCGCACGCGCCCGCGACCTGTTCGACCAGATCATGCATTCCACGTACAGCCATGCCGAGCCCGGCGTGGTGTTCGTCGACCGCATCAACCAGGACAACAACCTCTCGTACTGCGAGACCATCACTGCCACCAACCCCTGCGTGCCTGCCGATGCCTGGGTGATGACCAGCGATGGCCCGCGCCAGGTCGGCGATCTGGTCGGGGTGGCGCACGCCGCCATCGTCGACGGCCTCCCCTACGCAACGGGTGCGGAGGGTTTCTTCCCCACCGGCCACAAGGATCTTGTCGAATTGCGCACGCAGGAGGGCATGCGCCTGCGGCTGACCACGGATCACCGCGTGCGCAGGGTGCGCAGCGCCGCGCGCGCCACGACGGAACTGGAATGGGTCGAGGCCGGCGCCCTGCAGGCGGGCGACCGCGTCGTGCTGCACAACCACCGGGCGCTGTCGGGCTGGGCCGGCAAGGGCAGCGAATCCGAGGGCTATCTGCTGGGCTTTCTCGTGGGCGACGGCACGCTCAAGGACGAAGCCGCCGTCCTGTCGGTCTGGGCGCCGGCAACGGCCGTGGCCAACGGCGCGCCGGAACTGGCTCCCGGAACCCGCGCGCTGATGCAGGCGGTGGAGGAGGCGGCGCGCGGCTTGCGCCACCGCGCGGATTTTTCGGGCTGGCATGCCGTCGAGGGGCGCCCGGAGTGGCGTCTCAAATCCGCTCCCCTGCGCGACCTGGCGGCCAGCTTCGGCCTGCATCCGGGCAACAAGCGGCCCGGCAAGGACATCGAGTGCGCGTCGGCGCCGTTCTACCGGGGTTTCCTGCGCGGACTGTTCGATGCCGACGGTTCGGTGCAAGGTTTGCAAGACAAGGGCGTGAGCGTGCGCCTGGCCCAATCCGACCTCGATACCCTCGAATGCGTCCAGCGCATGCTGCTGCGCCTGGGAATCGTTGCCACCCTCTACCCCAACCGCCGTCCGGAAGGCTACAAGATGTTGCCCGACGGCCACGGCAGCCAACGGCAATATGCCGTCCGCTCGCAGCACGAATTGGTCATAACCGCCGACAACCTGGTCCGCTTTGCCGATGTGGTGGGGTTTGCCGATACCGACAAGGCCGAGCGCCTGAGGGCGCACTTGGCCGCGTACCGCCGCCGCGTCAATCGCGAGAACTTCTGGGCCACCGTCCAGAGCGTCACCGCGGCGGGCTCCGCGCCGGTGTTCGACGTGCGCGTCGATGAGGTCCACGCCTTCGACGCCAACGGCCTTTACGTGCATAACTGCGGCGAGCAACCGCTCCCGGCCTACGGTTGCTGCTGCCTCGGTTCCATCAATCTCACGCGCTTCGTGCGCGACCCGTTCTCGCCCGAAGCGGCCTTCGATTTCCCCGCGTTCGCCGAAGTCGTGCGCGTGGCCATCCGCGCCCTCGACAATGTCCTGGAAGCCACCTTGTGGCCCCTGGCCGAGCAGCGCGCCGAGGCTGCCAACAAGCGCCGCGTGGGCCTGGGCTTCACGGGGCTGGGCAATGCCCTGTCGATGCTCAACCTGCGCTACGACAGCGAAAGCGCGCGCGCCATGGCCGGGACCATTTCGGCCCATATGCGCGACGTCTCCTACCAGGCCTCGGTGGACCTGGCGCGCGAGAAAGGCCCCTTCCCCCTGCTCGACGCCGACCAGTACCTGGCCCCGCCGCGTTTTGCCTCGCGCCTGCCCGACGAAATCCAGCGCCAGATCCGCATCCACGGCATCCGCAATTCGCACCTGCTGTCGATCGCCCCCACGGGCACCATTTCGCTCGCCTTCGCCGGCAATGCCTCGGGCGGCATCGAGCCCACTTTTTCGTGGACGTACACGCGCAAGAAGCGCATGGCCGACGGCACGCGCCAGGAATACCAGGTGGAGGACTTCGCCTACCGCCTGTACAAGCTCATGGGTGGCAATCCGGAAGCCCTGCCCGAGAGCTTCGTGAGCGCGCTCGACATGGCGGCCCTCGATCACATGCGCATGATCGCCGCGGTGCAGCCCTATGTGGATGCGGCCGTGAGCAAGACGGTGAACGTGCCCGAGGACTACCCCTTCGAGGAATTCCGCAAGATCTACCTCGAGGCCTGGCGCGCCGGCCTCAAGGGCATCACCACCTATCGGCCCAACCACGTCATCGGCGAGGTGCTGTCGGTAACGCCCAAGGCGAGCCTGCCCCAGACCGTGGTCGATCCGGCCGCGGCCCCCGCCACCGACGGCAGCGACGACGCCAACCGCCGGGTTCGGCTCGATTTCACGCCGCAGCCGGCCCTGGCCAGCCTCAAGTGGCCGGGCCGGCCGGATCTGTCCGCCGGCAACCTGGCCTGGACGTACATGGTGGAGATCCCCTCGCGCAACGAGTCCTTTGCGATCTTCATCGGCCAGACCGGCACGCCGCCGGCGGCCTTCGAAGTCTGGGTAAACGGCGCCGAGCAGCCCCGCGGCCTGGGCGCCATCGCCAAGTCGCTGTCGATGGACATGCGCTCCGAAGACCGGGCCTGGTTCCGCATGAAGCTCGACGCGCTGGCGCGCGCCCGCGACGAGCAGGGCTTCATGCTGCCCTTCCCGCCCAACGGCAATCCGATCTGGGTAAACGGCGTGGTGGGCGCATTCGCGCAGATCGTGCGCTGGCGCTGCGACGAACTGGGCACCTTCAAGGACCTCGACGCCCAGCCCACGCCCGTGCTCGACGCGCTGTTCTCGCGCAAGGAACCCAAGGCCGGCCCGGCCGGGACGATGAGTTGGACGGTGGACGTCAACAACCCCAACACGGGCGACGACTTCGTCCTGGGCGTCAAGGAGCTCACCCTGCCCGACGGCAGCCGCAGGCCCTATTCCATCTGGCTCGCCGGCGAGTATCCGCGCGTGCTCGACGGGCTGTGCAAGCTCATCTCGCTCGACATGCGCGTGGTAGACGCCAACTGGGTGGGCATGAAGCTGCGCAAGCTGATCAACTTCGGCGAGCAGAACGGCGATTTCTGGGCGCCGGTGCCAGGCGGAGACCGCTCGGGCATCTACCCCAGCACCGTGGCCTACATCGCCGCGCTGCTGCTGCACCGCTACAAGGTGCTGGGCATCCTGGACGACGACGGCCGCGCCATCCGCTCGGCCGGCATCCTGGCCATGCCCGAGCTGCGCAAGTCGGCCGAGGTGCCCAGCGCGCCCATCAAGGGCAAGGTCTGCCCGGGATGCGGGGCCGCGGCCATGATCAAGCGCGACGGTTGCGAGTTCTGCACGGCCTGCGGGTTCACGGGCGCCTGCGGCTGACGAGCCTTCACCGGATTCGGCCGAAAAAAAGCCCCTCTTAGCAGGGGCTTTTTTTGCGGAGCGCCGCCCTCAACGCGGCCGGCGCTTGGTGTGATCGGTCTCCATCGCCCGCTTGATCCGCGCCTGCTTGGCTGCGTCCATCTCGTCCATCGCTTTTTTCTTCTGCAGGCCCAGGCGCGGCTCGATGAACTCGAACCAGATGAAGGTGAGGACGAAGGGCAGGATGACCCACCCCCACGACAGGGTCGCGAAGACGCTGACCTCGAAGTAGCGCAGGATCAGCAGCAGGAAGGAGAACCACAGCAACCACATGGGCGGGAACCTGGGCGTGACGCCCGCCAGCGCGGGCTACCGGCCATTATCGGCCCAAGCGGCAGACCGGCAAAGGCGGGAAAAGGACTGATCCAGCGCAAATATTCGCCTTACCGCCTCCGGGTGCCGCTCGGGCACCCGCTAAACTGGCGCCAGTCATCCATCCGGTTCGCGGCGCGAGGGGCTCTTACCGCCCGCCGCAGGCCAACTTCAGGAGAAAACCATGAAAAAACTGCTCCTCGCGGCCGCCATCGGCCTGGCCTTCAGCGGCAGCGCCCTGGCCCAGGCCGAACTCGAGCTGGCCAAGCAGAAAAACTGCCTCGCGTGCCATAACGTCGACAAGAAGGTCGTCGGGCCGGCGTACAAGGCCGTGGCCGCCAAGTACGCCAACGATCCGGGGGCGGCGGCGCGCCTGTCCAAGAAGGTTCGCGAGGGCGGCAGCGGCGTCTGGGGCAAGATTCCCATGCCGGCAAACCCCAAGGTCAGCGAGGCCGAAGCCGACTCCCTCGTGAAGTGGATCCTTTCGCTCAAGTAAGGGCGCGGCGGACGGCCAAATCGGCGCCCCCGGGGCGCCTTGGGCTTACAATCCGCGCCGCCGGTCGCCGTTCGCGCGACCGTCGCGACGAGGGACCGCCATGACTTCCAAAAACCGCTTTTCCCAAGCCACGCTGGCCGCAACGGCCGCCGCGATCGTACTGGTCGGCCTCGCCGCCTGCGGCCGCAAGGATGATGCGGCCGGAGGCGGCAAGTCGGCCACCGCCGACAACAATGTGATCCTCATCGGGCATGTTGCGCCGCTCAGCGGCGGCGATGCCCACCTGGGCAAGGACAACGAAAACGGCGCCCGCCTGGCTGCCGACGAGATCAACGCCGCCGGGGGCGTGAAGGTGGGCGGCAAGACCTACCGCGTGGAAATCCAGGGCGAGGACGACAAATCCGACCCGCGCGAGGGAACCCTGGTTGCGCAGAAGCTGGTCGACGCCGGCGCCATCGCCGTGGTCGGCCACCTCAATTCGGGCAGCTCGATTCCCGCCTCCAAGATCTACAAGGATGCGGACATGGCGCAGATCTCGCCCTCGAGCACCGCCGTGAAATACACCGAGCAGGGCTTCAAGACCACGTTCCGCGTCGTTGCCAACGACCGCCAGCAGGGCTCGGCCATGGCCAACTACGCCACCGACGTCATGAAAGCCAAGACCGTGGCCATCATCGACGACCGCACGGCCTACGGCCAGGGCCTGGCCGATATCGTCGAGGAGGTGGTCAAGTCCCATGGCGCGACCGTGATCGCGCGCGAATACACCGACAACAAGGCCAGCGACTTCAACGCCATCCTCACCAAGATCCGCTCGACCAAGCCCGATGTCATCGTCTACGGCGGCATGGACGACACGGCCGGGCCGATGGCCAAGCAGATCCACCAGCTGGGCATCAAGACGCCGCTGGTCTCGGGCGACGGCGCATGCTCGCCGGAGTTCATCAAGCTGGCCGGCGATGGCGCCGACCAGCTCACCTGCACGCGGGCCGGCGAGGCCGTCGAGCGCCTGCCGCGCGGCGAGCAGTTCATGACCCGCTACCAGGCCAAGTTCGGCTCGCCGGTGCAAATCTATTCGCCGTATTCGTACGACGCCGTATACGTGATCGTCGATGCCATCAAGCGCGCCGGCAGCCTGGACCGCGCCAAGGTTACCGCCGCGGTTGCCGCCACGAACTATGACGGCCTGACCGGCCATATCGCCTTCGACCCGAAGGGCGACCTGCTCAACGGCGCCATTTCCGTCTACAAGGTGCAGGACGGCAAGCTCAATTTCCTGTCGACGGAACGCTGAGGAGAAAGCCGGCCCGCGCCTGGCGCGGGAGCCGCTTCAGTCGGTGTCGGCGCGCGCGGCCTTGACGTCTTCGGGCGTGACCGCATCGTCGAAGCGATTGCCGAAATGCGTGCGGACATAGCCCACCACGGCGGCGATCTGCGCATCGTCGAGCGCCGGTCCGAAGGCCGGCATGCCGCGGCGCCCGTGGATGACGTTGTGCAGGATATAGGGCGCGGCGCCCACGCGCGGGTTCTGCGCGAGCGCCGGATAATGGCCCGCGCCTTCTGACGCGCCCTTGCCATCGGGCATGTGGCAGCCCTGGCAGATGGCGTGGTAGATCGCTTCGCCATCGCGCTGCTCGAAATGGAAGGGGCTTTCCAGGCCGTCGAGATTGGCGGCCGGCGCGGGCGCAGCCGCCAGTGCCGTTGCGATGGCCAGCAGGGTGGGCACCATGGCCCAAGGCGACTTGCCCGCACGCCGCCGGCACGGTGCCGCGGCCTGCGCCAGATTCGCGTCGTGGTCGATCATGCGCTCGCCTTGGCCGGGGACGTGCCGGCAATGATCTTCTGGTGCAGGCGGGTGATCGCGTCGTGCGAGGACAATACCGCGCCCTCCTGCCATGCCGGGATGTACGAGGCGTGCTCGCCGGCGAGCACGATCCTGCCGTCGATGGCGCACAGATTGGCATAGTGCTTGTCGCGGCGCTCCTCGGTCCAGGCGCCGAAGCAGCCGTTGGTCCAGGGCACGCGGTGCCAGCCCACGGCCATGCCGTTCTCGAATTCCTCGCGGTACTGCGGGTGGATCGTGGCGCCCTGTTCGAACGCGGCACGCACGCGATCGGCCGGCGCCATGGCGGTGAATTCATACGCGTGGTTGCCGAAGATGTACGCCCCCAGCAATACGCCCTTGCCGGCGCTGCCGTAGCTCGTCGACGGATACGAGACCATGCCGATCGGCAGGTCGGTGAAGGTGATGCCGCCGTAGATCTGCTCGTCCTGTTCCCAGAAACGGCGGCGGAACTGCAGGCCCACCTTGACCGCCGAGGCATACGGCACCGCGCGGATGGCGTCCTGCATGGGCTGCTGCACCGTGATGTCGATCTGGCTCAGGATCGAGAGCGGAATGGTGCAGACGCACCAGTCGGCCTGTTCCTGCTGCGCGGGGCCATCGCCATGGCTCGGAACGTAGCTGACCGTCACGCCCTTTTCCGACTGGTCGATCTTGACGACCTTGGAATTGAGCTGGACGATGTCTTTTACTTCGCGGTAGACCGCCATCGCGATCTGGTCCATGCCGCCCACCGGCTGGAAGATAGCCGTCTGGAACGAGTACTCCTGCGAGACCATCAGGTAGCGCCACAGGTTCGATGACAACAGGCTGTCGAGGCCGACCGGCTCGGAGGCTTGGGCCGCCGGCATCAGGCCCCCGCCCGGTGCAATGGCCCAGCCGCGGCGCAGGGCCGATTCCTTGCCGGCGACGTAGCGGTATTGCGCATCGAGCGCGCCCCAGGACTTGAGCGCCTCGAGCAGGCGCTCCTGGTCTTCCTTGGTGAGCGATTCGTCCAGGCGCTTCTGCTGCACCACCTTGCCCAGGAGCTCGGCCACGTGCCCGTGAAAATCGGCCTGCACCGCGCCATAGCGCTGCGGCTTGCCGCCGAAGGCCTTGGTCGAATGCAGGTAGGAGCTGTAGTTCACCATCATGAAGGGCTCGAGCGGAACGCCCAGGCGCTTGGCGTAGTCGAGCATGCCGTAATGGTGGTGTGGAATACGCCAGGGCCCGGGATTGATGTAGAGCCCCTTTTCGAAACCGCAGACCTGCTTGCGGCCGCCCAGCTCGGTGTATTCGTCGCCGCCGCGGATGGTCCAGGAGCGGCCGCCGGCTCGGCTGTTGAAATCGAGCACCTTGACCTGGTAGCCGGC
>Ga0181519_10004253_pt1 | contig 11637 bp, 12 predicted proteins | sample PEATcosm2014_Bin_26_FD_121102 | JGI IMG/M metagenome (GOLD analysis project Ga0181519, IMG submission 121102) | Peatland microbial communities from MTU Mesocosm Facility, Houghton, MI, USA - PEATcosm2014_Bin02_10_metaG | ecosystem: Environmental > Terrestrial > Soil > Wetlands > Peat | place... | reverse complement strand
TCAAGAAAACCAGCGGCGTCACCCGCAACATCGCCCACGGCGGCGCCAACGCTGACGAAGATCGGCGGGTAGCGCCGGCGACTCGCCGGCTGTCCCGAGGGCGTCCGCCCTCGGCAGAGCGGCGGGACCTCTGCGATAGGGATTTGCTTTTTGATCGGCGGCCTGGGCCGCCAAGGGCAACGGCAGTCCAAGGCTTGCCGCAAGAAAGACAGGAGACACAATGCTCGACCTCTCGACCCGCTATCTCGGCCTCAACCTTCGCACCCCGCTCGTCGTGTCCGCCTCGCCGCTATCCCAGGAGATTGACAGCATCCGCCGCCTCGAAGATGCCGGCGCCTCCGCCGTGGTTCTCTACTCGCTTTTCGAAGAGCAACTCCGCCAGGAGAGCCTCGAACTCGATTTCTATCTCAACGAGGGCACCGAAAGCTTTGCCGAGAGCCTAAGCTACTTTCCCGAGCCCGCCGAGTATAACCTCGGTCCTGATGAATATCTTGAACACATCCGCAAGGCAAAGGCGGCTGTCAAACTCCCCGTCATCGCCAGTCTGAACGGCAGCTCCGTCGGCGGCTGGATTCAATACGCCACCCAGATCGAAGCCGCCGGAGCCGACGCCCTTGAGTGCAACGTATATTGGATTGTCAGCGATCCCGACGTGACCTCCGCCGAAGTCGAGGGCCACTACATCGATATTCTTGAAGCCGTCAAGACCGCCGTGCACATCCCGGTCGCCATCAAGGTCAGCCCCTTCTTCAGCAACTTCGCGAACATGGCCAAGCGTCTTGACGCCGCGGGCGCGGACGGCTTGGTATTGTTCAACCGCTTCTACCAGCCCGATATCGACCTCGAAGCGCTTGAAATGACTCCCCACGTTCTGCTCAGCACACCACAGGCCATGCGCCTGCCTCTCACCTGGATTGGCATGCTTCACGGCCGAATCAAGGCAAACATGGCGGCCACCAGCGGGGTTCACGGAGCCGAGGATGTCATCAAGTTGCTCATGGTCGGCGCCGACGTCACCATGCTCTGCTCCACCCTGCTCCGCAATGGCATCAATCACCTCCGCTCGATCGAGCAAGGCGTTCGCCAGTGGATGGAATCGCACGAATATGAATCCGTCCAGCAGATGAAGGGCAGCATGAGCCAGATGCGATGCGCCGATCCTTCCGCTTTCGAACGGGCCCAGTACATGCGCGCCGTGAAAGGAATTCAGCACGTCGTGCAAGCCCGCTAGCTCGCCCCTGGAGCAGGCACTTGTCAAAACGCGTAGGCGGGCCGGGCGGAAGCGTTCCTGAAACAGGGAGGGCATTCATGAAAGCGGCCTCGGTTGTTCTGGTAGTACGTTGGGTAGCTCGCGTTTAGAGCATCCTCAGCATCCTTACCGTCCTGACCTTCGGCCTCGGCGCAGGATTCGCGAGCCATGGACTGGCTCCGACAACGCAGGAATGGCTGGCATTAAGCCTCTTTCCTATAGGAGTAGGACTAGGTGGCCATCGCCTGGTCTCATGAGACGCTCGGCGGTACGCTGGCACTGGCGAGTGTCGCCGCCTTCTATCTCTGGAACTTCGCCCGTGCAGGACATCTGCCGCGCGGACCATTCTTCTTCCTGATGGCAGCGCCGGGGTTACTCTTTCTGATCGCGCCTCCGTGTCTCAGGGTGGCGCGGCCTCCGGGAATTAAAGCTCACGCGCCTGCAAAACCCTCGTTATATTGGCAAAACGTCGAAACCCGAGAGGAGCGCGGACTCCCGGAGCCTCGCATCAGCCGTAAGAAAGGTTCTTCCGTTTGGAATGCGCTCGCACCATTCCAGGGCCGCGGCTAACTGCAGCGCATCCGCAGCTCGCAAATCGTAGCGATCCACAAGCTGCGTCGCGGAAGCCCGGAGCGCCTCAGAAGGCTGGATCACAGCCCAGGAGTTCGAAACAATCTCGGTAAGCTTTCGCGCCGCAGAGCACTCCTTTGGACTAATTTGCTGTATTCGCACAAGTCGAGCAAGCACACTTGCGACTTCCACCGGAGTTGCCCACCAGACGACGATCTCGTGTACTTCATAAAGAGCGGCGAGCCGGAGCGTGGCGCTCTGGCGAACAAACAACGGGACCAGCGCGCTTGTGTCCCAGAATGCTGCCGTCCGCTTTAGCGGTCCTCGCGCTCTTCCCGCCATATTCTTTTCATCACGCCGTCGGAAACGTGACCCGGGGGCTTCGGCAATGAACCCACTGGCCTCCTTCGCAATGGAGGCGCGAGCACGCCACGCGCCACCAGTTTCTGCTCCCGGCCGGACGGATCCTCCGACCGTACAGGCACGATGCGCGCGACCGGCGTTTTGCGGTCGCAGACCAGCACTTCCTCGCCATCGCGCACAAACTGGATGTGCGAGCTCAGCTTCGCCTTCAGGTCGCTAATACTCACAGTCCTCATGCGACGATTATAACAACATGACTATTTTAGTCATCTTAATTCTGTGAGGGGGTTCTCCTTCACGCACCGCCGATAAACTCCCCTACGGTTCCCCGCTGCAACAGATACGCCCCTGGCCCCTGCTGACCGCGCACCGACCGGCAGAACTCGGCCACGAAAAATCCCGCCTTCAGGCTCTCTCGGAAGGCCCAGCGCGTAGCCTCCCGCCACTCCCGCGCCAGCCCAACGTCCGAATGCTCCACGGCCAGGATGTCTCCGGGAATTTCGATGCCAATCCGCTCCCGCGCCAGCGCTTCCCCCAGTTCCGCCCGAACCGGCAGCCCCTTACCGTCGAACCGCACCAGCGGGGCCAGAAGCCGCAATGCATCGAGCGTCTCCGGGCGTCCGCTCTTTCCTGCGATCCGGTCCCGCACGCGCCGCGAATCCAGCATCCATCGCACCCAAAGGCGGTCCGTTCCGTTCCGATGCAGCATGCTGGAAGTCTCCGGCCCGTAAAAATCCACTTTATAGGTTTCGGAAACAACTCCCAGCTTCGCGAAATTGAAATGTGCGTTCCGGCTTTGCAGCGGATCAAATGTCCAAGTCATCTCGTGGACGCCAATCGCCAGCGCCCGCTCGCGTTGCGCATGCTTCAGGCGCGCGCCCAGATCGAGATGCCTGTACGCATCGAGCACAGCCAGCATGTGAGAGTGAATGGTTGTTTGTCCGTGTTCGCGCCCAAGAAATCCAAACGCGAATCCGACCATCCGCGCCCGCCCCGCGTTCCCCGACTCGGCCTTTTCATTCTCGAACGCGCCCACAAAAATATTGCCTGCAGCCTTCAACGCGATCGCCATCGTCAGCGGCATGGCGTCGTCGTCCGCCATGCCCCAGACTTCTTTTTCCACAGCTCGCATCTGGTTGAGGTCGTCGATTGTCCGTAGATCGCGAATCGTAATGTGGGGGGCCGATGTAGTCATTGCGGCCCTTCTTACAGGAGCCGTCATATCCTTGTCAAACGGGGAGAGAACGGTGTAGCCGCGCCTCGGCGGCACCGTTGCAGGTGAAAACGTGTCGGCGCCTACTGCCTTCCCGCCAAATAGTTAACCCGCAAGCCGACCCGAAACAAAATTGGCGGCCCGAGGTTCACGATCGGAGTTCGCGCTACCTGGTAGCGCTGGTCAAACAGATTCTCGGCTGCGGCAAACGCCTCAAGGTGCCGCGTCAACGAACGCCCTATCTGCATGTCCATCGTATAAAGCCGGTCCAGCGGATATTGATTCTGATCGTCGTCGAACTGCCGACCGACAAAGCGCCCATCGACGCTCAACAAGAGCCGCGAGGGATTCCAGTAACGCGCTTCCCACGTGAACACATTACGCGGCACCTGCGGCACATCGAGGCCCGCCAGATCAACTCCGCCCGGATTGCCCGGATAACTCACCACCGTCGCGGCCGTAAATGCGTATCCTGCTGTCACCTCGATGTCGCGTCTCACATGCACCACGCCATCCAGTTCCACGCCCCGCGAACGCGTGCGCCCAAGATTCTCTTTTTCGTCCGTGATCAACGTCGGAGTCGTCATGAGCGTGACATTCTCGATCGGGTTCACAATATCACTCCAGAAAAAAGTTCCACGCACATCAACCCGGCGATCCCACCCCGTCACATTGACCCCCGCCTCGGCTCCCGTAAGTCGCTCCGCATTGAGCAGCGGATTATTGAGCGTGAGCGTGCCTCCCACGCGGAACGGGCGATACAACTCGTTCAGAGTTGGCGCGCGAAAGGCTCGATACACCGATCCCGTTAGCGAGACATGCTCGTTAAGCGACCGCAGCACAGAAAGCCGCGGACTAAACGCCAGATCGCTCCGGCTCGGAAACAATGTCGCTGCTGGAGTACCCGAGACAGGAACCGCGATCGTGAGCCCGTCGAAATTGCTCCAGTCATCGACGCGTGCCGCCAGAATGACGGTCCATTTCGAGCGATGAAAAATATCCTCCCCAAACCATCCGAAGGTGCGCTGCCGGCCTGAGCCCAGTTGGCTCTTGTTCTTCCCCGAAAACAGGAGATCGGCGCTCGCTCCCATCACTTCGCTGAAATCCATGCCGCCGATCAGCGTCTGGCTCTTGCCCCACAGATGCGTATATTGCGCACCTACGCCCACAGCTTGTTCGGGAACATGTTGCAGGTCAGTCAACGTTTCGCTATCGCGTCCGCTTGCGACAGCCGAGTATCTCTGGTGGTAGGTCTCGACCTGCCCATACATGCGCGCGCTCAAAAAATCGCCGCCAAATTGCTTGTCGATACCGCCCGCGCCCTCGCCCAGGTGCGTGTCGTTCGTTTGAATAGGCGTGCCGTTGTTTCGGAACTCGGTATAGAAATTTCCGCGCCCAAAGATTTTCCCGTTCCCGCCAAGGTCGTGACCGATGCGCGCATAAATGGTTGCATTTTCGGAATTGGCGGCCGTGTCCACCGTGCCGCGCAAGGAATCTGGCACGAGAATGAACCCATCAGTACGAAACATCTCGGAAGCCACCGAGTAGTCCCACCGGCCCGCGCGACTTCCCGTCCAGAAGGAAAGGTCGGGTGTGCGCTCCTTTCCATAAGAAGTTTCCAGCGTGAACGCCGGAGCCTCCGGCTGTCGCATCAGGAATTGCACCACCCCACCCATCGCGTCGCTGCCATAGAGATTCGAAGCTCCGCCATGAACCACTTCAACCGTTGAGATCGCGCTCCTCGGCAGCCGGTCCCAATCGACCCAGCCGCCAAATGGATCGACCAGAGAAACTCCGTCGACCAGCACCAGCGCGCGGCTGGCTGCGCTCCCCCCCAGCCCGCGCAATGAAACGCCCTGCGAAGATGCGTTCGCGGTGCGGCTGCCCGATCGCCGGAAGAGCGAGAAGCCAGGCACCTCGCGCAGTACATCATCCGCGCGCAACGCCGGGGCGGCTGTAACGTCGGCCGTTGAAAGCAAGACAGTACTGCCGGGCGTGTCCGACAGCCGCACTTCAGTGCGCGCCGCCGACACAAAGACTTGTTCATTCACTAAAGAAGGCTCGAGCACGATCTCCAGGTGAACAGGGAGACTCCCCACGCCGCTCTTCCCTTCTTCATTCCCTCCCACATCGGACAAGGTCTTGCGCGCCGTGATAAATCCTTTTGCGCTGACACTCACTGTCCCGATTGCCCGGGGGACGCCAGCGAGTGAGAATCGTCCCTGGTCGTCGCTCGTGGTCTCCATCCGGAACGTCCCGGCCTTCAAAGAGACGATCGCACCGCGAATCACCGCTCCTGATGAATCGCGAACCACGCCATCTGCCGTCAAGGTCGAAACGCTGGCAGTCTGCGCAAGGCACGTCAGCGCCGCAGGATAAGGCGCGGCAATAAGAAGCAAGCCGGAAAGCATCCCGGCAAGCGAAAAAACGTTGTATCGAAATCTCGTCATCCGTTTTGGCGAACCGCGCAGCTCTTCGTGCTTCTCGCAAACATAGCAGAGTTGGCGGTGCTGCTCGGTGCATCTCTGGTGACTATGGTTTCGACTCCACCCACGGCCGCGTGGCGGTTAAACCTGTGGCATACTGTGGCGAGCGCGCCCCCACAGGACTGTCCGTGACCATAGAAGACTTCCGTCGCATAGCTCTCAGCTTTGAAGGTGCAGAAGAAAGTTCCCACATGGGCGCAGCGGACTTCCGCGTCGGTGGCCGGATTTTCGCCACTCTGGCGTCGGCCAAGCAGGGCTACGGCAACCTGATGATCACTCCCGAACAGCAGGCCGCGTTTGTCGAGGAGATGCCGGAGATTTTTCTTCCCATACACGGCGGTTGGGGCCGGAACGGCGCCACTCATATTCGCCTCGCGGCTGCAACGGAAGACATACTGACCGGCGCCCTCCAAACTGCATGGAAACTCCGCCTCGAAAAAAATTCCCAGGCGCGTCCGAAAGGACGCAAACCCACCACCTCAGCACAGGAAATCGAAGTGCCCAGGCCAAGTCGAAAGAAATCCCCGACCTCCCGCCCGAAGAAGCGAAAGTAGTAGCTATCGCGGCCGCCTCAGCGCAGGACCGCGAGCGTCCCACCGCCTAGATTCTCTTGAACGCCCGCTGAATCTCCGTCATCGTGTAGCGGAGCACTACGGGCCGGCCGTGCGGACATGACATGGGATGCTGCGTTTTGGCCAGTTCGGCCAGCAGCCACTCCATTTTATTTTGTTCCAGCGGCATGTTGACTTTGATTGCGGCGTGGCAGGCGATCGAAGCGGCGATCCGCGTGCGCACGGCTTCCAGATTGATGGCCTGGTCCTCGCGCGTAAGTTGCTCCAGAACTTCATTCAGCATGTGCTCGATCTGCCCCGCATCTACACCAGCGGGCGCAACCTTCACCGCGATGCTGCGCGACCCGAACGGTTCCGCTTCGAATCCATTGTGAGCCAACTCCGTGGCGATCTCGCTGAAAACGGCCTGCTGTGCAGGGGTCAACTCGATCACCAGCGGCATCAGCAGGCGCTGGCTCTCCACGTGTTGCGCGGCACGTTGGCGCAGCACGCGCTCAAACAACACGCGCTCATGCGCCACATGCTGATCGATGATCCACAGTCCATCCTCATTCACCGCCAGGATGAACGAGTTCTTGATCTGTCCCAGCGCCTTGAGCGTTCGCAGCGATTCCAGCGTCGGCGGTGACTGTGCCGCTGGTTCGATAGGAGGTGCGCATCCGTGATCGGGAACGGTCAACTCTGGCGCGCGCGCCCGTGATACGGCGGCGTTCGCCTCGATCGCGATACCCCCATCAAATTCCAGCCGTGCAGTGGCGGGCGGAATCATTGGCGCTTGCAAAGCAAATCCGTTCGCCGCTGCCGGCTCATACAAACTTCGCCAAGGCACGATCGAAGCGCCGTCTCCCGACCGCGTTCCCGGAGTAAGCGACGGACTAGCCGTGGGCTGGGCGTTGATCTCCGCCAAAAACTGCGGCACCGGACGCGCTTTCATCAGCGCATCGCGCACCGCGTCGCGGACAAAATCGTGCATCACCGTTCCTTGCCGAAAACGCACCTCCGTCTTCGACGGATGCACATTCACATCCACCTCGGCCGCGGGCATCTCAATAAAAAGCAGCACGACGGGAAAAACCGTCGGCGGCAGGATATTCCGGTAGGCCTCGGTGAGCGCGTGCTGCACCAGACGGTCGCGAATCAGTCTTCCATTCACGAAAATAAAAATCGAATTGCGGTTGAGCTTCTGGATTTCCGGCTTCGAAACAAAGCCGTGCAGCCGCATCTCGCCCGGCTCCCGCTTCTCCAATTCATCTTCGGGATCGCGCCGCCAGGGCGGAGGCTGCGGCAATCCCGCCCGCTCCAGCGGTTGCACCGCCGCCAGCGAAATGAGTTGATCCAGCGTCTCTTTGCCGAATACCTGGTACACGCGCTCGCGATAACCCGCCACGGGCGCCGCTACCAGCAAGGCATTCGTGGCGGACTGCAACTCGAAATGCATCTCCGGATGGGCCAGAGCATAGTGCGTCACCAGCGAGGCGATGTGCGAGAGTTCAGTCGACTCCGAGCGCAGAAACTTCTTGCGCGCCGGCGTGTTAAAAAACAGATCGCGAATCGTGATCGACGTCCCCAGCGGCAGACCGGCCTCTTCTACCCGCATCATCTTCCCGCCATTGATTTCGATGACCGTCCCCGGCGTCCCCTCCTCCGCGCAGGTTTCAAGGTGCAAACGCGAAACCGATGCGATCGAAGGCAGAGCCTCGCCGCGAAAACCCAGCGTGGCGATCGTGAGCAGGTCGTCCGTATCCTTGATTTTCGAAGTCGCATGGCGCTCGAAGGCCAGCATGGCGTCATCGCGCACCATGCCGCAGCCGTTGTCGACAATCTGGATCAGCTTCTTTCCACCCGCCTCGACATTGATGCGGATGCGCGTTGCACCGGCGTCCAGCGCGTTTTCGAGCAATTCTTTCACCACCGATGCCGGACGCTCCACCACTTCGCCCGCAGCAATCTGATTGGCGACGCGCTCCGGCAAGACGTGAATCTTTCCCATGAGATCGTTTGTCCAGAAGGGCTTTCGAGAAGTCGAATCCGGTCCACTTTCACCGTGGACGGTTCGACGATGTCCAGTGTGACAGACAGCGGTAGTCAGTGGCTAGTGCGAGGGCCGGATCGAAGCTTCCTACGATGTCAAACCGGGCAGCTGTAAATGCTTGTTAAGGAAATCGGTCGCCTGTTGCAGGAAAAAAGAAGATCGCCTCAAACAATCAGCAACTCGGCCACAAGCAGTTAAGCAACTTCCTCGTCCGCGGTTGCTCGGGAATTCGCCGTGTTCGCGGGGGATTTTCCTATCGGCATCACCGCTTTTACGATAGTGCCGTCCCCACTGGATTCGATCTCCAAAGCCCCGCCCAGTTGCTTGATCCGTTCCCGCATGCCGCGAAAGCCCACTCCCGACTGCTGCGATGAACTGAGCGACAACTGCTTCTCGAGCGGAATACCCTCGCCCGCATCTCTGATTTCCACCCTTACCTCTCCCGATTCATTCGTAATCCGCACTTCGGCCGTGCTGCTGTTGGAGTGGCGATGCACGTTGGTCAGGCACTCCTGCACCATGCGGAACACGGCAATCTCCATGTCGCTCGGCAGGCGGCCGAAATCCCCGTCGATTTCAAGTTCGACCGCAATTTTGCTGCGTTTCGAGAATCCATCGATATACCAGCGCAGCGCCGAAGCCAGTCCCACCTCATCGAGCAAGGGAGGATGCAGCAGATGCGACATCGTGCGAATTTCGCGGCTGATCTGCTCCACCAGGCGGGCATTTTCTTCTGCGGCAGCGGCGGCCTCAGGAGTAAGCGGCGTAGACCGCACCGTACTGATGTTCATGCTGATCGCTGCCAGCAGCTGCCCCACACTGTCGTGCAATTCGCGGGCCAGGCGCCGGCGCTCGTCGTCCTGGGCCTGAAGCAGGCGCGCCGACAGTTGGCGAAGTCCTTCCACGGCCACATTCAGGTCCGCGGTTCGCTCCTCCACCCGGTCCGCAAGCGCGGAGTGCAGAGCCTCCAGTTCCGTCTCTCTCGCCCGGAGACGTTTCTCGGTAAGCGTTCGCTCCCGAAGCTCCCTTTCGGATCTTTCTTTGGATCGCCGGTGTGCCTCGCCGAGCGCGATAATAAAAGCCGATAAAATCAGAAATCCGATCATCCCCGTGATCTGCGCTTTGGGATCGGAGAGCGCGAAGCTGTGGCCGGGCGGAATGAACCAATACCATACCCCGAGCAGAGTCATTATGGTGGTCACAACGGCCGGCCCCACCCCGCAATACCAAGCCACAAATACGATCGCCGCCCACGCCGTGTGATAAGAATCGTGAGTGCCCAACAACGGAGAAAAAAGGCCGCGCACTATGAGCGCGAGGATCGCCGTAAAGATCGCCACACCGTAACGGCTGAGGCCCGCTCGGGAACCCGCGGAAGACATCTCTTCTACGTCATTCCATTGTTCCTGGCTGCTGGATGAGGTCTGTGTATCCATGCGGGTATTACCCTGCCGGTCAGAAATCTCAGAAGAATGTTTCAAATCGAGCAGACGTCCCCACAAACATCTTTCTCATATTGTATCCATTCGAAGCTGTTCCGCGCTTTTTTTTGCTTCGCGGCCGCCGCAATAAGGGCGGCCATTTTTTTGGAGTCCGTTACCAGTCGCACCTGGCGAAGCAGGGTCTGAGCCCTTTCCCGGTCCCGCCACGAGGTCGACCGATAGCGGCAGGTTCGCGTCTTTGTCATGAGGCTCCTTGTGGTGGTCTTCCCTCGTCTCCAGCCGCCGACTGGATCACGGAGGAAGCACCAGCTTCGATGGGGGAGATCAGTTCGTGTTTTTCAATCACCCTCAGGTTATTGTGGGCATCGACGAGCGCCTGCCATTCGGAGCTCGATGCCGGCCTGCCAGCCAGCATCAACTCAGCGGTGCGCTTTTTCAGTTCGGAAAGAGCAATGTTGATCTTGACTCGCAATTCCAGAGGGTCCAACTCGAGCATCGCATCCCGGTAGGAAGGTCCCCAGGAAAAAGTGCTGGTCAGCAGTTCATCCTCACTGTTGTTCATGACTTCGAGCATACCCCCGCCACTAAAGAAAGGTGGAGATAGTGGGTTCCTCTAAGCTAGCCAGTTCAGACTTGAACAGTTCGCAAACAGCAACGAATCACTTTCGTATATCTAACGCATAAATGTCGTAGTCATACCGACTATGTAGCGCATCATATCGTATACTTAAACTAAACTTGACACATTCCGCGACTCGTTATAGGATGTTTGCCGTAACGCAGGTCGATTCGATGGCCAAAGAAGATAAAAGCAGATTGCAGCAGTCGGCTGGCAACAAGTATCGTCGCGTGGACGTTTCCTCGCTCGACCGCGGCCGTCGTGGAAAGCACCATGAGATCGTCCAAGGGATTCTGAAGGAACTCGAAACTGCCGAACCGGATTCCGCCCTCGAAATCCCGCTCGACAGTGTCGGAGATATCGGTCTGGCTAACCTGCGGTCCGCTATTCATCGCGGAGCGAAGTCAGAGGGACTCGCCATCGAAACCCTGGCCGATGAAAAGAACTTCTATGTCTGGAAAGTCGCTTAGCCGGAATTAAACGACGGTTCTTATTGCAGACCGCTTCGGCTACTCGGTGCCCAGCGCGAGACGCATTTCGCGGGTATGCTTTTCGAAATTGATCGACACGACTTGCTGCCCGCCTTTGGGAAACTCCCCCGCAATCGTCTTGGATTCGTCGTATTCATCCGCAGCCGACCGCACCTGGATACGTAACGCGTGATGGCCGCCGGAGACCGGAATCGAGAGCTTCTCTCTAGCGCCTCCACCCAGCAGAATCAGGCGTTTCTTATGGCCATCGTGCAGCGCGTGTTCATACGCCAGATGGTCATCGACCCAGACCGACAGGGTCGCATCTGAAAAATGATTCTCAACCCGTATTTCCAGGTTCGAATCGGCGGATACCGCAACGGGCAAGGGTGCGGCCGCGGCCGTTTGATTGGCATTGGCCCCCGCGTTCGCAGCGGGCGCCACAACCGCAGACTTCGACGCGCTTTTCGTAACCGTTGCGACGGGTAGTTTGGCAGCAGCGTGCGTCACATCCACGGAATCTGCGGGTGTTCGAACGACTGGCGTCCGGGCGACGTGAGGAGGACGAGCCAACGTTTTCGAACGCGCAGGAGCCGCAGCCTTCTCAATGGGCGCAGCCGC
>Ga0181519_10004250_pt1 | contig 11640 bp, 9 predicted proteins | sample PEATcosm2014_Bin_26_FD_121102 | JGI IMG/M metagenome (GOLD analysis project Ga0181519, IMG submission 121102) | Peatland microbial communities from MTU Mesocosm Facility, Houghton, MI, USA - PEATcosm2014_Bin02_10_metaG | ecosystem: Environmental > Terrestrial > Soil > Wetlands > Peat | place... | reverse complement strand
CGTCGTCGCAGGCTTGTTTGCCCTCGCACTTGCGATTGCAGTTCTTTCCAGAGTGCGGATCTCCACGCTGGCCACACGCGTCTGGCTGGTGGTGCTTGCGTTTACTGGAGTGATTGCCCTTCCCGCGATCTTCGTGACTCCCGGCAATCCGGTCGCCGCCCTGGGATCGGTTACGATCACAGAGCAAGGTCTGCGCACCGCTGCGTTGCTTATCCTGCGCGTGGAGACAGCCGTCACCTTCACCACGTTGCTCGTTCTGTGCACGCCCTGGACGCATGTGCTGAAGGCCTTGCGCGCTCTCCGCCTGCCGAAAGAAGCGATCGCCATGATGGCGATGACCCATCGTTACGTTTTCCTGCTGGTGGAAACGACGAGTCAGATGTTCGAATCGCGGCGAAGCAGGACCGTAGGCATCCTAAGGCCCGAGCAGCAGCGACATATGGCGGCGCGAACGGCGGGCGTGTTACTGAGCAAGAGCGTCAGCCTCAGCAACGAAGTCTACCTGGCGATGCAGTCGCGAGGATTTCGCGGCGAGGTTCAAATCCTCTCCGACTTCCATATGACCATGTGGGACTACTGCGGACTACTGATGTTCCTGTTGGCCGGCGGCATCGCGGTCTGGATGGGAAGGTAGAGCCCTTGGGGTTGACGAAGCACCGCTTCAGCCGCGCCGTCCCATAGGTACAAGCGTTCGGGCCTTATGCCCCGAGGGAACGATAGAACCAATGCCGCCTCTCTTCGAGCTGCGAGACGTAAGCTTTGACTACGACGGTGTTCCCGCCCTCCGCGGACTGTCGCTGCAAATGATGGCGGGCGAGCGCGTCGCACTGGTCGGCGCAAACGGATCGGGCAAGTCCACGCTGCTGCGGCTTCTGGATGGTTTGTGCTTTGCATCGCGGGGCACGGTTAGCTTCGACGGACAACCGTTGACCGCGGAACACCTCGCCGACGACCGTTTCGCATTCCCTTTTCGTCGGCGAGTTGCGCTGGTTTTTCAAAATCCCGATGTGCAACTCTTCAATCCCACCGTCTTCGACGAAGTGGCGTTCGCGCCCTTGCAGTTGCAATGGCCGAAGGAAACGGTGCTGGCCAAGGTGACGGAAGCGTTGGACCTGATGGGCGTTGCTCATCTGCGCGAGCGCCCGCCGTATCGTCTCTCGGGCGGCGAGAAGAAACGCGTAGCTTTGGCTTCGGTGATTGTCACCGATCCTGAGGTGCTTCTCCTGGACGAGCCGACGGCAACGCTTGATCCTCGCAGCCAGAGCCAGGTCATCGATCTGATCCATGAGTGGAAAGGTTCGTCGAAAACGGTGATCACCGCGACGCATCAGTTGGAGACGGTGGAGGATATTGCCGATCGGGTCCTGGTGCTGGAGACCGGAGGAGTGGCCGCCAGCGGCACGCCGCAGGAGGTTCTATCGAATCACGATTTGTTGCTGCGAGCGAACCTGGTTCACGCGCACCAGCATTCGCATGGCGGCGTGGTCCACTCACACCCCCACATTCATTCGCATTCCGAACACGAACATTGACTGCTGGTCGCCTTCAGTTCGCGCTATCCGGCGCCAGTGTTTCTGCCGAAGTTGCCGGCAATCCATCTGGAAGCCCGTCTGCCAGTGTTGAGACCGGGTATTTCGCCTCCGGATAAATCCAGGCCAACAGCAGGATGCCCGCAATCGTAACTACCAGATCGAAGACGCTGGCCTCTGGTCCAACCGTGCCGCCGCTGAACCATTTTGATCCCGTCAGAGACGCGTTCAACATGTGGCCGGTGGCGTGAATTCCGCTGTTCGGCGTGGAGTAGAAAAAGCTTTCGCCCCAGTCGAACGCCATATGCCAGCCGATGGCGAACCACAGATCGCCGGTGCGCCGCAGGGCGAGGCAGAGGAACAATGCGATCAACACGACCTCGACGGCTCCGATCCAGTTTTCCCCGGGGTTGCCCAGATGAAGTCCGGCAAAGATGACGCAAGTGATCGCCGCGGCAGGCCAGAAGCCGAGTCCCGTGGTCAAGGTGAACTGGATATAACCGCGAAAGGCAGACTCCTCAAAAAGTCCGACCATCAGAAAGCCCAACGCCCACAGGAACCCGAACTTCGCCACACCCGCCGGCGAGAGCGCCAGGCCTCCAGGCGAATACGACCGGGTCATCGCCATCATCGCAATAATGAGCGAAAGCATCACAAAGCCCCACAAGGCTCCAGTCCAAAACTGCCTGCCCAGCGCCTTTCGCGGGGGAAGGCCGTAGTCGGCAAAACGCCGCCGCTCAAACCTCCCCATAATGGCCGTGGCGATGAGCACGATACCGAAGCTAAAGGCCTCACCCGTGATTACGTTCGTGGCTGAAAAGTCCGTGCCGAAACTATGCACGATAGTTTTTTGCAGCATAAAGGCGACGCCGGATAGGACCGCCACCAGGACGAGAAAGACCAGGAGGCGCCAGCCCGCGCGGAGACCTTGCGCGCCAATGAAGACCATCCGGAGTTGGCTGTCGTGCGGTGGAGCAGGAGCAAGGTCTGGTTCAGGCATAGTTTCCTCAACAGGTCATACGAATGGCGGACGCAACGGTTTCGAACCCTGCACCGTCGCCGCCGCTTTATGAAAAGAACGACTTCCGCGGAGCGCTTGCGCCAAGCACAAACTGTACTGTTGTAACATCAGCAAGACCGCTCCTGGATTACTTACGCACGATTTTCATTGTGCCCACTCCTATTTCATAGGATAATTTCGGAACACTTTTCCCAAGAATCAGAGCATCGGTTCGATCTGTAGAGAGACTCCGACTGCAAAGGACAATTGCGATTCGATGAAAAAGATATATGGCTTTTCTGTTCCCTGCTTCGTGGCGTTGTTTAGCTGCCTGCTGACGGCGCAAGTAACTGTTCCGATCTATCAGTACGACAACAGCCACTCCGGCACCAACACGAATGAAACCGTTCTCACCCCGTCGAACGTTAACGTCTCGCAATTTGGCCGCGTAATGGTGTTTCCTGTCGTAGGCTACGTCTACGCGCAGCCCTTGTATGTACCCAACCTGACCATCGGCGGTACCTCCCACAATGTGCTGTTCGTGGCCACCGAGCATGACCAACTCTATGCCTTCGACGTAGCCAGCGGACAACAGCTCTGGCATACCAATTTCCTGGCCGGTCTGGGCTTGCAGACGATCGTCAGCACGGTCTCCAGCAGTGACGTGAGTTGCGGCGACCTCGTCCCCGAGATCGGGATCACCGGTACGCCTGTGATCGATACCACGACCAACACGCTCTACGTGGTGGTGGAAACGAAGGAGTACAATCCGCAAAACCAGGCCAAGACCTTCCATCACAGGCTGCATGCAATAGATATAACCACCGGCCTCGACAAGCTCCCGCCCCACAACATAACGGCGCTCGCACGCGGGATCGGTAGCGGCTCACTTGGCGGCACCATCAGCTTCAATGCTCTGCTTGCCAATCAGCGTCCGAGTTTACTTCTCGCCGACGGACAGGTCATCGTGTCCTGGTCATCGCACTGTGATCTGGGCTCCTATCACGGCTGGCTCATGTCATTCGACCAAACCAGCCTGGCTCCCACCGGGGTCTTTATGGATACCCCGAACGGCTACGAGGGCGGCTTTTGGGGCGGCGGCTCCGGCCCGACGGTTGATGCGGCTGGTTCAATCTATACCGCGACCGGCAATGGTTGGTTCGACGTCAACAACGGTGGCATCGATTACGGTGACAGCGTGCTCCGGCTGACTTGGTCCGGCTCAGGCATCGCGGTCGCCGATTATTTCACGCCTTGGGACCAGCAGACGCTGGATGACAACGATACCGACGTTAACTCCGGCGGCGTTGTCTTGCTGCCGGACCAGTCTGGCTCCTACCCCCACTTGATGTTGCAAGTCGGCAAAGAGGGCACCATCGATCTGATCAATCGAGATAACATGGGCCATTTCCATTCCGGAAATGACCACCAGATCGTGCAGACCATTCCATTCGTCATCGGCGGAATTTGGGGTGCGCCTGCGTTCTGGAACAACAACGCCTATTTCGGTGGCCAATACGACCATCTCAAGGCCTTCTCTTTCAACCCGTCAACTGAGCTTCTTTCCACTTCCCCGACCTCTGAGTCGCCGGAAAGCTTCGCTTTCCCCGGCCCAACCCCCGCAGTCTCTTCCAGCGGCACCAGCAATGGAATCGTGTGGGTCGTTGAGACGGACAATTACAACAACGGTGGAAACGCCGTTCTGCGGGCCTACAACGCGGCCAACCTGGGCTCCGAACTTTACAACTCCCAGCAGAACGCCAGTCGCGACCACGCGGGAATGCCGGCCAAGTTTGCCGTGCCTACCGTGGCTGACGGGCACGTCTTTGTTGGCGCACAGCAGCAAGTGGACATGTACGGATTGTTGAACTGAGATATGCCCCTCGCCCGCGTAGGCTGCGGGCGAGGGCTTTCCCGCCATTGGCCCGGTCCGGTCGATCTATCGGAACTGCGGCAGCACGGCCTCGCCGAATAACTTCGCCTGCTCCTCGCGGTCGTCGCCCCAGATCTCCAGCATGATGTTGGTACAACCAGCCTGGCGATACTCCTCAATGCGCTCGCAGCATTCGTCAGGTGTCCCTGCAATGGCGCAGACTTTGCGCAGAACGTCGTCGCTCACTGCCTGTGCGGCAGCTTTGCGGCCACCCTTTTCCATCGCGTCGGCAATGGGAGCAATCTCCTCAAACGCGAGGCCGGCTTTCTGCAAGAGCACGTCGGCAGAGCCGCGAATGTTCTGCACCTTGTTGGCAAGATACATCGCCGCCATCTCGCGCGCGCCTTCCCTGCCCTGCTTTGAATTTCTGTTGATGCTCCCTACAATCACCGCTCCCAGATCGAGCGATGCTGGATCTTTGCCGGCTTTCCTCGCACCTTCCTCCATGTTGCCGCGGGCGTAACGCACGAAGTCTGGAGTGGTGATGCTGGCCGTCAGCAATCCGTCGGAATGCGATCCCGCCAGCCTCTGCAACACTGGGCCTGTCGCACCAACGTAGATAGGCACGCGCGCTCGTGAGACGTGCGCGTCGCCCTTCAGCGCAGGGGCCGAAGCATCGAAGGCCTTGCCGTGATATTCGACCGCTTCCCCGTTGAGCATAGCTTCGATGATCTCGATGCTCTCGCGCATGACGATCGCCGGGCTAGTCTCTTTTCCCTTCTCGCCTTCGCCAATCTCCTTCATGAAGATCTTGGAAGCGCCGAGTCCCAACAGAAAGCGGCCCTCGCCGGCGGCATCCTGCATCACCCGCGCCTCCATGGCAACCTGCACCGGGTGGCGAGTGTAGGGCGAGATGATTCCCCAGCCAATCGTGATGCGCTGTGTCTGGGTGGCAATGACGGCAGTCATAGCGGTCGAGGAGCGCGCTTCAAAGCCGTGCTTGCGCCACCAGGGATAGGCCTCGGCGAGCCAGAAGATGTCGAAGCCCGCGCGCTCGCAAGCCTGCGCCACGCGCACGGTTTGCTGCAACGGTTCCATGCTCAATTGCAGTACGCCAATTCGGAAGGGGACGGACATGAATTGCGTTCACCTCTTGTGGAATGTCGCTTTCGCTTTTCGCGATTCGCCAGAGGCGCTAGCATTTGGCAATTGGCGCTTGACGGTCGGCTATTAACCTTACTTTCTAAATTTGCACTTGCTCGAATCAGCGCAAGCGAACAGCCCTTTAGCTGCCTACCTCCGTCCGCGAATGCTCAAGCCCCTTCATCAGTCCCCACATGGCTCTATTCAATGGAGTCGGCACTCCGTACTTTTCGCCCCACTTCACAATTGCGCCGTTCATGAAGTCGACCTCGCTCGTGCGGTCGGCAAGCACATCCTGCAACATGCTCGCCTTATGTTTGCCGGGAGCGTTCGCTCCCTTGGAGACCAAATCTCTAGGATCGCCATGCAGTTTGATTCCCATCGCCTTGGCTACCGCCTCGCCTTCCTCGATGAGCGCCGCAAACAGTTCGCCCGTAGGTGGAAAGCGCGTTGCCGCACCATGATGCAGCCGGGTGAGTGCTCCCACTGGATTCGTCGCGGCATTGAAGATCAGCTTTGTCCACTGCGCGCCTCGCGCATCGGCCAGCGCTATCGTGTTCATGCCGCCTCGGCTCAGGTAGCCCGCCAACTCCTCGACCCGTTCCGTCGCCGTGTTCGTCCCCTCGAAGGGGCCAATCCAGGTATCGCCCTGAATATCGAATTCAACATGTCCTGGCTCGACAAGGTGACCGGCGGGAAACGTCGTCCCGCGAATCACATACTGTACATGTTCAGCGATGATCTCCTCGTTGCCAACGCCGTTTTGCACGGAACATACCACGCTGTGGGAGCCGAAGCAGCGGGCCGCAGCCTTGATCGCACTCGCCGTATGAATCGCTTTCGTGGCTACTAGCCCGTAATCGCAGATCGGCAGTTGCGCCGCGTCGGTGCTGGCCTTCGCCAGCTTGACATGCATATCGGCTGCACCCGACAGCCGCAATCCATAGCGATTAATGGCGTCGATCTGCGCTTGCGCGACATCGAAGGCATAGACTTCTACCTCGCCGCCCTTCGCCAAATGGGCAGCGAAGAGGCTGCCGATCGCTCCGCAGCCCACGATCAAGACCTTCTTCATGTTTTGCTCGCCAGATGCTGCGCGTTAGCTTTGGAATAGAACTTCCACGGAATGTTGCTGAGGTTTTCGCCCTCGTCCCGGCCGACGCGGAAAGTGTCTTGGGTATAGAGACAGACGCTCCCATCTTTATCGATCACTTGCGGATGTAGCGAAAATATCATGTTTTCCTTGAGCTTAATCTGGCTCTTCGCGCCGATTGCCGGATGCTCGAGCATGGTAGTCCCAATCGAATGCCCGGAGAGATGTCCCAGCGCGAATCCGTGGCGCGCAAATGTCTCGGCAACTACCTGATGGACCTCGCGGGCGAGCACGCCTTCGCGCATCAATTTGCGCGCCGCCTCCATCGCGTCGGGATAGACCTCGGCCATTTGCAGCGTCCGTTGACTTGGCTCACCCGCGATGAGTGCGCGGGAGAACTCGACCCAGTAGCCGCCGGAGCCGGCGATCTCCAGTGAGTACAGCATCAGGTCACGCTCGCCTACGCGGCGATGTCCCGGCACTTTGAAGTGCGCCTCGGCTTCGCCGTTTTCGCCGGAGAGCACGATGTTCATCATGCGGGGCCCGGCCCCACGGGCAAAAAACACCTCAACCGCCGGCGCCATGATCTGCGCTTCCGTCTTGCCCGGAGCGAAGCCATCGAGCAGCGCCCAGAAGCCCTCGTGGATAATGTCCATTGAGTCGCGGATCTCAACCAGTTCCTCTTGGCTCTTGACCGCGCGCGCCATGTCAAAGTGGAAGTCGAAAGGTATGAGCTCGAATGCACCCTGCTGAAGTTCGCGGTAATCGCGGACGGCCATGACGTAGTCGAGACCATAGACCGCGACACGCTTCCAGCCTTCGTCTTGCGCGCGTTCGCGCAGCCAGCGGCCGGGAACCTCGGCCCAAACCTTTTCTTCCACGAACGGCTTCTTCTTGTCGCCGATCCAGCGTGCCTCCTGAGGAAACACCAGCGTGGGTTCGCCCGTCAGAGGAATCAGAACGTAGACATAGCGATGGACAATCTCGAAGCCTGAGGTGTAAAACACCGCGCCCTCAAACCCGGCATACTGATTGCCGCACACGATGAGCGCGTCGACATCCTGCTCGCGCATCGCGCTGCGAATGTTGCCGTAGCGGCGTTGGACTTCAGTGGGACTGGGCAAATGGGGCTCCAGAAAGCAAGCTTTCAGCCGTCAGCTCTCAGCCGTCAGCCTTCAGCCTTCAGCCGTCAGCTCTCAGCCTTCAGATAAGGCGTTAGGGGAGCTCTGACTAAATCAGAGTCTCCTTAAAAGTTATTATCTGCAATTAGCACTCGACTAATAACAACGCTCCCCGTCGATAGCAGCAAAGATGTGTCATTAGCTGAAAGCTGACGGCTGATAGCTGACGGCTGATAGCTGATAGCTGAAAGCTGACGGCTGATAGCTGACGGCTGATAGCTGACAGCTCCTCATCCGCATATCTCCGCTGCGGTCAGCGCATAAACCCTCGTTATGTCTACCAGCGTCTTGATCGCGACCTTTTCACCTTCGTGATCGCGCGGCCCGCTCGACGGCCCGTAGTTCACAGTCGGACATCCGAAGCGCGACAACACTGATGCATCCGAACACCACAGGACCGTATCGCGCACGGCTGGTTTGCCGACCACATACTGATGGTTTCGCTCGATGACCTGTACCATCGCATGGCCTTCGTCGATGATCGCACCCGGAACCGAGACATACGTCTCGAATTCCAGGCCGTACTCCGGATGCTTGTCCCTCATGGTCAGATATAGCTTCTTCACGGCGCGGCGGGCGTCGGTCATGCCGATCGTCGGGGGCACCCGCACATCCAGAAACAGGTCCGCCCGTTCCGGCGTGCGGCTGGCACGCCAGGGATGTCCGGCCCGCAGGCACCCAATGTTGACGAATCCCGGACGCCCAGCCCAACGCGCCTGCTCCTGCCACTCAGGAATCCACGCCATTACCTCTTCCACAACGTGGTACATACGGCGGATAGCGTTCTGATCTTCCTTGCCCGGCGCAAACGCGGAATGCACGTAGTTCCCGGTCAGGCCGAAGCGCACCCACATCGAGCCGGCATGCTCCAGCACGAGCTGCATGTCGGTGGGTTCGCCAAGGACGCACATGTCGGGCAAAATGCCGTGACTGACGAGATAATGCGTGCCTGCGCCGTACCCGCGATACTCTTTGCCCTGGAACTCGCCCCACTGAGTTTTTTCGATTTCGCCGCAGACGGCGCCCAAGATAACGTCGCCATGCAGCTTCACTCCGGCTTCCAGCAGGGCCTTTACCGCGTGTACATAGCACGCCAACGCACCCTTCATGTTGTAAATGCCCAGGCCATAAATCATGCCGTCCTTCACCACGGCGTGCGGCTTGTAACCGATTCCGGTGAGGAAGCTTTCGTCGCCTGTGTTCGAAGTATCCATGTGGCCGTTGAACATCAGGCATGGGCCGTTGCCGTCGCCTTCCATCCGCCCGATGACGTTGGCGCGTCCGTCCTCCACCGGCTGCCACGTGATCGCCAGTCCCAGCCTCTGAAATTCCCCACGCATGTACTCGGCCATCGCCAACTCCCCGCCTGTGGGACTTGGAATGTTGATCACGTCGCAGCACATGGAGACAAGCTCGTCCTCGCGAACGCACTCGAGGATCGCGCCTCTGACATTGTCAGACAGAACGGCCTTGGCAGTAGCCATCACTGTACGGCCTTTCCCGCGTTAGCGGCATTTACCAGGCGAAAATCGTCCGGGAACGAGCACAGTTTCTCGTTGCCATCGCCGGTGATCCAGAAATTATCTTCCAGGCGTAGTCCGCCGCCGCCTGGCCAATAAACTCCTGGCTCAATGGCCAGCACCATGCCTTTGTGAATGGTGCCGGTGCCTGCCTGGTGAGCGTAAGGAGGCTCATGCGCGCGAGCTCCCACACCGTGGCACACGGCGTGAGACGGCTGTCCCGGATAGCCGCCTTCAGCAATACGGGCGCGGATCAGACGATCCAGATCGGGCAGGCTCGCGCCGTCTTTGGCAAATGCCGCTGCCTGATCGAACACCCCCAGCAGCAAATCCAACAGCTTGTGATACTCCGGCGACAACTCACCCGGGCAGAGATTTTTCGTCAGGTCGTTCCAGTAGCCGTCGACGCACACCCAGATCTCGAACAGCGTGGGCTCGTGCTCTTGTACGGGACGGTCGCCGGTCGCCGTGAACGTCCGAATGCCTTTGCCCGACCACACCAGGGTGAAGGCGCGCGCCATCTCAACCTTGCCTTTGAAGCCAATGCCGGTGGCGTGTACAAACCCCTCAAAGATGGCCGCCACCTCGCTCTCCTTCATTCCTGGACGCAGGCGTTCGAAGGTATGTTCCATGGCCAGCGCAGCCAGCTCATTCGCCAGCCTCATGCGCTCGATCTCCTGGCCGGTCTTGATGGCGCGGGCTTCCGCGAGCAGGCCGGAGGCATCAACCACCTCGCGAGCCCCCGGCCTGAAGGCGTCGAACCATGGTTGGGACCACGTCGTCGGCTCGCCCACCATGCGATCGGCACTCTGCGTTCCCTGCGACAGTTCTAAGCCGATGCGGCCGGTGAGGTCACGCTCCTTCAGGACCCGCAGCGCAACCTCGAGCGACCGGAAGGTCGGCGGCCGTGGATCGCGCTCATCGTAGCTTTTGAACAGCCGAATGTCCTGGGTCCATGAGGTGCGGCGCGCGTCCTCTTCCTGCGGCTCGATTGCGATGAGTGTTGGCTCACCCTCGCGCGGAAAGATGGCGATGTCGTAGCCTTTCATGCACCAGTAGTTGGTCAGGTACACAATGTTGTCAGGGGCGCGCACAACCAGGGCGTCAAGGTCCCGCTGCTTCATGAGCTGGCGAACGCGATTGAGTTTCAGATCGTCAATAGGGTAAGGCATCAAGGTCTCGCTATTCGCCACCTACCGCAACATCTTCGTGTACATTTTCATTTTTCCACGTCCAGCTCGCCTCTTTGGCCTTGACCAGGCGATAGAGTGCCGTATGAAAAGGCGCCGCGACGCCAACCCGGTGCGCCTCGCGGGCAATCGCACCGCCCAGAAAATCAACCTCGGTGCTTTGCCGATGTCGAATATCGTAAAGCATCGATGGGGGATGGTTGGTACGCGCGCCAAGGCAGTTCATGGCCCAGGGATCGTCATGCAGCTCAATGCCAACCGCCGCGGCTACGGTTCTGCCTTCGTCGATCAAATCGTGCAGCAGGTGTCCCAGGTCGCTGAAGTGCGTCTCCGCTGCAAAGTGCGGGGAGTGCGGTAGCTCCGTCAAGGCCGATATGCTGTTCACCGATGCGTTGAAGATCAATTTTGACCACTGCGCCGGCCGGGCATCGTGCAAGGCCTCGGCCTTCAGTCCGGATGCGTTCATCAAGGCCGCCAACTCCTCCACTGGCTCGAACGGCGTATTCGTTGGTTCGAACGGTCCCATCCATGTGGCTGTGTTCAGTTCGTAATGTACGTGATCGTCAGCAAAGCGCGTGCCGCTCATAAACGTCGTTCCGCGAATCACGTAGCCCGACGGCATCAGTTCGGCAATGACCTCCTCGCTGCCGAGGCCGTTTTGCGCCGAAAGCACCGCACCACTGTCGAACAGATGTGCGACGGGAGCAAAGGCCTCGCGCGTCTGGTTTGCCTTGGTGGCCACGATACCGAAGTCGAAGTGCGGCAGGTCCTGCACGTCTGAAGAAGCCCGCAACCTGGCGTGAAACTCATTGTGCCCGGTGACCCGAATACCATGATGGTTGATGCTGCGAACATGCCCCGGACGGCGGGCAAACACCCATACCTCGGCGACCCGCGCCAGGTGCGCGGCGTAAAGGCTGCCGATGGCTCCGGCTCCGACGATGAGAATTTTCTTCATTAGCTGGTGATTCGTGGGCCGTGAATTGTGGATCGTCGACCCCTTGATGCGAACCCTTCTTCGAGCCACGATTCAAGATTCACAAACAAGCGGAACTCATTTCCTCTCTACCGTCACGTTCGGCCTCAGTTCTCCGCGACGTCCCTTCTGGAT
>Ga0181519_10004249_pt1 | contig 11642 bp, 7 predicted proteins | sample PEATcosm2014_Bin_26_FD_121102 | JGI IMG/M metagenome (GOLD analysis project Ga0181519, IMG submission 121102) | Peatland microbial communities from MTU Mesocosm Facility, Houghton, MI, USA - PEATcosm2014_Bin02_10_metaG | ecosystem: Environmental > Terrestrial > Soil > Wetlands > Peat | place... | reverse complement strand
GATGAACGCACGAATGATCGTGTCGGCCGAGCGCAGGATCGAGATCGGGCCGCCGACGGCGTCCGGCGTGGTCGCCAGCACGGCCGCGCTGAACTTGCGCAGCATCGCGTCGTCGCTCGGGTCGGTCCCCTTCACCACGTGCGGCGAGATGTTCACGAGCGCGCGTCCGTCCGCCGCAACCCACTGCGACACGATGTCCTGAGGCAGCGACTCGCGCGTCACCTCACGCGGTTGCAGCGCATCGCGCAACTGGCCGAGGGCCAGCTTCAGCGGCTCGGCAATCGCACGATCCGCGCGATCGCGCGTGGCCGAATCGGCGGCCGCAAGCTTGCGCAAGGCGGCGGCGAGACGCTGCGCCTCCTTCGCGCCTTCGCCCGGGTGATCGAGCGCGGCATCTTCCAGTTGCCCTGCCGCCGTCTTGAGCGACGACACGCGAGCCGCATCGGCCACCGGGGCCAGCGGCGTTTGCGAGAGCACCGGCAGCAGCGATGCGGCAGCCGTGCCGATCAGCGCGAGCTTGGCCGGCTGCTCCGCAGGCATGAACGTCGTGAGCGTGACCACGCGGCCGATCTCCGGCACGGCGCGCAGTTTCGCGGCCTCGGCATCGGCAGCATCCAGATTCGGGGCCAGCAGTTGCACGTCGTTGACCCCGGCTTCCGGCGAATTCGCCAGATCCAGCAGCGTCGCCATCGACTCCGTTTTGGGGTCTTTCAGGTGCAACGGGTTGAAGTCGAAGTGCAGATGCAAGAGCAGCGGCAGGCCGGCGACGACAAGGGCAAGCGTGCCGTACAGCAACGGCTTGCGATACTTTTCGGTGAAATCGTCGACCGGACCGAGGCTGCGAAAGCCCGGCGGGCTCGCCTCGCCCTTCGGCTTGAATACGCTGATGAGTGCAGGCAGCAAGGTGATGGCCGACGGGAACGCCACGCACAAAATGCCCACGCCCGCGATCAGACCCAGTTCGGACACCCCACGATAGTCCGTCGGCAAAAACGAGAAGAAGCTCGCCGCCGTGGCCGCTGCGGCCAGCGAGAGCGGCATCGCAATCGCCTTGCCTGCACCGGCGAGCGCACCGCGAAGGGCTTCGTCGCCGGACGACTTGCCGTCCGTGTCCAGACGATGGCGCTCCTCGCGATAGCGCACGCCGAACTGAATACCGAAGTCCACGCCGATGCCGACGAACAGCACCGCGAACGCGACCGAAATCATGTTGAGGGCGCCGACCATCATCAGACCGAGCGCAAACGTGATGGTCAGCCCCGCCAGCAAGGTGAGGAACACCGCGAGAATCATCTTGCCCGAGCGCACCGCTAGCCACAGCACCACGAGCACGGCGAGCAGCGTGATGACGGCATTCGGCCCGGCGTCCTGACGCACCGACGCGAACTCCTCATCGGACAGCGGACGCGGCCCCGTCAGACGCACCGTCGCGCCGTAGCGCTCGGCGAGCTTCAGATCGGCCGCGGCGGCGCGAATGCGCGTGGCGGCATTAGCGCCGGCTTCGAGGGCGGCGTAGTCCAGCACGGGCTGCACCTGCACGTAGCTGCGTGCCACGGTGTCAGGGGCGACGAGCGAGCGCCACGACATGCCGGCCGCACGCCCGGCCAGCACCGCCTCGGTCGTATCGGCGGCGCTGCCGAGCAGATGCGCCATGTCCGGCAGCTTCACCTGCCCGGTGAGCAACGGCGTTTGCAGCGTGACCGAGAGCAGGTTCGACAAGCCGCTCAGGCTGGGGTCCTGTGCGAGTCGGTTGAGCAACGGCTTCGCGTCTTCGAGCTTGCCGGTGAGCGACTTCACGTCGTCGAGGGACGCGAAGAGCAGCGCATTCCGGGCAAAGAACTCACCCGATCCCGGGCGGCTCACCGAGCGGAACACGTCTGTCTCGGTCGACAGCTTCTCGGCCAGTTCCGCGGCGGCGCGCTCGGCGAACTCTGCGGCCGGGGCCTGCACGACGGCCAGCGTGACGTCGGCCTTCTGCGGGAAGGCGCGGTCGATTTCGCGGCCGCGCTCGGCGGCGGGCGTGTTCGAATCGATCAGGCCGGAGATGTCGGTGTTGATCGCAAAGTGCTTGGCGACGTACACGCAACTGGCGATGACGAGGAGCAGCGAAGCGAAGATGACTGGGTACGCGTGCTTCGCCGAAAAACGGACGATGCGCACGACGAGCGAAGTCAGCATGTAGCGGTTCCGGAAGAAAGTGGAGGCCGCCCTCGCGTTCGGCCGCCCGCCCCATCACGTAACGAAACGTGACGGTTCTGATGCGCCGGGGAACCAATCGTGGAAAAAATCCGTCGATCAGCCCATGGAAAACGAGGAAACGGTGAATTTAGGAAATCGCAGCAGTATACAAGGCCGCGTGCACTACACTACTGCCCTATCCGTTTTAACCGACTAAAACCGACGAAGACGAGCTGGTATGAACAAATTTCTGGTGACGGCAACTGCCGCCGTCGCATTGAGCGGCATCTGCGGCGTATCGAGCGCCTGGGCACAGGCAAGCAGCGCCAATCCGAACGACATGGTGAAAACCGCCGTCGAGACGGTCGTCAAGGGCGCCAAGGCCGATGCCGCCGCCCGTGACGGCGACGTGACGGCCACCGCACGCGTGGTCGCCCGCGACTTCCTGCCTTACACCGACTTCCTCCGCACCACGCGCTATGCCGTCGGCGCGAAGGCCTTCGACGCCGCCACGCCGGCCCAGCAGCAGCAGGTCTTCGAGCAGTTCCAGCAATTGCTCGTGAACACCTTTGCCCTGCAACTCTCGCAAGTCCGTGGCACGCAGATCTCGTTCAAGTTCGACCCGGCCAAACTCACGGCGAACAGCACCGACGTCGTGGTCGGCGCCACGGTCAGCGGCACGGGCGACAATCTCTCGGTGGCCTACCGTCTGGCCAAGACCGACAAGGGCTGGAAGATCTACGACATCAACATGATGGGCGAGAACGTGGCCAATGCGTGGCTCATCCAGTTGTACCAGCCGCAGTTCAAGGCCCGTATCGCCCAGGGTGGCATCGACAGCCTGATCGCCTACCTGCGCGACAAGAACGAGCGTTTCGGCAAATAAAATCAACGACTTACTGACGATTTGCCGACGATTTAAAGGCGAATGCCATGAAAGGCGCGGCCCATTTGGGCACCCTGCGTCATGGCATCCGCCCCGGCCGGGTCGACTTGGCAGCAGATTCGGCTCAAATGCGTGCCAGATAAGCACCGAATCGTCAACATTTATGCAACACTCGCTGGCGTCTTCCCACAGGGGCTCGTCAGCAACATTTGGCCGCGGCGGTTACAATCGCTGCTTGTCAAACGACCGGACGGCGGTCCCCTCCACGGGTGTGCGCGAATTGCCATCGAAACTGGCGCCGCGCGTTCCATGAAGCCACAGTTTTCACGGCATGGATCCCCGATAGAATCGCCATCCCGGCCGACCTGAGCCGGAGAGCTGAATGCAAGTCTTCCTTGCCCAACCCCGCGGTTTTTGTGCGGGTGTCATACGTGCCATCGAGATCGTGGAACGCGCCCTGGAAAAATACGGTGCCCCGGTCTACGTCCGCCATGAGATCGTCCACAACAAACATGTGGTCGATTCGCTCAAGGCGAAGGGCGCGCGCTTCATCGACGAATTGTCCGAGGCCCCTGCGGGCGCTGTCACTATTTTCAGCGCCCATGGCGTTGCACGCGTCGTCGAACAGGAAGCGCAGACGCGCGGTCTGAAGGTGCTCAATGCCACCTGCCCGCTCGTCACCAAAGTGCACATTCAAGGCAAGAACTATGTGTCTGCCGGCCGTGAAGTCATTCTGATCGGTCATGCGGGCCACCCCGAAGTCGAGGGGACGATGGGCCAGATCGACGGTCCCGTGCATCTCGTGCAGACCGAAGACGATGTCGACGCATTGCCGCTTGCCGACAATACGCCGCTATCGTATGTGACCCAGACCACGCTGTCGGTCGACGAGACTCGCGGTATCATTGCTGCGCTGCAACGTCGCTTTACCAATATCGTCGGCCCGAATACCAAAGACATCTGCTACGCCACGCAGAACCGCCAGACCGCCGTGCGCGAGCTGTGCGAGCGTGTGGACGTACTGCTCGTGGTCGGGGCGACGAACAGCTCGAACTCGAACCGCCTGCGCGAAATCGGCTCCGAAATGGGGCTGCCGAGCTATCTCGTGGCCGATGGCTCCGAGGTAAATCCGGAATGGGTGCGCGGCCAGGCCCGCATCGGCATTACCGCCGGGGCATCCGCGCCCGAGCGCATGGTCGAAGACGTGATCGACGCGCTGCGTCGCATCGACACGGTCGAAGTGACTCTCATGGACGGCATAGAGGAAACCATCCAGTTTCGTCTGCCGTCGGAATTGATCAAAAACGAGCCGGTCGCCGCGCAACACGCGGTCGCTGGCTAACGCAACACGAACAGGAGCCGAACTTGGCCATCCCCTTCCTGCAACAGGCGTATGTTGGCGCCTATCTGATGAAGCAACGCCTAAAGGGCAACAAGCGCTACCCGCTGGTGCTGATGCTCGAACCGCTGTTCCGCTGCAACCTCGCGTGCTCGGGCTGCGGCAAGATCGACTATCCGGATCCCATCCTGAATCAGCGCGTCTCGCTCAAGGACTCGCTCGACGCCGTGGACGAATGCGGCGCTCCGGTGGTCTCGATCGCCGGTGGCGAGCCGCTGCTGCACAAGGAAATGCCGGAAATCGTCAAGGGCATCATCGCGCGCAAGAAGTTCGTCTATCTGTGCACGAACGCCCTGTTGCTCGAGAAGAAGATCGACGACTACGAGCCGAGCCCGTTCTTCGTTTGGTCGATTCACCTCGACGGCGACCGTGAAATGCACGACGCCGCCGTGTCGCAGGAAGGCGTGTACGACCGCGCCGTGTCCGCGATCAAGCTGGCCAAGTCGCGTGGCTTCCGCGTGAACATCAACTGCACGCTGTTCAACAACGCCGATCCGGAGAAGGTCGCCAAGTTCTTCGATTCGACGAAGGACCTGGGCCTCGACGGCATCACCGTCTCGCCGGGCTATGCCTACGAGCGCGCCCCGGATCAGCAGCACTTCCTGAACCGCTCGAAGACCAAGCAACTGTTCCGCGACATTCTCAAGCGCGGCAACGGCGGCAAGAACTGGTCGTTCAGCCAGTCGAGCCTGTTCCTGGACTTCCTCGCCGGCAACCGTTCGTACCACTGCACGCCGTGGGGCAACCCGACGCGTACCGTGTTCGGCTGGCAGCGTCCGTGCTACCTGCTTGGCGAAGGCTATGCCAAGACGTACACGGAACTGATGAACACCACCGACTGGGACAAGTACGGCGTGGGCAACTACGAGAAGTGCGCCGACTGCATGGTGCACAGCGGCTTCGAAGCCACGGCCGTGAACGAGACGCTCACGCATCCGTTGCGCGCGCTGGGTGTGGCACTGAAGGGCGTGCGTACCGAGGGCCCGATGGCTGAGGACGTCTCGTTCGCCAAGCAGCGTCCGGCCGAGTTCGTGTTCTCCAAGCACGTCGAGATCAAGCTCGACGAACTGCGCCGGGCCAAGGCGTAAATGCCGTCGCGTGTGCTGGTCACCGGCGCCTCCGGGTTCGTCGGTTCTGCGGTAGCACGCACGGCGCTCGCGAGAGGTCACGAGGTTCGCCTGCTGGTGCGCGGCACCAGCCCGCGCGCGAACCTCGCCGACCTGCCCGTTGAAGTCGTGGAAGGCGACATGCGCGATGCGGCGTCGATGCAACGCGCGCTCGCCGGGGTGGACGCCCTGCTCCACGTCGCCGCCGACTACCGTCTGTGGGCGAAAGATCCCAACGACATCATGCGGGCCAACATCGACGGCACGCGCACGGTGATGGAAGCCGCGTTGCGTGCCGGTGTCGAGCGTGTGGTGTACACCAGCAGCGTTGCCACGCTGCGTGTGCACGACGCCGTCGGTCCCGTCGACGAAACCTCCCCGAACGACGAAGCCACGACCATCGGCGTGTACAAGCGCAGCAAGGTCGCGGCCGAGCGTCTGGTCGAGCGAATGATCGCAAGCGACGGCCTGCCCGCCGTGATCGTCAATCCGTCGACCCCCATCGGTCCGCGAGACATCAAGCCCACCCCGACCGGGCGCATCATTGTCGAAGCTGCGCTGGGCAAGATCCCCGCGTTCGTCGATACGGGCCTGAATCTCGTGCACGTCGACGATTGCGCCGAAGGCCATCTGCTCGCCCTCGAGCGCGGACGCATCGGTGAGCGCTACATTCTTGGTGGCGACGACGTCCTGCTGCGCGACATGCTCGCAACCATAGCGGGCTTGGTCGGGCGCAAGGCGCCGACGATCGCTTTGCCGCGCTGGCCGCTCTATCCGCTGGCGATGGCCGCGCAAGGCGTTGCGCGCTTCACTGGCAAAGAGCCGTTCGTCACGGTCGATGGTCTGAAGATGTCGCGCTATCACATGTTCTTCTCGTCCGAGAAGGCCAGGCGCGAGCTTGGCTACACCGCCCGCCCCTATCCCGACGGCCTGCGCGACGCGCTCGCCTGGTTTGGTTCTGCCGGATATCTGTCATGACTGTTTTGGCCTGGATTGCCGCGTTGTCGCTGGCCATCTGGATCTATTTGCTGAGTTCGCAGGGCGGCTTCTGGCGCGCGCGCGAGCGCGACGATCTGGACGAAGACCGTCTGCCTGTGCCCGACGTCTGGCCCGCCGTGGCCGTCGTCATTCCCGCGCGCAACGAGGCGGAATCGATCGGACAGGTGGTCGAATCTCTGTGCCGTCAGGACTATGCGGGACGCCTGCGCATCGTCGTCGTCGACGATCAGAGCCAGGACGGCACGGCCGATCTCGCGCGTGAAGCAGCCGCCCGTGCGGCTGCGGCGGGTTTTACGCGTCGCGTGGACGTGCTCAGCGGCCAGCCGCTGCCCGGTGGCTGGACCGGCAAGATGTGGGCGGTGCGTCAGGGGGTGGCGTTCGCGAGCGACGCCAGCACGAACGACGATGGCATCGTGCCCGACTACCTGCTGCACACCGACGCCGACATCGCGCATACCCCTGAGAACGTGCGCCGTCTGGTCACACGCGCCACGGGCGATCGTCGCGTGCTCGTCTCGCTCATGGCGAAGCTGCGCTGCACGGCGTGGTTCGAGCGCACGCTGATCCCCGCGTTCGTGCTGTTCTTCCAGATGCTGTACCCGTTTGCGTGGGTCAACGATCCGAAGAAGCGCATGGCGGCGGCCGCAGGCGGTTGCATGCTGATTCATCGTGCGTCGCTCGAAGCGGGCGGCGGGATCGAAGCGATTCGCGACGAGATCATCGACGACTGCGCGATGGGACGTCTGCTCAAGAAGCAAGGCTCGATCTGGCTGGGCCTCACGGAGCGCGCCATCAGCGTGCGTCCGTACGACAACCTCGGCGAGATTCGCAAGATGGTGTCGCGCACGGCGTATGCACAGTTGCAGTACTCGCCGGTGCTGCTTGCGGGCACCATTGTGTCGCTGCTGCTCACGTTCATCGTGCCGCCGGCCATGACGATCTTCGCATCGGGCATTGCGCAGTGGCTCGGGCTCTTCGCCTGGATCGCGATGACGCTGTCGTACCTGCCGATGCTGCGTTTTTACCGTCAGCCGTCGAGCTTCGGGCCGCTGCTGCCGCTCGTCGCGGCGCTCTACACCGTCTTCACATTCGACTCGGCGCTGCAACACTGGCGCGGTCGTGGCGGCATGTGGAAGGGTCGCGCTCAGGCGCGCGGGCAGCAATCGTCGGACGTATGAACGGATACGCCCCGGCGTCTGCCCCAAACGAAAATGCCAGCCCGTCGAAGACGCGCTGGCATTTTTCTTGGGCGACGCACATTGACGCGCATTGATGCGCGATCAGATACCCGCGGCGACTGCACCGAAGCCGTCACCCAATTTGAGGGCGACGATCTGGCGTCCGTGACGCATGGCCTGCCGGGCAAGGCTGGCGTCTTTCCCCACGCGCAGCAACGCAGGCAGTTGCCGCGGATTGACGGCAAGCGAGCGCAGCACGCCGAGAATGTCGGTGGAGCCGTCGCTGCGCAGCCCGGCGAGCGCAGCCGGAGGGAGCGAGCGTTCGGCCGGGTCGATCACCACCCGGGCGGCGACGAACGGCAGCCCGTGCGCCCGCGCCACTCGCGCCACGATATGCGACTCCATATCCGCCGCCGCCGCACCGCTCTCGCGGAACAAGGCGGCCTTGTCGCCGGCGTTCACCACGGGCGCGGTCACACCAGCCAGATCGGCGCGCAAGGCGCCGGGCATGGCACGATGCAGCGCGTCGGCCCAGGCAATGGCCGACACGTATTCACGCGCCTGCTGCGGCATATCCAGCACCTTGTGCGCAATCACCCACTGACCGGGCTTCACGCCGGGGATCAGACCGCCCGCCGTGCCGAAGCTCACCAGCCCGCGCGCGCCATCGCGTGCCATGGCGGCCTCCAGGTCTGCGGCCAGCGTGTTGTTCTGCGCGCAGACCACGAGCACGCCGTCGCCGCGCGCGATGCGGGCCTCGAAGGGCATGCCGGTCACAACGATGATGGGCGGGTGCATGACGGACGGTCGCGTGTTACATGCCGCAGGGCACGGGGCAATCGTTGCGCACCGTCAGGTTGCGGTAGCGCGCGAGTGCCCACAGCGGGAAGAACTTGCGGTAGCCGTGATAACGCAGATAGAACACGCGGGGGAAGCCCGTCGCCGTGTAGAGTTCTTCGTCCCACAGCCCTTCGTCGTTCTGCGTGTTGAGCAAGTAGTCGATACCGCGCTTGACCGCCGGATCGTTGGCCTTGCCCGCCGCCATCAGACCGAGCAACGCCCAGGCCGTCTGCGACGCCGTGCTCGGCGCCGCTTCATAGCCCTTGTAGTCGAGCTTGTAGCTCTCGCCGTCCTCGCCCCAGCCGCCGTCGGCGTTCTGGATCGAGAGGAGCCACTGCGCGGCCCGCGCGAGCGCCGGATGCTCGGGCGGCAGACCGGCCCCTCGCAAACCGCACATGGCCGACCACGTCCCGTACACGAAATTCATGCCCCAGCGTCCGTACCAGCTACCGTCGGCTTCCTGATCGTCGAGGATGTACTTCAACGCCAGATCCGCAGACGCCTTGCGCTCGGGCGATGGCGGCAGTTGCGCCAGCATCGACAGGCAACGTGCGGAGACGTCCACGGTCGGCGGATCGAGCAGTGCGCCGTGGTCCGAGAACGGGATGTTGTTCAGATACAGATGGGTGTTCTCGGGCTCGAACGCGCCCCAGCCACCGTTGCTGCTCTGCATGCCGATGACCCACTCCGTGCCGCGATCGATCGCATGACGCATCGGCCGCGTGCTCGCATCGATCTTGTCGTTCTGGAAGATGCCGGCGAGCTTTTCGTAACGGTCCATCGCCATGGCAACCACGGCGGTGTCGTCCACGTCCGGGTAATGGGGGTTGGCGAACTGGAAGGCCCAGCCGCCCGGACGCACATTGGGACGACGCGAAATCCAGTCGCCGCGCACATCCAGAATTTGCAGCGGCACGAGCCACTCCAGGCCCTTGCCTGCCTGCGCAATGGCGCGCTTGTCGCCGGTTTCCAGCAACGCGTGCGCCGACAGTGCGGTGTCCCACACCGGCGACAGACACGGCTGCACGTAGGCTTCATCATCGGCCGGTGTCACCAGCTTCTCGACGGACTTGCGCGCAATCGCGCGGCTCGGATGATCTTCCGGATAGCCCAGCACGTCGTACATCATGACCGCGTTGGCCATCGCCGGGTAGATCGCGCCGAGGCCGTCTTCGCCGTTCAGACGCTCTTCGACGAAATCGACGGCACGCCGGATCGACTTCTCGCGCAGCGTCTTCGGGAAGAACGGATCGAGCACGCGCAGCACGTGATCGACACCCGAGAAGAACGTGAACCAGAAGCGGCTCTGATGCGGCGCGCGCTTGGGCGGGCCAACATCCTTGGGGCTGCCGATGAACAGTTCGTCGATACCGACGCCCTTCGGATTGCGCGCGCGCGGACGCTTCGCCTGCAACACGAGTAACGGCACGATCACCGTGCGCGCCCAGTACGACACCTTCGACAGGTGGAACGGGAACCACTGCGGCAGCAGCATGATCTCGACGGGCATCATCGGCACGGCCTTCCATTCGAGCACGCCGTAGAGGGCGAGCAGAATGCGCGTGAAGACGTTCGAATTCTGCGCGCCGCCCCGCGAGAGGATGGCCTCGCGGGCACGCACCATATGCGGGGCGTCGATCGGCTCGCCAATCATCTTGAGGGCGAAGTACGCCTTCACGCTGGCGCTCATGTCGAACTTGCCGTTGTGAAACAGCGGCCAGCCGCCGTGTTCGCCCTGAATACGGCGCAGGTAGGCGGCGATCTTCGCTTCGAGTTCGGCGTCGACCTTCTCACCCAGATGGTGACGAAGCAGCACGTACTCGGCCGGAATGGTCGAGTCGGCTTCCAGCTCGAACAGCCAGTGACCGTCTTCCTGTTGCAGGTCGAGCAATGCCGTGATCGAGCGCTCGATCCCGGTTTCAAGGGTCTGCGTGGCCATTGCCGTGCTCACCTTCTGGGCAAGTTCGGTATGCAGTTTGAGGTCCACGGCCGTGGCGGTGGCCGTGCGTCGCGCCTCCTTTTCGGAAGCATCGCGTATCGTATCCATGGCGTTCTTGCCTACTCAAAGGCGTATTGGCGTATCAGCGTATTAGCGCATTAGCGGCGCGGGGTACACGCCGGTTAAACATTCACTCTTGCGATGGCGCCGGGTTCTTCTGCCCGGCTGGCGCGTGAGACGATCCGACAGGGTTCAGGCCGGATACAGCACATCGGCCGCCCGGTTGCCGCTGCGCAGCGCACCCTCGATGGTCGCGGGCAGCCCGGTGGCCGTCCAGTCGCCGGCCAGCACGAGATTGCGCCAGCGCGTGCGCACGCCAGGACGACGCTTGTCCTGCGCCGGCGTTGCCGCAAACGTGGCGCGCTTCTCGCGCACCAACTGCCACACCGGCATCGGTGTGGACGGCACCCGACAAGCGCGCGCGACCTCCTCCCAAATGCGAAGCGCGAGCGATTCCCGCGATTCGTCGAGCAGATGGTCCGCGCCGCTGATCGTGACCGACAGACGGCCATCGAAAGCGAAGATCCAGTCGCTCACACCGTTGACCACACCGATCATCGGCGGGCATCCGGGCGGCGGCGGCACCTGAAAATGGGCATTGACGATCGCCCGGTATTCATCCGGCGTGGTCAGCTCCGGCACCAGCGCGGCCGCGACGTTCGGCGGCACGGCGAGCACCACGGCGTCGTCTGCCGCCAGCGCTTGCGGGCCGTCGCCAAAATCGATCGATTCGACGCGGCTGCCATCCGCCGCGTAGTGCAACGCACGAACACGGTGCTGCATCATCACGCGCGCGCCCTTCGCTTCCAGAAAGGCCAGCGCAGGCGTGACGAACGACACGTCCAGGCCATCGCTCGCAATCAGCGGATGACACGCCTTGCCGCCCGCCGCGAGCGTCTCGCGGATGACGGCGGCGGCCATCTGCGCCGAGCCCTCGGCCGGATCGGCGTTGAGCACGGCGAGAAACAACGGGTGAATCAGCCGCTTGTACAGCGTGGGCGGGCAATTCATGGCGTCGGTCATCGTCGCGTCGGGCCCTGCGCGCAGCAGCGGCGCG
>Ga0181519_10004248_pt1 | contig 11645 bp, 9 predicted proteins | sample PEATcosm2014_Bin_26_FD_121102 | JGI IMG/M metagenome (GOLD analysis project Ga0181519, IMG submission 121102) | Peatland microbial communities from MTU Mesocosm Facility, Houghton, MI, USA - PEATcosm2014_Bin02_10_metaG | ecosystem: Environmental > Terrestrial > Soil > Wetlands > Peat | place... | reverse complement strand
GACGCGCAGCTGCGCGAACGCCTGGGCGTGCACGACGTCTTCGACGCGGTCGAGCCCAGCGCCTGGGTCGACCGCCTGCTGGGCTGGCGCTCGCCGGTTCGGGTGGCGCGCACCTTCCCGAGCCTCGTCCCCTGGCTCACGCTCGACCGCATCTACCTGCGGGGTTTCCAGGCGCTCGACGCGCATGTTCCCCGTGGCCGCAGCTGGGCGCGGTGTTCCGATCACGCGCCGCTGATCGCCAACCTGGAAATGCCATGGGCGCCACCCGCGCCATAGGCGAACGCATAGCCGAGCGCATAGCCGATACCCTCGACCCCTTCCGGCGCCCGCACTTCACCGATGGCAACCGCGTCGAGCTGCTGGCCGCGTCGCCCGGGTTTTTTCCGCGCCTGCTGGCGGCCATCGCCGGGGCGCGCCGCAGCGTCAGCCTCGAGACCTACATCCTTGCCGACGATGCGACCGGCCGCGCCGTGGTCGCCGCGCTCGCCGATGCCGCCGGCCGCGGCGTCGAGGTGCGCGTGCTGGTCGACGGTTTCGGTGGCGGGGACTTCGCCCGCCGCCTCGCGCCGCGCTTCGCCGAATGCGGCGTCCAGTTGCGCATCTACCGGCCGCAGCGCTGGTGGCGCCCGCAGCGGAGCCTGTTCCGCCGCCTGCACCGCAAGACCGTGGTCGTCGACGATCGCCTCGCCTTCGTGGGCGGCATCAATATCGAGGACAGCCCGCCGCGCGACGAGCGCACCGGCGAGGCCATCGGGCCGCGCGCGGACTTCGCCGTGCAGTGCGAGGGCCCCATCGTGGCGGCGATCGCCTTTGCCCAGCGCCGCCTCTGGTGGGCGGTGGCGGTGGGCAGCGGCAAGGAACGGGGCGAGCCGCTGCCGCGGCGCCTCGACCCCGCCGCCCCGCTGCCCGGCGGCGTGCAGGCCGGGCTCGTGCTGCGCGACAACCTGCGGCACCGCCACAGCATCGAGCGCAGCTACCTGGGGGCGATCCGCGCGGCGCGGCGCCACATCGTCCTTGCCTGCGCGTATTTCCAGCCCGGGCAGCGCTTTCGCCGCGCCCTGCTCACCGCAGCGCGCCGCGGCGTGCGCGTCACCCTGCTGCTGCAGGGCCGGGTCGAATACCGTCTGCAGCATTACGCCCAGCGGGCCCTCTACGGTCAGCTGCTGGCGGCGGGCGTGGAGATCCACGAATACCGCAGCAGCTACCTGCATGCCAAGGTTGCCGTGGTCGATGCCGCCTGGGCGACGGTCGGCTCGAGCAATATCGATCCGCTGAGCCTGCTGCTCGCGCGCGAGGCCAACGTCGTGGTGCGCGACGCCGCCTTTTGCGAGGCGCTGCGCGCGCACATCGAGACGGCGATCCGCGAGGGATCGCGCCGGCTGCACGCGGCCGACTACGCGCGCCGCTCGCCCCTGGCGCGCGCCGCCGACTGGCTTGCCTATGGACTCATGCGCATGCTCACGGCGATCGTCGCCCGCAGCAACTACTGGGACTGAGCCGCCTGCCCGCGCCGCACCAGCGCCACCCCGCCCTCCCGGAAAAGGGTCTGCGCGGGAACGTTCGGATCGAGCCTGTCGGTCCGCACGATGGCCAGCTCGCCGTCCTGCGGCGGCCGCGCCGGCGTTATCTGCTGGCGGTAGACGCTGAAGCTGGGCACGGCAAAGTCCCATTGGACGGCCGTTCCGGGCAGCCCGGCGGCCTGCTGCGCGGCGCGCTTCTGCGGGCCGTTGAGCACTTCGCCCAGCCAGGGCACGAACGCATAGCCCAGCGCAACGGCCAGCAGTCCGCTGGCGGCAACGCCGCGCTGCCACGCCGGCCAGCGCCGCGCCGCGGCAAGCCCCGCGCCGAGCACGGCGCAGCCGCCGGCCACGAGATAGAAGGCCGGTGGCGCGGCCACGAGCGCGCGCAGGGCCTGGGCCACGTAGAACGTCGGCGGCCCCGCCGCCTGGGCGCGCTCGCTCCAGGCCTGCACGAGCGCCGGGGCGCAGGGCAGCAGCAGGAGCAGGCTGCACACCGGCAGGAGCAGGCGCGGGCCGGTTCCGCTGGTCGCCACCTGGCGCCCCACCAGCAGGAACACCGGCGTCATGCCGTAGAGCAGGTAATGCGGCAGCTTGGTTCCGGACAAGGAGAAAAAGACAAAGACGAACGCAAACCAGATCGCGAGGTAGCGCACGAGGGGCGTGCCCCACTCCCGCGCGACGCGGCGCAGCGTCTGCCACAGCAGCCCGCTCCAGGGCAGCAGCAGCAGGGGGGCGACGGCCACGTAATACCAGAGGCTGCCGCTGTGTCCCTCGAGCGTGCCGCTGAAGCGGTCGAGGTTGTGCCGCACCAGGAAGCCGTCGATGAAGTCGCGGCCGTGCAGGTGCCACTGCGCCGCATACCAGGGCGCGGCCACCGCAAGCAGGATGAGCCAGCCCGCCGGATCGGCTATCGCGCGCAGCCAGTCGCGCCAGCGCCGCGCGCTCAGGCAATAGGCCAGGCTCACGGCCAGGGGAATGAGGATGGCGATCGGGCCCTTGGTGAGCACGCCCAGCGCCATCCAGAGGTAGGTCCTGCGCAGGGCCGCCCGGCCACCCGATTCGAGGTGGCGCCAGAGGTCGAACATCGTCGCCGCAAGGAGCGCATTGAGAAAGGCGTCGGCCGTCGCCGCCCGTCCCATCGCCACGACGCCCAGGCTGGTGGCCGCGACCCAGGCGCCCAGCAGCGCGGTGCGGGCGCCCAGGCGGGGCGCGGCAAACGCGGCGATGGCGTATATCCATGCCAGGGCCGCGAGCGCCGAGGGCAGGCGCAGCGCGAATTCGTCCAGGCCGAACACCTGCACGCTGGCCGCCTGGAGCCAGTAGATCAGGATGGGCTTGTCGTAGCGGGCAACGCCATTGAGCGTGGTCGAGAGCCAGTCGCCGCTGCGCAGCATCTCGCGGGTGGCCTCCGAGAACGCGCCCTCGTCGACGTCGAAGAGCGGATAGAGCCCGATCGTCGGCAGCAGGAGCAGGGCGCAGACCAGCAGCAGCCGCCCCGTGCCGCTGGCGGCCGCGCGTGGCCCCGGGGCGGGCGGTGCTTCCTTCATGGCGCCGTCCGCGCGGGGTCCTGCGGACCGGCCGCGCGGACGGCACGCCGGCGTGCAAGGCCGTGGAGCACCAGGCTGCGCAATGCCGCCGCGGCGCCCGCCAGGGCCAGCACCCATTGCAGCGGCACGGCCAGCGGGTAACCGCTGTCGACCAGGGTGAAGGCCAGGGCGCAGCACAGTGCCACGACGGCGAAGACCACCTGCGCCGTGGCCGCGCGCCAGTAGGGCCAGCGCTGCGCCAGCGCGTCGCCCGCCAGGCCGGCGAGGATTCCCAGGGCCGCGCCGCCCAGCACGTCGCTTGGCCAGTGCGCGCCCACGGCGACGCGCGACAGGCCCACCAGTGCCGCGAGGGCGAGCGCCAGCAGGCCCGCCGGCCAGCGCAGGCGCGGGGCCTCCACGCCCAGCAGCAGCACCGTCGCGACCAGGAAGATGGTGATGGTGTGCCCCGAGGGGAAGGCGTTGTGGCCGGCAAGCACCGGCCCCTGGATGTGAAAGCCGGCCGGGTCCATGAGCGCCGCCGGACGCGGCGCCTGCGCCAGGCGCTTTCCCAGCGCGGAGAACGCGCCCGCAATGGGCGCCGCATGCAGGCCGGCGGCCATCGCCCGCGGCGCGCGGTCCAGGAAAAGCGCCAGCAGCATCACGGCGGCCAGGCCGTGGCCGAGCAGGGTCAGCCAGCTGGGCAGGAATGCGGGCAGGAGGCGCGCGCCCGCATCGTTGAGCGCCAGGAACAGCGGCCGGTCCATGCCCGCCGCGGATATTCCCGCGGCGGCGCAGATGAAAACCGCAGCGAGGGCCGACAGGAGGCGGAGGGTGGGGGCGCGCTGCATCGAGCGGCGATTCTACCGGCGCGCCCCGCCGGCCGCGTCCGCGCCGCGCCGCGCCGCGGGATGCGCGGCATTTTCCACAAGATATGGTGAAGCATGGACGATCAGGTCAAGATGTTGTGGTGGTGCGGGATGCCGGGGGCGTCGCCGGGCGCATCGCGACCGCGGTTTTCCCTCGGGGAAATGTTGCGGGAACACAAGAAAATCGCAATTTCCCCTCTGAAAACGCTTGATTCTCCTCGTGGATCGCCTAGTATTGCGGTCACGCAACGAGAGCGCTCTTTGAAAAGCTCCGCAGAATCAAGAACGCTGTCGCTGTGCCCTTCAAATCCATTAGGAGATAGTTGATGGCCACTGCCAAGAAGGCAAAGAAAGCAGCAAAGAAGGCTCCCGCCAAGAAGGCCCCGGCGAAGAAGGTAGCCGCCAAGAAGGCCCCGGCCAAGAAGGCCGCCAAGAAAGCGCCGGCCAAGAAGGCCGCCAAGAGCAAGCCCAAGGTCGCGCGCAAGCCCAATGCGGCATTCATGAAGCCGCTCACGCCCGTCGGCCCCCTGGCCGCGGTCATCGGTTCGGCCCCGCTGCCGCGCACCGAGGTCACGAGCAAGATCTGGGCTTACATCAAGAAGAACAAGCTTCAGGATTCGGTCAACCGCCGCAACATCAATGCCGACGACAAGCTCAAGCCCCTTTTCGGTGGCAAGGCCCAGGTGTCGATGTTCGACCTGACCAAGTACGTCAGCAAGAACCTGAAGTAGATCCGTGCCGGGCGCGGCGGGGGCGCAGGCCCCCGTCCGCCGCGCCGGCCGCATCGGCCGGCAATGCGCACGAACAAAAGCCCGCCGGCGTTCGCACGCCGGCGGGCTTTTTCATGGCGGGCGCCCTGCGGCGGCGCTCAGCCCTGCGCCCAGCGCGAATGCCGGGGCAGCGATACCTGCAGGAATGCCATCTGGTCGGCCAGGATGCGCCGGTTGCTCAGGATGAAGCCCTCGTTGCGGCAGACCGCATAGGGCACGTACAGCAGGGGCATGTTGGCTTCTTCCGGGCGCCGGTTGCCCTTGCGCGTATTGCACGAGCGGCAGGCGGTGACGACGTTGGTCCATTCGTGGCGGCCGCCGCGCGATACCGGGACGATGTGCTCCACCGTGAGGTCGGCCTCGATGCAGTGGCTGCCGCAATAGGCGCAGACATGGCGGTCGCGGGCGAACAGGCGGTATTTGCTCAACCCCACGTGGCCCCGGCTCGGATTGCGGTGCCGGCCGCGGATCATCACGATGGAACTGCTCACCACGCGGGAGCGCTCGCCAGAGAGTTCCTGCAGGCCGCCGTTCATGGCAAAGCGCGTGTCGCCCAGGTCGTGGACGACCTTGCCGGAGGCGTAGTATCGGGCCGCACGCGTGAGCGCCGCCCATCGCACCGGTTGTCCGTGGGAGTCGACGATCAGAATGCGAGGGGGAGATTCGAGGCCGCGCATACGCGCATATTGCCACTTCGGAACAAAGTTTGCATGTTGCACCCGCCTGCGCCACGCAAGGGCCGCGCCACGCTCCGTCCGCCCCGTGGCGCCCCGGCAAGGGAGACGCCGACGGCGGGGCCGCGCGAGCAGGAGCTCAAGTTGCGCCTGCGCCCGCAGGATGTGACGCGCCTGCGCGCGCGCCTGGACGCGCTGGCGCCGTCGCGCCGCGAGCCGGTCGACAGCATCTACCTCGATACCCCGGATCGCCGCCTGGCGCGCGCCCGGGCCGCGCTGCGCCTGCGCGCCTTGGGCTCGGGGCGGCGCATGCGCTGGGTGCAGACCCTCAAGACCGACGATGGCGGCGCGGCGTTCTCCCTGCGTGGGGAGTGGGAAACGCAGGCTCCGGGTGGCCGGCTATCGCCCGCCCTGCTCGCGCATTCACCGCTCGCGCGGCTGCTCGCGGCGCCCGGCCCCGGCGTGCCCGGCGCCCTGGCGCCGGTATTTCGCACCCGTTTCGAGCGCACGACGTGGAACCTGGCCTATCGCGGCGCACGCATCGAGGCCGTGATCGACGACGGCGCCATCGAGGCGGGCCCGCGCCGCGAGGCCATCCTGGAGGCCGAACTCGAACTCAAGGACGGTCCGGCCCAAGCCGTCTGGAGGCTTGCGCGCGAACTGTGCGGCGGCGCCGGACGCTCCGGGTTGTACCTGCTGCCCTATGGCGACTCCAAGGCGGCGCGCGGCTACCGCCTGGCGCTGGATCTTGCGCCGTTCCCGGCCGGCGCCCGACCGCTCCCGCGCATCGATCCGCGGCAATCGGCCGGACAGACGGCCCGCGATCTGCTGGCCCACGAAATGATCCCGCTGCTGGCCAATGTGGCCGGTGTGCTGTCGAGCGCCGATCCGGGCTTCGCCCACCGGGCCCGCGTCGGCGTGCGGCGCATGCGCGCGGGCCTGGAGTCCCTGGACACGCCCTTGCCTGCCGGACTCGCCCACGGCCTGCAGCGCCTGGGCGCGCAGCTGGGGGCCGCGCGCGACTGGGACGTCCTGTGCGAGAAGCTGCTGCCGCCACTGGTGGCCGCGCAGGGCGGCCAGGCAGCGGCGGCGTGGTCGCGCGTCGTGGCGGCCGCGCAGCGGCGGCGCCAGGCAGCCCTGCAGCGGCTGCGGGGCCAGCTCGCGGCGCCATCGTTTGCGCAGTGGGCCCTGCGCCTGCTGCAATGGAGCGCCGCGCCGCCGCCGGCGCCGGGCATTCGCGTGGACCGGGTGGCCGGGAAATCGGTGCGCCGTGGCGTGCGCCGCGTCGCCGTCGCGGCGCGGGGGTTTTCCCGGCGCTCCCCGCAGCGCCAGCACCGCATCCGCCTCCAGGCCAAGGCGGTGCGCTACGCCATCGACATCCTCGGCGAGGTGCTGCCGCGCAAGCGCTCTCGCGCCGCACGGCGCGCGCTGGCCCGTTTCCAGGACGCGGCCGGCCATGCCCAGGACATGTGCGTGCTGGTCCGGTCCATCGCCCGCCTGACCCGTTCGGCCACCCTGCGGCGCGCTGCGCTCGAATGGACGGAGGCGCAGCGCGCGCGCGCCATCGCAGAGGCGCAGCGCCATGCCGACGCGCTCAGCGCCTGGCGCTGACGCGGGGTTCGGGTACCTGCGCGGGGCGCACCGCCGTTCCCTGGCCGAATCCGGCGCCCATGCGCGTGGCCTGCTCGAGCTGCTCGGCGGTCTGCAGCCCCGCGATGATGAGCCACTGCTCGTTGACGCCGGCCACCCGCGCCTCGAGCGCCAGGTTGTTCCAGACCTCGGCATGGTTCGACGCCGGCGCCAGCACCTTGGCGAACTCCGGCTGCACGAGGGAAAAGGCGCTCATTTCCATCGCCATGCGGGGCGCCGTCACGCGCACCCCCACGGGGATCTGCTGCGCGCGCAGGTAATCGACGAAGGCGCGGATCCGGTACTGCGATCGGGCCAGTTCCATGGAGCCGCGCAGCATCACCACCAGACGGTGCGCCACGAGCGCATGCTCGCGCAGCTTGCGGTCGATGCGTTCATCGAATTTCTGGATCGTGCCGAAGGACAGCGTGATGCCCACCTGCTCGGACTCCTCCCGGGCGAGCATGCCCAGGCCCTGGTCGAGGCCGAGCAGCTGGATGCGCGACCATTGCACGGGCGAGGGATCGAAGCCGTCGGCCCAGAGATAGAGTTCATCGAACCAGCGCTGGGGTGTCTTGAGGGAACGCGTCGGCCAGATGGTTGCGCAGACGTCGCCGGCGGGCGCCCGTTCAATCTGGCTGCAGATTGTCCGGGCGGGCCAGCGGTGCGCGGGTGTCATCGAGAGAACGGGCCGAGAAGGTCGAACCGGGGAGGGCATGGGCGCGGCCGGTGGAGGGCCGCCAGTGCGCGTGCGGGAAACAATAGCGCTTTCGCATCGCGCTGGCGTCCCATGAAATACGGGATAGCCAAGCCAATGCGGACATCGCCGGCGCCCCTGCGCGACTTGACGCGCGTCAAGCGCGGCGCGATGGGCGCCGCGGCGACGGCGCGCAGGCCGCGGCGCGCAGGGAGCTGACCGTACAATTCGAGGCCAGGGCCCCGGGAGACAGCATGCAACCTTCGACGCAGAATCTTCGGGCAGCCTTGGTGCCGCGCCGGCTCGCCCTGGTTGGGGCTACCGACCGCGCCGGAGCGCTGGGGCGCGATGTCCTGCGCAATCTGCTGGGCGGCGGTTTCCAGGGCGAGGTCTTCGCCGTCAATCCCAAGCACCGGCAACTCGGTGCCCTGCCGTGTTTTGCCCGCCTGGCCGACCTTCCCGCCGTACCCGATCTGGCCGTCGTGGTCACGCCGGCCGCCGCCGTGCCCGGCGTCGTCGAGCAGGCGGGCGCGTGTGGCGTTGCGGGCGTGCTCGTCCTGTCCGCCGGATTTGCCGAATCCGGCCCTGCCGGCGCGCAACTGCAGGGGCGGGCAATCGCCGCCGCCCGCGCCGCCGGCGTGCGGCTCATCGGCCCCAATTGCCTGGGCCTGATGCGCCCGTCCATCGGGCTCAATGCCACCTTCGCCCGCACGGCGGCGCGCCCCGGCAATATCGGACTCGTGTCGCAATCCGGTGCGATCGCCGCGGCCCTGCTCGACTACGCCTGGTCGGCCGGTTTCGGTTTCTCCTCGGTGGTCACCACCGGAGACGGCGCGGATGTCGAATTCGCCGACGTCGTCGATTTCCTCGCGCTCGATCCCGAAACCCGCAGCATCATCCTGTATGTCGAAGGCGTGCATCGGCCGCGCCAGTTCCTGTCGAGCCTGCGGGCGGCCGCCAGCATCAAGCCCGTGATCGTGCTCAAGGCCGGCCGCCACGCGGCCGGCTCCCAGGCGGCGTTCAGCCATACCGGTGCGCTGGCCGGCAACGACGCCGTCTTCGATACGGCCCTGCGGCGCACGGGCGCCATCCGCATCCAGCGCTATCCCCAGTTGTTCTCGGCTTCCGAGGCCCTGCTCAGCGGGCGGCTGCCGCGCGGCTCGCGCCTTGCGGTGCTGACCAATGGCGGCGGCCCAGGTGTCCTGGCCGCCGACGCGGCCGCCGACGCCGGCTTGTCGCTGGCCGCCCTGAGCCCGCAGACCGTCGCCCGGCTCGACGCCGGCCTGCCCCCGACATGGTCGCACGCCAATCCGGTCGACATCATCGGCGACTCCGACTGCGCGCGCTTTGCCGGCGCATTCGAAACCCTGCTCGCCGACAATGGCAACGATGGCGTCCTGGTCCTGTTCTGCCCGACCATCCGCCTGGGCGCGGCGGAATTGGCCCAGGCCCTCCTGCCCCTGGCGGGCGCAACCACCAAGCCCGTGGTCTCGGCCTGGCTGGGCGAGGCCGATGCCGCCCAGGGGCGGGCAGTGATGCGCCAGGCGGGCTACGCGGCGATGCGCAGCCCGGAGCAGGGCGTCGAGTCCTTCTGCTACCTGGCGCGTTTCGTCGCGCATCGGCAGTTGCGCCTGCAGCTGCCCCCGCCCATCAGCCGCGAGGCCGAGAGCACGCCCTTGCAGCGCGAGGCCGTGGGTGCGATCTTCGAGGCCGCGCGCGCCCAGGGCCGGACCCTGCTGGCCGAAGACGAGGCCAAGTCCGTGCTGGCGGCCTGCGGCATCGAGGTCGCGCAGGGGCGCCTCGCAACCACGGCCGCCGAGGCCGCGCGCCTGGCCGGCGAGATCGGCTATCCCGTGGTCCTGAAGGTGCGCGCCGAGGGCATCGTCCACAAGAGCGATGTCGGCGGCGTGCTGCTGGCGCTGCAGTCGCCCGAGGAGGTCGCGCGCGGCTTCGACACCATCGGCGAGCGCGTGGCCCAGCGCGCGCCCGAGGCACGGTTTCGCGGCGTGCTCGTGCAGCGCATGGTCTCGCGGCCCGCCGGCCGCGAACTCATCGTGGGCATCGCCCGCGATTCGGCCTTCGGGCCGGTGATCAGCTTCGGCATGGGCGGCATCACGGTCGAGGTGGTGCGCGATTCGGCCCTGGCCCTGCCGCCGCTCAACCGGATGCTGGCCGGCGACCTGATCGATCGCACGCGCGTCTCGGCCATGCTCGGCCCCTTCCGCGGGCTGCCGGCCATCGACCGTGAGCGCCTGGTCGACGCCCTGCTGCGCGTCTCGGAACTTGCCTGCGAGTTCCCCTGCATCGCCGAGATGGACATCAACCCCCTGCTGGCCGACGCCAGCGGCGTGATCGCGCTCGACGCGCGCGTGCGCATCGACGAGCAGCCGATCCATGCCGATCCGGTGTACGGCCACCTGGCCATCCACCCCTATCCCAAGGCCCTCGAGCAGAACCTGGTGCTTGCCGACGGCACGTCCGTCCTGCTGCGTCCGGTGCGCCCCGAGGACGCGGCCGCGCAGCAGCGCTTCGTGTCGCGCCTTTCGGACCTCACCTTGTACCGGCGGTTCCACGCGCCGGTGCGCGAGCTCACGCTCGATCGCCTGGTGCGCTTCACGCAGATCGACTACGACCGCGAGATGGCCTTCGTTGCCATCGACGCGAGCGGCGGCGAGGACGAGATCCGCGGCCTGGCCCAGTACAACCGCGACGCCGACGGCGACCGGGCCGAATTCGGCATCGCCGTCGAGGACAGCTGGCAGGGCAGGGGGCTGGGGTATTGCCTCATGGCGGCGCTCGAGTCCTGCGCGCGCGAACGCCGGCTGCGCAACATCTTCGGCTACGTCCTGGCCGATAACGAATCGATGCGCGGCATGATGGTCGCGCGGGGGTATTCCCCGGTGCGCGAGGAAGGCGAATTCGGCGTGATCCGCTTCGAGTTGCCGTTCGGCTGAAATCGCGGTCCAATGCCGCCAGATCGGCGGTGCCATGGAAAATCTCGGCTTCAACCACTACAACCTGCGGGCCCCGCGCCCGTTGCTCGAAGCGCTGCGGGCTTTCTACTGCGAGGTGGTCGGCCTGCGCGTGGGCGCCCGCCCGGCGCTGGCGAGCTTCGGCTACTGGCTCTATGCCGGCGAGCAGGGCGTGCTGCACCTGTCGGAGGCCGCGCCGGCCGAGCAGCGCGGCGGGCCGCCCGCGGGCACCTTCGACCACGTCGCCTTCACCTGCACCGATTGCGGCGGCTACCGTGCCCTGCTGGAGCGCCATGGCGTCGCCTACCGCGTGGCGCGGGTTGCGCAGACCGGCCAGGTGCAGTTGTTCTGCAAGGATCCGGCCGGCAACGGCGTCGAACTCAATTTCTCGGCCGACCGCGCCTGAGCGTCCGCTGCCGGCGGCCAAGGCTATATGATCGGGCTGCTTTGGATGCGTCGGGCTGCGGCGCCTGTTTCGGCGGCGGCCCGGGCGCCCGATTACGCTTGTTTCAGGAATTCCCGATGACGGTCATCGATACCCCCGGCCTGCCGGCGCCCGAGGCGGCGGCCGACAAGCGCAGCTGGCTCGACTCGCACGAGGCCGGTTACGAGCAGTCGCTCAAGCCCCGGCAGATCCAGATGATCGCCATTGGCGGCGCGATCGGCACGGGCCTGTTCCTGGGCGCCGGGGCGCGGCTGCAGCTGGCCGGCCCCGCCCTGGCCATCGTCTACGTGGTCTGCGGGGCTTTCTCGTTCCTCATACTGCGGGCGCTGGGCGAACTGGTCATGCACCGGCCCACCTCGGGCAGCTTCGTCTCCTACGCGCGCGAGTTCCTCGGCGAGAAAGGCTCGTATGTCGCGGGCTGGATGTACTACCTCAACTGGGCGATGACCGGCATCGTCGACATCACCGCGGTCGCCCTGTACATGCATTACTGGGGCACCTTCGACGGCGTGCCGCAATGGCTCTTCGCCCTGGCCGCGATGGCCT